>LNAP01000645.1_pt1 | contig 38350 bp, 35 predicted proteins | sample 602601 | NCBI WGS metagenome assembly LNAP01 (sample SAMN02440304, study PRJNA202911) | soil metagenome | biome: Subtropical and temperate rainforests or woodlands; isolation source: soil samples (1 kg each in a 20% v/v slurry with milli Q water) were... ... | reverse complement strand
AAACAACACCCCGTTTTATGAACCCAGCGGCGATGAGTGCGAGCTGTTTGAGCGCGCCTGGAAAAACCGCCTGCCACTGCTGATCAAAGGCCCTACCGGCTGTGGCAAAACGCGTTTTGTCTCTCATATGGCGGCGCGTCTGAACCTGCCGCTGCATACTGTGGCCTGCCACGATGACTTAACCGCGGCGGATCTGGTCGGGCGTCATCTGATCGGTGACGGCGAAACCATCTGGAACGATGGCCCGCTGACGCGCGCGGTGCGTGAAGGCGGCATCTGCTATTTGGATGAAGTGGTCGAGGCGCGCAAAGACACGACCGTGGTGCTGCACCCGCTGGCGGATGACAGGCGCATGCTGCCGATTGACCGTACCGGCGAGCTGCTGCAGGCGCCGCCGTCCTTCATGCTCGTGGTTTCCTACAATCCGGGTTATCAGAACTTTTTAAAAGGCATGAAGCCTTCAACGCGGCAGCGTTTTGTGTCACTGACGTTTGATTTCCCCACCGCCGCGCAGGAAGAAGCGGTGCTGATAGGAGAAACCGGCATTGATACGATGACAGCCAAACGTCTGGTTTCTATCGCCGGTGCATTCCGTGCCCTGCGTGACCATGATCTGGAAGAGGTCGCCAGTACGCGCCTGCTGGTATATGCAGCTACGCTGATTAAAGATGGTTATGATCCGGTGCGCGCCTGCCGTGCGGCACTGGTGGAAACGCTGACCGATGATGCAGAAACTGCAGTCGCTTTGAATGAGGTGGTAAGCGCCACCTTCGGACGCTGATGGAAGAATACGTTGGAGAGCTGTGGGATCGCCTCATTACCGGTGCGGCAGAGAAGCGTCATGCTGCAGTCACCGTTAAGCTGGATGATATTGCCAAATCCGCTGCGATATTTTTCCGCGCACTGGGCGGTGACCCCGGGCTGGGTATTTCGGCAGCACCGGCAGTACGCCACGGCGCGCGCCGCCGTTTGTTGCAGCGCGTGGCTGGCAGCGGTGAAAAAGTAGAACTGTCTTGGCGTGATGGTGAAGTGCTGAGGCTGCCATCGCAGATCGACCTGTTTGCAGAGCAGGTACTCAACCGTGATCTTTATTTCTGGTTGGTGGCTTTGGCGGCAGTCGATACCGATAACAGCCAGCCGTGGATCATCAGAAACCAGTTAGCCACGCAGGCGACGCTTGAGCGTTTCCCCGGCTTGCAGAGCCGTTATGACAGGCTGGTGGAGGCCGTCATCGCGCTGCGTATCCCGCCCACAAAACTGCCGGCAGATGAAGCCGCGCAGGAAAACACGATCCGTCAGGCTCTGCAATACCCCGGTACGGTGGATACTATCACTCTGGCAGCCCGCCCATTCCAGCCAGTGCCGCTGTGGCCACATCCGCATCCTCCTGTCAGTGCAGCAACATCCGCCGCTGCGGGTGCCGGTTCACCCGAGCAGGGCGGTAACGCCGCCACTAAAAAAACCCGGCGCAAACATCTGGCACAGCGTACAGATGTGAAGGAAGATAAAAACGGCTTCCTCATGATGTTCCGTGCCGAGAGCCTGTTTTCATGGTCCGAGTTCGTGAAAGTGAACCGCCCGCAGGATGAGGAAGACGATGCGGAAACCGCGCAGCTGGCGGCTGAGGATATGGATAACCTTACGATTGCCCGCGATGGTAAAACCAGTGCTGCCAATGTCAGGTTCGACCTTGACCTGCCAGCCGGTGCTGCCGATGATACACCGCTGGGTGCAGGTGTTTTATTGCCGGAATGGAACTGGAAAAAGCAGGTGCTGCAGCCGGATTACTGCAGCTTGCAGCAGCTGATTGCGATGGATGCAAAACCGTGCGAGCTGCCGCATGCCTTAAAAAACACAGCTAACCAGCTGCGGCGCCAGTTTCAGGCGCTTACGCCGACGCGGCATTGGCTCAAAGGCCAACAGGATGGTGACGAGCTGGATATGGATGCATGGGTGCAGCTCACTTCTGAAAGAAACAGCACGATGCCAACGTCCGAGCATGGCCTTTACCGCGCGCAGGTGAATCAGGAGCGTGATCTGGCGTGCCTGCTGCTGGCGGACTTGTCGCTGTCTACAGATGCTTATGTTTCAAATCACACCCGTGTCATTGATGTGATTCGCGATAGCCTGTTATTGTTTTCTGAAGCGCTGACGGCAACCGGCGATAGTTTTGCGCTATATGGTTTTTCATCGCTCAAGCGCGGCAATGTGCGTTTTCATTACATCAAGGGTTTCGAAGAAAAATATGGCGGTCAGGTGCGCGGCCGCATTACAGCGATCAAACCCGGCTATTACACACGCATGGGCGCTGCGATCAGGCAGGCATCAAGCTTATTGGTGCAGCAGAAAAAGCGCCAGCGCCTGCTGCTGATACTGACAGACGGCAAGCCAAATGATCTGGATCAGTACGAGGGACGCTACGGCATTGAGGATACGCGCGTGGCGTTACTGGAAGCTAAAAAACTGGGGTTGCGACCATTCTGTGTCACCATTGATACCGAAGCCAGTGATTACCTGCCGCATCTGTTCGGTGCCGGTGGCTATGTGGTGATCCGCAATCCTGAAGACCTGCCAAAAGAACTGCCGCTGCTTTATGCGCAGATGACGCGTTAAGGAAACGCGGAATAAGTGCCTGCGCGAGCAAATTGCTGCGTTGCTCGGTACTCGTAACCTCGCTGTATACCGCATACTATCTCGGCTCCTGCGTTCCGTGCGCCTTTGGCGTGTGAATAACGCGGTTTACCGCGTATATTCCACGGACACGCCCTTTACGGGTGCACTTTATCTCGCTCGGCGACTTCTTCCGTGCTTCCTTAAATACTTAAATCGTAGCTGCGCAGTTTTTTAACGTCGGTAATCATCACGTCTTTACCATTTACCGCAATCAACTCCAGCTGCTGTAACTTGGACAGGGTGCGTGAAAGTGTTTCCGGCGTCAGGTTCAGTAATGAGGCAATGGTGGTTTTGCTGGCAGGTAAAGTGATATTACTGGCATCGGGGGCATCGGCGCTGATTTGCAGCAAATAACCGATAAAGCGCTGTGTGCATGATTGCAGAGACAGCATTTCAATATCCTGCACTAGCTGGTGCATTCTGATTGAAAGCCCTGCCAGCATCTTGCGTGAAAACAGCGGGTCATGATCCAGCATGGAAAATATCAGGCTCTTGGGCACCAGCAATACCTGAGAATCTAAAATTGCCTGCGCATATACCGGAAACTGGCGTTCCAGGAATAAAATGGCTTCACCAAAACTTTCTCCGGGCGTGACAATACTGATGATTTTTTCACTGCCTTGTGGCGAGGTAACGCCAAGTTTCAGCTGGCCTTCCAATAAAATATAAAGCCCGACTGCTGCATCACCGCGATTAAAAACCGAAGTGCCCTTTGGGAACTCGATCAGCTGTGAATGCCCCGCGATGGTTTCGATTTGCTCAGCAGCCAATTCTCTGAACATAAAAAAATCTGACAGGGTTTGCGATATGAAGGCTTTATTCATTTTTTTACCTCAGGAAAAGCATAGGCTTGAATTATGCAATGAATTGGCTAAGAATCACAAAGGTTTATTTTTATTGCGGATAACACTGGCTGCAAGCGCTAATATAAACAGCGCTATCGTAACAGCATGCAGAATGCCGCCAGCTTTGCGCAGGTTTGCCATATATAAAAAATCACCGCTTAATCTGAGCAACAGTGATGCCTGCAGTAAAATTAGCGGCAGGTAGAAGCTTTGATGATAAGGGATTTTTACTTTGGTGATGGCCGGAAAGATAATCGGCGCATGGCCAAAGATCATTGAAAATACAAAGCCCAGAAAAATGGCATGGGTAAAGGCGTCGTAACTTGAACCAGCATTGAGCTGCGGCAAGCTCAGGCCAATAATCCCCGCAACTAACAGCCATGCATAACCACAGATCAACGCAGCAGCGATATAACGTGTGAGCCCCTGCTGTTTTATGGTGTGGCGCACGATGTCGTTACGCATCAGCCACAGCGTCATGGCAATCAGCGAAGCTGAGAGCAGATGAAAGTCTGGCCATGCGTCGAGTGATGCAAAGCCGGCACCAGCTAAAAACAGCAGCAGAGCTAACACAAAAAGAATCTTGCTATCGTAAGTGGGACGCATGAATCTTGATAACTCAAGGCGTTCGCCCACTATGGTGATAATCAGAAAGCCCATCCACCATGGCAGCACTTGTGCCAAGCTAAATCCGCAAAGCCACAAGATGCAGCCCAGCAACCAGCACAAGGTGGCGATTAATAAGGTGAAAGTGAATAATTCACGCTGCCTGATAAATATCTTGATCGAGACGACACTCAGAATTGCACTGGCGATGACCGCAAGCACTGCGCCTACGGATGAACTGACCCCTGTGATTAATAAAACAGCACCGGCAGCAGAGGCCAGCGGGGCGCTATAAGCCCAGCGCTCGCCGATGGCAACAGCACGTTCCAGACTGATCACAGTGCCGAGAAAACCGCACACCATGAGCGGGCCATGCAGTGCAAATTGTGTTGCGGATGATAGGGGAAAGTTCCAGCCTAGGCGCGTAAGGCCGATATACATGCCAAACATCAGGCTCATGAAGCCTGCCATTAATATCGGGATGCGGTAACGTACTGCGAGGTTGGTTTTCATATCGAGATATTATCAGCAAGGCAGTTGCTGGTAATATTTAGTTGCCTTGATTACTCCCAGCCTAGCCGCTGTTTTGCCTGTTCGCAGATCATCGCCGGATCCCATGCCGGTTCCCATACTAAATGCAGATCAAGTTCTATGCCTTCGCTGAGCGCTTTGTTGACTGCGTCTTCAATGCTGTCAATGACCATTTCAGACATCGGGCAGGCGTATGAAGTCATGGTAAAAGTGATGGTGGCGATATGGTCATGGATATTGATGCCATAAATCAGGCCAAGGTCTATCAGGTTTTCGCCGATTTCCGGGTCAATCACAGATTGCAGCGATGTGTAGATGCGCTGTTCGTCTGGATTGAGTTGATTAAAAATAAGGCTCATTATGTTTGCGGGTCTTTAATGCAGCAATGCTTTGAGTGCATCGGCAGCACCATCAATATTTTTGTTCATGGCGTCGGCCTGAAATTTGACCACACCATTGCTATCCAGAATTGAAATCGTGGCATCGTGTTCATAATCGCCGGACTGTACTTTTTTATATTTGATTCCCAGTGTGACTGCCAGTTTGCGTACAGCGCCTTCATTGCCCTGCGCTAATACCCAGGATGGTGAAGTAATGGAATGCAGCTTTGCGAATTCGGTCAGCTTCGCCGGTGTATCGCGCTGCGGGTCGAACGTGAACAAGGCAAAGTTCACTTTACCGGCCTGCCCCACAGTGAGCGAGCGTTCTATGCGCTTGATGTTCTGCACTGTGAGTGGGCAAACATACTGGCACGAGGTGTATACCATCGCAACTACGGTGGGTTTGCCGCCGAGCTTGCTGAGCTGAAAGGTCTTGCCGTCTGCCGCTGTCCAGTTGTCGGTAATGTTGAATACTGAGTCCGTACTTGGGGTTGAAAGCACAGTTTCATGCCCATGATGATGGTGCTCGTGATTATCAGCAAATGCTGGAGAACTGCATGCCAGTATGAGTGATAGCAGTAATTTACTCTTTAAATTCGTTTTCATTTTGCATCCTTTGCGCAGCGGAATCCTAAATTTTTACCTGTGAAATTGCCTTTCAGGCTTTCACGGTATGAATATCTCATGAAAGCAGCATAATCGCCCAGATTGCTGGCGTTAAGACTGCCGCTTCCGCAAAACAGGTTTTTATCACCGGAGTTTCTTGAATCAGGTGGTGCCATATAGCTGTTGAAATCAGCCGTCCATTCCCATATCAAACCCACAAGGTCAAATATACCAAAGCCGTTGGCTGACTTAGTTCTGACGGCAGGTAATTCTTTATTGGGCACTGAATACCAAGCCATAATCTGTTTCTGCAGATTTTCTTTATCACGCTCGTTGTCGGTTAGCGAGTACTCCCATTCATCGGTCGATGGCAGGCGTTTATCCTGTGCCTCACAATAAGCCGCAGCCGCAAACCAGGATACATTGACTACCGGTTTGTCGAGGTCTGCCGCATCGGCAGTGCCTTGCGCATTTTGCCAATGCTCCAGATAGTGTGAATCAGTGAAAATCTTTTTGATGTTCGATTTATGCCAATCCGGGTGCTTGTTCACAAATTCCTGAAACTTGCGGTTGGTCACCGGAGTAGCATCCAGCCAGAACGCATCTACAGATGTTGTTGGTACGGAACTGCTGTTTGCTGCGTCATCTTTTTTCAGAAAGAAAGGCGTGAAGCTGCCTTTAGGCACCAGTACCATATCATCCGCTGATACTGCTGCTGCCGGGAGTAAGCAGCTAGACAGTATCAGCATCGATATGAACGTTGCGTGTTTACTCTTCATGTTTTACAGGGGTGATGCGGTGTTGTTTTACATCTTCCGGTGTGACTTCATCGCCGTCATTACCCCAGCTATTGTAGATGTAGGTCAGCACATTGGCGACTTCTTCATCGTTGAGGCTCCATGAAGGCATTACGCCGTTGTATTCATTGCCATTCACCATTAGCTTGCCTTGCAGGCCGCCGGTAACTGCCTTGATTGCAGCAGGTTTGGCACCTTTAAGATAATCAGCTTTGGCTAAAGGCGGGAATGCCTGCGGTACGCCTACGCCTGTGGTCTGGTGGCAGGCGGCACAGTTGGTATTGTAGATGCCCTCACCCATTTTGATACGGTCAGCCTTGGTTTTTGCGGTCGGTGCCTGAGCCTGAGCAACGCCGGTGTTTCTCATGCTGGTACCTTCCGGTAGGTAGACTTCATCGGTCATTTTGCCGGAGTAAATGGTTTTGTCTTCATCGCCGGACACTTTAAGCATGCCTAAAGCACCTTTGTTGAATGCACGGGTCAGTGAGTGATCCACCATGATGTATGTACCCGGTACATTCACTTTGAACTCCATGTAAGCGGCACCGCCAGCTGGAATCATTGTAGTCTGTACGTTCTTATCCGGGTTGCTGGTGCTGCCTTCGTGATTGACTTTATCAAAGATTTCGCCAATGACGTGAAAAGACGAAGTCAGGTTAGGGCCGCCGACACCGACATATAATCTGACGGTATCGCCTTTTTTAGCTTTCAACGCATTGTCGCCAGTTAGTGAGCCTGCCGAACCGTTGAACACGACATAATCCGGTTTTTCATCAATGGCTTTGGTCATACTGAATGCCTGCAGGCCTTGCTCGCCGTTTTTACCCTGCGTATAAAAGTCGCCCTGCATCACATAGAATTCATGGTCAACTTTAGACATGCCTTCTTTCGGTTCTACCAGAATCAGGCCATACATACCGTTGGCCACGTGCATCGCTACCGGTGCGGTAGCACAGTGGTACACATAGAGACCCGGGTTGAGCGCCTTGAAAGAAAATACAGAGCTATGGCCAGGTGCAGTTAGAGATGCCGCAGCCCCGCCGCCCGGGCCGGTGACCGCATGCAGGTCAATATTATGCGGCATTTTGTTATCCGGGTGGTTATTGAGGTGAAACTCAACTTCATCGCCCTCGCGGATGCGGATAAATTTCCCCGGCACTTTGCCGCCAAAGGTCCAGAACGTATAACTTACGCCATCTGCCAGACGACCTTCCAGCTCTTTCACTTCAAGATTGACAACTACTTTAGTGGCGTGTTTTCTGGTGATGCGAGGAGGTACGGCAGGTGCATCGGTAAGTATTGCCGTTTCTTGCCCGGTAACTTTACTGATGGTGGCTTTAGGAGCTGGTGCAGCCTGAGTCAGGCCAGCCATGCAAAGTGCGGCTCCCAGAGCTAATAATTTAAATTTTTTCATGATTTCCTCTTTCTCTTATTATCTATTTCATTCAAATAAAAGATCAATGAACGGAATATATTGATGAATATTAACCACTGTAACGTCATGGTAGTTAGGTTGCATGAAATAAAAATTGACGTGCGTCAATTTTTTAAAATTAATATTTTTTATGAAGGACTCTACACATAATGCATTAATTTTATTAGGAATTTATGTAATTGACGTAAATCAAGGATTTTAGTTAACCAATCCGTAAACTCACTCAGGTAGACCATCAGTATTCATTGATGTGATGAAGCTAAGGATATTGTGATGAACCGCCGATTAAGTTTTGCTCTATTTTCCGCCTTACTCGCTATATGGGCTGCACCGGTGTATTCGGAGGAGGTGACAACAATCGCACCAGAAACGCTGCTTGATGCAATTAAACAAGGCAAGCCGATGACCAGCTTCAGGCTGCGTTACGAGAACCTGAATCAGGAGGGTTACCAGTCAACGGCAGTTGACGCTAAAAAGCTCGATACCGGGGAAGCTTTCACCTTGCGTAGTTTGATTGGCTGGCAGACTGCCCCGTTTAAAAGCTTCAGTTTTGCTGCACAGCTTACAGATGTGCATGAGTTTAATAATGACTTCAATGATCGGCGCAATAACGTAGCGGAACCGGGCAAGAGCGCATACCCGAATATTGTTGATCCTGGTTACACCGATGTTAACCAGTTGTATGTAGATTGGACTGGCATACAAGATACCAAGCTGCGCCTGGGTCGACAGCAGCTTAATCTGGATAATGTACGTTTTATCGGCGATATTGGTTTTCGGCAGAACATGCAGGTGTTTGACGGTATTTCCTTACTGAATAAAAGCCTTAACGATGTGGAAATTTTCGCGGCGCATTTCAGCAAGGCGCGCCAGATCACTACCAAACTACGTGATGGCAATATTGATATCGTCAATGCGAAATACAAGATATCACCTACCGAATCACTGATTGCTTACGGCTATTTTGTAGATGTGGAAAATCTGGGGCAAAACGGCGGCAATCCGGCAGTTACTTCTTCTACCGCTGCACAAGGTGGTAACGGATTGGGTGGCAGTAGCGATGCCCCGGTATCGGCTACCAATATAAATCCAACCCAAACTGACGCCAGCAGCAAAACCTTAGGTTTAAGGCTTGATGGTGCGCATAAAGTAAATAATGGCTGGAAAGTGCTTTATACCGCTGAATATGCCAAGCAGAATGATTATCGCAGCGGTAATCCGCTGATTGATGCGCACTACTTTAAGCTAGGCGGCGGAGCGGCATATGGTGCATGGTTGGTGCGGCTGGATCATGAAAAACTCTCCAGTAATGATGGCAAATATGCTTTTCAGACGCCATTAGGCACTAATCACTTGTTTCAGGGCTGGGCAGATGTATTTCTGACTACGCCACGTCAGGGCATGGAAGATACATGCATCAGCATTGCCGGTAGTATCGTTAAAGCCAAGCTGCTGGCGGAATACCATGTATTTAAATCGGACGAAAAGTATCAGTCGCTTAATGGCAAACTGGGTGATAAATACGGCACCGAGCTGGATATCAGCGTAAGTTATCCCTTTAGTAAAGCGCTGCTTGGCAAAGTTGAATATGCCAGATTTAATGAAAGTGATATCTACGGTGCAAGCTTGCAAAATGCAGCGCGTAAAGGAGATAAAGAAATTATCTGGATTACAGGCATGTATACCTTTTAAAGCTGAGCCTGCTGGGTATAGGCGCATCACTGTTCATATATCGAGGAAATATTACAAGCTAAAGTGCATTCGGTAATAAAACTTCCTGATGAATCTGTGTTTGATTCTTGCCAAGCTTTTTAGATAGATAAAGCGACTTATCCGCTCTGGTTAACATGGCGTCTAATGAATCGTTCTCGCCCTGCCATTCAGCGATGCCAATACTTACAGTCCAGGGTCTTGTGCTGCTATATTTGGCTGCTGCATGAATGCGCTCTGATGATAGCTTGGCCTCACCCATAGAGGTGTTAGGCAGAATGATCAGAAATTCATCCCCGCCAAAGCGGCTTAATTGGTCGGTTGTCCTGATGGCAGAGATGGCTTTCTGAGCAAAATCGATGAGTACCTTATCACCCTCCAGGTGGCCATAAGTGTCATTGATGCTTTTGAAATTATCCAGATCTATCATCATGATAGAAAATTTATGGTTATAGCGTCGTGCACGATTCACTTCCCGCTCCAGCTCTTTAATACCTGATTTTTTATTAAAACAGCCGGTTAAGTCATCATGGTGATTCATGAACTCAAGACTCTGATGCAGTTTCTCAGTGGCTAACATGATGTAACTGATGGTTGCCAGTGGGATCATGATGGCGGGAGTGGCGAGGAATATCAGCTGCGAGATCGATGCATCAAAAAGACTGGTTGGATGATCGTAACCTAATGCAAGGCTGCCAAGTCGAATGACTCTAGTCAGAATGATGCCCGCTAATGCAATAATCAACATATTGCGCCCCGTGGTATTGGGGAGCTTTTTGAGTACCAGTATGAGTTGGTCAACGCTGACAGCCATCGTAAATAAACTGATGCATACAACTCTTATTGTTATATTTGGCTGCATGTAAGTGAACCACGCGAACAATAAAATATAGGACCAGATGAATAAAAACAGAAGTTTATTGTTGTTGCGCGAATGTACGCCAGCGAATTTGCGGGTACCCAGATTCATCATCATGAAGCAAATCAAGATCATCAGATTGGCTAAAATAATGCTGAATAAATCCGGAATCACATCTCGGGCTAAAAACAAGGGGATTGCAAGCGCAAGGATGAAAGACGACTGATACCATTGGCGCAAACCGTGAATGTTTTTAGGGTAATTGCGAGCGATAACGAACATTACGCCGCTCATAATCAATGTTACTAAACACGTAATAACTAAGATAACTGCAGATGTGACCATGCCGGATTTTGACTATCGATATATTTTTAATGGTTAGGGTAATGTATTAACAATGACTTTATTAGTATTCATCACTGCAGTGCATTGATTTTCTTGATATTACCTCTACAGCAATAGTCTGGGATAGTGGTTTTTGAAAGTTTTTGTCACAAAATTTCACAATGGCTGTACACAGTTTCATCTTTTTTTCATCTTAATATATTGCCTGATCATTATTGTCAGGCAATAGTAAGCTATTATGTTTTGCATTCAATGTAAGTATTTAGAGCGCGCATGTTTTTTATAGAACTCATTAATAATGTTTCATTATTAGTCGTATTAACCATGCTCTTCAAAACCACCGTATCAAGATACAAAGTTGATACGGTGTCGCAGCGGGTGGTGTTCGGCCTCATTTTCGGTTTGGTGGGTCTGGTTGGTATGATGACGCCTCTGCATTATGCAGATGGTGTCATCTTCGACGGCCGTTCGATCATTCTATTTGTTGCCGGTCTTTTTGGCGGCCCGCTGGTCGCAGTAATCAGTGCATCCATCATCAGTATTTACCGGATATGGCTTGGCGGTGCCGGGGTCATTGTTGGCATGGCTGTTATTGTGATTTCAGCCGCGATAGGCATTGCCCTTTATTTCTATCGTAGAAAAGTACAAGTCAATTTCAGCTGGCTGCATTTGTTTGTAGCTGGATTTGTCGTGCACCTGATTGTGCTGTTACTTTTTCTGTTACTGCCCAGCAATCAAGGGATAAAAATCCTCATTGAACTTGGCCCCACCATTTTATTGATTTATCCAGTAGCTACTCTGCTGGTCTGCCTGCTTTTTCAGGATTATGATGAAAAAGAAATTGTGCGCCGCGACCTGCATCGACTGGCTTATTATGATTCCGTCACTGCGCTTCCCAATCGATTGTTGCAGATTGAAAATATCAACAGGGTACTGGAGTTCTGTAAAAAGCCTGAATGCAAAGGTGCGCTGATAATTTTCAGTATAGACCGCTTCAAAACAATCAATGATGCACGCGGACATGCTCTTGGCGACTTGTTACTGTGTGCTGTAGCAGACAGGCTCAAAACTGTGATGGGTTCTGAGTTCACATTAGCCAGAAATACGGCAAGTGAGTTTTCTATACTGTTGCAAGGTGAATTTGAAAATGCCCAGCATATTGATGCGTTCGCCATGAATCAGGCCAGTACCATCCATAGTGCATTAAAGTTTCCAATCTATATCGGGAAAGATGAAATCTTTATTTCGATTAGTATCGGGATTGCAACTTTTCCAAGAACTTCAGAAGATAACGCCGGTGACATATTACGCCGTGCCGATACCGCGATGAATAGTGCAAAGCAGGATGGAGGTAATCAAACCATGCTGTTTGAGCCAACCATGGCAAGCCATATTGAGCAGAAATTTCAGATTGAGCGTGAATTGCGCAAGGCTATCCCAGCCGGTGAATTAAGGTTGTACTTGCAATCACAAGTCAATTCATCCGGTACTGTAGTAGGGGCGGAGGCCTTGGTGCGCTGGCAGCATTCAACACGTGGGCGCGTGATGCCCTTAACATTTATTCCGATTGCCGAAGAAACCGACCTGATTGCGGACGTTGATTTATGGGTGCTGAGAGAAGCTTGTAAAGTGCTAGCCAGTAATGAAATCTATAACCGACCTATCAGCATCTCCGTGAACATCAGCCCCAGACATTTTCGGCAATCCGGGTTTGTGATCAATGTTAAGCAGATTCTTGCTGATACGGGCGCAGATCCTACGCACCTGAAACTTGAAATCACCGAGAGCTTGCTTATTCACAACGTGAATGATGTGATTGCTAAAATGATGGAGCTGACCTCGCTTGGCATTCACTTCTCTCTGGATGATTTTGGCACAGGATATTCTTCGCTTAGTCATCTAAAACGCTTGCCTATACATGAGCTGAAGATTGATAAAACATTTGTGCAGGATGCACCAACAGACCCCGATGACGAGGCGCTGGTTGAGTCTGTGCTATCTGTAGCCAAGCATATGAAATTGAATGTTGTCGCTGAAGGAGTTGAAACTAAAGAGCAGGCAGCGTTTTTAAACGCCAGGGCAGAAGTGCTGCATCAGGGATATTTATATAGCCGGCCAGAGCCAGCGGATATTTGGGTAAGTAATTTAAGTGAATCGACATCAGAAACCTAGTGGTTAATTCCAAATGATGTGAATTTTTAGTAAATGACTCTGGCGGTCAATCGCAAAAAACAAAAAAGCCTGACTTGAGTCAGGCTTTTTTAATTACTCAGAACAATAATTATTTGTTCATTACGTACATTGTTACTTCGAAACCGAAACGCATTTCAGTAGCTGCTGGTTTTGTCCACATAATGATTCTCCTAAGTTTTAATTGGTAAACCGACTAGATGACGTGTTTGTATGACTGCATTATGAACTTGAAATTCTTTAATGCGCTATTGCCGATCATGAATGCAGGCTAAGTAAAATCATTAACTGATGAAGCAACGCTAAAGCAGCCAGCATATACTTATTTTTATTTGGGGGCAGTGTATGATGAGCTTAGTTATCGAGTTGGATTGCTTAAGGTGTGAAAATGGCTGACTGCTGCGAAAATAAATCCTGTGCCCTTGCGGCCATGAGAGTTAAACAATCTAAAACATTAAAAATTGTACTGTTGATCAACATTGTTTTATTTTGCTTAACCGCTTTTTATGGTTGGTCTGCCAATTCCACCGGGCTGATGTCTGAGAGTATTGATGATTTCGGTGATGCTGTAACCTATGCATTAAGTTTGTACGTGATCTATAAAAGTAATCAGATGAAAGCCAAAGTGGCTTTTGTTAAAGGCTGCCTGATTTTATTAGGTGCGCTCTTTGTATTAAGCCAAGTTGTTCTGCATGTTCTTGATAATACCGTTCCGATTTTTGAGACGATGGGTGCGGTTGCATTCATCGCTTTATTGTTGAATTTTACTTGCTTTTTCCTGCTGACAAGATATCGGGAGCAAGACATTAACATGAGCTCAGTCTGGGAGTGTTCCAGAAACGATATCTTGAATAATGTTTCAATTATTGTGGCTTCGGTACTGGTGTGGCTAACGAGTCTGGGATGGGCTGATATTGCAGTCGGGTTGGTTCTTTCACTGCTGCTGCTTAAATCTTCTTTTAAGGTTTTGAAATCCGCTTATTCCCAGATTAAAAATTAATTGCTATTAATTTAAATGGCTGGGTCGAGAGTAAGTGATTACTTATGCGATGAAGCCTTGTAAGCGGGCAAGTGCTTGAGATTACCCTAAAGATTTAGTGCTTTTGGCAGATCTGCGACCGAATCTATCATTAAATCCGGCGTGATGGCTGATATGTCTGCATAACTTTTTCGATACTTGCCGGTTTTGACCAGAATGCCTTGCAGGCCAGCTTGTTGCGCACCGCCTATGTCTGCGTCTATATCATCGCCTATCATGGCAGCCTGATTAGCCTGAAGTCCCATATGATCCAGCGCGATCTGAAAGAAGTCTTTAGACGGTTTGCCGATAATCATCGCTTTTGTACCGCTGGCGTATTCCAGCCCGTCAACAAATCCGCCAATATCCATTTGCAGCCCATGCTCAGTTTGCCAGAAGCGGTTTTTATGGATTGCGATGAGCTTCGCACCGTGCATCAGGCAGTTGAAAACTTCATTCAGCAGATCATAGGACCAGGCGTTGCCGATGTCGCCAATGACAATATATTCAGCTTCGGTGTTGGACTGGCGGAATCCTGCAAAATCTTTCTTTACATCGTCTGCGAGCAGAAAGCGGCAAACCGGGTCTTGCAGCTGCTGCAGATAAAGCAAGGCGGCCTGGGGTGCACTGATGATTTCATTTTCAGGAATTGAAAATCCGAGCTGATGGATTTTTTTATGCAAAGAAGCCAGTGATAATGTGCTGGTGTTGGTAACAAAGCGGCATGGAATGCCACTGGCTCTTATTTTTTCAATCGCGTCAATTGCACCGACAATGGCGCTTGAGCCTACATAAAGTACGCCATCCAGGTCGAAAAGAATGCCTTTGGTAGACGATAGTGTGTTCATTTTCACTTCACCTGCAGCAGGGTTTGTATGAACCTTATCATAGCCTCATTATACTTAGACCGCTATATGTGGCGCTTGTTGCAGAGTATTCAATCATTTTTTTCGCCCTTGAATTTGTATTGCGCGCGCAAACTATAAACGCAGCAAGCAGCTAATTACTTTAAGTGTAAATAGTACACTTTGTAAATAATTTCGGTATAATGCGCAGCCAGTTCAGTACATAAATTCAGTACGCGAAGTTTAGTAATTGCCGGATTAGCTCAGTTGGTAGAGCAGCGCACTTGTAATGCGAAGGTCGTCAGTTCGATTCCGACATCCGGCACCATCTTTTATCTCAATAAATACCATCCGCAAATAATGCCAATTCGCCTTGTATGCAATGCAAACAGTGCAGGCTGCGGACAGTAAATTTTAGCTTCCTGTAATAAAACCTAAAAAATACGCCATGTCACTATCGCTCCCCACCGGCATGACAAAAGCGCTCTCACTCAAGCAACCCTATGCATGGCTGATTGCTAACGGCTACCTGCTGGTGGATGACCGCACTTGGGGAACCCCGTACCGCGGGCCGATTCTGATTCATGCCAGTAAAGGTATTTATAAAGAGTATTACCACTACATCAAGTCAAATACAGATGTACCTATCCCGGCCATAGACAAGCTTGGTTTCGGCGGTGTGGTCGGCATTGCCAATCTGGTACTTTGCAGCAGGCCAGGCGAACTGCCTGAAGGCATCAGCCGTCAGCAGCGCGTTCATTTTGGCGGTGTGCATCAGGAGTATTTCGGCTTTCTATTTGAGCAGGCAAGACCGCTCGCGCTGATGCCATGTCCAGGAAAACTGGGCATTTTTGACATTGATGTGGATGCTTTATTGGCGGCGCCGCCGACTCCGCAAGCTGAGCTATTTTAGGCATGTGGCTGAATTCACACCACTCTCTATGATCATATTCAAAATACTCTTAAGGATTAATCGCATGCTATGCGTAAGTGCTGAATAAACCTGTGGGTTTAATAGTACGTGTTAGACCGTACAGACTTGGCTTAGTGTTTAATTCATACTCGTACTGTGTTTACACATTTGTATGGAGTAAATAGCAATGAATAATGTTAATTTATCAGATAGTGAAAATGGCACCGCTGTCACCCGGCAGCAATTGGTGGCCGATTTCAACGTAGTGTTATCCGACGTAGATAATTTAATCAGAGCGACAGCCAGTCAGCGCGGAGCTGAAATTTCTAAGGTTCGCACCAAGGCAGCCGATACTGTTGCAGCCATGAAAACCAGAGTGGCAGACGCTGAAGTCGCGCTACGCGGCAAGGCCAGATACGTATCCAGAATAGCTGATGACTATGTGCGGGAAAATCCATGGCGCAATCTGGGTGTAGCTGCTGGCGTAGGGCTGCTGATCGGGCTTTTGATAGGCCGCAGATAGCATTCAATTCAGCACTCCTGTCCTAAGGACAGGGAATATGATTTATTAAATAGGAGCTAACATATGCGCTATTTATTGATTGTTCTATCTTTATTTTTGGGTGTGGCAACATCATCATGCACAACTGGTCATCACCGCGATGATGTCTCTGTCAGTGTGGGTATCAATGTGCCGGTATTTCCGCGCCTTGTGCTGGTGCCGGGCTACCCGGTTTATTATGATCCCGCAATCAGTCTTAATTATTTCTTTTATGACGGTTTGTACTGGGTATATGTCAGTGATCGCTGGTATGCCAGTAGCTGGTACAACGGGCCATGGGGTTATGTAGAGCATTATCGCGTACCGTTGTATGTGTTGCGTGTTCCGGTGCGTTACTATCGCCAGCCCCCATCTTATTTCCGTGGTTGGCACGCAGATAAACCGCCACGCTGGGATGAGCGTTGGGGACGTGATTGGGAGCGCCGTCATGGTGATTCTGAGCGATGGGGTAAGGGCGCAGCACCAGATCCAGCACCGGTGCCCGGCTACCAGCGTGAATATTCCGGCAAGCGTTATCCTCGTGAGGATGAACGTCAGCATTCAATCCGTAATGAGAACTACCGTTACGAACCAAGGGAACCAATTACGCAGGAACGCTTTAAACAGCAAGGCAGAGGTCGTGACAAAGGTGATGGCGGACGAGGTCAGGAACGCAGATAGTCGCCAGATAGATATGGAAGTTAATTCGTGTTGCGGTGAGTGCCTGCATAGCCACCCCGCAACAGATTTAATTTACTTATCGGTCAAATTTACAGCCAATATGCTTGTAGAATTTAGAGCTTGCTGAATATTGCTCTGCAATGAGCAGCCAGCTACTAATGAATTTATCCTGCATGAAGCCTGAAGACTTACAGCTTTTAGTGAGCTATACAATGCCTTACGGTAAATACAAAGGCCGCTTGCTGGCTGATCTCCCCGGACAATATCTAAATTGGTTTGCGCGCGAAGGCTTTCCTGCGGGAGAGTTAGGACGCCTGCTGGCGCTGATGCAGGAAATAGACCATAACGGGCTTTCGCCTTTGCTGGAGCCGCTGCGCTCTAAAGCAGCTAAATGAAGTTTACTGAACTTTTTTATCATTGAAAGTTACTTATCTGATATGGTAATTTTCCTATACGCTATACTGCTTTTAAAAATAGAATTCACTTAATAAATGACGAGGCCATCCAACATGATTACCTTAAATATCAACGGTAAAGAAGAAATACTCGATGCTCCGGAAGACATGCCGATTTTGTGGGCATTACGCGATATCGTGCAGCTGACCGGTACTAAGTTCGGCTGCGGTATGGCACAGTGCGGTGCCTGTACCGTGCATCTTGACGGGCAGCCCATACGTTCATGCGTAACGCCGGTGGCGGCTGCGGTTGGTAAAAAGATCACTACGATTGAAGATATCCAGAATGACAAAGTAGGCAAGGCCGTGCAGGATGCATGGGGTGAGGTTGATGTAGTGCAGTGCGGCTACTGTCAGTCAGGTCAGATCATGGCTGCAACAGCGTTGCTGACTACCAATAAAAATCCGACTGATGCTGATATTGATGCCGCAATGAGTGGCAATATCTGCCGCTGTGGTACTTATCCGCGCATTCGCGCTGCCATTCACGAAGCAGCAAGCAAGTTAGCTTAAGGAGCCAACCATGACCGCCCCTTTAAATATATCAAGACGTACTTTTATCAAAGCCACAGCACTGGTTGTTGGCGGCCTGGTGATTGCCTTTAATATACCTAATGCCAAGCGCTTTTTGCTGCCCGGCGCTACACCTGAAAATGCAGGTGCGGATGCCTCAAAATTACCGGCACCTAACGCCTTTTTACGTATAGGTACAGATAACACCATTACCGTGATGCTTGCACACAGTGAAATGGGGCAAAGCATCTGGACCACGCTGCCGATGCTAATTGCAGAAGAGCTAGATGCCGACTGGAGCAAGATAAAGGTTGAGCATGCCAAAGCTGCACCTGAATATGTGCACACAGCATACGGCATTCAGATTACCGGTGGTTCTTCGACTACCTGGTCTGAATTCGACCGTTACCGCCAGGCCGGTGCGCTGACGCGTGCATTGTTAGTGGCTACTGCCGCAGAAGAATTAGGCGTTGCAGTTGAAACGCTGCAGACCGAGAACGGCTTTGTGATCAGCGGTGATAAAAAAATCAGTTACGGCGATTTAGCAGAAGCTGCTGCCAAGCTAGAAACACCAAAAGCGGTGACGCTCAAGCAGCCCAAAGACTGGAAAATTATCGGCAAAGCGACCAAGCGTCTGGATGGCCCGGAAAAAATAAACGGTACAGCGATATTCGGTCAGGACATTCATTTTGAGGGCTTGAAAACAGCCATGGTGGCGCGCGCTCCGGTATTTGGCGGCACAGTAAAATCATTTGATGCCAGTGCAGCCAAACAGATCAAGGGCGTGCAGAATGTAGTACAGGTGCCAACCGGCGTTGCGGTAATCGCCGATGGCTATTGGGCTGCAAAACAAGGGCGTGATGCGCTTAAAGTTGAGTGGGACCTCGGCGCTAACGCCGGGCTGGACTCAAACAAAATGCTGCAAGAGTATCGCAGCATGGCAGCTAAAGAGGGTTTGCCTGCAGCAAAAGCCGGTGATGTTAAATCTGCAATTAGCAAGGCTGCTAAAGTCATTGAAGCTGAGTATGTTCTGCCGTATCTGGCACACTCGCCGATGGAGCCGCTCAATTGTGCTGTGAAGATTACAGATGATGGCTGCGAAATCTGGACTGGAACGCAAATGCAGACAACAGACCAGCAGGCCACAGCAAAAATACTGGGTTTAAAGCCAGAGCAGGTAAAAATTCATACTGTGTTTCTCGGTGGTGGTTTTGGCCGCCGCGCTAACCCGGCTGCCGATTTTGTGTCAGAAGCCGTGCAGGTGGCAAAAGCTGCCGGCGTAGCAGTTAAAACGGTCTGGAGTCGCGAAGATGACGTTAAAGGCGGTTATTACCGCCCGATGTTCCTGCATAAAGCCAAAATCGGTTTAGATGCGGATGGGATGCCAGTAGCGTGGGAGCATGTGGAAGTCGGTCAGTCCATTATGCTCGGAACGCCATTTGAAGCATTTCAGATCAAAGATGGCGTAGATGCGACTTCAGTTGAAGGCGTTGCTGATTCTCCTTATATGAAGGCGATTGCTGATCATCATGTCAGTCTGCATACAGTAAAAGCCAGTATCCCGGTATTGTGGTGGCGCTCGGTTGGGCATAGTCATTCAGCATTCGCAATGGAAAGCCTGATTGATGAGATGGCGCATGCGGCGGGTAAAGATTCGCTGGAATATCGTCGCGTGTTGCTGAAAGATCATCCGCGTCATCTGGCGGCGCTTAACCTGGCGGCTGAAAAAGCAAACTGGGGCAAGACCTTGCCAAAAGGGGTTTTCCGCGGCATTGCTGTGCATGAATCTTTTGGCAGTTATGTGGCGCAAGTGGCTGAAGTTTCAGTGACTAAAGGTGCGGTTAAAGTGCATCGTGTCGTATGCGCGATTGACTGCGGTTTGTCTGTAAATCCGGATTCATTGGTAGCGCAGATGGAATCTTCAGTCTCATATGGCTTGGGCGCCGCATTGCAAAGCGAAATCACGTTCAAGGATGGCATGGTGCAGCAATCTAACTTCCATGACTACAAAGTGATGCGCATGGCAGATATGCCTAAAGTTGAAGTGCACATTGTGCCTAGCACAGAGAAAATGGGCGGCGTAGGTGAACCTGCGGTACCACCTGTTGCGCCTGCAGTGGCGAATGCGATTTTTGCAGCTACCGGCAAGCGTATCCGCAGCCTGCCGATTGGCGATCAACTGGCGTAATACTTTGAAGTCACTGGATTGGGAAGTATTAACACGCGCCGTGGCATGGCTGGATAGCGGTTATAAAGTACATTTGTTTACAGTAGTGCAGACTTGGGGCTCGGCACCGCGTTTACCGGGTGCTTTGCTCGCGGTGCGTGAAGATGGTCACTTGCTGGGTTCGGTTTCTGGCGGCTGCGTAGAAGATGACTTGGCCGATAAAGCACGTAATCACGAATTGCCGCAGATGCCGTCCGTCATTGAATATGGCATCAGCAGTAATGATGCGCAGCGTTTCGGCATTCCATGTGGCGGGCGCTTGCAGATATTTGTTGAGCCTTTAAATGATTCTGGACAGCTGAAATCTTTGCTGCAAGGCATGGAGCAGCGCAAGTTCATTCGCCGCTCTGTGCATATCGCGACTGGTCGCGCAAGGCTGGCTGAAGTGGAGCCGGAAGGTTCGCCACGCATAGAGGATGACTGGTTTCACAGTTATTTTGGTCCGCAATGGCGTTTGCTGATTATCGGTGCCAATCAACTGGGCTCAGTGCTTGCCAGCATGGCGCAGGTATTGGACTTCGAAGTGCTTATCTGTGACCCGCGCGAAGAGATGCGTGATGAGTGGCATGTGGAAGGCGCTGGCTGGGTGTATGCCATGCCTGATGATGCGGTGCTCGAAATCAGCCCCGATGCTTATACTGCAATCGTTGCCGTAACCCATGACCCCAAGCTTGACGATATGGCTTTGCTGGAAGCGCTGAAGTCCGATGCATTCTATGTGGGTGCACTAGGCTCACAAAAAAATCAGCAGAAGCGGCGTGAACGCATGCGCATGTTTGATTTAAGTGAAGCTGAAATCGCAACGCTGCGTGGCCCGGTTGGCTTGCCTATTGGCAGTCGCACACCAGCTGAAATTGCAATCGCCATACTTGCTGAACTGATTCAGGTGCGCGCACAGCAGTCAAAATCGGGTATGGCCTCTGCTAAGTGTGCGGTTTAGCGTTTAAATCTTCCTGAGTGTCGATATCAGCAAAAATACCGGGGTCGTTGCATTCCAGCAGTTTAATCTGATCAGCATGATGTTTGAGTGTAGAGCGGGCACCTTCGTCGCCTGTCAGCTGCTCTAGTTCATTGCGAAACTTTGCCGAAAATCCTACCGGATGCCCGCGCTTACCCTGATAAGCGGGTGCCACGATGGCGGCACCTGCATTTAGGGCATGTGCTATTGTTTTGATAGTGTCTGCTTGTATATAAGGCATGTCGGCAAGTGCAATGATAAAGCCGGCGCTGGATTCACTGAATTGCGCTGAGTAGTGAACTGCGGCAGACAGACTATCTGCCATCTCAGTCTGCGCTGCCTCACAAAACACGATCTTTAATCCTGCGTTTTTTAATAGGTCTGCCAGTGCTGTATTGCCTGGCCTGACGACTGCAATTGACAGCGGAATCGCCTTGACCAGATTTTCTGCCGCAGCAAGTGCTATTGGGCGTCCATCCGGTAATGTCTGCAGGAGTTTATCAGCTGCGCCAAATCTGCGAGAGAAACCTGCAGCCAGTAAAATTCCTATCATTAAAACTCCCGTAACTTCAGATGTGGCGCAATACAGTTTTTAAAAAGTGCTTAGTTAAATATTTAGCTCGTTGATACTACCCATATGGGTGGCAGGCTCGATTTTTGCTATTAGTTGCTTTGACAAGAGGCATATAATCAATTTAATTAAATCAGGAAGTGACTAATTTACTTTACAGTATCGTCGTTACGATATTGAATTATAAACATAAAAACAATTATATAAGTACGGGGGAAATTTGAGTAATTGGCCTATAGTGCGCCTGATATTGCCAAGCAATATAGCAGCGCGCATTCTGATGCATGGCGCATGTGCCTTTTATGGCATGAACAAACCGCCAGTTGCAAAAACACGACCAACAAGTAGCACTGTGTGCAATATTCCTCAATATATTGCAGATCGCGGTGAACTCCTGACGCGTCGGACATTTGCCCCCACCATTTAAATGAGTGACGAGATGCGAGCGAACCATGCTTAGGATAACCTTGATATGGATGGTAATGCTCATGCTGATTTCTTGCGGCAGGCAGAAAGAAACTGCCTATCAACCGACATTCACGGAAAAATCCCAAGCATCGCTTAAAGTATACGTGGTGGGTATACATCCGCTGCACAACCCCAAGCGATTGCTAGAGACTTACGGCCCAATACTGGATTACGCCAATACACGCATGCCCGAAGTGCACTTTAAATTAGAAGCTGCGCGTAACTATGAAGAGTTTGATAAAAAGCTCTACGCCGGATATTACGATTTAGCGATGCCAAATCCTTATCAGACGGTGCGATCTTTTAGGCATGGCTATCGTGTTTTTGCGAAAATGGGAGATGATGAGGAGTTTCGCGGCATTATTCTGGTGCGCAAAGACAGCGGCATCCGTGAGTTGAGCGATCTCAGGGGTAAAGTAGTTGCCTATCCTGCTAAAACTGCATTGGCAGCCGCGATGTTGCCGCAGTATTACTTGCAGACGCATGGTTTAAATGTAAATTCTGATATTACAAATCATTATGTAGGTTCTCAGGAATCTTCCATATTAAATGTGCTGCGCGGCCATGCAGCCGCAGCTGCAACATGGCCTTTGCCATGGAACAATTTCATTGTTGAATACCCAGAAATGGCTAATCAGCTTGAAGTGAAATGGCAGACCGCGCCATTACCGAATAATAGTTGGGTAGCGCGTAATGATGTACCGCAGCCTGTAGTGGATATCTTCAAATCGCAGTTGTTGAGTTTAAATGAAACTGCGGAAGGGTCGCGTATATTGGCGCGGCTACCTGTGTCGCGCTTTGAATCTGCCACAAACGACAGTTACATGCCGGTCATTAAATTTCTTGAAGCGTTTTCAAATGCTGTGCGAGAGATCGAATGGTAAAGTTATTGGACTGTTATAACGTGTTGCGTAATCGCATCATGGCATTCTGGGCGCATTCGATACGGCGGCAACTGGTGTTGTCATTTGGGCTGGTAACGTTAGTGGTAATGGCAAGCTTCAGCTATTTAATGTACGTTCAGCAACGAGACTTTTTATACGGTACAGATGCAGACCGGGCCAAAGGTTTAGCCAGAGCCTTGGCTTCCAGCAGCGCTTCATTAGTGCTTACCAATGATATTGCTGGCTTGCAGGAGGTGCTGCAGGGTCTTGTCGATGCACCCAATCTCAAGTTTGCGCTGGTACTGTCGCCTCAGGGCGAAGTGCTGGGGGCGACAAATCCTAAGCTGATTCGACGTTATGTGAATGATGAGGTAAGTAAGCGGTTACTGGATGTTCCTGCTGAATTTACAACCCTGATAGATAATGATGGTTTGATTGATGTGGCGATGCCAATTAAAGTAAGTAATCGCCATGTAGGCTGGGCTCGTGTCGAGATGACACGGAGGTCATCCAATGCCAATTTGAATCTTCTGGAAGCGACCGGCATAGGCTTTTCGCTGCTGGCGGTAATTACATCTTTTCTGATGGCAGCATGGCTGTCATGGCGCCTGACGCACAAGTTATATCATTTGATTCATGTAATGAGGTCGGTTGAAAATGGTAATCGACAGCTACGCTCTGATTTAAATACAAGAGACGAAGTAGGCAAGCTGGCACAAAGTTTTAACCGGATGCTGGATACGTTGAACGATTCGGAGCGTGAGTTAGCCCGCATTAACAGGCTATATGCGGCATGGACCGAAAGTAGTGAAGTGATTGTGCGGCAAAAAAATGAGGTGCTATTACTGAATAGTATCTGCCAGATTCTGGCAGAACGTGTTCCGTTTGAACTGGTCTGGATTGGAGTACCCGGGAATGATGGTTGGGTGCACCCGGTTGCGCTTAGCGGCATCTCTTCAAATTATTTGAAAGTAATCAGAGTGTCTATGGATGCTGCAAAGCAGGAGGGGCAAGGCCCGGCCTCAACCGCCATTATTGCAGGTGTTCATAAAGTGTTTAACAATTTTCTTGAAGATGCGAACGCTTATTGGTACAAGGCTGCGAATAAATTCAATTTTAATTCTGTAGGGGCATTTCCGATTTCACGCGGCGGAAAAATTTACGGTTGCATCGCAGTATACTCAAGTGAACTTAACTTTTTTTCATCTGAGCATGTCGATTTAATGAGTGGCCTAGCGGATGATGTCACTTTTGCGCTGGATAATCTTGACCGAGAGCGGCAGCAGCAGGCGGCCGCGATTAAACTTGAGCAGGCTGCGACTGTATTTGAATACAGTAAAGAAGGCATTATGGTGACAGATGCCAATAATAAGATTGTTTCTGTGAATCGTAGTTTTGTAGAGATCACCGGCTATGCCGCCGAGGAAGTGATCGGGCAGGACCCGAAAATTCTCTCTTCGGGGATGCAGTCGCGTGAGTTTTATGAAGCCATGTGGGCAGCGGTCCTGGAAACAGGCAGCTGGCAAGGAGAAATCTGGGACCGCCGTAAAGACGGAGAAGTATATCCTGAAGCTTTAACGATTATCCGCGTTAAAAATGTGGATGGTGTGTTCATTAATCATCTGGCAATTTTTAGCGATATTTCAGAACGCAAGATAGCGCAGGAACGAATTCAGCAGTTAGCGCATTATGATGTCTTAACCGGTTTGCCAAATCGCGTCCTGTTCAGCGACCGCCTGGAGCAGGCTATTATCTCGGCGCAGCGTCATCATACCAAGATTGCACTACTGTTTCTGGATATAGATCGCTTCAAGCAAATTAACGACACGCTTGGGCACGGAGCAGGAGACCTGATACTGCAAAACGTAGGCCAGCGTCTGCTGAGCTGTGTACGTGAGCAGGATACGGTATCCCGCCAAGGTGGCGACGAGTTTATCGTCGTATTAAGTGATGCCAGTGTTGCTGGGGCTGAATTGGTTGCACAAAAAATACTGCAGGCTATCATTCAGCCTTATTCAATAGAAGAGCATGAACTGCGTATCACCGCAAGTATTGGCATTGCGGTTTATCCTGACCACGCACAGGATTCAGAGAGCTTGATCAGATATGCGGATGTTGCGATGTATCAGGCGAAAGAAAGCGGACGTAACTGTTACCTGTCATTTCATCCTGATATGAATGAGAGTTCTTACGAACGACTCAAGCTGGAGAACGCGCTGCGCGGCGCGCTGGAGCGTGATGAGCTGCGTGTGTATTATCAGGCGCAGGTGAATTTGCAGGATGGGCGTATTGTCGGCTGTGAAGCGCTGGTGCGTTGGCTGCACCCTGAACTGGGTATGATACACCCTGATAAATTTATTCCACTCGCTGAAGAAACCGGCCTGATTGTTTCTATCAATCACTGGGTGCTGGAGCAGGCGATTAAACAATGCCGTGCATGGCGTGATGCAGGTTTTAACACACTGACGATGTCAGTGAATCTTTCAGCGATGCAGTTCAGGCAGCATAATTTGCTGCAGCAGGTTAAAAGCTTATTGGATCAGTACGATTTGCCTGCCGGAGTGCTTGATCTGGAATTGACCGAGGGTATATTAATGCAGGGCGTGGAGCGTACGCTCGCCACTCTGCATGAGCTGTCTGCGCTGGGTGTTATTCTGTCCTTAGACGATTTTGGTACCGGTTATTCATCATTGTCTTATCTGAAGCGTTTCCCTATCCAGCAGCTGAAGATCGATCAGTCTTTTGTGCGCGACGTGATCAGTGATGCAAGTGATGCCACCATGGTGCGTACCATTATTTTAATGGCGCAAAGCCTGAAGCTGGATGTAATCGCAGAAGGGGTTGAGTCGCAGGAGCAGGCAGCATTTTTGATGCAATGCGGGTGCGAGCGTGCACAGGGCTATCACTTTAGTCTGCCAGTAACGGCAGAGGCGTTTGAAAAGCTGCTGCGGCTGGGCATAAGCAAGCCTGAATATAACTTGCCTATGCCCAAGCAGCTCAACTTGTAGCTGTTATCTTAACTTTCAGTGGCTAGTTTCTCAGCCCTAAAAAATCCTGTTTTGTGAGCACAACGCCATTGTGGCGCAAAATGTTGTATGCCGTTGTGACATGGAAATACACGTTCGGCATGACCCATTTTAGCAGATAGTCCTGCCCGCTGAACTTTATATCTGCTTTGCGTATGGTAATGGTGATGTCTCGGGTCTCGGCACCTTCCAGTTGTTCCGGGCTTATCGAATCCAGAAACGCAATGGTCTTGGCGATACGTGCCTGCAGTTCGGCAAAGCTGGTTTCATTATCTTCATATTTTGGAATTTCTATCGCTGCCAGCCTGGCGCCGGCACCTTTGCTCATGTCAGTTGCAATCTGCACTTGCCTTGTCAGCGGATACATGTCTACAAACAAGCGTGAATTGAGTAGTATCTGATGATCCACTTTTTTTGTATCAGCATATTCTTCGCCTTCTTTAAGAATCGCAGCCAGATTGCAAAGCGCGTGTTTTAACGGCGGAATGGTTGAATTGTAAACTGATGGCATATTGTGATTCTCCGTAAATAATTGTTAGAGTTTAACGGATAACTTGACCAAAAGGGGTGATGCAAAGATAGCGCAGGGATTATAATCGCGCAGTACTTAATCGTGGGCAGCATCAATAAAAATAATAAGCGCGCGTCACTCTGCTAGTGATAGCTTGCGATAAATCTTAAAACTGATATTTTTTATTTGGAGTTATGAATGTCTACTATCCTTGCATGCCCACAATGCACTCTGGAAAACACCTACCCTGATGGCGACAATTATGTGTGCGCTGATTGCGGCTTTGAATGGCCGATTGCTGGCGCTACGGAAGATGATGATGCAACTGCAGTGATCAAAGATGCCAACGGCAATGTGTTGACTGATGGTGACGCCGTTGTGCTGATCAAAGACCTGAAAGTGAAGGGTTCATCTACGGTGCTGAAAATGGGTACTAAAGTGAAAAGTATCCGTCTGGTAGGCGGTGACCATGGTGTAGACTGCAAAACAGATTCAGGTAATTTCTTGCTGAAAGCCGAGTTTCTGAAGAAAGTTTAGTGTTTGCTGTTCGGGCCGAAAGCTGGCTAAATTAAAGACGGAGTTGATTATGGCAGTAGTGCAGATTCAAACGAATAAACCAGAGCAGGTAAAAAGCCTCGCTCTGTTTAATTTAGGTTTTCGGCCATTTTTTCTGGGGGCAGCTGTGTTTGCGGTGCTGTCGATTATGGGCTGGATGGCAGTCTATACCTCAGTAAGCACTATTGAGATCAGCAATATCATCCCCAGCCAGTGGCATGCGCACGAAATGCTCTATGGCTATGGCATGGCGGTGGTTGCGGGCTTCTTGCTGACTGCAGTTAAAAACTGGACCGGCATACCAACACCGCATGGCAAGCCGTTGCTGACTTTGTTTGCGCTTTGGTGCACGGCACGCGTGCTGTTTCTATTCGGTACCGCTTTTCTGGCTTGGGCGGCACTGGCTGATCTACTGTTCGGTTTGCTGTTAACTGTTGCTGTTGCCCAGCCCATTATCAAGGCCAGACAGTGGGCGCAACTTGCGGTCGTGTCTAAATTACTGCTGCTGTGGACAGGTAATCTGGTGTTCTATCTCGGCTGCTATAACCTGATTAACAATGGCATGCTGTACGCGCTTAACGGTGCGGTATTTCTGTTTATCGGTTTGATTTTAATGATAGGCCGTCGAGTGATTCCATTCTTTATTGAGCGTGGTGTTGCACATCTCGTTACCGCTAAAGTTCAGCTCAGGCAGCATAAATGGCTGGATCTCAGCATTATGGTGTTATTTATCGGCTTATTTCTTAACGAGATTTTTATTCACCTTGCTGGCTTGTCATCATTGCTGGCCTTGGCTCTGTTTGTGCTTAACAGCTACCGCTTATATAACTGGCACGTTTCAGCGCTGTGGCATGTACCCTTGCTATGGAGTTTGTACCTGTCATCATGGCTGATAAATGTTGGTTTTTTATTCTATGGCTTGCAGAACCTGCTTGGTATTCCATCCATTTTAACTTTACACCTGTTTACCATAGGCGGTGTTGGCTTGATGACTGTGGGCATGATGGCGCGCGTGGCTCTTGGACATACCGGTCGTGATATCAAAAGCACATCGCCGTGGCTGAATCTGGCTTTCGCTGCAATTGCTGCCAGCGCTGTGTTTCGTATTGTTTTGCCGCTGTTTGCGATGCAGCATTACACGAATTGGGTAGTGTTTTCCGCCGCATTCTGGATTATTGGTTTTGCGGTATTTCTGGTCATTTATGCACCCATTCTGTGTAAACCCAGGGTTGATGGTGCATACGGCTAGTGTTCAGCGCTGACTAAACCCTCTGGCTAAGCTTCGTTCAATTTTTCACGTAGCCATTTTTCCAGCACCACTACGATATAAGCCTGCTCTGCCAGTGTAAGTGCACGACCTTGCGGAATATGGTGCCATTTTTGCAAGCAGCCGCGGCAGCAGCAAGCCGTGGCATGCTGTGCTACAAAAACAGGGTGGCCGCGCATTGGCGTTTGCTTGCCATCATTTTCAATGATGGCAGCTGCAAGTCGACTTTGAATAAAATCCTCTGCATGGTCGAGCACAGTAGATAAGCCTTTTTGCTGCAAATAAGCCATATCTTTACTGTTTAACTTGAAACCTGCCCTGAAGGTGGATCTGGATAGGGCTGCAAATAAATCGTCTAAATCACGCATCGCTTTTTATGCACCGATTAATGCAACTGATGCAACTCCAGTTTGCGTAATTTTGGCGCAAATTTACTCGTGATTCCAACTACTGATAATGTCATCATGCCGCCAAAAATAACCGATGGCACCAGCCCCATCAGACGTGCAGCAGTACCAGACTCAAAGGCACCGAGTTCATTCGATGAGCCGATAAAAATGCCGTTGATAGCCGATACCCTGCCGCGCATATTATCCGGGGTTGCCAGCTGCATAATGGTCTGGCGCAGCACGACGGAAATGCCATCGAAAATGCCGGAAAGTAGCAGCATGCTTGCGGCTACCCAATAACTCTGGGTTAAACCAAAGCCGATGATACATAGCCCAAACCCGGCTACAGACCCCAACAGCCAGCGCCCGGCATGCAGGTTGATCGGGTGGCGTGTAATCCATAGCCCGGCAGCAATTGCACCCACTGCCGGTGCTGCACGCAGCACGCCCAAGCTTTCTGGACCCAATTGGTAAATATCGTGAATAAAAGCCGGCAGCATCGCAACCGCGCCCCCAAACAGAATTGCAAACATATCCAGCGACATAGCTCCCAGCACAACCTGATTGCTGAATACAAAGTTAAGACCCTCTTTTATACTTGCGAATAAAGGCGCTGCTGTGGAGCTTTTGGGCTCATCAATTTTAATTGAGAACATGGCAATTATAGCGCCCAGACATAGTGCGGTAGAGACGCCATAAGCAACTGCCTTGCTGGTAAAGCCTACCAAGACGCCGCCAATAGCCGGACCCAATACCAGACCAGCCTGAAATGCCGTTGTACCTATGCTGGCTGCTTTAACAAACTGCTTTCTTGGAACAATGATTGCAAATAAGGTGTTGTAACTTGGCGCGATAAAAGCACGGGCAAAACCGGTAAAGGCAATTGAGCCGTAAATCCATAACGTAGCTTCCCCATTTAACCAGCCGACAGACAGTGCGGTAAGTGTGAATGCGTTAATAAACAGCAGTGCCGCGGCTAATACTCCAAACATGCGGCGTGAATAATAGTGGTCAACCGCATGCCCTGCAAAAAGCGCGCAAGCAAAGTAAGGAATCACTTCAGCCAGGCCAATCAGGCCAAGTGATAATGGATCACGCGTAATTTCATAAATATGCCAGCCGACGACAACGGCCATAATCTGGTAGGCTAAAGAGATCTGAATACGAAATGCTAAGAGTTTGGCAAAGGCGTAATTGTGGTATTTGAAAATTTCCATAGCCGATATTATAGGTGCAAATACGGCTTCTAATTAAGCGTAGCATCAAGAATAGCGTGTACTGTAGAATGGCAATGGTTAGTGCAGTGAATAAGGCAGTAAGCAAACGATGGGTTTATACTCGGGTTTTGCCGATGAGTCGTCATTGACCTAGTGTGACTCTGCCGATATAGATTAGGCGCACTAACCACCTCAGTTGCGGTTGCTATGAAAGCTTTTTATTTAGGCACTCGCCACAGATACCAGCTGGCAATGGTGCGGTAAGGGCTCCATTGTATGCCGATTTCAGCTATCTGTTTGCGCTTGGGTGCGGCATCCAGTTTCTTAAGCCGTCTGTAACCCTCTGTGATGCCAAAATCATCGGCAGGCAAAATATCCATGCGCTCCAGCGTGAACATCAGCATCATTTCAACGGTCCATTGGCCAATGCCTTTGAGTTTCACCAGCCGCTCAATCAAGTCTGTATCACTCATTGTGTCTGCCACTTCGCGTGTCGGTACCAGACCATTAATGGCGCCTTCAGCAATGCCTTTAAGGGTCTCGATTTTTCTACCGGAGAAGCCAGCGCTGCGCAGGTCATCGAACTCAGCAGCAATGAGTTGTGGCGGTGTTGGAAAAGCGCCAAACTGACGGATAAACTTGCCAAGAATCGTATCCCCTGCTTTAGTGCTGAGCTGCTGATAAGCCACGGCACGCACCAGCGCCTCGTATGGTTCGCGTTCGGGTTTTGAGGCAAAAGCGCAAGGGCCAACTTCTTGAATCAAGCGGTTCCAGTCTGAATCTACATTCATCAGAAAGCGTGATGCTTCGTTATAAAATTCTGCAGTAGTCATGATTGAATTATAACGTCAGGTGTGAATCAAATTGTGTGAATGCAGTTTCATGAATAGCTAAGTCTATGCTGATTGAACTGAGGCTACAGAATGAAAGCGTGATAATAAAGCGAAATATGGACTTATTTAATACCCCAGAAAACCAAGAAGTTTTAAAAGACGTAGTTCTGCTGCGCAGATTTGTTGCGCCTTTGGAACATGAATTGTTGCCGGCATTGGCCGCTGTCATCGATCTGGCACCGCTTCGCCATATGATGACTCCCGGTGGGTTTGCTATGTCAGTTGCTACAACAAGCTGCGGTCAGTTAGGCTGGGTCAGTGATAAAAAAGGTTATCGCTATGCAGCGTTTGATCCACTAACAGGCAAGGCGTGGCCGCAGATGCCGGCAAGTTTTAAGAAATTGGCAAAGCAGGCGGCATCTATGGCTGGGTTTGATAATTTTGAACCTGATGCCTGTTTGATCAATCGCTATGAGGTTGGTGCGCGTATGGGGCTGCATCAGGATAAAGATGAGCGCGATTTCAGCCAGCCTATCGTTTCTGTGTCACTGGGTGTGCCTGCCATGTTTCAAATCGGTGGTTTTGCAAGAGCTGACAAAGCCATGAAACTGCCGCTTTATCATGGAGATGTGCTGGTGTGGGGCGGTGAGTCGCGCCTGCGCTTTCATGGTGTGCTGCCAGTTAAGGCAGGCGCGCACCAGGCTTTAGGAGCGTATCGTATTAATCTGACGTTTCGAAAAGCCGGGTGACTATAAATATATTGGGGTTAACGTACTCAAATTAGTCGTAAGTTTTATATGTCTCTGCTACAGAGGCAAGTGATTACTTAATTAATTCACTTGCAGATAAAGCTACTGATGACTCGATCTGTAGAGCATCATTAATTTTTGATGTGAGTTTTTGACCACCTGTGACAGCCGCAAAAATCCAAAGCAAGATGAAGATTGTTAGTAAAAGTCTTCTCATACTCTAATCATCCAGTTTAGCGGCTGATCCCATATTCTGATTTTTACTACGCGCTGTTGCTATAAGTTACTGCGGTCGCTGAGGTGCAAGATAGTAAATGTCTATAATAGATGGGAATATTTCCCATCTATTATAGACATAAAAGCTGGATAAGCAAGAAGAATCTATTTCAAATAAAAATAGATTCTTTAATTCTTTTGGAGTTGTTGCTGGGGGGTATCCCGGCTTCGGGAAGTGATGTTTAGAGCCGGGTGAGGGTGCAGAGAGCGTATTTAAGTTACTTCAGCTTTAAAGCCAGCTTAACACGACGCCAGATCTGGCATAGTTTTGAACCGTCCAGATGGTAATGTTTATGCAATGGCTGTTTTACTTCCCAGCTTGCAGTCATGCCGGCAGGAAAAGTCACGAGGTCGCCTTTGCCGAAAGTGACTGGTGTGCCGCCGGTAGGAGTGATAACGCACTCACCTTCTAAAATATAGGCAATTTCCTGCTCAGGGAATGTCCATGGAAAAACAGAAACTTCTTTTTGCCAAGTAGGCCATTTGCTTACATTAAGCTCATCCAAACGTTGCTGGCTTGGATTTTTTTCTACGGTGATCTGTGTCATGTGTATTCCTCGTTTAAAAGTGCATTCTATCTCATGCGATTGCAAAGCTGAAACATGATGGCAATTTACAGTATGCGTGCTTATTGCTGTTAAGTAGTAAAATACCGTTTTTAGCCATAATCATACAATCATGCGGGTAAGTTTAGAGCAGGCAATAGCAGCACTGAAAAAAGGTGAAGTGGTAGCCATACCAACCGAAACTGTTTACGGCTTGGCTGCTGATGCGACTAATGATGCTGCGCTGAAGAAAATATTCAGCACTAAGCAGCGTCCGGCTGATCATCCGTTGATTGTGCATATCAGTGATATCAGTCAGGTCGTTGATTGGGTAACGGATTTTCCTGAGGTTGCAGTCAAGCTGGCTAAAGCATTCTGGCCAGGTGCTTTGACGTTAGTGTTACCGGCCAAGCCCCATGTTTCGCGTGTGGTGCGTGGCGATGAGCCTACAGTTGCATTGCGCGTGCCTAATCATCCGCTGGCGCTTGCATTGCTGAAACAAGGCGGTTTAAGTGTTGCTGCGCCATCTGCCAATTTATTCACGCAGCTTAGCCCGACGACTTCAGCGCACGTTGAGGCAGGTTTGGGTGAAGCTATCCCGGTATTGGATGGCGGCGCATGTAACGTGGGTATTGAATCCACAATAATTAGTGTTGCAGCGGACGGGCAGTGGCAGCTGCTGCGTCCCGGTATGATTAGCGAAGCTGAAATCGCAAAAGTGGCAGGTGTGTCGCAGCGGGCAAAGATTATTTCAGCAGAACATCATGAGATACAGACAACGCCCAAGGTTCCTGGGCAGCATGCGCTGCATTATTCGCCGCGTACGCCGCTTTCACTATATAAAGATCGGCAGGCGTTGCTTGCCGCCTGCAATGCATTGCAAAATACAAATAAAAGCTGTGCGGCATTGTTGATTGGCGCAGGAGACGTACCTGATTGCAATGTGATTAATTTGCCCGGTCAGCCAGAAAAGGTAGCAGAGCAGCTATATAGTGCATTGCATGCGCTGGATGCGATGAAAGTGCATCGTCTGCTGGTGGAGTTGCCGCCTGCTACAGCAGAATGGATGGCAGTGCTGGATCGCTTAACCCGTGCCGGGCATCAATAGCGCAAGTAATAAGCAGCTATGTAGATTGTTGCCAGATTTTCACTATACGTGGCAAAATGCAGCAATAATTACTAATTACATCATTCAAACATAACAGGCGCTTTAATATGACCACTAAATTGCATCAACGTATTCTTCTCGCAAGCCTGTTAGTCTTGTTGTCATCATGCAGCTCAATCAGATTGAACCCATTTGCCTCTGACTCTGCCGAGCTATCAGGCGGACCGGCAAATGCAACTGAGTTTGTATGTGAAGGTAAGGGTCGCTTTCATGTGCGTATGCTGAATAACGGTAATGATGCCTGGCTGATATATCCGGATCATGAAGTGAATCTGCCCAAGTCAGGTGGCGACAATCGTTATAGCAGCGGTACGATTACGCTGGTGATCAATGGCGCCGAAACCACGCTGAATGATGGTGAAAAAATAGCCTACACTCACTGCAAACCACAAGAAAAAATTAAGCAGTAATCAGCCTTCAGCTCTATCGGTATCGACTGCCGTAAATAGAGTAAGAATCATGTCCGGCAAACACTTTGTTACGTCAGGATATAGCCAATCATAGATGGTTGGCGCCATATGCAAACAAACATTTCGACAATCAAACGATTTCTGCTGCCGCTGCTGGTGTTGATGGTAGCTGCGCCATTCGTGCTAACCAGCCAGCAGACTTCGCACCAGCTAGCCAATACCCATGCAGTTGCCAAGGAGCAGGCGCAGGCATTGATACGCCTGCTCAATGTTACAGATGAGCTGATCAGTAATCAGGCTGACAATGCCATGCATACACTGAAGGCGCATACCAGCGCTTTAGGTAAACCTGCCTTGGCAGGCACTGTGAGCTTGGCCGGCAGCGACGTGCCAAATCTGCTATTGGGGTCGATTCCCGTTACAAATAATTATGAATTGGTTGATAGTGTCAGTGCAATCAGTGGCGGCACTGCCACCATATTTGTAAAAGCAGGTAACAATTTTGTTCGTGTTGCCACCAATGTTAAGCAGCACAGCGGCGAGCGCGCTACCGGTACCGTTCTGGATCCAAATGGCAAAGCAGTGGCAGCCTTGCATCAGCGTAAGTCATTCAGCGGGGTTGTTAAGATTCTGGATGAACCTTACCTCACCCGTTATGAGCCAATGCTGGATCAGGCCGGTACGCTTGTAGGTGCTTACTACGTTGGTTTTAAAGTTTATATGAAAGTCGTGCGCGAGAGCGTGCAAGGCATCAGGCAATTAGACACCGGCTTTGCCGCCATATTGGATGGGGATAATCAAATACGTTTTCTATCCTCGCATATCAGCCGGGATCAAGCTGACACTTTATTGAAATCGCGGCCCGAGAGCTGGGTATTCATAGAGGAGAGAATCCCGAACTGGGGTTTTAAGTTGATTATTGCCTACTCTGTTAACGAGGCTCGATCAGCAGGCCTATCCAAGTCATGGGCATTTATTATACTGGGCACAACCTTGGGCGCCTTGCTCATTGGCATGATCCTATGGCAATTACGCAGACTGATTTTTATGCCATTAGGCGCTGATCCGGCGGTAGCCATTGACGTGGTGAAGCGCATCGCAGCCGGTAACCTGGAGACCGATGACATCGCTGCCAAGCCTAATACATTAATGGCGAATGTGCTGGAGATGCGCAAGAAGTTACGCGAAAGTATGGAGAAGCTGCGCAATAATGCCGAGCGTATGCGTTTATCTGCCAGTGTTTTTGACCACGCACATGACGGCATTTTTATAACTGATGCTGAAATGCGTATTCTTGAAGTCAATATTGCATTCACACAAATTACCGGCCACTCACGTGAGGCAGCTTTAGGAAGCACGCCGCAACAGTTGGGGTTTGCTATTTATGAGCCGGAGTTCTTCGATATGCGCATGCAGCTGTCAGATGATAGTGAATCAAGCGAATGGCGCGGTGAAACCTGGAACCGGCGTGTCGGTGATGAGGTTTACCCAGTGTGGCTCGATGTGTTTGTTGTCCGTAATGATGCGCAGCAGCTTATCAATTATGTAGGTTTGTTTTCGGATATCACCGAGGCTAAGCAGCACCAGCAGAACCTTGAGCGCATGGCCTACCATGACTCTCTAACCCAGCTTCCTAACCGTACTTTATTGTCAGATCGCTTACATCAGGCATTCTCCCGTGCCGAGCGTACCGGTGAACTGCTGGCAGTTTGCTGTCTTGATCTCGATGGTTTTAAACCCGTGAATGATTCATTAGGCCACGAAGCGGGTGATCATCTGCTGATTCAACTGGCAGAGCGCATGAATAAATGTCTGCGCGAGAGTGACACAGTAGCGCGTACCGGAGGAGATGAATTTGCCTTGCTGCTGAATGGTATGGTTAATGCAGAAGAGTGCAAACTAACATTGGAGCGACTGTTGACTGCTATCAGAGCGCCTTATCTGGTGGCCGGTGAATCTGTCACCATATCGTCAAGTATCGGCTATACCCTGTTCCCGTTTGATCACAGCGAGCCGGATACCCTGCTGCGGCATGCTGATCAGGCAATGTATCAGGCTAAATTGAATGGCGGCAGCTGCGTGCAGCAATTTGATACCGAGCATGACCGCGAATTCCGTGATTTGCGACAGGATAAGGAAAGAATTGAAGCCGCGCTGGCAAATAACGAATTCTGCCTCCATTACCAACCTAAAGTTGATATGCGGCTTGGCAAAGTCGTTGGCATGGAAGCGCTGGTGCGCTGGCAGCATCCGGATATTGGCTTGCGGGCGCCGGTAACGTTTTTGCCGATGATTGAAAATACTGACTTTTCAATTAAATTAGGTGAGTGGGTGATTCGTCAGGCTGTTGGCCAGATGATTGTCTGGCAGAAGAAAGGCTTTGATATACATGTGAGTGTCAATATATCCGCCAGACACATGATTCAGGAAAACTTTACCAGCAGGCTGGCACAGATATTAAGTGAGTTTCCACAAGTGAATCCCGCCAATCTTGAGTTTGAAATCACTGAGACGGCCGCAATTGAAGATGTCTCCGGCGTGGTGCACACCATGAATGGCTGTAAGCTACTCGGAGTCAGTTTTGCGCTGGATGACTTTGGCGTAGGTTATTCATCGCTCACTTACCTGCGCCGCTTGCCAGTTGAAGTGATTAAGATAGACCGTTCATTTGTCTACGACATGCTGCAGGATAGCAATGATCTTGCGATGGTGGCCGGTATCATCAGCCTCGGTCGTGACTTCAGATGCAAGATTGTGGCAGAAGGGGTAGAAACAGCTGAGCATGGTTTGCAACTGTTGCGCCTGGGCTGCACGGTAGCGCAGGGTTTTGGTATTGCCAAGCCTATGCCTGCGGATAAAGTGAGCGCCTGGGTCAAGTCTTATCAGCCTAATGAGATATGGACTCAGGTAAGTAAATCTTAATATACCGCCAGTGAGTCCAGACACTTGCTCACTGCGTAAAAAGAGCGTAACTTAAAGCTTGCTAAATCTGCTATTTATATGGAGTCAGCCATGGATAACAAATACGGGTTAGGCGGCGCTAAAGTCGCTACAGAACACCACACGCAACACCATAAAAAAGTGCATCCTAGCCATCCGGTAAACTGTAAGTTCTGCGGTAGCTCAAATCTGGTATTGAGCCCCACCATGCATGATCATTCCTGTGCAGATTGCGGAGAATGGCAGAACGATGTGCCGCAAGGTTATTCCAGCGGGCGCAGCAGCGATTACTGATTTTTTCTGTAAAAATACGATATTAAATCCCCTCTGGTTAGATGGTTACTACCTGCTGGCACCTATTGCTAAACAGCTTTTGGCACAAAATTGTTAAATAGTTGTGAATATCTGGTACAAAACTAAAAAAAATCACTTTCTAGTTAATATTTAGCGGATTAGTACGCCAAAAAGCTCTATAATCTTGCGTACAAAAAATCCCTTTCCATTAAACAACTCCAAAAGAGAAGATAAATGACTACGAAAAATGCTGATATTGGCCTTGTTGGCCTAGCCGTTATGGGTCAAAACCTGGCCCTGAATATTGCCGATCACGGCTACACCATTGCGGTTTACAACCGTGATCCGAAAAAAATGGTGAACTTCATCGAAGAATGCCAAAAAAATGAGCCATCACACGCAAACGTGGTTGGACATGCAGATTTAGCTTCATTTGTACTAAGCATCAAACGCCCACGCAAAATTATCTTGCTGGTAAAAGCTGGTAGCGCAACTGACGTGACTATCAATGCATTGCTTCCATTCCTGGAGCAAGGTGACATCATCATCGACGGCGGCAACGCATTGTGGACAGACACTATCCGTCGTGAAAAAGAATTAGCAGCTAAAGGTATCGAATTTATCGGTTCAGGCGTATCTGGCGGTGAAACTGGTGCTCGTTTCGGTCCAAGCCTGATGCCATCAGGCACACGTAAAGCTTGGGCAAGTTTAGAGCCAATCTGGCGCGATATCGCAGCTAAAGTAGACCCTGTAACCGGCGCACCTTTAGAAGGCGGCGCACCTGGAAAACCAGTTGTAGGCGGTTTCGCCTGTGCTGAGTACATCGGCCCTGACGGTGCTGGTCACTACGTTAAAATGGTACACAACGGTATCGAATACATCGATATGCAATTGATTTGTGAAGCGTACTGGTTGATGAGAAACTTGCTGGGTATGGAAGCCGATGAAATCGGTAAAGTATTCGCTGAGTGGAACAAAGGCGAGTTATCAAGCTTCTTGATCGAAATCACCGCAGATATCCTGCAACAAAAAGACCCAATGGGCCCTGGCTTCCTCGTGGACAAAATCCTGGATACAGCCGGTCAAAAAGGTACTGGTCAATGGACAGCTGCAAACGCG
>LNAP01001814.1_pt1 | contig 38352 bp, 34 predicted proteins | sample 602601 | NCBI WGS metagenome assembly LNAP01 (sample SAMN02440304, study PRJNA202911) | soil metagenome | biome: Subtropical and temperate rainforests or woodlands; isolation source: soil samples (1 kg each in a 20% v/v slurry with milli Q water) were... ... | reverse complement strand
TTGAACAGCCGCATTGACGAGCTACTCCCCCATCATTGGCGGCCAGCCAGCTGAACCCCATCGAGCCGGTCGTCAAGGTGGGCAGACTAGCCGCTTACGAAGTGAGCTCTGGAATGCAACAAAGAAGAGGACGGGAGAGCTCGGGCCTAGCGGCTCGCTCACCTAGTACGGTCACAGCGGCACCAAGTTGAGCATGTCGGACGAACAGGCGTCATTCCTCACTGCGAGGCGGGTAGCGCCCAAGGCAAAGGGGGGCACTTGAAGCTGTTTCGACAATCGCTATCGTTAACGGGCGCGGCTGCCAAGCTGCACGTTACGATCGACAGGGACATGATGAGTTACGGTCCACAATTTATTAAATCAGGGAGGAAAGTCGATGGCGAAGGCTTCGCAAGGGATCCAATCTGCAGATGCAGTGATGCGGGTGCTTGAGGTCCTGGCGGCCGTGGGGTCGTCGATCACGCTGACGCAACTTGCTGCTGCAACGGGTATGACGGTCAGCAACATGCACCGATATGTCGCCAGCCTGTCGCGTGCTGAGCTGATCCAACAGGATCGCGGGGGTGGTTATTTCCTTGGGCCCCTGGCGCTTCGTCTAGGCTTGGCCGCACTTCGCCGAACCGACGGATTCGAGGTCGCGAGTCGCGCCATGACTGCACTACGCGACGAGATTGACATGCCAGTTTTCATATCGGTATGGACACCTGATGGGCCGACCATGGTTCGTTGGTTGGACGCCAGTCATCCGATCACGGTCAACGTAAAGCCCGGCTCTCGTGCCCCACTTCTCACCGGAGCAAGTGGGCGAGTCTTCCTGGCCTTCGAGGAGCCAGATAAGTTGGAGCCTGTGCTAATCGCAGAGCTACGTGCAAGCAGAACCGAACAAGCTCGATATGCCTCGCGAGCAGCAGTTGAAGAGTTGCAGTCGACGATCCGAAAGCACGGGGTCGCGAACGTCCTGGGTGAACGTGCGCAGGGTGTTAACGGCGTCAGCGCGCCGATTTTCGACGCCTTCGGAGCGCTAGTTTTTGCAATTACCTCAGTTGGTCTTGCCGATCAGTTCGACGCGTCCTACGAAGGCGACTTTGCAAAGGCTGTGAGGGCAGCTGCAGACCGCGCTTCGGCTGACTTGGGATATGACCCCAAGGTTGCGGAATCATTCACGACGAGAAGCCGGCCGTAGGGGGCTTGACTGCCTCGCTTGGCCAGATGCGAAGCAACATGCGCGACTTTGCTTGCTCGCCAAGCCGAATGGCCCGCGCATAGACGCCTTCGTTGCCGACAGCTCACCTGTCATCGCTACACCTGCTTAGCTTCTAAGACAAGGTATCGATAGCGACCACGCGCCGATTGGATATGTCGCACGCGATTGCGAAAGTATCGAAGCCGTCGCAACGTTGCCTCAACTGCCGGCGGCGGGGTAGGGACGTCCCACGCTTTGATGGCGTGCCTTCAACGCTGTTCACTCTCCTCGCACTCGGCTGCTGTCTCGTAGGAGCCGTGAATGCGCCTTGACCAACCGCGCGAGCCAACCATGCGTTTTGCTTCGTCCACGCATCTCAGATACAAGTCGACACTTGCACCCTATGCAAGCGATACCGCATAATGCAAGTCAGCAACATCGGCTAGATCAACAAGGACTGACGCACATGGGACTCCGAACAGGCAACGAATACTTTCAAGGGCTGAAAGCACGTCCGCGCGAAGTATGGCTCCGGGGCAAACGCATCGAGGACGTGACCACGCATCCGGCCTTTGCACGTCCAGTTCTGCACACGGCAGCGTTATTTGATCTGCAACACGATCCTAAATATCGGGATGTAGTCACATACGTCGACGAAGACGGTCAGCGATCCCCGATCGCACATATGCCCACATTCACCCAGGAAGATTTGGTCAAGCGCGCAGCCGCATATCGCATATTTGCAGAGCAAACAATGGGAATGATGGGGAGGTCGCCGGATTTCCTTGGCAGCGTCGTGCACGGCTTCGCTGAAACAGCCGAGGTACTTGAAGCAGCAAACCCGACGTTCGCTGAAAATCTTCGTGTGTACGCGCGCCAAGTTCGAGATCAAGATCTATTCTTGACACACGCAATCGTTCCGCCACAAGCTGACCGGTCAAAAAAGTCCGCAGAGCAGTCTGACGAATTCTTGCACTTGGGCATCGTTAAAGAAACAGACGCCGGACTGATTGTTCGGGGGGCACGAATGCTAGCAACGATGGGGCCAATCTCAGATGAGATCCTCGTCTACAGCATGGCATACCAAAAGCCCGAAGACAGCAATTATGTCTTCATCTTTGCTTTGCCATTAGATACACCTGGAATCAAACAAATCTGCAGGGAGCCTTATGACAACGGTGATCGATTGCCCGGAAATCACCCTCTAGGTGCTAACTTCGAAGATAGTGACACACTGATTATTTTTGACGATGTCTTAGTGCCTTGGGCTCGTGTGTTTGCTTACGACAATGTGGGCGTCATCAACAAGTTTCACTCTGTCAACAGTGGGAAAAACCATTCAAGTCACCAAGCAGCTGTACGGGGCCTAGTCAAACTTGAGTTTGTAATTGGCGTAATGATGGAGGTGGTGAAGGCGAACGGAGCGGATCAGTTCCTCCATGTCCAGCAAATGGTCGGCGAATGCATTCACTATATGGAGCTGATGAAAAGCTGCCTGAGCAGGGCAGTCTCAGAAGCAGAGCCAACCTATTTAGGACGGGTTCGACCACCCATGCTTGCGGTAAACACGGGCCGAATGCTCACAGCGCGGTTCTACCCGAGAATCGTTGAAATTCTTCAGACGGTGGGGGCCGGTGGCCTCCAAATGATGCCCTCGATTGAAGACTTCGACAGCCCCATTGCTGCTGACGTAGCGAAATACTATCGCGGCGCGGCAGGCACAGATGCAAAGAAAAGAATCGATCTTTTCAAGATGGCATGGGATTTGTGCGGTGACGCTTTTGGGCAGCGTCAGGTCCAATATGAGCGATATCACCTCGGCGATCCGGTGAGGAATCTCGCAAATCTATTCCTTAACTACGACAAGACGCAATGTTTAAGCATGGTGGATCGTGCTCGATATTCAGTCGATCATGACATTCTTAAAGACTCAAAGAGTCAGACGAACTTAAAACTGGCTGCTTAAGAGCATTATGGAACTCAAATCCCTTGGTTACATTGGCCTCGGCGGCCAAGATCTGGGCGCATGGCGGGAATTCTCAAAGCGTTTGCTAGGAACGCAAGCGAGCGACGGAGACAGATATCTAACACTGCGTATGGATGAAAAATGCCACCGTTTCATTATTGCTGAAGAACAAGATGAACCACACGCCTACTTTGGATTTGAGGTCCTCGATGCGAGCGAAATAGACAAAATCAGAGCCCGCCTCAAGAAAAACAATATCACTGTCACGAATGCCACACCGCATGAACTAGCCACCCGCAAAGTCCAGAGAATGGCATGGTTTTGTGATCCAGATCAAAACAGAATTGAAGTCTACTCTGGGCTAGCGACTGCCGAAACACCGCTCGCGCCGGATCGGCCCATCGGTGGATTTCGCACCGGAGGCCTTGGGCTCGGTCATGTTGTGTTCATCGTTGATAACTTAGAGCGTGCGAGGGATTTCTATTGTGATCTGCTGGGCTTTAAAGTTTCAGATTATGTGCTGACGCCCACACGCCGCGTTTTTATGCATATCAACGGAAGGCATCACACCGTCGCGCTTGCGGAACGGGCGGGCGGCGGTATTGCCCATGTAATGGTCGAAGTAAATGAATTCGACGATGTTGGTCGGGCTTACGACGTAGCACTGAAAGATTATCGGCACGGAATCTACTCCACGCTTGGCCGCCACTCGAACGATCACGTCACGTCTTTCTACGTAATGACTCCTGCTGGATTTCCCCTTGAATACGGTTGGGGTGGCAGGCTCGTGGATGACTCAACCTGGAAGGTCGAAAACCTTTTTGGTCCGAGTCTCTGGGGGCATGACCGTCTCGGAGGAAACGCCGAGTCCCGAACTGCTGCCAATGAGCAGCGTGAAATTGCTTTCCGTGAAGGCCTGCGTGCGCCCCTCGCAGTGATAGGAAACAGCCATGGCAACTAAAACTTTATCCCGTCCCTTTGAGATATCACCGGAGGATCGCACCGAGCGGCAAAGTCTGATCATTTCCCGAATTGAGAGTGGGCCGAGGGGGCGAGTGCCTATCAATTTACGCGCTTGGCTGCACAACCCTGATTTTGTGGACGTTGTTGAACCCTTCGGCCTGTATGTATCTGCACTTGCGCCAATTACTGCGCGTCAAAAGGAAATACTCGTTCTGGTGAATGCTCGATTTTGGGGTGCGGCGTACGAACGCTACATGCACGTAAACCACGCTCGGAAAGCCGGCATTTCAGATGAGCAAATCCAGAAAATTAATGATGGGATATCTCCTGATTTTGCTGACCAGCTGGAGCAACTTACCTGGGAGGCTAGTGTAAGTCTGCACAGACCCGGCGCTATGGAAGAGGGGCTATATCAACGGTGTGTGGAGGCGATGGGACATAAGGGCGTGTCTGACCTTATCGGGCTTGCGGGTCTTTACACAATGATCGCAATGACGTTGAATTTTCATGATGTTCGCCCACCCGAATAAGATTCGAGCTGCAACAGCCACCGGAGACAAACATGAGCATCGCTAATATCGAAAGCGTCATCACCCCCCAAGCTTTCCGAAGAGTCATTGGGTCTTTTGCCACTGGCGTGGCAATTGTCACCACGTCAAACCGTGGCGAGCAGTTTGGTATGACTCTGAACTCTCTGGCTTCCGTTTCACTCGATCCGTTGATTGTTCTGGTATGTATCGTAAAAGGCAGTCGAACGGGTGCTGCAATTCGCGAGCGTGGAAGATTTGCGATCAATATATTGAGCAATGAACAGGAGGAGGTGTCACGCAGGTTCGTTTCCAAGGAACTTCACCGCTTTAAGCGGCCCGATGCAAGCGACAACGATTGGGAAGTGCCAATCATGGAGAAGGCGCACGCGCATGTTGTTTGCGATGTGCATCTTGTCCAAGAAGTTGGCGACCATGATGTGATTTACGGGCGTGTCCTGGAATGCGATGCTACAGACGGCAAGCCATTACTCTTTTGGCGCGGATCCTACGGCGTGTTGCAAGATTCCCAGCCCTGTTCAGCTTAATAAAAAAGGAGACAAAAATGTCGCAATCTCGACGTCAGGTCCTCATGGGATTCAGCGCGGGGCTTATGGTGGGCTCTACAAGCCTTGTCTGGGCTCAAAGCTTTCCAAATCGGCCGGTGAAGCTGGTGGTCCCGTTCCCGGCAGGCGGTCCAGCCGATACGATCGGACGTACTGCAGCCCACGGCATCGGAGAGCTTGGTCAACCTGTAGTTGTCGACAACAGGGCGGGTGCAAGTGGGAATATCGGCTCCGACTATGTTGCTAAAGCGATACCTGATGGACACACTCTCTTGGTTGGAAATATTGCAACCAATGCCCTCAACGCGTATGTCTATAAGACCATGCCGTACGATGTATTGAGGGATTTCACCCCCATCTGCTCTGTTATTGCACCTCTGATGACTATTTCGGTGCATCCCAGCCTGCCGGTGAATTCTATAGCTGAGCTAATTTCTTATGCCAAGAGGAATCCCGGTAAATTGTCGTATGCGAGCTCAGGTCTTGGCACCCCGCATCACGTCGCAATGGCTCAGTTCTGTCAGATGGCCGGGCTCGATATGGTGCACGTCCCATATAAAGGCGGTGCTCCAGCTACCGCAGACGTCGTAGGAGGCCAATGTCTGCTCGGATGTATTACCTTGTCCGGGGCGTTGCCGTTCCAGCGGTCTGGCAAGCTTCGAATCCTTGGCATGACAGAGAGTAGCCGAGCGACTGCAGTCCCGGATATCCCTACTGTTGGGGAGACGCTCAAGGGGTTTGAGATGACCAATTGGCAGGGCATCTTTGCTCCGGCCAAGCTGCCGCCCGCCATCAGCAATACGATTTATCAAGAGTGTGCGAAATCCTTCACTGCAAATAAAGCCACCTTGGAAGCACAGGGCTTGGGCGTATTTCTCAAGGGGCCTGAAGAATTTGCAGCGTTTGTAGTTGCTGAGAATCAGAAGTGGAAGAGCTTCGTCAAGACGCTTAATCTTGCGGTCGAGTGATTTGCAGTGTTGCCTCGAATTGCAATCCTAGATGATTATCTGCACGTCGCCCTAGAGTCAGCAGATTGGAGCTCACTTTCAGGTCGTTGCATCATCGATGTACTTGATCGACCTTTCGCGTCACAGGCGGACGTGGTGGAGACATTGGCTCCATACGACGTGTTGTGCCATCTGCGTGAGCGCACAGCAATGCCGGCAACGGTCATTCACGGGCTGCCGAACTTGAAGTTCATGACGGTCACTGGCAAGGCGCACCGTACTTTGGATCTGGCCGCTGCAACCTCTCAGGGGGTCCTGGTATCGCACGTCTCCTCTGGGGACCCGCCAAGTTTTGGCGCGCCCGAGCTTGCGTGGGGATTGGTTCTCGCGGTAACGAAGCGGCTTGTCGAGCACCATGACGCTGTTCGTGGAGGAGGTTGGCAGACGGGTTTAGGAATGGAGCTGCACGGCAAGACGTTGGGGCTGCTAGGTCTGGGTGCGCTTGGTCAGCAGATGTCAAGGTATGCGCACGCATTTGGCATGAAAGTCATCGCCTGGAGCCCAAATCTTTCTAATGAACTTGCTGAAGAGCATTCAGTGCAACGGGTAGATAAGTCGTCCTTTTTCCAGCGAAGTGACGTAATCAGCATTCATGTGGTGCTCAGCGATCGTTCCCGGTCGCTGGTGGGTTTCGAAGAGTTCGGGCAGATGAAACACTCGGCCGTGATTGTTAATACTTCCCGCGGTCCGATCGTTCAGGAATCCGCGCTGCTTCACGCCTTGGCCGCTGGCCAGATAGCAGGCGCCGGTCTTGATGTATTCGATATTGAGCCGCTGCCGGTCGACCATCCCTTGAGACAGATGCCGAACGTCGTCTTGTCTCCGCATGTTGGGTACGCCACTCAGGATACTTTTCGCCGTTTCTACGAAGCAACGGTGCGGGGACTGTGCGCCTACCTTGATGGCGCGCCGATTCATCTGCTGAATCCGGATGCCTCTGCACATTCCTCAGGAACGAGCGCGTAAGTCACGGGTAAACCCGTAACCCCTACATCTGGCGTGGGTGGCTTCTGAATTCAATTGCGCAGCGGAGGCTTGGGCTAGCCGGCGTACTGGCAATCCGCTCGCATACAGACGTTGGAGGAAGGAGTTCTGGTGGTGACGACGCTCGGATGCGGTGCACTGGGTGCACAGACTTCCCGGTTAGCGCAACGGATCAGAAACTTCGTCGGCACGCAACTGTTGCGTTCACAAATACAGAGACCATCAGGAGACATCGATGAGATTTACCCGCCGTGCCCTGTGCACCGTTGCAGCTATGAGCTTCGTATTTCCCCCCGCGTGGGCTCAAGAGTGGCCGGCCAAGCAGCCGATCCGAGTCATCGTGCCTTATCCAGCTGGCGGCAATGCGGATTCCGCAGCGCGCGCAGTTGCCGAGGTCGCAGGGGCAAGCCTGAAGCAGACCCTCATCATCGACAACCGCCCTGGAGCGTCGTCGATCATCGGTACGGATGCTGTAGCCCGCTCTCCTGCAGACGGATACACCGTTGGTGTCGTCTCGGATTCGCATGCCATCAACCAGGCCATGGCAAAGATGCCAAAGGCGGTTGAAGCGTTGGGTGCGAAGGTGCCCTACGACGCTGTGCGTGACTTTGTGCCGGTCTCCGGAATGATCCTGGTGCCCCTGGTATTGGTGGTGAACCCAAAGATTCCCGCGCGCAACGTCAAGGACCTTGTCCAGTATGCAAAGGATCGGAAGAACGCCCTGAACTTCGGCAGCATGGGCTCTGGCAGCCCCTGGTCAATCCACATGCATCAGCTCGCAGGTTTGACCAAGGGCGACTTCGTTGACGTGCCCTACAAGGGTCTCGCACCAGCCGCCACCGACCTGCTCGCGGGACAGATCGACACGATGGTGATGCCTGTGCACTACGCGCAGCAGTACATCAAGTCGGGGAAGCTCGTCCCCATCGCAACACTCAGTGCGCAGCGACACCCTTTGTTGCCAGAGGTTCCGACGTTGGCAGAGAGCGGCTATCCCGGACTTGCCATCTCGAACTATCTGTACTTCGTCGTGCCTGCAGGCACCCCACAACCGGTCATAGAAAAGCTCGGGCGTGAGTTCAACGCCGCACTCAAGACGCCGGCCATGAAGGACAAGCTCGGCGTTTCCGGTGACCCGTACCCGGCGGATTCTGCTGAACTCACCGCACGCTTGAAGCGCGATATTGAAACCTACGGTGCCGTGATTCAAGCCACCCTTAAGTAAGACGCAGAGTTGACATCATGAGCCGAGATAAAGAGTCTCAAACTGACGTGCTTGTCATTGGCACTGGGCCGATGGGTGCCACGACCGCCCTTGCACTGGCTACCTATGGTGTCCGGGTCCAAGTCGTCAATCGGTACAACTGGACAGCCAATACCCCGCGGGCGCACATCACCAACCAGCGGGCCATGGAAGTACTGCGCGATTTGGGGGTGGAGGAAGAGGCACGGCGCGACGCGACGCCTTGGGAGTGGATGGGCGACACCCTGTTCACGACCAGTCTAGCCGGGCCGGAGATTGCCCGTCTGCGCACCTGGGGCACCGGCGATGAGCGCATCGGTGACTACCTTCAAGCGAGCCCCTGCCCGATGATGGATTTGCCGCAAAACAAGATGGAGCCCTTGCTGGTCAAGAACGCCGTCGAACGTGGTGCGATCTTCACATTCAATACAGAATACCTGAGCCACCAACAGGACGAGACGGGTGTCACGGTGAGCTTGCGTGATCTGCTTGATGGTCGCGAGTACACCGTCCGAGCTCGTTACTTGGTCGGCGCTGACGGGGCTAAGTCTAAGGTGATGGACGATGCGGGCCTCAAGGTCGAAGGTCAGCTAGCGCGTGCTGCGACCGCATACGTCTTGTTCAGCGCCGACCTGACCCGCTATGTCGCACACCGTCCCAGCATTCTTTATTGGATGGTGACTTCGGATGCATCCTTCGGCGAGATCGGCATGGGACTGCTGCGCGCGATCGAGCCTTGGAAACAGTGGATTGCAGGCTGGGGCTTTGATATGTCCAAGGGCGAGCCAGACTTTTCTCCTGAGGAAATCAAGCGCAAGGTGCGAGCCCTTGTAGGCGACCCCAACCTTGAGTTCAAGGTCGACAGCACGTCAGTTTGGTATGTCAACCAAGCACACGCACCCGTCTATTCTTCGGGTCGTGTGTTCTGCGGCGGCGACGCCGTACATCGTCATCCGCCGTCCAGCGGCCTTGGCTCGAACACCTGCATGCAGGACGCCTTCAACTTGGCATGGAAGCTGGCCTTTGTGGTCAAGGGCTATGCCCACGAAGATCTGCTCGAGTCATATACCGTGGAGCGAGCCCCAGTGGGTGCCCAGATCGTCAAGCGCGCCAACCAGTCGCGACTGGACTATGCCCCGCTGGGCCGTAGCTTCCGCGATAGCAATGCTGCCGATCCACTGGCGGCAGGGCTTGAAGAGCTGTCCGATCCAGGCCCTGGCGGCGTCGCACGGCGCGACGCACTGGCGGCAGCGCTAGACCTGAAGAACTTTGAATTCAACGCACAAGGCGTGGAGCTCAACCAGCGCTGCGTTTCCTCAGCCGTAGTTCAAGAAGTGGACGCTGAGGAAGAGGTCTTTAAGCATGACCCGCAGCTTTACGTCCAGGCGACGAGCCGTCCCGGCGCCAAGCTGCCACATGCGTGGGTGATCGGGCGGGACGGGCGGCGCGTCTCCACGCTGGATCTCGTCGGCAAGGGGATGATGTCGCTGGTGACTGGGCTCGCGGGCCAGGCTTGGGTCGAGGCAGCAAAGCAAATGAACCTCCCTTTTCTGCGAACGCTCATCGTCGGCACTTCGGACGCGCAGGACGTCTACTGCACATGGCATGCTGCCCGCGAGATCGAAGAGGCAGGCGCACTTCTCGTACGGCCAGATGGCGTCGTGGCGTGGCGCCAATCTCAGGCTGTGACCGATGCAGGTCAAGCGCGAAGCGAGCTGGAGGAAGCGCTGGCCGCCATATTGGGGCACACCGCCCGGGTCTTGGAGGAGGCGTGATGCAACGCGCCTTCCTCGGCATGTCGCACACGCCGCTCCTGGGTCTCAACCCCGTGGCGGCCGACGTGGAGACGGAACTGCAAGCCGGCCTGGCCAGCGCGCGCGAAAAGGTCTTGGCGTTCGCCCCTGAGCTCGTGGTCTTGATTGCTCCGGATCACTACAACGGCTTCTTCAACGAGCTGATGCCCCCCTTTTGCATTGGCACGCAAGCGCAATCCGTTGGCGACTACCTGTCCCCGGCCGGCCCCCTGCGCGTGGACGCGGATGCAAGTCTGGCACTGGCCACACGATTGATGGACGAGGATTTTGACGTTGCCGTGTCGCGTCGCATGCAGGTCGACCACGGTTTTGCGCAATCGCTGCAGATCCTCTGGGGCAGCCTTGATACCCCTCCGGTGCTGCCCATTTTTATCAACGCCGCGGCTCAGCCGGTCATCCCACGCCTTCGGCGCTGTCGATCGCTCGGCGAAGCTATCGGTCGCTTCTTGGACAGCGTGCCGCGACGCACGCTGTTAATCGGCTCTGGAGGCCTGTCGCACGACCCGCCGGTGCCCACGCTGCAGCATCCGGATGCCACAGTGCGCGAGCGCATTACTGTCAGGAGCGATACGACCCAGGCGGAGCGTGATGCGAAGACACAGCGTGTGATGGCCGCGGGGATGGCGCTCGCAGGTGGAACCAGCCCGCGCACGCCGCTCAACCCGGCATGGGATCGGCGGTGGATGGATGCCATGGCCGGAGGCGCAGCGGAACTGGATGCCCTATGCGCCGACACGGAAGAAAGTATAGAAGCGCAGGCCGGTCTGTCGGCCCACGAATCAAAAAGTTGGCTGGTGGCACGCAGTGCGTTGTCAAAGACCCGAGCACTGAACTGCTCTCTTCGCCACTACCAGGCCATCCCTGAGTACATCGCGGGCTTCGGCGTGATGTTTCTCGAACAACCGACTGCTTAAACAGGAATCATCATGGACCCCCGTGTCGAACAATGGGCTGCGCGACTGCGTCTGGCCGAATCCCAAGGCAAACCGATCGAGCCGCTGCGCGATGAAATCGGCGCCGACGAAGACGGCAGCTTGGCGTATGCAATTCAACAGGCGAACGTAGCACACGCGATCGGGCAAGGTCGGCGCGTGGTCGGCCGCAAGATCGGCCTGACATCGCCGGCCGTGCAGCGTCAGCTGGGAGTCGACCAACCTGACTTCGGCACGCTTTTCGCCGACATGCTTTACGGTGACGACGAGGAAGTGCCCTTGTCGCGCACGCTCCAGCCGAAGGTCGAGGCAGAAGTCGCCTTGGTCCTTGCGCGCGATCTGCCGGCCGAAGACACCACCTTGGTCGAACTGATCAATGCAACGGCTTATGTGCTGCCTGCCATTGAGATCGTCGGCAGCCGTATTGCCAAATGGAATATTCGCTTCACCGACACGGTGGCAGACAACGCTTCCAGCGGCTTGGTTGTCCTAGGCGGCGTGCCAACGAAGCTCAACGGCCTTGATCTGAAAAAGAGTGCCATGGCGATGAAGCGCGGAGACGACGTTGTGTCCAGCGGCAGCGGCGCTGCCTGTCTCGGTCATCCATTGAATGCCGCCGTCTGGCTCGCTCGCAAGCTCGCTGGACTTGGCCAACCACTGCGCGCCGGCGATCTTGTGCTGACGGGGGCTCTGGGGCCAATGGTGGTTGTCCAGCCAGGTGATGCTTTTGAAGCGACTGTTGAGGGCGTCGGAACCGTCCGTGCCCGCTTCTCGATGACCTGATTTCTGTCACATGAACCGCACCACCAAAGCGACATCGTTCGCGCTTGAAAAGGAAAATGCATGACCCGCAAATTGAAGGCCGCCATCATCGGCAGCGGCAACATCGGCACCGATCTGATGATTAAGATCCTTCGCCACGGCCGCCAGATTGAGATGGGGGCGATGGTCGGCATTGATGCTACGTCCGACGGCCTGGCGCGGGCCGCTCGCATGGGTGTCGCTACGACGCACGAAGGCGTCGAAGGCCTGTCTCGCCTGCCTATTTTCGACGACATTGACATCGTCTTCGATGCCACGTCTGCAGGTGCTCATGTGAAGAACGACGCCTTTCTTCGCGGCCTCAAGCCAGACATCCGTTTGGTTGACCTGACGCCAGCTGCCATCGGTCCCTACTGCATCCCGGTGGTGAACGGCCAGGATCACCTCGCTGCGTCAAACGTGAACATGGTTACCTGCGGCGGCCAAGCCACCATTCCGATGGTTGCAGCCGTCTCACGGGTAACAAAGGTCCACTACGCCGAAATCGTGGCCAGCATTTCAAGCAAGAGTGCCGGCCCGGGTACACGCGCGAACATCGATGAGTTCACTGAAACCACATCAAAGGCTATCGAGGTAGTGGGTGGCGCGGCCAAGGGCAAAGCCATCATCGTGCTCAACCCGGCCGAACCGCCGCTGATGATGCGCGACACGGTCTACACGCTCAGCGACTTCGCTGACGAAGATGCCATCTCCGAGTCAGTGGAGCGCATGGCAGCCGATGTTCAAGCATACGTTCCCGGCTATCGCCTCAAACAAAAGGTGCAGTTTGACCGGATCGAGGCTGACAGTCCGATTCGAATTCCCGGCGTCGGAGCGCGCATGCACGGGCTCAAGACCTCGATCTTCATCGAGGTTGAAGGCGCCGCCCACTACCTTCCTGCCTACGCGGGCAACTTGGACATCATGACCAGTGCCGCCCTGCGCACGGCCGAATCCATGGCGGCTCGCATGCTGGGCGCCCTGGCGACGCAGGGTTAATGGAGAAACGAATGACACATCAACCCGAAAAGAAGATCTACATCTCCGACGTCACGCTCCGTGACGGCAGCCATGCCATTCGCCACCAATACAGCGTGCAGCAAACGATTCAAATTGCCCGCGCGCTCGACGAAGCCAAGGTCGATTCCATTGAAGTCGCCCACGGAGATGGCCTGCAAGGCGGGAGCTTCAACTATGGATTCGGTGCGCACACCGATATCGAATGGATCGAAGCGGTTGCTAGCGTTGTCAAGCACGCGAAGATCGCTACCTTGCTGCTTCCCGGGATTGGGACCGTCCACGATCTGAAGGCTGCGTACGAGGCTGGCGCGCGCATCGTGCGCGTGGCGACGCACTGCACCGAAGCCGATGTTTCGCGCCAGCATATCGAGTACGCACGTGAGCTCGGCATGGAAGCCGTCGGTTTCCTGATGATGAGCCACATGACTACACCTCAGGCGCTGGCCCAGCAAGCCAAGCTGATGGAGAGCTACGGTGCGACCTGTTGCTATGTGGTGGACTCTGGAGGCGCTCTCAGCATGAACGAAGTTCGGGATCGCTTCCGTGCTTTCAAGGACGTGCTCAAGCCGGAAACGCACACCGGCATGCACGCGCACCACAACCTGAGCCTTGGTGTGGCCAACAGCATCGTGGCCGTCGAGGAAGGTTGCGATCGCGTGGACGCAAGCTTGGCTGGCATGGGCGCTGGCGCCGGCAATGCGCCTCTGGAGGTGTTCATTGCGGCCGCAGCTCGCCTGGGTTGGACCCATGGAACCGATTTGTACAAGCTGATGGATGCGGCCGATGACATCGTTCGGCCAATGCAAGACCGTCCAGTGCGCGTCGACCGCGAGACGTTGGCGCTAGGTTACGCAGGAGTCTATTCCAGCTTCCTGCGCCATTCCGAAGCAGCCGCGAAGAAATACGGTCTCAAGACGGTCGACATCCTGGTCGAGCTGGGCAAACGCCGCATGGTTGGCGGCCAAGAGGACATGATCGTCGACGTTGCCCTGGACCTTCTTAAGTCGGTCGAACACGACCGCACGCCTGTGCGCGCCACCATGAGCGAGGCCGCCTGAGCCCGCACCCACCTTTAAGCTTCAAGGCAAACACCATGTCCACTGTTACGACATCCGCTGCAGCGATTACTGAATCCGACACCAGCCGCTTCGTGCGGATCAAGGAAGGCGATCTTGACCTTCAGCTCCACTACAACGATGCCGGCAGCGGCACTGAAACCGTGGTCATGCTTCATGGATCCGGACCAGGTGCGAGCGGCTGGGCCAACTTCAACCGCAACGTCGAGCCGTTTGTTGCAGCGGGCTACCGAGTCGTTCTCATGGACTCCCCAGGTTGGAGCAAAAGCGATCCCATCGTCAGCACCGGATCGCGCTCTGATCTGAACGCACGCGCCCTCAAGGGGCTGATGGACGCCATCGGTCTAGAGAAGGCGCACCTGGTCGGCAACTCAATGGGCGGCCATACCGCAGTGGCGTTTGCACTCGCCAATCCGGAGCGGGTCGGCAAGCTGGTCCTGATGGGCGGCGGTACGGGGGGCGTCAGCTCGTTCGTGCCGATGGCCACCGAAGGCATCAAGCTCATCGGCGCGCTGTATCGCGATCCGACCATCGAGAACCTCAAGCGAATGATGAGCGTGTTCGTCTACGACACGAGCAACCTTACAGAAGACCTCTTCAAGACGCGTCTGGACAACATGCTGGCGCGGCGTGAGCATCTGGAGAATTTCGTCAAGAGCGCAGAGGCCAATCCCAAGCAGTTTCCAGACGTTGGCCATCGACTCGGGGAGATCGGCGCTCCTGCCCTCGTTATCTGGGGACGCGACGATCGCTTCGTTCCTCTCGACACCGGGCTGCGCTTGGTCGCCGGTTTGAAAGACGCCCAGCTGCATGTCTTCAGCCGCTGCGGTCACTGGGCCCAGTGGGAACACGCCGACACGTTCAACCGCTTGGTGCTCGACTTCCTCAAACACTGAATGTGCGCCCTCAGGCGCTGCGTCTACGCATGTAACTGAGCGAGGCTGCTGTAGAAGCAGGCTTTACCGTTACAGGCACCTCGCGCAGTGAGACCGATCGGATGTTAAAGGCCGAAGCTCGTCGCTGGGGTGACGTCGTCAAGAGCACAGGCTTCCGAGGCGATTAAACAGCAGCACCTGGTCGCACCCACGCCAACGCTCGTCGCTAGAGACGTGCTGACGCGAGGCCATCAGCGCAGGAAGCAAACAACTCACGGAGAGCAAGATGAAATTTGTACGTTATGGAAGTCCTGGGGATGAGCGCCCTGGACTGTTGGATAGCGCGGGGCAGCTCCGTGATCTGAGCGCAGTGTTGAAAGACATAGATGCCGACCAGCTTGGCGACGCCGCGATGGACAAGCTCCGACAGTTGAATACGGCCGACTTGCCTTTGGTGGAGGGGCTCCCCAGGCTCGGGTGCCCGATACAGAACGTGGGAAAGTTCATTGCCATTGGCCTCAACTACGCAGATCACGCCGCTGAATCCGGCATGGCGATTCCCGCAGAGCCAGTGGTCTTTACAAAAGCCACGAGCTGCATCCAAGGGCCTAACGATAAGGTCATGCTACCTAGGGGTTCCGTCAAAGGTGATTGGGAGGTCGAACTTGGCGTCGTCATCGGCAAACGCGCCCGCTATGTCTCGGAAGCAGATGCACTTGCTCACGTTGCCGGCTACTGTGTGATCAATGATGTGAGCGAGCGCGAATGGCAGATGGAGCATGGCTTGACATGGGACAAGGGCAAAGGCTTTGATACGTTCGGCCCAATCGGGCCTTGGCTGGTAACACGCGACGAGGTACCTGACCCTCAGCAACTCACTATGTGGCTGGACCTCAATGGACAACGCGTACAGACCGGCAACACCAAAACGATGATCTTTACCGTGGCCCAGCTCGTAAGCTACGTCAGTCAGCTAAACACACTCATGCCCGGGGATGTAATCACCACCGGTACTCCACCTGGGGTCGGGATGGGCATGAAGCCACCGGTTTTCCTCAAGGCGGGCGACGTCATGTCGCTCGGGATCGAAGGTCTTGGCGAACAGCGTCAAGAAGTGGTTGGCTTCAGTCTTTAAACGCATGGACGCCTAGGAGGCATCTCCGCAACCGCTGACATGCTCGTCTCGCTTCATCGCTACGACCTCGTGAATACATACTGAATCTGACGGAGTTGCATTGCCAAACGTGCTTGCTCAGCAACCATCCGCCGACTACAAGGAGGTCAGGGGGCTGAGCCGCGGTTTGGCGGTGTTGCGAGCATTGAATTCGATGCCGGGCGGCATTGGCGGCGTAGTCGACATCTCCAGGGTTGTTGGCCTGCACCGCACGACCGTCAAACGTCTACTTGAGACTTTAAAGACCGAAGGGCTGGTACATCAAAAGGATGATGGCGCTTCATATGTCCTCGGCTTTGAAGTACGTCGTCTGTCCGAAGGATACGTCGGTGCTGACTGGATTGACCGCGTTGCGGCCCCATCGATGAGCAAGCATCTGCGAGCTCTTTCTTGGCCGAGCGACCTTGCTACACCCGACAGTGGTTTCATGATCGTGCGGGAGTCAACCCACCGCGTCAGCATGCTGTCGCAGCACCGCGCCACCATCGGCATCCGAATCCCGTTGCTCGTATCCTCCTTGGGGCGCGCCTGGCTCAGTTGGTGTGCTGACGAAGAGCGCGAAGCAACCTTAGCGCTTTTGCAACAGCGTCCCGATGCAAGCGGCGCCTTAGCCCGGGACGCCGGATACGTAAAACGGATCATCCGTGAGACGCGTCGGCGAGGGTACGCCGTCAACAGAGGTGAGTGGCTTGCCGAGGCCAGTGTCAACGCCATCGCTTTTCCTATTCGCATCGGAGAGCATGCCATCGGCGCAGTCAATCTTGTTTTGCAGCGCGGGTCTGTTTCGGAACGCGAAATCGCTGTTCGTTACGTGCCACTGCTGCGAGGCTTGGCAGACGAAATTTCCCTAGGGGCTGCTAGCGCGCCACGCGGATAGCTTCCTACTTCGCGAAGCCGACCTTGATGTCGAAGCTCAAGACACACGAGGAAAATCCAATGAAAACGCCTTCGACGCGGCACTTGGAACCGACAGAGTCCGGTCGCTTGGGCGAGGTTTCCGATCTCTTGAACGAACTGCATGCATCAGTCGAATTAAGAGTTCTACACAGACCTGCAGCCTTTAGGTCTCGCATAGCGAGCGTCAACGTTGCTCAGCATCGCTATACGCTTGTTTCATACGGCACAGCCGTTGGGCTCGATTGTCACTACGACTTCCCGTCAAAATCGACGATTCTGTGTCTAAAGGGTTCATGCGTCCTGCAAATAGATGGAGAAACTCGAAAGCTTGTAGCGGGCGAAGGAGTGACTGCTCAACCGGAAGCGCGCCTGCAAGGAGAGTTTTCCGACGACTGCGAGCGATTGGTAATCAGAAGTCGGAAGCTGAAAACCCGGCTGATACGACGCCAAATAGAGAGCCACATTTTTGCATCACATGCAGCGCAGGCGATGCAGGAATTGATTACGTCTACAAGCCAATCGAGCGCGTTGCTCACGTGTATGGACGGCAACGACCGCCTTCAACGTCCATTCGTAAATCTGATAAATCAGTTGCTTTTCGCGGGCATGGAGAAAGTTTTGATGGAGCCTGAACGAATTGTTCCGGGCGCAGTTCTTCGTGCCAAGCAGTTCATTTATGAGCGTGCAAGAGAAGAAATCAAATTGGCCGACGTCGCACGGGTTGCGCAGGTTTCGGAACGGGCCCTGCAAAACCAGTTCAACCACTTTTTGCGATGTAGCCCCATGACATATCTTCGAACCGTTCGCCTACAGCTTGCGCGCCAGATGCTCTTAGGGAGCAATGAGACGAGCCGCGTCAGCTCAGTTGCACTCGACTGCGGATTCCGGCACTTGGCGCGATTTGCCGTCGACTATCGGCGTCATTTTGGCGAATCACCTTCTGAAACGCTCTGTCGGGGCCAAGGACCTCGATAAACCTTCGAGGAGCAGAGGCAAGTGAGGTCGAGGATAGCAACAGTCGCAGAGGTGTGCGTTTTTCGGATCAATATTCCAAAATGGGCGCAATCTGGATATTAACTGTAGCCCAAGTTTCCTAGCATGCATGCACGAACAAAAGTTTGGAGACTGCATGCGCGCTACTAGGATTTGTATTATTGGAGCGGGAATCGGCGGGTTGACTGCAGCTTTGACGCTTCTGCGAAGAGGCTTTAATGTCTCTGTATACGAGCGCGCTCCAACGCTGGGCGAAGTTGGAGCCGGAATACTTGTAACGCCGAACTCAATGCGAGCTTTAGAAGCACTAGGCCTTGCTTACGCTGTAAGAGAGTCGGCCAGCGCGGAGCGCTTCAGCCACTATGCACGTTACGATACAGGCGAAATTCTCGTGTCGACCGATACCGATGCCGTGGTCGAAAAATACGGACATAGGATATTGCAAGTCCATCGAGGTGACCTTCATACATTGTTGAAAAACGCTGTTCAATCGATTGATCCAAGTGCTATCAATGTTGGGCATGAACTGATCGACGTCACTCAAGAGGCACAGCGGGTTTCCGCTATATTTTCAAACAATACAAGAATTAGCTGCGACACGCTCATCGGAGCTGACGGAAATGCTTCAAAGGTGCGTTCCATTGTATTTGGCGAAGGCGCCCCGAAATTCACAGGACAAGTTGCGATTCGCGCAATGATTCCGAAAGACCGTGTTCCTCTCTCCCTTCAGGGGCGGGAAAAGGTTATGTATTTTGGGCCGCAACGAATGGTGCTCCATTATCCATTGCGCAAGGGTGAGATGATGAATCTTGTTGCCATTGGGAAAACAGCCAGCTGGGAGGATGAGGGCTGGTCTACCCCCGCTACGACAGAAGAATTCATTGATGCCTACAGTGATTTCAACGAGCCTGTTCGCGAACTGATTCAGAGTATTCCACCGAACACTGCCTCGAAATGGGGGCTGCGCGACCGGGAGCCTGTGGCTCAATGGGTCATCGGCCGAATCGCTTTGTTGGGTGACGCAGCACATCCTATATTGCCATTCCTTGGTCAAGGCGCAAACATCGCGATGGAGGATGGTTTTATTCTCGGTCGCGCTTTCGACGAATCAGAAAGCGTGGAGGAAGCACTTGTCCGATATGAAGCGGCCAGAAAAGAACGCGGTACAAAGGTCCAACTTATGACGCGCGAGCAAGGGGTTGCCTTGCAGGGCACTTCTGCAGAAGGTTTCAATCCGGGAAGCCCCCCTGTAGACCGTGGGATATTTGAGTACGACCCTGTCAACGTCGAGATTTAGGAAAATCGTGGTCTGCAGCCGCAGTATATTTCCATGACTATCAACTGTGTGTATTCATTGAGGTGGGGCAGGGCTACGCACATATTCTTGCCTCACCAGGAGACAATAATGAAACGACGAGAATTTGCGTTTGCTGGGATTTGCGCCAGTCTTCCCTCCTTTGGGATCTTCGCTGCTGAAAGGGTTGGTGGGCCGGTCCAGCTCGTTGTGCCATTTACCCCGGCAGGTGTTACAGATTCGCTCGCGCGGACAGTCGGTGACGCTTTATCTAAGCTATGGGAACAGCCCGTCATTGTCGAGAACCGACCGGGAGCGAGTGGGAACATTGGCAGCGACTTTGTTGCGAGAGCTAAAGCAGACGGTCAGACGTTGTTACTCGCGACGAGTGCGCTTCTGACAATCAATCCCCATCTAATTAAGGGTGGGTTCGACCCGGCCGAGCAATTAACGCCGATTACGACAATAGGGACGTCGGATGTCGTTGTTGTCGCATATCCCGGTGTGCCCGTGAAGAATCTGATGGAGTTGGCGGCTTACGGAAAAGAAAAGCCTGATGGACTCAGCTTTGCATCGCCCAGTAATGCCAGTACCCACCATCTCACTGGCGAGCTCTTGCAGCGCCGCCTTGGCGTCAAGCTCGTGCACGTCCCTTATAAGGGGAGCGCTCCCGGTTTGAACGATGTGATCGCAGGGCACGTGCCACTCATGATTGATAACATCATCTCGGCTCTGCCGTTTATTAGAGCTGGTCGCTTGAGGGCTCTTGCTGTCTCCGGAGCGGTTCGTTCGCCCATTCTTCCGGATGTTCCTACCTTTCAAGAATCGGGACTGCAGGGCCTGCAGACATCGACTTGGTTCCCTCTTTTAGGCCCTAAAGGCTTAGCACCGGCGCTCACTAAAAGCATCCAAGCTGATGTCGTGCAAGTCCTGCGCCAGGCAGGCATCAAAGAAAAACTCGAAGCTCAGGGGATCGTACCTAGCGGCGAAACAAGCGCGGCGCTTGGAGAACGCATTGCAAGGGATTCTTCTTTGTGGAAGAAGGTTATCGAAGACGCCGGCATCAAGCTGTAGTGGTAATAGTCCGGCGAAGGCCGTCCTTGCCTGATGGGCGGGCCGCGGTAAGCATCTGACCTTGATCGCAAACCCGCTTGGAGGTGTGCGTTAAAGGAGATGGTGCACACCATGAAGAGTGATCAAGACTCAGAGAGGGCGAGCCGGCGACAGCACGACCGGGCGTTCAAGCAAGAGCTGGTGCGCCAGAGCATGGAGCCAAGTGCGTCGGTGTCGGCTATCGCGATGCGCAGTGGCATCAACGCCAACATGCTCTTCAAGTGGCGCAGGGAGCATGTTCGAGCTGCAGGCGGCAGTACCGCGGCGGTGCTGTTGCCGGTGACGGTTCAGCCAGTGAGCGGAGACAAGGCGATGGCCACCTCAGTGGGCCCTGTGCCACCGCAGTCGAGATCTGCGCCACGCAGCGGCGTCATCGAGCTGGAGTTCGCCGGCGCGCAATTGCGCCTGCGTGGTGCCGTCGACGAAGACAGCCTGTGCAGCGTCCTGCGCGCACTGCGCCAGAGCGCATGATCGGCCCGCGCGCGGGCACCCGCGTCTGGCTGGCGGCCGGCGTAACCGACATGCGCTGCGGCATGGACACGCTGGCGGCGAAGGTGCAAACGGCTCTCACCGAGGATCCGTACTCCGGCCATGTCTTCGTCTTCCGTGGACGACGCGGCGACCTGGTCAAGTTGCTGTGGAGTGACGGCGACGGCATGTGCCTGTTGGCCAAGCGGCTCGAGCAGGGACGGTTCGTCTGGCCGCAGGCTGAGTCGGGCTCCATCTCGCTGAGTGCCGCGCAGCTGTCGATGCTGCTCGAAGGCATCGACTGGCGCCGACCTGAGCGCACCTGGCAGCCACGCGCAGCGGCATAGCCGTCGGTGCCTGTCGTTGACAGGGCAACTCCCGTTGAGGGCACAGGCTGCTTCAAGCACAGTCGTGTCCATGACCTTGGAGGAACTGCTCGTCGCCAACGCCGCTCTCAGCGGCGAGGTACAGCGCTCGCAGGAGGCATTGAAGATCGCGCTGCTGACAGTCGAGAAGCTCAAGGTCGAGGTGGCGTACTTGCGGCGCATGAAGTACGGCCGCTCCAGCGAGCAGCTCGCACACGCACAGCTCGAGCTCGTGGGTGGCCAGCTCGCGCAGCCGGCGGTGGCCTCCGCAGCGCAGGCTGACGCCGATGGTGAGGAGCATTCCAACGTCAAGTCCCTCGACCAGGCCCGCAAGAAGCGCCAGGCGCAACAGCGTACCGGCGTGCGTGATCTGCCCGACCACCTGCCACGGCGCACCGTGGTGCACACGCCGCATGGCGGCTGCGACTGCGAAGCCTGTGGTCGCGGCTTGCGCGAGATCGGCCAGGACGTCTCGGAGGTACTCGACTACGAGCCCGGGATCTTCCACGTCGTACGCCACGTTCGCCCCAAGCTCGCTTGCGCGACCTGCAGCACGATCACGCAGGCACCAGCGCCGAGCCGGCCCATCGACCGCTGCATGGCTGGCACCGGCCTGCTCACGCACGTGCTGGTGAGCAAGTATTGCGACCACACGCCCTTGTACCGGCTGTGCCAGATCTACGGCCGTGAAGGCGTCGAACTGCAGCGCTCGACCCTCGCCGACTGGGTGGCCCAGGCGGCGCGCCTGCTGAGCCCGCTGGCTGAAGCCATTGGCCGCTACGTCTTGGCGGCCGAGAAGATCCACGGCGACGACACGCCGATCCGCGTGCTCGGCGGTGCGGGCGCGGCCCGCACTGGGCGCCTGTGGGTGTACGTGAGGGATGACCGCCCCAGCGGCGACACAGCGCCGCCGGCGGTGTGGTTCCAATACTCGGTGAACCGCAAAGGCGAGCATCCCGTGCGCCACCTGAGGCACTTCAAGGGAATCCTGCAAGCGGATGCCTTCGCGGGCTACCACCCGCTGTACGAAGACGGCCGTGTGGTCGAGGCGGCTTGCTGGAGCCACGCACGCCGCAAGATGTGGGACATCCACGAGCGTCAGCACAAGCTGGCCGGCACGCTGGCGCACCAAGCGTTGCAGCGCATCGGCGAGCTCTTCAAAGTGGAGGCCGACATCCGCGGCAAGCCGCCGGATGAGCGAATGCGGGTTCGCCGGGCACGCACCGATCCGATGCTGGGCAGCCTCAGGGATTGGTTGAACACGACGCTGTCACAGGTCTCGGCGAAGTCGCCGATGGCATTGGCGATCGGGTACTCGCTGAGCAACTGGACGGCGCTGACGCGCTTCGTCGACGACGGCCGGATCGAGGCGCACAACAACGCTGCCGAGCGCGCGCTGCGCGGCGTGGCGATCGGGCGCAAGAACTACCTGCACCTCGGCTCCGACGCCGGCGGCAACAGCGCTGCAGTGATCTACACGTTGATCGGCTCCGCCAAGCTCAACGGAATTGACCCACAGGCCTACCTGCGCCACGTGCTTGATCGCATTGCCGACCACCCGAGCAACCGCATCGACGAGCTGCTGCCGTGGGTCGTCGCCGGTGAGCTCGTCAAGGCTACGCCCACGACATCGGCGACGGCAGACAAGCTCGCGGCCTGAGCGTTGCCGCTGGCAAAATTGCCGGGATGCGTGTCGAGCAGATCAAAGACCTTCCCATGGCCACCAGCGCCGAGCTGTACCAGCTCAGTTGGGTCATCGAACAACTCATGGCCGACCCCCGACGCATCGTGCAGGCGCGCTCGCAGCTGCACATGGGCCAACTGGTGCAGTACTGGGATTGGAGCACTGGCAAGCTGCGCGAGGCGCGCATCGTGGCCATGAAGGACCGCCAAGCCACGCTGGTCGACGAGCAGAGCAAAGAGCGTTTGAGCGTGCTGTATGCGGCAATCGTGCCGGCCGAGGAACAGCCGAATGCATCGGATGCCAGATCAAAGTCAGCGGCGCCTGCGGCGCCGCTGAGGCCGCCTCCGGAGATCAACAGGAAGGAGGACTTCCGTGTCGGCCAGCGGGTGAGCTTCGTCGACCAAGGCCTCAAGCGTCAGGTCGGAGAGATCAAGCGCCTCAACCAGCGCACAGCCACCGTTCACTGCGACGGCCGGGCCTGGCGCGTTGGCTTCGGCCTGCTCCAGCACGTAGCCGACATCACGCCGTAAACCGCCCGGCCGTCAACGACGGCCTTCAGCGGACTATTACCTGTAGTGGCTGGATCGTGAAGTTTGTTCCCATTTGGTTCGATTGATGAACGCTGTTGAGGCTGCCACCAGACCGGGGCCTGCCTACCTCCCGTGTGCTAGCCCGCTCATGAACTCTACTAGCACCGCTGGTACAGGTTCCGTTTCCCAGTTTTTTGCCGGCGTGACACGTTCGATATATGCACCAGAACCCGGGCATCAACCAGCAAGTCCTGCTCCATCCCTATTCGCGCGAAATATTGGCTTCGCGGATCACTCGGTTCCAACGCTCGATACCGTCACTGATCTGCTTGGGCAGCGCGGAAGGCGGCGAACCGTCCGGCTCAATGCCCATGGTGCGGAGACGCTGAACGACATCGCGATCCTGAAGGGCTGTCGCGGCTGCCTGCTGCAGCTTGGCCAGCACGGGCGCCGGCACGCCAGCCGGCGCCACCAGGGCGTACCAGAGGTCGTACGTGAATGCGGTAACCCCCGATTCCGCCACCGTCGGAATCTCGCGCATCAGGCCCGACCTCGCACTCCCCGTGACGGCCAGGGCACGCAGCTTTCCGTTCGCGACGTGAGGCGCCAGCGGAGCCAACGCGGTGATGATCATGTCGACTTGTCCGCCGACAGCGTCCGTCGTTGCGGGGCCAGCACCTTTGTAAGGGATGTGGTTAAATTTCGCCCCGGTAGCAATGACGAGCAACTCCGCGAACAGGTGCGGCCCTGTGCCAACCCCCGGCGACGCATAGTTAATCTCTTTATCCTTGGACACGGCAACGAGTTCCGCCAAGCTCTTCGCCTGCACCCCCGGATGCACCGCCATTGCCACCGCTGCATTCCCGATCTTGGCCACCGGCACGAAATCCTTGACGGAGTCGTAGCGCAGCGCTCGAAACATGCTTTGGTTGCTTGAGAGCACCTCGTTGGTGAACAGGAGCGTGTACCCATCCGCGGGGGCACGGGCAACGAACTCGGCTCCGATGTTCGCCGAGGCGCCGGGCTTGTTGTCAACGATGACCGGCTGTCCCAGGATGGTGGACATCTTTTCGGCAACGACGCGGGCGGGGCCGTCAGCGCCTCCGCCAGGCGGGAAAGGCACCACCATCCGGACGACCTTGTCCGGGAAGCTTTGCGCCAGGGCGCCGGTGGTACCGAAGACCGCAGCCAGGCTCAGGAAGAAAACGCTCGCGCGCGCGACAAAATCCACTTTCATGATGTCTCCTTAGTTCGAAGTATTCGGGAATCCACTCAGACGATGCGGTCGCGGCGCAATCGCGCAATTTCCTCGCTGCTGAAGCCTGCTTGCGAAAGCACGTCCTCTGTGTGCTCTCCGCATAAGGGCGCTGGGTGATCGACTCGGGATGGGGTTCGTAGCAACTGCACCGGCTGCGTGACATACGCGTACTCCCTGCCTTCGTCGGACCGGAGGCGACACACCGCCTCCATGTGGCGAACCTGTGGGTCCTCGAACACCTGCGGGATGTCATAAACCGGCCCCGCCGGCACGCCGGCCTGGTTGAGCGCTTTCACCCACTCGGCAAGCGGGCGCGTCCTAAGGGTCGCTTCAATCTCCTCCGACAGAGCCGTGCGGTTCGCGATGCGCAAGCGGTTCGTTGCGAAACGCGGATCCTTGAGCCATCGGACGGCTTCCAGCACTTCGCAGAACCGCTGCCAATTTCCTTCACCGGCCACGGCGATGTTCATGGCACCATCCGCAGCCTGGAACAGTCCCATGGGGCTGGCCGAAGGATGATCGTTGCCGCACTGGACCGGCGCATCCCCCTCATTAAGGTAGCGCGCTGCCTGGAAATCCATCATCGCGATTTGCGAGTGCAGCAGGGAGGCCGTGACCCATTGGCCGCGCCCCGAGTGCTCGCGCTCGTAGAGTGCGGCCACGATGCCCCAGGCGGCAAACAACCCGGTGCTGGAATCCGCAACCGCGAAACCCGCACGCACGGGCCCGGTGGACGGAAAGCCGGTGACTGACATGACGCCGCCCATGCCCTGGATGACCTGGTCAAATCCAGGCCGGGCTGCATAGGGGCCATCCTGCCCGAAACCAGAAATGCTGGCGAGGATGATGCGCGGGTTGACGGCAGCAAGGCTTTCGTAGTCAAGGCCGAGCCGATGCTTGACGTCGGGCCGCCAATTTTCCACAACGATGTCGGCCTCTTTCACCAGGCGCATGAACACGCCAAGGCCTTCCGTGTTCTTCAGGTTGAGGGTCAGCGATCGCTTGTTGCGGTTGAGGTTCTGGAAGTCACCCCCGCGGCGGTCCTCAGCGAACATGTTGTCGTTGGCGTCGACACCTGGCGGCGGCTCGACGCGAATCACGTCGGCGCCGAAGTCCGCCAGCATCCGCACGCAAGTTGGCCCGGCGCGCACGCGCGAAAGGTCGAGCACGCGCAGTGATGCGAACGCGGAAGGCAGGGAATCAGGCTTGTTCATTTACCGGTCCAGACGGGTTTTCGCTTTTCTGCAAAAGCGCGGCGGCCTTCGGCGAAATCTGCCGAGGCCATAGAAGCTGCAGCGCGGCCAGCGAGAACGGCGTCGTCCGCCGTGCCGCGGGCAATCTCGTTCAATGAGCGCTTGAGTAGCTGCACGGCCAATGGCGCCAAATCCGCAACTTCGGCGGCAATGCCCTCGACCCGGTCCGCCAGCATTGAGCGGGAAGACAATTCGTGCACGTATTCCATTTCAAGCATGGCGGCCGCCCCGATCGGACGTGCGGTCAGAAAGGCCAGCTTCGACGCTCGCAGGCCGATGCGCGAGACATATCGTCGCAGCCCCTGGGGGTAGTAGTGGAGGCCGAGACGGGCCGCAGGCATCTGCATCTGAATGTCGTCGGCCGCGATCACGATATCGCACGCCAGTGGAATGTCTGTCGCGCCACCGTACACACTGCCGTTGAGCGCGCAGATCGTCACCGGGCGCATCGCTTCCAGCGCGTTCATCACATCTTCGAAGTTTGGCTTGTCACTGGCGCTGGTGAACTCTCCAATGTGATAGCCTGCGCTGAACACTTCCTTGTCTGCTCGCACCTCTGCGTCGATCACCATCACCCGCACAGACAGGTCCTCGTTGACCCGAGCGAAGTGGCCGAGCAGGCTGGAGAGATCTTCATCCTGCAGGCGATTTTGGTGCCGAGGACGCCGCAAGGTCACCCTAGCGATGGACCCATCCAATTGAAGGCGTGGCAGCTCCGAAGACAATTGCTTCGGTATGTCGGCGGTAATTTCAGTCATCCGCAGGAGCTTAGTTCCGGAAGTGCATCCAAAGCCGAAGAATCACATTCGTGATTCATCATCACAACCTGGGAGCCGATCCACCCCCGCCAAGTCGGCATTTCGGGCGATGGAACTGTTGGAGTTCTTTGCCGAGTGCCGCCGGGATGCATCGGTCAAGGAAGTCTCGCAAGCGCTCGGCTACCCGCAATCGAGCACGTCTGTGCTGCTGAACGCGTTGGCGGATGCGGGTTATTTCGATCGGGATCCACACACCGGCCGCTTTGCGCCGAGCATCCGCGTGCTGCTTGCCACGGAATGGATCGGCGAGCAGCTGTTCAGCGAACGGAGCCTGCTCCGACTGATGGACAGCGTGCTTGAGGAAACTGGCTACACGGTGATGATCGGAACGCAGCACGGCGCACAGGTTCGCTACCTGCACGTGCTGCAGTCCACCAGAGAGGGACGCTTTATCGCTCGAACGGGCGCGCTGCGTCCCCTGTTTCGCAGTGCCGCCGGAAAGATGCTGCTGACAGTGAAGCCGGAGCGCGAAATCGCGCTGCTCCTACGGCGGGCCAATGCGCTCGAGAAAGAGCGGCTCAATCGGTTGGAGTTCGATGCGGTGATCGAGGAGCTGCAGGCAGTCCGACGCCAAGGCTATTCGGTGTCGCTTGGCACCGCGCAGACGGGTGCAGCGGCGCTTGCGATCCTGTTGCCCGTTCCGCGAGACAAGAAACCCCTTACCCTCAGCATCGGCGGCCCGATCCCTGAGGTCCAGGCGAAGAAGCAGCGATTGGTTGACGTGTTGCACCGGGCGGTGGAGCACTTGCGACGGGTCGCCGAGCGGTGAGCGGTGAGCGCCCGCAGGGTCAGCACCATCACGTGGGTCGTCGTCGAACCAGCACCGTATCCATGTGGCTCAGGACCGTGGTGCCCGCCAGCGTAACCAACGAAAACCGTATCTTCACGATGCCCCGGTCGGGCTTGGAGTTCGACGGACGACGTTCCAGCCATTCGACCTTCAGTGTGACGCTGTCACCCGGCCGCAGCGGCGCGAGGAACCGGACCTCGTCATACCCCATCGAGGCAAGTACCGCCAGCGGCGGCAACTGGTGCACCAAGCGCTGCTTGATGGCGAGCATATAGAGTCCAGGGGCGGTCAGGCTCCCGAATGCGGCGACACCGGCGGCCTCGTCCACATGAAACGGGAGTGGATCCCACGCCTGCGCAAACGCGACCAGCTCGCCGCGATCGATCACATGCACGGCACCCGTCATGCCCGTGCCGGGCTCAAGGTCCTCGAAGTACAACTGTGCACGGCTCATGCACGCTCCCCACCGAGCGCGTACCCACTGAGCATTTCAAGGAAGCGGTCATGCTTAACTACGTGGCTGGACAAGGCAGCCATTGTCATCATTGCCGCGTCGTGGAAGGCGGGGGTCGAGGAACAGCAGCAGCCGGCGCCACCACCTTCTGCCTCATCCTCCAACCCTGCATTAAATGCCGTCATTGTCGTGTCCATTGCACCTCCATTACGCTTGTTGTAGTGCTTCAGCGCCTCAGTGCTCGAGGAACTCGACGACCAGCCGGTCGAACTTGTCGGCGTGTTCCTGACAGAAGGCACTGCTGATCTCCTAGTGTGGCGCTGAGTCTGCTCCTGTGGCGGCCACACCATGCGGGATTTTCCCTCTTCCGCCAGGGCAAAGCGGTTCAGCTGCGAAAAAAAGAAACCCATGCGTCACTGTCAGGTAGGGCAACGGCACGCGCCTTCAGATCCTGGGCCTGGGGTTCGTAGCAGGCGGGGAAGACGATGTGAGCAGTTTCGCGGAACACTGTGCATCCATCCTGTGTAAGCCTGAGCGGCATGGGCGGGGCTTGATTTCCTCTGTAGCCACGGTCAGAGCGGGTTGTGTGCGTCCCAGCCATGCCGGCGCGCTATCGTGCTGCGCGTCGAGCCGCAGGGCGTCTCGCCCCTCCGGGCATCCATCCCTGACGCCTTCGCGCCGGCACCGGCCGGCGCTGCGCGCTTCGCTTCGGATCGACAAAAAAGAGCCCACCGAAGTGGGCTCTGGAATGCTCGGCCAAAGGGGAGGCAGCGAAAAGTCGGCCGAGCAGCTCGCTCAAGCAAGCAAACAGTGACCGCGGCGCCGAGTCGCCACTGTCGGCTTCGCGCTCGTCACTGCTGCTGCGCTCTCTTTGCCTTGCGCCAGTCCCACGGTGCGACCGGCTCGGCAGCGCTGCCGTCTGCAATCCATAGGCCCGTTCGTGCCAAGCGCGCGGTTCGCTCGAGCCGGGGTATCGGGGATCGCTCTGGTACTGCGTATAGGCCCAAGCCATGCCGCTGCGCACCTGATCGGCATTGGCGTCCTTGCCGCGGCACTCCACACGCGCCACGGTGCGCCCGTAACGGTCGGGAGGCGCCCTCGGCATTTTGAGGGTCAAGTTGCGCTTGGTTTGAGCACTGTAAAGTGCTGCCGCTGTTAAGGCATCAGCCTGCCAGAGCGCTCCCGTTGGCGACGGGAAGCCGATGGAGCGGTCAGTCTTCGGCTTTGAAACCAGAGGCCATTACTACGGGCCTCCACCGTTCAATGTCTGACTTCAGCAGCACTGCGAACTGCTCTGGTGTGTTTGTCAAAGGTTTCATGCCGTATTTGCCAAGGCGCTCGGTGAGTACGCCGCTGGCTGTCGCCTGATTCAGCGCAGCCGCGGCCTTCGCGACCACGTCCGATGGCGTTTTCGCCGGCATGAGCGCGCCGATCCAGGCTTCAGCCACGACGTCCGTAAAGCCCGCTTCGACCATCGTCGGTGCTTCCGGCGCAAACGGGTCGCGCTTCGTTCCGAAGGTACCAAGCACGCGCAGCCGGCCGCTCTGCAAGAACGGGATGGCCTCGCCAACCGCGCAGATGTTGACTGGTATCTGCCCGCCCATGACGTCCTGCAGCGCTGGCGCGCCGCCTTTGTAGCCGATGTGCTGCATCTCCACGCCCTTAGCGCGGCCCATCATGATCCCTGCGAAATGAAAGGACGAGCCCGCGCCTGGCGAGCCGAAGGTCGCGCGCTTCGGGTCGGTCCGGCACCATTCGATGTAGTCGGACGCAGTCTTCACGCTCTCAGGCACAGACGGACCGGCGCACAAAGCGATGCCCGCGAGCGCGACGGTCGCCACCGGGATCAGGTCCTTCAGCGGGTCGTAGCTCAGCTTGCGAAAACTGTGCGGATACACCGTGAGCGCGAAGTCGGGCGTGATGAGCATCGTCAGTCCATCGGGCGCGGCGGCCTTCACGTAGTCGACCGCGATGCGGCTCGAGGCACCCGGCTTGTTCTCGACGATGAGTCCCTCCGGGTAGGCCGGACGCACCGAGTCGGCCACCATGCGCGCGATGGTGTCGGTGCCGCCACCCGGCGCAAACCCGACGACGAAGCGGGCGTTCTTGCTGGAGGTGGGCGTCTGGGCCCAGACGCCTGGCGATGCTGCGGCCAGGCCGCTGGCCATCGAAACGCCGATGAATTGACGACGTGTGCTCATGATTTGTCTCCTCAGGTAGTGGTGCGTTGGGGGTAAACGTTGCGTGGCGCGGCGGCCGGGAACTTGTGCGCGTACTTGCCCAGTTCGAGGCGCGCGATCTGGTTGCGGTGCACTTCGTCGGGGCCGTCAGCCAGGCGCAGCAGGCGCGCGGAAGCGTAGGCACTCGCTAAGCCGACATCGTTGTTAGTGCCGCCGCCGCCGTATGCCTGGATCGCCCAGTCGATCACCTTGCAAGCCATGTTGGGTGCGGCCACCTTGATCATCGCGATCTCGGCCTTGGCGCCCTTGTTGCCGACCGTGTCCATCATGTGCGCGGCCTTCAGCGTGAGCAGGCGCGCCTGCTCGATCAGGATGCGCGACTCGGCGATGCGCTCGAGGGTGACGCCCTGGTCGGCGACGCGCTTTCCGAACGCCACGCGCGCGAGGCCGCGTTCGCACATCGTCTGCAGCGCGCGTTCAGCCAGTCCGATGAGCCGCATGCAGTGGTGGATGCGTCCGGGTCCCAGGCGGCCTTGCGCGATCTCGAAGCCGCGGCCCTCACCGAGCAACATGTTCTCGGCCGGCACTCGCACGTTCTCGAACAGCACCTCGGAAGCGCGATCCGGCACACCGTAGAAGCCGAACACGGCGATCGGCCGCAGCACCCGCACGCCGGGCGTGTCCATCGGCACGAGGATCATCGATTGCTGGCCGTGCCTGTCCGGGTTGTCTGGGTCGGTCTTGCCCATAAAGATGCAAATCCTGCAGCGTGGATCGGTGGCGTTGGTCGTGTACCACTTGTGGCCGTTGATGACGTAGTGGTCGCCGTCGCGCACGATCGACGATTCGATGTTCGTCGCGTCGCTCGAGGCGACCGCCGGTTCAGTCATTGCGAAACACGAGCGGATCTCGCCGGAAAGCAGCGGTCTGAGCCAGCGTTCCTGCTGCGCGGGCGTGCCATAGCGGGCCAGCACCTCCATGTTGCCGGTGTCGGGCGCCGAACAATTGAAGAGCTCCGGTGCGAGGTGCGAGCGACCCATGATTTCGCACAACGGCGCGTACTCGTAGTTGTCCAGGCCCGCGCCATGGGAGGACGCCGACAGGAACAGGTTCCACAGCCCGGCATCGCGCGCCTTCGGCTTGAGCTCTTCGACCACCGGATACACCGACCACGGACCCAGCTGTTCCGCCTCCTGATAGAAGCGCTTTTCGTTCGGGTAGACGTGTTCGTCCATGAACGCAGTGAGCCGCTCCGAGAGCGCCAGAACCTTGGGGGAATACTCGAACATCTGTGGCCTTGGGAAAATGAGAAGGGAGAAATGAAGGGTCAGGAAAAGGAGGGCGCCCAGTAGCCGTGTGCGTCGCCTCGCACGGCGGCGTAGTGCTCTAAGTCGGCACGCACCCGGTCCAGGCCGACCGATCGCGCCATGTACATCGGCCCGCCGCGAGCGCGCGGAAAGCCGTAGCCAGCGGTCCACACAACGTCGATGTCGCCCGAACGCGCGGCAATCCCCTCGCTCAGGAGGCGCATGCCTTCGTTGACGAGCGGTAGCAACAAGCGGCGTGCAATCTCGTCGTCGTCGATCTCCGGCGCCGGCGTGATGCCGTGCTGGCGCGCGAGCGCTGCGGCGATGTTCATCGTGGCGGGGTCGTCCGCGGCCGACCGGCCCTGGTAGCGGTAGTAGCCCGATCCGCTCTTCTGGCCATGGCGGCCCAGCGCGAACATCTTCTGAACCACTGCGCGGTACGACGGGTCCGCTGGGAGACCGCCGGCCTTACCGCGTTCGATGACGGTCTTCGCGCCGACGTCGATGCCGGCCATGTCCAGCATGCGGCAGGGCCCCATCGCCATGCCCAGCCGCTCGACCGCGCCGTCGATGCGCGACGGGGCAACGCCTTCCATCAGCAGGAACTCGGCCTCACGCATGTAGACCTCTGCCATGCGATTGCCAATGAAACCGTAGCAAACCCCACTCACCACTGCGACCTTGCCGATGCGCCCAGCCAACTGCATCACGCTCGCAAGCACAGCAGGCGCGGTCTGCGCGCCGCGCACCACTTCCAGGAGGCGCATCACGTGCGCAGGGCTGAAGAAATGCATGCCGACGAAACGCGTCGGACGGCCGCTCGCCACGGCCAGCGCGTCGACATCAAGCGTCGAGGTGTTGGTCGCCAGGATCGCGTCGGGGCGGCACACCTCGCCGAGCCTTCCCAAGACGCGCTGCTTGAGCGCCATGTCTTCGTACACGGCCTCAATGACCAGATCGCAGTCGGCGAGCGCGTGGTCGTCCAGTGTTACCGTCAGCATCGCTTGCTGACGATCCACCTCGGCGGCACCGATTCGGCCCTTGTTGAGCGCACCTTGCAACGCGGCACCGACCTGCCCAACCCCGCGGACCAGCGCTTCGCGCGTAGTGTCGACCAGCGTGACGGGAAAGCCGGCGTTGAGGAAGCTGAGGGTGATTCCGGCGCCCATGGTGCCGGCGCCGAGCACGCCGACCCGCCCAATGGGAATAGTCTTCACGCCGCCGTCGAGCCCGGCGACGTCCGATGCCTGTTGCTCCGCCCGCGCGAGGTAGGCGAGGGCGGCGCGCTCCTCGTCGGCGTCGATGACAGGGTCGAAACGCACTTGCATGGGGTCTGTCAGGCGTCAAGCTTGAAGCCGGAGGCCTCGATGATCGGCGTCCACGCGGCGGCGTCGGCCCGCATCAGCGCAGAGAGCGCCTCAGGCGTGCTGCCGCGCGCATCGAGCCCGAAGCTCGCCAGCCGCTCCTTCACCTCGGCCTTGGCAAGCACCGCGGTGACGGCAGCAGCGTACTGTTCGCCGACGGCACGCGGTGCCTTGGCCGGCAGGTAGAGCCCGGCCCATCCGCGCGGAACCGAAGGGTAGCCCAGCTCGACGATGCTGGGCACTTCGGGCAGCTGCGCCACCCGCTTGTCGCCCGTGACCGCCACGATGCGCGTGCGGCCTGAGCGGTGCATCTCGATCATGTCGGACGCCACGGCATTGATGCCGGCGGACACCTGCCCGCCGGCCACCGCGGCGAGCATCGGCGCACCGCCCTGGTAGGGGACGGGCGTCATCGGCACGCCGATCTTCTCGCCGAGCATGAGACCGAAGAAATGCGGTGCACTTCCGGGCGCCGGATGACCGAAGGCGGCCTTCGACGGATTCGCCTTTATCCACGCCACGTACTGCGCGAAATCCGCAACGCGCGGTTCCGTGCCGGTCGCGAAGGCATAGGGGAATTCGGCCACCAGCGACACCGTGGTGAAGTCCTGCTGCACGTCGAACGGCAGGCTCCGGAAGACCAGGGGCGCGTGCACCATGAGCGAGTCGGTGCCGAGCATGAGCCATTCGCCATCGGCCGGAAGTCGCTTGAACGATGTAGCGCCGACGCGACCACCAGCGCCGGGTCGGTTTTCCACGATGAAGGTGCGCTTGATCTCGTCCTTGAGCTTGTCCGCCATGAGCCGGCCGATGGTGTCAGTGATGCCGCCGGGCGGGTAGCCCACTACGAGCTTGACGGGGTTGCTCGAGGTCTGGGACCACGCCGGAAATCCGACAAGGGCTGGCGCGGCCATGGCGCTGGCGTGTTGCAGAAAACGGCGACGCGAGGCGCGGGGCGATGGCCATCCGCTTGCAGTTTGGGGCATTTTTGTCTTCGCGGCGATGTCAGGCATCGCTCGTTAATTGTCCGGCAATCGGATGCTGGGTTTAAGCTGCCTCACTGTCAATAAGGTTCTTCCTTCCCGTGAAATAGCGTGATCTTGGTCGATCTACGCTATACGATCGTCTGACAATCATCCGGGATAACGCCATGAGCGAAACGATTAAAGACGCGGCCGAGGTAGCTACTGACGCAGGGCAGGAACGCGAGGTCACGCTGGAAGACCGCTATGACCTACGCGAGGGCCGGGTGCTCATGTCGGGCACGCAGGTGCTGGCGCGCCTGCCGATGGAGCAGCGCTGGCGCGACGAGCGAGCGGGGCTCACGACCGGCGGCTTCATCTCCGGCTATCGCGGCTCTCCGCTCGGCGGGTTCGATCGCGAGCTGTGGCGCATAGCGCCCAAGCTGGAAGCGCTGAACGTACGCTTCCAGCCGGGCGTGAATGAGGACCTCGCCGCCACGGCGGTGTGGGGCACGCAATACGTCAACCTCTACCCGGGCGCGAAGGTGGATGGCGTCTTCGGCATCTGGTACGGCAAGAGCCCGGGGGTCGATCGCAGCGGCGACGCCTTTCAGCATGCCAATACGGCGGGCACGGCACCGAACGGCGGCGTGATTGCATTGGTCGGCGATGACCACGCGGCCAAGTCGTCGTCACGGGCCGGGCAGTCAGACATGCAGCTCAAGGCCGCCGGCATGCCGACCCTGTACCCGTCGAGCACGCAGGAGATCTTGGACTACGGCTTGCACGGCATCGCGATGAGCCGCTACTCGGCCTGTTGGGTATCGATCAAGCTCGTGACGGACGTAGTCGAGACGACGTCGCTGGTCGAAGTCGGGCCTTTGCGCGCAGCGGTTACGCTGCCGCCGCTGCCGACAGTGGTGCCAGCTGGCGGATTGCACATTCGCCCGAACGAGCCTCCGCTGGAGATGGAAGCGCGGTTGTACGAGCACAAGTTGCCCGCCGCGCTGGCGTACGCGCGCGCCAACGGGCTCAACCGCATCCTGTTGTCGCCCGCCGCGCCGCGCCTCGGGATTGCCTCAGCCGGCAAGAGCTGGACCGATGTGCGCAGTGCGTTGCTTGCGCTGGGGCTCGACGACGCAGCCGCCGAGCGCGCCGGCATACGGCTCCTGAAGATCGGCATGAGCTGGCCGGTGGACCCCGAAATCGTCGGCCGCTTCGTTGACGGGCTGGATCAGATCCTGGTGGTGGAAGAAAAGCGTCCCTTCCTCGAAGAGCAAATCAAGGCCATCCTGCAGGACGATGCCGCGGGCGCTTACGTCAAGGTGTGGGGCAAGGCAGACCCGATGGCTGCGCGCCGCGCGCCGCCCGGCGTCACCTTGTTGCCACTCGCGGGCGAACTCACGCCGCAGATCATTGCGCGCACCATCGCCGGGTTGACCGGCATGGTAGACCCTTTGGACGCCACGTCGACGGCGGGCTCGGAAGTCGTCGCGGGTCTGTTGCGAACGCCTAACTTCTGCTCCGGCTGCCCGCACAACAGCTCGACCGTCGTGCCCGAGGGCAGCCGCACGATGGCGGGAATCGGCTGCCATGGCATGGCGATGTGGATTCGCGCCGACAGCACGAGCACCGTCACGCACATGGGCGCCGAGGGCATGTTCTGGGTCGGCCAGTCGGGCTTTACCGACGAGAAGCACGTGTTCGTCAACATCGGCGACGGCACTTTCTTCCACTCGGGCAGTCTGGCGCTGCGGCAGGCGGTTGCGGCCAAGGTGCAGGTGACCTACAAGCTGCTCTTCAACGGCTACGTGTCGATGACCGGCGGGCAGAAGGTCGATGGCGACCTCACCGTGCCGCGCGCCATCGACATCGCGCTGGCCGAAGGCGTGGGCCGTGTCGTGGTGGTGGCCGATGACGTCACCCGGTATGAAGACATCCGTCTGCCGTCCGGCATCGCGGTGCGGCCGCGCACCGAGCTCGATGCAGTGCAGCGAGAGTTGCGCGAGTTTGAAGGCGTGTCGTTCCTCGTGTACGACCAGGTCTGCGCCACCGAGCGGCGGCGCCTGCGAAAGCGCGACCCATCGCTCGACGTGGCGCAGCGCACGTTCATCCACGCCGAGGTATGCGAGGGCTGCGGTGATTGCGGCGTGAAGTCGAACTGCATGTCAGTCGAACCGCTGGAGACCGAGCTCGGCCGCAAACGCAAGATCAACCAGTCCAGCTGCAACAAAGATTTTTCTTGCATCGAGGGCTTCTGCCCGAGCTTCGTGACCGTGCGCGGCGGCCAGTTGAAACGTCATGTGCCCGCCGTGTCGGCCACGCCTCACACCTGGGGCGAGCTGCCAACGCCAACGTTGCCGGACACGGCTGGCGGCTACGGCATCCTCATCGCAGGCATCGGCGGCAGCGGCATCGTCACGATCGGTGCGGTGCTTGGCATGGCCGCGCACCTAGACGGTCGAGCGACCAGCGTGCTCGACGTTACCGGTATGGCGCAGAAATACGGTGCCGTGATGTCGCATCTTCGCTTCGCGCCGGCCGATGAAGCCTTGCGCAGTGCGCGGCTCGGCAAAGGCGAGGTCGACCTCTTGATCGGGTGCGATCTCATCGTCGCGTCGGGTGACGAAGCAATTGACAAGCTGCAAGCGGGCCGCAGCCATGCAGTGGTCAACACGGCCATCAATCCCACCGCCGAGTTCCCGAAGATGCCTGACTGGCAGGCGGACACTTCCGGCCTGCTGGGTCGCCTCGGCCGCAAGACCGGCGACCATGTTTCGGCGCTACCGGCAAGCAGGATCGCGACCGCGCTGATGGGCGACGCGATTGCGATCAACATGTTCATGCTCGGCCATGCCTGGCAAATGGGTCTCGTGCCGGTGGCACTCACTGCGATCGACAAGGCCATCGAACTGAACGGCGTGCAGGTCGACTTCAATCAAAAGTGTTTCGAGTGGGGGCGGCGCATGGCGGTTGATCCTGCGGCGGTCGAACGGGAGGCCGGCACTGGCGCGGCGGCCGACGGGGCTCAAGTCATCCAGTTCGCGCCACGGCGGCTCGAGCGCGTCGAGGAGATCGTGGCGGACCGCAGCCGCCGTCTTGTCGCGTACCAAAATAAAGCGCTCGCCGACCGCTACCATGTCATGGTTGAGCGTGCCGAGGCGGCCGACCGCAAGCTCGGTGCTGACGGCCGGCTGGCGAAGGCCGTCGCACGCTGCCATTACAAGTTGCTCGCGAACAAGGACGAGTTTGAAGTGGCTCGCCTTTACACGGACCCCGCATTCCGCAAAGGTCTGCAAGCGCAGTTCGAGGGCGACTACAAAGTGCAGCTCAACCTCGGCGCCTGGCCCTTCGTGCAGCGCGATGCCACGACCGGCGCGCTGCGCAAGCGTGAGGTCGGCGCCTGGATCTTCCCCGCGATGAAGCTCTTACAGTCCTTCCGCGGCCTACGTGGCACGTGGCTGGATCCGTTCCGCCACAATGCCGAGCGCGCGTTGGCGCATCGCCTCTTGGGTGACTACGAGGACGACCTGCGGTTGGTGTTTGACGGCATCGAGGCCGGGCACGCAGCGGACGCAATTGCGCTGGCTTCGCTGCCAGAGAAAATCCGCGGCTACGGGCACGTGCGCCAGGCGCATGCAGATAAGGTGGCGGCGGAGCGAAGCATGCTGCGGGAGCGGCTCTCTGTGCCGCCCGCGGAGACAGCCCGCGCCGCTTAAACCTCGAGCTCAGCGCAGGTGCGGCAGTGAGCGCTCGGCGGTTTTCTGGATGTGCCGACGAGAATGCCGCTCGGCTGCCGCAGCGTCCCCATCCAGGATTGCGGTGGTGATGTGGTGGTACTCCGCAATCATCGCCTTCAGGTCGGATTTGGACAGAAAACCGTAGAACTGCGTGCGCAATAAGTTCGCGCGCGGCAACGGCAACGCCCGATCCAACTCGCGGTTGCCAGCGATGTCGAAGATCACTTGGTAGAACTTAGCGCGTTCGTCGAGGATTCGTTCCAGCTGATCGTTCGGGCGTGGCGAGATCAGCGCTTCGGCCGCTGCCTTGAAAGCAGCGCGGTTATCCCCTTCGCTGATGCGCTGGGCCGCCTGCCGTGCGGCCAGACCGATGAGCACTTCGAGCACCGAAAGAAGATCGCGCGCATCTGCCAGGCTCAGCGCACGCACCAGCGCGCCACGGTGCGGCACGATCTCCACAACGCCGCTGGCGGCAAGAATCTTCAGTGCCTCGCGGACTGTGCTACGGCTCACGCCCAATTGCTCGGTCAGCTCGCTTTCGACCAGACGATGCCCCACCAAATATTGCCTTCGCAGGACGCCGCGTGTTACCGCATCGACGACGCGCTCTGGTGAACTGCGCCGGTCGGCTAGCGTGGCTTCAGTGGCGTTTTCTGGGGTCTCCTCGTTTTCAGTGCAATAAGTGACGGTACGCAAAGCTAGCACTGGCGCGGGGGTGGTCTGGGTAGACCGTTGATTTCATTGACTTTCC
>LNAP01000644.1_pt1 | contig 38358 bp, 34 predicted proteins | sample 602601 | NCBI WGS metagenome assembly LNAP01 (sample SAMN02440304, study PRJNA202911) | soil metagenome | biome: Subtropical and temperate rainforests or woodlands; isolation source: soil samples (1 kg each in a 20% v/v slurry with milli Q water) were... ... | reverse complement strand
GGCCAGCGGCTTCGCGAGCGTGAGGCGCTTCAACGCGGCCTTCGTCACGCACTATGGGCTCAACCCGAGTGCGCTGCGGCGTGCCGGCGGTGGGGACGGCCGCGCGCCCAACAATGCCCGCAAGGCGCGCGATCCCGGCACGGCGCCGCCTAACGAGGGTTCCCGCCGTCTGCTGGAGGCGGTGGCCAAGGGGACGCGCCTCGACAAGTGCCTGTGGACCGGCATTGCCGCCTTGACCGGCGCCAGCGGCAACTCCACCGGCCTGGTCGGCACCCCGGACCAGGTGGCGGACGCGCTGGCGGATTATTACGAACTCGGCATCAGCAAGTTCCTGATCCGCGGCTTCGACCCGTTGATCGACGCCATCCAGTATGGCCGCGAGCTTTTGCCCCGCGCCCGGCAGGTCATCGCCGAGCGGCACAGCGCAGCCTTGCGCGCCGCCGAGTAGAGCCGCAATCGTCCCAGACGCCAGCCACGGATTCCGCCGTTGAAACTGTTCTATTCCCCCACCTCGCCCTACGCCCGCAAGGTTGCGATCGTGGCGATCGAGACCGGCCATGACGCCATTATCGAGCGCGTCAGTGCCGCGCCCCATCCCATCGAGCGGGACGCCGCCGTGGTCAAATTCAACCCGCTCGGCAAGGTACCGACCTTGCTGACGGCGGATGGCCTGTCGCTGTTCGACAGCCGGGTGATCGCCGAATATCTCGACGCGCATTCGCGCCGGGGGCGGGTGTTCCCGCCCGCCGGGCCACCGCGCTGGCAGGCCCTGGCGCAGCAGGCTCTTGGCGACGGCCTGCTCGATGCCGCCCTGCTGATCCGCTACGAGCAGACCGCCCGCCCGCCCGAGCATCGCTGGCCGCTCTGGCAAGAGCGCCAGTTCGACAAAATCCACTCCGCGCTACGCAAAATAGAAGAGTGGTCGGCGGACCTCGGCCACGAGTTGACGATCGGCACCATCACGCTGGCCTGCGCGCTGGGCTATCTCGATCTGCGCTTTCCGGAGTTCGATTGGCGTGCCGATTATGCCGTTGCCGGGAAGTGGCTCACCACCATTGAGCGTCATGACAGCATTGCGGCCACGCGGGCGCCACAAGCGATCGCGGCATAAGGGCCAAGCAGGAACCGACTATGAGTGACCACGATCACCATCACGACGATCATCATCACAACCAGGAGCGCTGGAAGCATGACGGCGTGCGCGTCATCAAGGGCGACAAGCTTGATTCCAACACCGCGCAGACGCCCGGCATGTTCCGGCAGGCCGCCATCAACCATGCTCGCGTCGGCGCGCAGAAGATCTGGGCCGGGACCGTCACCATCCAGCCCAATGCAAAGACCGGCGTGCACCATCACGGCGCGCTGGAAAGCGTGATCTTCGTGGTGCGCGGCAAGGCGCGGATGCGCTGGGGCGACCATTTGGAATTCGTCGCCGAAGCCGAGCCGGGCGACTTCATCTTCGTGCCGCCCTATGTCCCGCACCAGGAAATCAACGCTGACCCGGACCATCCGCTGGAGTGCGTGCTGGTGCGCTCGGACAATGAGGCGGTGGTGGTGAACATCACCGACGTCGAGCCGGTGGAGAAGCCGGAGGAGGTCTACTGGGTGGACCCGATCCACCAGCACCCCTAATGGCCGTGCCCGTACAGCGTGACGTGCCATCCGACCGGTCCGATGAGGTCCGGGAATCCCGTCGTAACTTCATCGTCTATGCGATTGGGCAGGCGATTTCTGCCACCGGCATGTGGATGCAGCGCATGGCGCTCGGCTGGCTGGCATGGGATCTCACCCATTCGGTAGTCTGGGTCGGCGCCATGGCGCTCACCGAACTCGTCGCCGCGCTCTGGGTTGGGCCGCTGGCTGGCGTCATGACGGATCGCAGCAATCCCTTCCGTCTCAGCTTGGCCACTCAGAGCTGTGCCGTGGTGATCGCGCTGGCGCTGTACGGCGCCTCGGCGATGGGCTTACTCACGATAGGCCTGCTCTGGTTGCTGGCGCTGGCCGACTCGACATGGCAGGGGCTGAACCAGCCCGTGCGGATGACGCTGATCGGCTTCCTCGCCGAACGCGCGAATATGGGTAGAGCGGTCGCCTCGAACTCGATCGGCTTCAATGTCGCGCGGACGACCGGGCCGATGATCGCGGGGCTCATCATCATGCAATCCGACGTGGCGAACGTCTTCCTCGCCAACATCGCGACCTTCATCGTGATGATCGGGATACTGATCCATCTTCGCCCTATGATTGATCGGCCAGCGGCCGTGTCGCCGTCGAGCATTTCCCGCGACATGGTCGATGGCTATCAATATGTGGCACGCACGCCGACGCTCGCCGCAGTGTTCCTGCTGCTATTGGCATTCTCAGTTCTCGGAAGACCATTCACCGAGTTGTTTCCGGCGATAGCCGGCCAGATTCTCGATGGCGGCCCTGGTGTGCTCTCAATGCTGATGAGCGCCCAGGGCGTCGGCGCACTTGTCGGCGGCACGTGGATGCTGCGCAGGCATTCGATTCCCACCATCGCCAGAACCACATTCATTGCGGGGTTCGGTATGGCGGCGGCGCTGATCGTCTTCACCTGCGTGAACGGCCTTAGGCCGTCATTGCTGTTGATTGCGCTCGCCGGACTTTGCCATGTCATCTGCAACATCGGCATGCAGTCCCTGGCCCAACTCCACTCGGCTCCGGCCTTCCGCGGCCGAACCATGGCGCTATATGGCCTCATCATGCGCGCCGGTCCGGCTATCGGGGCCGCCTTGATAGGGCTGGGCGCGCAATGGCTCGGGCTGCCGCTGCTGATCGGCGTCGCCGCAGCCCTGTGTGGGGTGCTAGTGCTGCTAATTGGCGCTCGTTCCAAAGGGCTGTTCCGTCAGTCGGAGCAGCCGTCCTCCTAGCGAAACGGGTCCGATATAAGCGCTATCGTCGGCCGGTCTCCGTCGGCCGCCCGCGAGCTTGCCAAGCCGGCCTATTATGCTAATAATATATAGATTAAATATATTATTGAGGGCGGCATGACGACCGGTACGCGCAAAATCCATCTCAATGCGTTTCTCCGCAACGTTGGTCAGCACGAAGCCGCTTGGCGTCTTCCTGAGACCGACACCCGGTCAGTAACCGATATCGGTCATTATCAGCGGCTCGCGCAGATCGCAGAAAAGGGCAAGCTCGATGCGATCTTCTTCGCCGATCATCCCGCTCTCAAGGATCGCTCGGAAGATCGACCCTGGGATTCGCTCGATCCCTTCACGCTGATCACCGCTCTGTCGGGCGTGACCAGCAAGATCGGCCTCGTCGCCACGTCCTCGACCACCTACGCGGATCCCTACGGCACGGCCCGCCGTTTCGCGACGCTGGATCATGTCAGCCGTGGCCGAGCCGCCTGGAATGTCGTGACCACGGCCAGCAGCGCCGCCGCCGCGAATTTCGGCTTCGAGCATCATCCCGATCCCGAGGCGCGCTACGCCCGCGCCGCCGAGTTCCTCGATGTCACGTTCGCGCTGTGGGACAGCTGGGACGACGACGCGATCCTCGGCGATAAGGAGGGCGGCGTCTTCGTCGATCCCGACAAGATCCACCGGATCAACCATGTCGGCTCGCAATTTCGCGTCTCCGGCCCGCTCGAGATCCCGCGCTCGCCGCAGGGGCGGCCGGTGATTTTCCAGGCTGGCTCGTCGGAGCCCGGCAAGGATCTCGCCGCCCGCTACGCCGACGCCATCTTCACCGCCCAGCCGGAGATCGAGGATGGCCGGGCGTTCTATGCCGACATCAAGGGCCGGGTGAAGGCCTATGGTCGAGATCCCGACACTGTCCTGATCCTGCCTGGCCTGTCGTTCTTTATCGGCGGCACGGAGGAAGAAGCGTTCGCGCTGCGCGAGACCTTCGAGGATTTGACGCTGCCGACCTACGGCATCGCCCAGCTCTCGCGGGTCACCGGCATCGACTTCTCGACCCACGATCTGGACAGCCTCATCCGCATCCCGGTCCGGCCGGCCGAGGCGGGCAATCAGCGCAGCCGCCATGATCTGGTTCATCGTCTGACCACCACGGAAAACCTGACGCTTCGCCAGCTCCTTCGCCGGCTCAGTGCTGGCCGTGGCCATCGCATCGCAACCGGTACGCCGGAGCAGGTCGAGGCGACCATCGTCGAGTGGTTCCAGACCGGCGCGGCCGATGGCTTCAACCTCATTCCGCCGGCGCTGCCGTCCTCGCTCACAACCTTCGTGGAGCAGGTCGTGCCGCTGCTGCAGGCGCGCGGTCTGTTCCGCACCGAGTACGATGGATCGACCCTGCGCGAACATCTCGGACTGGAGCGTCCGGCCGTCTCCCATCGCTACGTCGCACATTCCAGCGCGGCCGAGTGAGACACGTCCCCCGTCAAGGGCGCAACGCCGTGTTTGAAACAGTAGGGAGTAGCGCGTGAGCGTTTCCTCAATCTTCGAGCCATCGAGGCCCGAGCGGGCACGGGCGCCGGCTGAACGCACCGAACCATCCTCGGTTTCGCTGCTGCCCAAGCCGGCCTGGCCGGGGCAGCGCCTGCTGGGGCCGGCGCTGGTCCTGCTGCTGTGGTATGTGGCGTCGGGCGCGGGCTGGATTTCGCCGGCCAAGATGCCCGCGCCCGAGACAGTGCTGGCCACGCTCGGCCAGCTCGTCGCCGACGGCACTCTCGCCAGCGACGTGCTCGCCTCGCTACACCGCGCGGCCCTCGGTCTTGGCATCGGCATCGTTGCCGGCTTCGTGCTGGCGGTGATCGCGGGCCTCACCCGGCTCGGCGATGCGTTGATCGACGGGGTGGTGCAGGTCAAGCGCTCGATCCCCAATCTGGCGCTGATCCCTTTGTTCATCATCTGGCTCGGCATTGGCGAGTCGATGAAGATCAGCATCATCGCGCTGGGCACCATGGTGCCGATCTACATCAACACCCATGCGGGGTTGCGGGGCATCGATCGCCGCTATGTCGAACTCGGCCAGACGGTCGGGCTGTCGCGCTACCGCTTCCTGCGCCACATCGTGTTCCCGGCCTCGCTTCCCGGCTTCTTCACCGGCCTGCGCCTTGCCGCGACGCATTCCTGGACCGCTCTCGTGGTGGTCGAGACCATCAATGCCACCTCCGGCATCGGTTTCATGATCACCCAGGCGCGGATCTACGGGCAAACCGAGGTCGTGCTGGTCGGCCTGCTGCTCTATGGCGCGCTCGGCTTCAGCTCCGATGCACTGGTGCGCGTGTTTGAGAGAAAGGCCTTGTCATGGCGTCAGTCGCTCGCGCAGTGATCCCCGTCGTAGAACGCCCGGCCGTCCGCATCAGCGGGCTGCGCCGCAGCTTCGACGGCCGGACGATCCTCGGCGGAATCGACCTCGAGATCGCGCGAGGCGAGTTCGTGGCACTGCTCGGCCGCAGCGGCTCGGGCAAGAGCACGATTCTGCGGGCCGTGGCCGGTTTGGACGCGGAGGTGGTCGGCAGCGGCACCATCGAGGTGCCGGAGCGCCGCTCGGTGCTGTTCCAGGATTCCCGGCTGCTGCCGTGGGCACGGATCATCGACAACACGGTGCTCGGCAATTACGCGCCCGATGCGCGGTCACGGGCGCATGTGGCGCTGCGCGAAGTGGGCCTTGAAGGCCATGAGGACAAATGGCCCAAGGCGCTATCCGGTGGCGAGCAGCAGCGTGTCGCGCTGGCCCGCGCTCTGGTGCGCGAGCCTGAGCTGATCCTGGCCGACGAGCCGTTCAGCGCGCTGGACGCACTGACGCGGCTGCGCGTGCAGAGTCTGCTGCTGCAGCTTTGCGAGCGGCATGGGCCGGCCGTGCTGTTCGTCACCCACGACGTCGAGGAGGCCCTGCGCCTGGCCGACCGAGTCGTGATCATCGCCGACGGCCGCATTGTCCACGACAGGGCCATCGCCGGTGTTCGTGAAAACCCCACGCAATTCGACGCCGCCCGACGGGAAATTCTCGTCCGGCTCGGCGTGTTCAACGATTGATCCATCAACAAGGTCCGACGCTATGCAACTCAACCGACTTCTAGCAACGGCCGCGACTTTCGCCGGCCTTCTTCTTGCTCCCCTCGCCGCTTCCGCGCAGTCGGGCGAGATCCCGGTCGCGGTGCCAAAGGACGTTAAGCTGGTGATCGCGGACGACGCCAATTACGTCGCCAGCCTGCTCAAGCTGTCGGGCGAACAGGAAAAGGTGGCGGCGGACGTTTCCTACGCTAATTTCACCAGCGGCCCGTTGCGGCTGGAAGCCATTCGCGCCGGCGCGGCACAGGTCGGCGCGGTCGGCGACGTACCGCCGATCCTGGCGCAGTTCTCCGGCGCGAACGTGGTCATCGTTGGCGCGGTCGTCACCTCCGGCCCCGGCAATCTGCTGACCACGGCACCTAATTCCGGCATCAAGACGCTCGCCGATCTGAAGGGCAAGCGCATCGGGATCAATGTCGGCACCGCCCAGCAGGCCACCGTACTTCGCAACCTCAAGGCGTCTGGCATCGACATTGCCGACATCCAGCCGATCAATCTGGGGCTTGCCGAATTCGCCGACGCGCTGCGCGGCAACCAGATCGACGCCGCAGTGCTCAAGCAGCCCGATCGTGCGCGCTACCTCAAATCGGTGGAAGGGCAGGGCGATGCCCGTGCGCTCGACAATGCGCCAGGCACCAACACCAACATCAAATATCTCTATGCCAGCGTCAGCGCGCTGCAGGACCCGGCGCAGGCCGCCGCGATCCGCGACTTCGTCGTGCACTGGTACCGCGCTCATATCTGGAAGAACGGCAAGCGTGATTTCTGGATCAGCGAGTATCTCGTGAAGAACCAGCGCCTCAACGAGGCCGATGCGACGTTGGCGTGGGACAGCGAAGGCAACGCGACCTCGATCCCCGGTCTCGCCAAGCTGGTGCCGGTACAGCAGGATACCACCGATCTGTTGCAGGCCGCCGGTCAGTTCAAGGGCAAGACGCTGAAGGCCGATGAGCAGTTCGATCTGCGCTACAAGGATCTGAGCGACCGCTCGCCTGCCGCGGCCGATTGAACCGATCCAGATCGCAATGCGCCCCGCCTGGCGCATTGAGGGGCCTCAGCACGCCCGGTGAGACAGAATACTAGTCGCCTCGCATAAAAATATATATAATTTATGTATTATATAAATAATGATATGGCTGATGGACTGTCGTTTCGCTACGGCGTCGAATGGGTGAGTGGGATGACCGAGATTCTTGACGAAGCATATAATCGCCGTGCGTCCAGCGTATCGCGGCGCAAACTGCTGAAAACCGGCGCCGCCGTACTGGGCGTAGCCGCGTGCTCGCCCTTCCTGACGCCCGGGCAGGCCAGGGCGGCAGGCCTCGACACGCTGGCGGACGACGCTGCCCGGCGCGCCAAGGAACTGGCGGGCGGTCGCCCGCTGAAGCTGCGCATCCTCGAACCGTCGGGTTCGCTCGGCAACATCAAGCCGGTGGCGGACCGATGGACGGCTGAGACCGGCATCGCCATCGAATATGTCGAGGTTCCGCTTGGCGAAATCGGCCAGAAGATCCTGCTGGAGGCGGTCTCGCGGTCCGGGGCATTCGATATTGCTTTGCCGGCAACGTTCAACATCCCCGACATTGCCGAATCCGGCATCATCGCGCGGCTGGACGACTATGCCGCCAAATACGAGCCCGAGGGCTTCCGCGCCGGCGAGCTCTATTCGGCAGGCGATTACTACAAGGGCAATTTCTATGGCTACCAGACCGATGGCGACACCTACCTGACCTTCTATCGCAAGGACTGGATCGACAATCCGACCGAGGAGAAGGCGTATGCCGACAAATTCGGCACTGCGCTGAAGGTGCCGGACACCTGGGAGGAATTCGACCGGCACCTGGCGTTCTTCCACCGGCCGGACCAGGGGAAATACGGCGGCGCGCTGTTCCGCAGCCAGTATTTCATCGCCTGGGAATGGTGGGTGCGGTTCCACGCCAAGGGCTACTTTCCGTTCACCGACGACCTCACGCCGCAGATCAACAACGAGGCCGGCGTCAAGGCGCTGGAAGAACTCGTCGCGGCGTCGAAGCACCTTTATCCGGGCGCGCGGACCAACGGCCTGTTCGAGAATTTCGAGGCTTATGGCAACGGCCAGATTTACGCGAATATCGGGTGGGGCGGCACGCAGAAATTCCTGAACGGCAAGAAGTCCGGCGTCAGCGGCAAGCTTGCCTATGGCCCGACCCCCGGCGGGCAGGTGAACGGCAAGCTGGTCAAGACGCCTTATTTCAACTGGGGCTGGAACTACGTCGTCTCGGCCTTGGCGAAGGAGCCGGAGATCGCCTACCTCTTCACGCTTTATGCGGCCAGCCCGCAGCGCTCGGTCGAGGCGGTACGCGATCCAGACGGCTATTTCGATCCGTTCCGTACCGAGCACTACAAGGACCCGAAGATCGTCGAACTCTACAATCCCGACTTCCTGGCGGTGCATGAGGCGAGCCTGCGCAACAGCGTGCCGGACCTCTACCTCAAGGGGCAGGGCGAGTATTTCGATTCGCTTCGCGTGAACATCCAGTCGGCCGATGTCGGCACCAAGACGGCCAAGCAGGCGCTCGACGAAACGGCGCGGGACTGGGAGCGGATCAGCCGGCGCGTTGGCAAGAAGGGGCAGACCGTCCAGTGGTTGTTCCTGAAGAGCCTGTACCCCGCCGACATTCGCGGCCACCTCGCCTGACGATGCCGTGATGACCGACCTGACAGAGCCCGTGCCGCCGCTTCGTGCGGCGCGGGCGGCTCATTCCGTTCCGAGGCCACGCGGCCTCTCCCTCGGTGCGGCGCTGCTGGTGCCGACGCGGCTGCTTATGTTCCTCATCGTGCTGATGCCCACCCTTATCGTGGTTTGGCTAAGCGTGACCGACTGGCAGCCGACGCAGGGAATTCCGTGGTACCGCGCCGAACTGATCGGCCTGTGGAACTATTACGACCTCTATTACGACGAGCGTTTCACCGGCGCCGTAGTGCGCACCGTTGTGCTGGTGGCGGCCAGCGTCGCCATCGAACTGGGGCTCGGCGTCGCATTGGCGCTGCTGTTCCTCGACGACTGGGCGTGGCGGAAATTTGCCTCGGCCGTCATCGTCCTGCCGATGATGATCGTGCCGGTCGACGCGGCCAATGCGTTCTTCATGCTTTTCAACGAGCGCGGGCCCGTGAACCATGTGCTTGGCCTGATCGCAGGCCGTACCATCGAGACGAGCTGGCTGGCCGACCCGACCTATGCGCTCATCCCGATCCTGCTGGCGGAGGTCTGGCAGTGGACGCCGCTTATGTTCCTGCTGTCGCTGTCGGCCTTCATGAACGCGCCGCGCAACCAGCTTCGTGCCGCGCAGTCGCTCGGGGCCTCGCCAGCGCGAATCTTCTTGCAGGTGCTGTTGCCCATCAGCCTGCCCATTCTGTTGATCGCCGCTCTGGTGCGGGCGATCGAGACCTTCAAGCTGTTCGACGTCATCTACATATTGACGCGCGGGGGCCCGGGAACCTCGACCGAAACCATATCGATGTTCATGTATAACGGGGCGTTCGTGTATTTCCGCTCGGGATACGTCGCCGCGGCGGCACTCATCGTCCTTGTCGTCGTCGCCGGGATCTGCGCAGTCCTGTCGCGGCCTATCGCCCGGTCGCCGTCATGAGCGCTCGTAAGGGCCGCGCCGGGACGCTGCTGCGCCGGGCGGCGGTGCTGTTCGCGATGGCGATCTCGTTCTTCCCGGTGTTCTGGCTGCTCTCGACCTCGTTCAAACCATATGAGGAATGGGCGTCGTCGCCGCCGCACTGGCTGCCGCAGAACCCGACGCTGCAGAACTACCGCATCGTGTTCGCGCCGGAGTCCGCCCGCCGCTTCGCGGCCGAGCAGGCCGGGTCGCTGGACTACAAGGTATCGGAGAGCGCGCTGAACGCCTTCGCCAACTCCGCGATCATCGCGTCGTCAGCTACCGTGCTGTCGGTGCTGTTCGGCCTGATGGCGGCCTATGCGATGAGCCGGCTGCGCGCCGGTGGCGCCGGCTTCGGGTTCCAATTGCTCACGGTGCGCATGTTTCCGCCGATCGCCGTCGTCGTTCCGATGGTGGTACTTTTCGCGGCACTGAAGCTGACCGACACCCATTTGGGGCTGATCCTGGCCTATACCGCCTTCACGCTGCCGTTCAGCGTCTGGATGATCCGCAGCTTCCTCGACGAGGTTCCGGAGGAAATTGAGCAGGCCGCGCGGGTGCACGGCATGGGCAGGTTGGAGGCGTTCGTACTGGTGACCCTGCCGCTGATGCGCGGCGGGATATTGGCGACCGCCCTGTTCGTCTTCATCCTGAACTGGTCGGAATTCCTCCTCGCCCTAACATTGACCTCCGGCCGGGTGGTCACCGTCACGCTGCAGGTGGCTAACTACGTGTCGGCCAGCTCGGGCAAGCTCTATGGCGTGCAGGCCGCGATGGGCGCGATCTCGACTGCGCCGGTCATCCTGTTTGGGTTTCTCATCCAGCGGCACATGGTGCGCGGCATGACGTTCGGGGCCGTGAAGCGATAATCATGGCGACGCTTGAAATCCGGAACCTGAACAAGAGCTTCACCTCGACGCCGGTCGTCAGCGACTTATCGCTCGACATTGCCAGCGGCGAGTTCGTTTCCCTGCTCGGGCCTTCCGGCTGTGGGAAGTCGACGAGCCTGGCCATGATCGCCGGGTTCGAGCAGCCCGACAGCGGAACGATCTCGGTGGACGGGGTTGTCATCAACGACCTCGCGCCGCGGTTCAGGTCGATCGGCGTGGTGCTTCAGGACTATGCCGTCTTTCCGCGCATGAGCGTGGCGCAAAACATTGCGTTCGGTCTTGCCGCGCGCGGCGTCGGCCGTGCCGAGCGCGACCAACGGGTAACGAGCATAGCCGATCGCCTGCGGATCGGCGAACTGCTGCACCACCGGGGCGCAGCGCTCGATCTGTCGGACATGCAGCGGGTGGCCATCGCCCGCACGCTGGTTACCGAGCCAGCGATATTGCTGCTCGACGAGCCGCTCTCCAACCTCGACGCATCGGTGCGGGTTGCGCTTCGGGGTGAGCTGAAAAGCCTGCAGCGCGAGTTCGGCCAGACCGTCCTGTTCGTCACGCACGACCAGGCCGAGGCGATGACGATGTCCGATAGTATCGCCATCATGGATGGCGGCCGGATCGTTCAGTCGGGCACGCCGCGGGCGCTTTACGACCGGCCGAACGGTCTGTTCGTCGCCAATTTCCTCGGCGATCCGCCGATCAACATTCTTCCGGCGGTGTTGCGCCGGGATGGCGAGGCAACGTTGCTCGAGATAGCGCCGTTTGCCCCTGTCGCGTGGCAGGGAGGCGGGCGCACGGGCAATATTTTTGTCGGCATTCGTCCGCACGGATTGACTGTGGCGCGGCACCCGAGCGAGGGATCGGTCGAGGCTTTGGTTGACGATATCGAGCATCTGGGCGCGACGGGCGTGCTGCATCTGAGGCTACACGATATCCGTATGCGCGCGCTGGTGGCGCGCACACGGGTGCAGTGCGAGGCCTTTGCGGCCGGCGACCGGGTGGATGTGAGCCTTGACACCGCAGGCGCCGTTCTGATCGATGCGGCGACAGGCGCGGCGCAATGACCGTGCTGCGGATCGAACAATTGACCAAGAATTATGGCGCGCGCCCTGCGCTGCAGCAGATCGACCTTTCGTTGAACGCGGGCGATTTCCTCGCAGTGCTGGGCCGAAGCGGAGCCGGCAAGACCAGCCTGCTCAAATCGATTGCCGGTCTCATTGCCATAGATGGCGGCCGGATCAGCGTTGGAGGGCGCGATGTTACGCACATCGAGTCCGGCGAGCGCGACGTCAGCCTGCTGTTCCAGAACCTTGCCTTGTTTCCGGACCGGACGGGATTTGAAAATCTCGCCTTCCCGCTGCGGCAGACGAGGGTGAGGGAGGCCAACCTCCGGCAGCGTGTGGGGGAGGTCGCGGAGCTTCTGCGCATCACCCACCTACTGGAGCGCAAGCCGGCCTCGTTTTCGGGTGGCGAGGCGCAGCGAGTCGCCATTGGCCGCGCCATCATCCGGCCTTCCACGCTGCTGTTGCTGGACGAGCCCCTCTCCAATCTGGATGCGCGGCTTCGGCTGGATCTGCGCATCGAGTTTCGCCGGTTGCACCGAGAACTGGGGCGGACGGTGATTTACGTCACACACGACCATGTCGAGGCGATGAGCCTGGGCAGCCGGATAGCGGTTCTGGACCACGGGCGGCTGCTCCAGATCGGCACGCCGGCTGACATCTACGACCGGCCCGTCAGCCGAACGGTGTCGGAGCTGATTGCCTCGCCTGCCATCAATTTTCTTCCCGTGCGCGTTGCCGTGACGACGGCGGGCCGCATCCTGAACGGCGAGGGCTTCTCCCTCGCAGCCCCGCACGGCCTTTCGGCTGCGGCAGGGGCATCGCTGCTGATCGGAGTACGCCCCGAGGCGATGACCCTGGCGCGCCCGGATAAGGCGGCCAAGGGCGCGGCGGCGCGCGCGCAATGGGTCGAGCATCACGGCAGCCACGTCGTGGTAGGCGCGCTGCTCGGCCAGACCCTCGTCCGCGTGATCGCCGATCCCGCCTCCGCAATCCAGCCGAACGACGTCGTCTTTCTGCAATTCGACGCCGAGCAGCATCTGCTGCTCGACCCGGCCACCCGGTTATTCCTGTCCTGATCCCTAGGTGCAACGATGTGCAATCTCTGCAACGACCGCTCCCATCTGCCCGGAAAGTTTGCCTACACCGCGTTCTCCGCCGACCTCGATCTCGCCGCGCCGCGACGGTTCGAGGAGATCATCGCGCTGACGCCTGACGAGATGGCGCGCCAGTCGCGGGTGGTGAGGAACGCCTATAATGAGCTGCTTCAGGTCGCGGCCAGCCTGGAGGATGCCGGCTATCGTCGGCTGATGACCGAATGTCTTGCCGCGCCGAAGATCACATTCCTCGAACTCTACCCGACCGATCAGGATCGGCGCCGCATCTTTGACGAGATGGTGAAGCTCGGCTTCTTCAACGCGGAAGACCACCCAGACGAAGTTTTCCCGCGCAATCATCTGACGCCGCAGACCTACCTGACGGCGCCGTCCAGCCACAACGAGTTCTACAATGCCCATCCCGGCGGGCTGGCAGTGACGGTCGCCTACAACATCAGGATGGGCGAGGCCTACACGGCCAATTACCGGCAGTCGTTCGGCATACCGATCAATCGCGACCTGCCCTCGGCCGCGCTGTGCGTGCACGAATATCCCAAGGTGTGGCTCTATCAGTGGCAGGCCGACGGCACCTGGCTGGAAGAGCCGAGAACGGTTTACGACGACACCTGGCACGCGCACTGCGTCTATGTGACGGCCGAACTCATGCACCGGCGCTTTGATTCCCGCATCGTGACGGCGATGGCTGCCGCCCACCAGCTTTCGGCGCTCAATGCCAGCATGGACGGCAAGAAGGTGGTGCTGGATTGGGTGGGGCTGGAACGGGTGGCGCATTTCATCAATGCGGCGGCTGTATTGGCCCAGGTCGACCCGGTCGATTACGGGCTGCTGGAGCGCCGTAACGGAAAGTTGGTCTTGGCCCCGCAGCCGGCTGAGCAATGGGTCACACACCTCGCGGATATGAACTGGCCGTATACGATGGGCGCCGCCCATCACTATACGTGGCCACTGCTCCGGCAGGTGGCAAAGGACGATCTTGGCTTGTCGGATAGCGACTTGGCGGGGCGTCCGCTCAACCAGCTCAAGAATTATGTCTGGTCCCAGCTTGGACAGATTCCGCTCTATGAAATTCTGGTTCGCGAAGGATACGACGCTGCCCGCTCCACGATACTTCGCTTGGTGGCACGCTGATAAACCGCCGTCCTGCAGGAAGGATTGGAGCCGTGACGTTCAAGTGCGCCGGCGCATCTTTAGACAGACCGATATTGTGGAAATCTCTTGCGGCGGCGCTGGCGCTCGCTTCGGGTCAGGCAACTGGTGCGGTGGTGAACGTCAGTCGCGGTACGCTGCGGAAAGCGCTTAATGTGCTGGAGTCCGAAGGGCTAATTTGGCGGCACGTCGGCAAGGGTACCTTTGTCGGTCACCCACAAGTGCGCGTTCCACTGACTTTCGAGATGTCCGCGCTTTCAGTTACGCCACGCGAGCTGATGGAAGCGCGACTAATGTTTGAGCCGGTGATCGCCGCCAGAGCTGCCAGCGCAGCCACCCAGAGTGATATCGAGTTCATCACCAAATGCGTGGTCAAAGCCGACGAGGCACAGAATTGGGAGAGCTTCGAACTATGGGATCGCACGTTGCACCGCGCGATCGCGGCCGCAACGCAAAATTCGGTGTGCAGCATCTTCCTCGATATCGTCAACAAAACGCGCGAAAACGATGATTGGAGCCGGACGCAGCTACCGCCGCTTGCCTCTGAGACGCCGATACGCAGCCGCGCTGTTCATTTCGATATTCTAAGGGCAATCACCGGCCGAAATGCAGCTGAGGCTGCCCGCTGTATGCGGTCGCATCTGGAGCGAGTGCGCGAGGTATACTTTAGCGAGGAAGTGACAGTTGAGGATTCGATACGTAGATAATCAAGTTAGAATCTGTTTCCTTGACGGTTGTATTCGATGTTAGTTCAAAGATTTGTTTGCATTTCGAGTGGCCAAATGCTTTTTAAGCGCCTTCATCTCCTCGAAGCGCTTCGTCACGTCGCGCAGCACTGCGACCATGCCTTTCACGGGCGTGGCGGGCGAGGAAGAGATCCACACAATCTCCAGGACGTTCGTCGCGCCAGGCAGCGTCAAAAGGGCGCTCGAGCCGCTGCGGATGGCGGTAAAGCTCGATCGCTACCGCCCGACGGCCAGAATGGCCCTCGAGCCGTGGCTGGTGGAAGCAGCACTCTCGCGACTGGGCGAGCGGCGGCTCTCGCGCGACGAGCAAGACGAGGTGGTCCGAGCGACCCGCATGCCTGGCAAAGTGAGATGGCCGGCGTGGTGGCAGGTCAGGCCATAGGAGCATGTGGGCTCACCGTAAAGAAGTCAGGGCCATCATCGCCGCGCAACGGGGCTAGATGATCTGAGGGCTTCGGCTTAAAGAGCATCCCTGCCGTTGTCAGGATCCCGCGAATCCCTCAGCCCTGCGTTGACGCCGGGAGCAACTCGGTCTGTTCGGTTAGTTTCCGTCCGCGCACCTTGCGCACCACTGCCCTTGGATCGCCGCGGCGTCGGTAGGCGATCAACATTCCATAGATAGTGTTTGGCGTTGTGGAAGTGTAGCGCGCAATCTCCTCGACGCCCCATCCCGCCCGCCAGCGATCCAATATCGCATCGTGGTCAATCCCGGACGGTGAGGGCTGTCTAACTACAGCAGGCCCCCGTCTCACCGCTCTCGCATCACCACTCTCGCGAGCTGACTTGACGATGGTCCTGATGTAGACCGGTGATGATCCGACCGCCGCCGCTATCTGGGGACTGGTTTCGCCGCGCGCCCAAGCGTTCAGAATGGCGTCGCGATCATGTATTGCCCTCATATTCTTTCCTGCTAAATTCGGGCGACGTAGAACGCAGGTGGACTAGTCCTTCGACGTCGATTCATAAGTTTCTTCAAGAGTGAGCAGATGATCAAGAACATACCGAAGCGGGGTGAGTAGAAGCGAGCGGTCGTGCCGTTGAACGGCAACATCGATGCTAATCCTTTCGAGTACCAAGATATGGGCTTTGCGGATGGGATTTTGTCCAGTTTCAATAGCGATGTAAGCACGCCGTTGTATACCCATGCGCGTTGCCAGATCCTCCTGTGTCAGTTCCCATCGCTTCCTAATTAGTCTAAGCTCAGCGGTCGTCATGCAGCCGAACCAGTATGGTCGTCACCATCGAGACGCCGGCTCCGAGCCAATACCTCAGCGTCGAGATCGAGTATCTTCGCGCCTGACACTACGCTCATGGCTAGCGCACCCACAATCGCTCCAGCAAAGAACGCTCCACAGGTAACGACGATTCCAAGGAGCGACATGCATTATCCCAAATTTCGATGGAGCGGCGAGGCCAAAAAGTTGAGCACAGCGTGTCTGCACTGTCGAGCCGGATGACGCCCAAAAGTAACAAAAAGCCCGACGCTGGCAGGCCGGGCTTCTCATTGTTCGCTATGACCGCGCTTGGCGTCCAGGCCATCGAGCATCACCACAAGCGGGTCCGCTTCTTCTCCACCGTCGAGCTGGGCAAGGCCCTCGAACAGGAAAAAGCCCAGGGCAAAACCCGGCAGATCGCTACACGGCTATCTCACTGCGACCTCGCATCCTCGACGAGGTGGGCTACCTGCCGTTCAGCGCCTCAGGCGGTGCCTTGCTGTTCCACCTCCTGAGCAAGCTCTATGAGCGCACCAGCGTGGTCATCACTACGAATCTCAGCTTTCCAGCGTGTTCGGTGAGCCTGAGATGACCACGGCGTTGCTCGACCGGCTTGCCCATCACTGCCACATGCTGGAGGCCGGAAACGACAGCTTCCGCTTCCGAAACTCCTCGGCCAAGCTAAGCAAACCTGCCAAGGAGAAGACAAGGAACTTGACCGTCACCTGACCAACCCACAGCCATGTGACAGGATGGTCGAAAATCGCAAAAAGCAAGGACCGGAACGACGCCGACTTAGCCAGCGCCGGTCATTGCGACGCGCATGAAAAAGCCTTGTCGAGGACAACCCCAGTTACGTCCAGACCAATAGCATAGCCGGCCGAACTCACGCTGGTTTGTGTAGCGACAGCCATTCCTCGAGACGCAACTCCTCCTTGAAATCCGGGGAGAATGTCAGATCAAGCATATCGATTGCCTCCCATGCCCAGTCGGGAAGGGCAGAGGCGGGAAGGCCGGAGTGCAAATGTAAAATGTTGACCACAAATTCGTGGAATTTCGTTACGCTAGCCGGTCGACGCATCAATTTCGCAGGCTCGAAGCCAAGGTCGCCACAGACGTCGTTAATGTATGTCTCTGTGAACAGCCATTTATCGTCGAGATGGGGATACATCGCGTCAGATTTGTCCCGTCCAATGCGTACCGTCCAATCAAGCAGCATATCGCGGAGCACCTTTTCCGTGCTGGGCGCTAAAGCCCCTTCAGCATGTTGCCGAGCAAGAATCTGTTTGAACGCCGTTGCCATGACCGCATGGCCTGGTTCAAACGGCTCGAAAAACAGGGCGACACCACCAGGTTTCAGCACCCTATAGGTTGTTTTGAGGACATGCACGGGATCAATGAGATGGTGGAGGATCGATGAGCCGATCACAAGATCAAACCGCTCCGCCTTCAAATAGTCGCGCGACGCATCCGTGCACACCGCTAGAAGGTTGCAGAGTACGGCCGAGCTTTTGTAGACCTGACGCAATATCGCCAGCAGATTTGGCGACAAATCGGTTGCAATATAGTCGGATCCTGGAAACATTCGAGCCAATGGCACCAGAGTGTTAGCTCCCGATCCGGCGCCGATGTCGAGTATGCTAATAGGCCGGCCAGAGACAAATCCATATGGACTTAGCAGTGCCTCGTGTTCTGCGGATCGCGCGAGTGAACGATCATCGGAAGTGTATTTCTGGTGGTAAATTTCAGCGTTGTCGAGAAATTGCTCCGTTATACCCACCGCTTCAATCCCGACCTCCGGCTCAGGTACGAAGATGCCGTGGAAACCAGGGTTCACGTCGCCAAGGTTGATGAGCCGTTCGGAAAAATATTCCGCCTGCAGCGCCAACCCACTCATTGTCGTCATATGCTGCTCCATAGCGGCGATCATACCATTCATGAAACGACGCTTTCACGCCCATTTCCAATGCGACCGATTGTTCCGATTGATGGCAAATTTTTGCAACGGGATTGCGGTCGAGGCCTCAGTACCGCACTGCCGCGTCGGTGGTTGATCGGCATAACTGGCGACGTCATCTCATCGTCAAGTGTCCCGTAGACTTTCCGGTGCACATTGTGTCGGTTGCGCCTGATGCGCATCGAGACATGCCGGGTTTTGCCCGCTATATGTGCAGTGCAACCGTCGGGCCGTGCTCGACACTCGCAATTGCGAACTGCTATTTAGCGAAACGGGCCGTTGACGATCGCTCAACGTAAGGGGGCAGGCGTTGCCGTGTATTGATACTCGTTACGGGCAGCTGAGTGTTCCTGAATCTGCTCAGGACGTTATCGGACGTTTCTTGGCGCAGTATGGCGAATGGGCCTGGGACGAAGCGTGCTTTGTCGCGTCGATTTTGCCGAGGGGCGCTCGGGTTTTAGATGTGGGTGCCTATGTCGGCACGTTTGGCCTCGGCGTCGGTCTACGGCAGAGTCTGGGATCGCTTTGCTGTGTAGAGGCAAATCCAGCGATCGTTCCGCTACTGCGAGAAAATATCGAAAGGCTGGCGCGACAGCCCTCTGACGTGATTGCCGCGATGGTATCTGGAGATGTTTGGGAGGCGCGGACCGGCCATTTTGACCCGAGCAATCTTGGTTCCTTGTCATTTGTCAAGGGAGCAAATGGCGACGGGTTAGCCGCCCATCCTGAGCAGGTTCTGACACTTAAACAGATCAGAGAGGCACACGGGCCGTTCGACCTCATCAAGCTCGATGTGGAGGGCATGGAAGCGGAGATCATTCGTTCCGATGCCGATTTTCTCTCGTCGGGCCAGAGCACGTTGTGGCTCGAGTGTAACGAAGCAGAGGCCTCGTTGGGGCTTGCCGAACTGCTCCTCGAGTGGGGACTCAACCTCTACTATTTTGCATTTCCCTCCTACAACCCCAACAATCTCCGCAATGATCCAGATCCGATTTATCCGTTTGCGTATGAGGCAGGTTTGCTCGCAGGCAGAACGCTCGCGCCGATCCTCGACGCTAGCTTGGCTGAGCATCAATGCATTTTGAAGCGTATCACATCCATCGACGACCTGCGTGAAGCCATGTGGCGCACGCCCCGCTGGGGCATGCGGGAATGGGAGGGAGCGTCTGCTAATGAGGTCGCCGCTCTCGCCGGGCGGGCGCTTCTTGGGCAGGAATTGGAAAAATTCCTCGCGCCGGGCGTTGCCTCGGCCGAATGGCGCGGTGGCGGGGCCTTTACAACACAACTGCAGGACATTCAGGCTAAGTTAAAATTGCACGAAGTGGTACTCGCCGCTGAACGGCAAGTTTATGCGGATTTGAAGCAGCAGTTTGAAGAATTACAAGGCCGCAGCACAGAGCTAGAACTTGAAATTCGTGCAGGTGGTGAGGTGCGTACGCAGCTGCAGGCCGAAATAGCTGCGCTTGGTAAGGCGATTGTTGTCGAGCGGCAACAGGGTATGGAGCTCAGGGAGCGCTGGAACCAGACTAAGGCAGTTGCAAGCGACCGCTTGTTCCAGTTGGACAGCAGCCGGCAACGGCTCAAAGTAGCGGAGGTGGCGGCCGCCGATACGCATAATCGCCTCTTGACGACGGTTGCTGAACTGGGGGTGGAGCGCGAGCGATCGCAAATTCGCGAAGCCGAATTGATCCAAGCCTTGGCGTCCACTCAACATAGATTGAGCCAGATGGAGGCCGCGGATGTTGCCGTTGGCGCGAACCTTCACAAGATTGTCGCTCAGTTCGAAAATCTGGCTGCGGCTCAAACCCACACGCCTAGTTCGTCCGGCAAGCGGCGGTCACGATTTTCCCGCACGAAATGGTACGCGAAGACATTCCGCCCTAGCATGAAGAAGCTCCGTCGTCTTCTGAAGGGCAAATCTACAGGATTATCGAGTTAAAATGGCCAGCGCTTTGCCGGACGATCTCAGTCGCGAAGACTACGATGCTTGGCTTGCCATCGAGAGTTTTTTCGACGACGCGTTTTACCTTAGCGAAAACTCCGATGTTGCGGTTGCGGGAATCAACGCTCGATTGCATTACCTCTGGGCCGGTTGGCGGGAAGGGCGCGATCCCAGCGCAGATTTTAGTAGTGACTTCTATCTGGCCACCAATCCTGATGTTGCGGCCGCCGGCATCAATCCGCTGCTGCATTACGTATGGGCAGGCAGATTTGAAGGCCGTCTAGGCAAGCGCCCCTACGACCGCGTCCGCAAAGTCATGGAAGCCGCCATTCCTTCTCAAGAGAAGGCACACTTCTATGCCCTGAACGACGATCGAGCCGGACTTGATACAACGCGGCTTGTCGAAGTGCTGAGCAAGGTGGTGGTCAATGGCCTGATCGTGTCAACGAGCCACGATGATTATGGCGATAACTTTGGTGGCGTTCAGCGATTGCTCGGCGAGGAACAAGCAGCGTTTGCTGCGCATGGATGGGCCCACTTGCATTTATCGCCTGCCCGCCCTTTGCCAATTCTAACCAATGAAACAGATCCGGGTCGTTTCCGCTTTAGTGCTAGGCTCGCGGGCCAATTCGCGGGGACGTTTTCGGCCGCAACCCTTCTGGAGACACTGCGAGAACTGCACGCTCACGGGGCAACCGTTGAGTTCGTTATCCACCATTTCATGGGGCACTCGCCCGAATTTATAGGGGCAGCTATCGATGCGGTCCCTGGCGCTGGCGTGCATTTTTGGGTGCATGACTTTTACGCCCTGTGCCCCAGCTACAATCTGTTGCGCAATGACGTGGCCTTTTGTGGAGGCCCGCCAATCCACAGCATGGGATGCCGAATTTGCATCTATGGCACGGAGCGCGTGGGTCACACTGATCGCATCCGAATGTTTTTCGATCGGTTTAACCCAGTTATAATTGGGCCGTCAGAGACCGCCCTTTCCGTCTGGAAGCGTGGTGGCTTGAGCCACCGCGAAGCACACGTGTCGCCACTTGCGAAGATCGTCCAGAGTGAACAAACTTTCCAGGCTCCAGAACACGGCCCATTAAGGATCGCCTATGTTGGCGCTCCTCTACATCACAAGGGCTGGCATGCCTTCGGCGACCTCGTCCAGCGCTTTGGTACCGATGATCGGTACCGTTTTTATCATTTCGGTGAGGCACCAGATGGCGGCGGTATCCCATCGGCGATAACCGCGATAAGTGTTCGCGCAGGCGTCCATGATCGGGATCTCATGACGCGCACCATAGCCGAGCATGGCATCGATATCGTGGTGATGTGGCCCATTTGGCCGGAGACCTTTTGTTATGCCGTGCACGAGGCGCTGGCAGCCGGAAGCTTCGTGATCGCGCGCCGGGATGCCGGAAACGTTTGGCCCGCGATTATGAATCACGCTGCCGACCAGGGAGCCGCGTTCGATACACAGAAAGAGCTGTTTGAGCTGTTCGACGAGGGACGTACGCTCAAGGCTTATGCTAGTCGCCCCCGCCGGCGGGGCCTCATACTGCCCGACCTTAATTCCTCACATTTCGTGCTACCTCGTCATACTGCCAAGCGCGATTTTGGCTTTGCCGAGTGGGGACCATTGGCCGGTGCGGAGCAGGCCAATGCCTAAAGTCCACTGTTTCACGAGCGCTTCCTTCGCTTATCTCGATCGCGTTCGTATTCTTGGGGCTACCCTTAAGACCCACCATCCGGATTGGGAATTCTGGCTGTGCCTGTCGGATGAAGAACCCGCGGGCTGGACCTTCGATCTTGACCGGGAACCGATTGATCATCTTGTTCGCATTTCCGAGCTTGATTTGCCTGACCCTTCCCGGTTCATTTTTGAACATGATGTCGTTGAGCTGTGTACGGCAGTCAAAGGCCCAATGCTGCGGAGGCTGCTTAATCTGGGTGCGGAGAAGGTAATCTATCTCGATCCAGATATTGCGGTCTTCAGTTCTCTGTCCGACGTCGTTAATCTGCTCGATGAGCACGATATCGTTCTTACGCCACATCAATTAACACCTGATGTCGACATGATGGCTGTTCGAGACAATGAAATCGGGTCTCTGAAATACGGTATCTACAACCTTGGTTTCATTGCCGTTGCCAACACAGCGGAAGGAAATCGCTTCGCTGACTGGTGGGCATCACGGCTATTGACCCATTGCTTCGACGATGTTCCCAATGGGATATTCACCGACCAACGATGGTGCGATCATGTCCCGGCGTTCTTTGCTGGTACTTATATTTTGCGCGATCCCGGTTACAATGTTGCTAGCTGGAATATGAGCCAGCGCCTGATAACGATAGATGAGGATGGGTTAATTCGAGCGGGTGGCCGCGTGCTTCGGTTTTTCCATTTCACGAAAGTGGATTGGGTTGGAACAAGCATGATCGAGCGCTATTCACATGGTCGCGTCGAGGTCTTTGAGATTTTACATTGGTACAAGACGCTTCTTGCTGCCAATCAGATACCGGAGATACCTCGTCGATATTGGGCTTTCTCGACCTATGCTGATGGTGAGTCGATCCTTCCGGAGCATCGGTCGGCTTATCGCCATAATCCGTCTCTCAGGGAGAAATTCCCCGATCCTTTCATTGCTGGGTCCAGCATGTTCGACGCCCTCTGACCAGAACCTCGAAAGCGGGAATGACATCCAACTGGGCAATCAAGGGGGGGCATCGTTTCATTCGAGCCTAGGCAACAATTGGGCTCGAGCCACCAGAGCAGGGCTCATCCCGCGCATCAACAACGTGCTGGATGCTTTAAAAGTTGTAATTGTTCGTCTGCATAGTTGCAGCCAAAGTCTGTATTTCCACCGAGTTAGCTTGCGGCCGGAGTTTTGTATCACCGAACGGCGCGCTCCGCACGGCAGCGCGACCATAGTGACTTACAATGGACCCAAAGGCGCCTCAAGCGTTACGTGAACGTGCGCTCGAATCCGCATGGACCGCAGCCTTCAAAACCTATCCGCAGCTGAATTGCTCGGCCGGAGAGACAACATCATCCGGAAATGTTGAAATCCATGGACAAGGCTTTTCGCAGACGGAGCGACGGATTTGGACGTGCTTGTGTCCGCAGCATCGGCGGTGATTCATGGGCTGCCGGATTCAATTTATAAGGGTGCTTAATTGTTGATTTCAGCCGATATGCGGCTCCGGATTCCATTGAGAAGGCGACCCGGGTTGCTCGTGTGCCTTTGTCAGGTCGGGATTGAGTTTCGCGACTTCTCCCGGGCGGTTTTGGTTGGCCTGGCCGAGCTCTCGACCCGCAACATCGCCGCGAGTTTGTCGGCATAGGGATCGATTGTGTTCGGCCGCTCGGGACGCTGGAACCACGGCCCGAGGCTCTCCGCGCGCAGATATTTGCCGACCGTGTTGCGCGAGAGCCTGATCCGCCGGGCGATCCCCTGGATTTCAGAGCTGCTCACGGTAATGCCAGCGTCGCAGGACGCACAAAAACGCAATTTCGATCACTCCGGGGTCGCCCGCGCAGGTGCTAGACACAGTGAGAACATGGGTCAATTATCGATCCAAAAAGCCCCGCTAAAGGGGCACATCTCAATGGAAATCAACGAAATTGCTCGGTTCGCCTATACCCAATCGTACATCGACCGCGGCAGGACCAACGGAGTATCAGGGGCGGGAGCGAACCTTTGGAACTGGCGCCCGTGTCGGCGGCGAGGGGCGATGCTTGGCTGCATTCGTCTCAAAAGCATAAGCGAGCAGCATACCAAACCCGATAAGAATTCCGCCTGTCGCGAGGATCAGTTCTAACGGGTTCATTGTAAGGCCGGCCTTGGATGGGAGGATGGGCTGGACGCGCTGTTGGACGCGCCCAGCCCTGACCCGCGAGGGTCTCTGACAAAGGTTCGCGGGCTAACCTACCGATAACATCATGAGATATCGGCTAACGGTAGCGCTTGTTGAGATCCTAACTTATCCCCAACCCACCTTGCCGGGTGGCATCAGAGCGGGCCAAACGCGATTGCGCTCACGCCCGGCCCTATCCGGGCGCTCATCGTGGCGAGCGGCCGTCGGCTGCTGTGTGCCTAACACCGCATTGCAGCAATAGTACTCAGCCACCGTCGGCGAGGCAGCCCTTTTTTCATGTCCGGAGCAATGGCGAGCAATTCGCGCACTCTATCGACCAGCTACGCACATGCCGCTTTGGAGTCTCACTAGCGCGGGCGAGCGCGGCCCTACTGATACCCGGTCCGCGATGCGCAGTGGTGGGGAACGCTGCCCTTATTCAGGGCAAGCGACGGCGTTGGGTAACCGTCGCGGTGTTGTTAGAGAACCGCAGGCCGCGCGTCAGCCTAAAGCGTGGCTGACATACGCGTTCTGGACAATGGCACGTTAAGAGCTATTCGGCCGCAATATCTGACTTGCGCATCGCCGAGCGGTTCGCCGCCTCTAGAGATGCAATGATAACATCGGCACGCTTGAGCCGTTCGATCTCACCTTCCAGTCTTTCGATCTCGGCGCCCAACACGTCGCAGATCGCCCTATAGCTCTGCGGCGTAAGGCGATCGCGCATTGTGCCCTGAGAAGTGCCGGCGCCAGGGTTCAAAAGGAACGGCGCCGTCGCCAGAAGTGCTTCAGCTCTCATACGCCCAGGCGCTTTCTTGGTGACGTCGAAAAGCATTCTCAACTCGACTAGTAGTTCGTCATCGGTGCCCAACGCCCAGTTCCTTCGTGGAAGCTCCCTGATCAGGCTTATTCCAACCGTTAACTATCGCAGAGTCCATGGTGCCTCGGCAGGTTGAGCCTTTCCACACACGAATTCAAAGAACTTCACAGCGTACGGGTAATTTAAAACCATCGGCGGGAGACGTCGCCTGTACCTGGGACAGAGCCGTTGCTTCCGGTGCCTTCAAAGTGAGGCGAGCCGCCGCCGAGTTTGATGTTGGGAGCGCGACGCGATTGAATACGGGTCGTGCGCTGCCGCGTTGTGATCGTTCGCCTGAAAGCCAGACGTATGCCGGTGATAGGTTTGGCCGGACGCCCCAACTTTGTTGGAATGGCTAAATCGTCAGTCACGCGCTAACAGGTTGGGGGCCCATCACGTCTTAATTGCCAGTCGGACTTGGTCATTGATGCGCACGAGCATTGGACTGGGGCCTGTCGAAAAAAAATCGTCCACGGCGACGCGGGAGCCTTCCCAGTATCCGTAATCGTCAATAATCAGCACGCCGCCTTTGCTGAGTTTGGGGTAGAGCAACTGCAATTCTAGCTTGGTGGATTCGTACCAGTCCGTGTCGAGACGCAGGATCGAAATTTGATCGGGTGAGGTGGTCGGCAGAGTCCGAAGCACATCGCCTTGAATGAAGTGGAGACCAGTTTCAATTATATGATGGCGCGCAAAAGTACTACGGACATCGGCAAGGTCCGCGTAGCACCATTTACCATCGTCGCCATATTGTTGGATGTAGTCAGCACCCCGTCCACCCTCCCGGTCTATATCGAGATCCGTCGGCGGCGTCATTCCTTCGAAGGTGTCGTAAAGCCATAGAGGACGCTCCGCTTTCATGTGGCGCAGTGTCAGCGCCGCGACAAGAGCGCTGCCGCCTCTCCACACCCCACATTCCACGATGTCGCCTGGGATATTATTTCGAACCACGTACCTGACCGCATCATAAAGCGCATACATGACGTCCTTGCCGGTCATTGTGTAGGGACGTGCGGCATCGAAAATCGCCCCAAAAGCGGCGTCGCGGTCGATGTCCGAAATCGGATAGTCAATTAGCTCCAGTTTCATCTTGCTGGAAAGTACAACCTCAGAGCGAATGACCTTATCGTTCATCGAAAACTACCCCTTACGCGTCCGTTGACGGCGCGCCCCTTTTATTTGCCACGCATTTCTACCGTGTTAGCTAACTTACCCAAAGCCGCCCTTTGAGGCGTCTGTTGGTTGGGGCGCAATATTGGTGCCATCGTCACCTTCGTCCCCGACGCGCCCGGGGTCTTTTGATCTCATGAGGCTTCCGTGAGGTCCAACCAAAGCGGGCTCGACGTGCTCTGCGACTGCGCCCAGCCCCAACCCATACGCAACTTAGCACGGCCATACAGCTGGCCGTGCTCAGGCCTAACACGCCACACTGCGACATTTGCTGGCCAGGATGACCGGCTGCATCGCGATTGATGCACCGCTCTCAACCTTGTCAGATGACGCAGCTGCTACCCTTTAAAATGAGATCGAAGCTTCTTGCGAGCATCAGAGATCGCAACTGCTCTGGCCTGCTCTCGCACATCCGCCATTGTCCCATAGACTTCATCGCATCCAGCGCATGTGACGAGCGACGCATCGCCTTCGGCCTCGTCATAAGCAATTGCGGTGCTTCCGCACTCCTTGCAGGTAAGCCTGATGTCCATCCAGCCCCTCAATGTTGACGTCGAGAATTCTGATGGACGTGCTCGACATGTCCAGCCCGAAGAAGGGCGACAAATCATCCTAGGGGGTGCGTCAAGCGTCGGTCGCCGATCGAAATGTCGAAACGGCATTGGTTTCTCTGCCCGTCTTTATCGACATCATCGGCGCCTTCACTGGCTTCCTCCCGTCGCGGACGTCGGCGAGAGAGGCCTTGGAAAGCACGATTTTTCCTGGAGCGAAGTGGAAAATAACGCTACTCGCAGCTGTCGCGCGCCAGCCATGTCGCTGCGAAGGGCACCATTGAGGAACAGGACCTTGAGCTTTTTTAGTCGAATTTTGCAAAATGGCCATCCGAACCACATTTGTTGATCTAATTGCTGCCCCCTGGGCTGCTGCCACCCGAAATCTATGCATTGACGATCGCGCCTTAGGGCGATCAATCCAGCCGCGGAATAAGCTTGGATTCAAGCCTCCGGCCGAAGGCGATGAGCGGCTTTTCAAGTATGTGCCAACATGCTGCAGCGGTTAGCGTCGTGGCCGTAAGCGTCAATGCAGCGATCGCAAGCGGCGGAAGTTCTGACGATTTTAGCATGACGAGAAAGGGCAGATGCCAAAGATACAAGCCATAACTGATCGTTCCGGCATACCGAAACGGGCGGCTCCATTGGAGAAATCTGGTCGATTTGATCTGGCACGCAGCAAAGATCACGCACCCAAAGGCCAGTGCAATTAGTGTGCGACTAAAAATGAACGCGACCTGCCCTGAGGGCCAAAAATTCACCTGTGGGAAAACGAAGCAGTAGATCGTCAGAGCCGCCAGGGTCGTGCTGACCGGCATCAGCCAATGTAACCTGCGCCAGGACGCAAAGGGTGCCGAGCGAACCAGGGTGGCAATCGTCATGCCTATGGCGAATTGGTCGAGCCTGCCTGGCAACTGAGTGGACACCACAAATAGCCGGTAAAGGTAGAGGGCGTCGCCATCATCGGGGATGAGTTGCCACGACGCCCAGCGCCATATCCATGCGAGAACGAGCGCACCAAGCAAAATGATGGACCCATTGATTTTGCCGAGTTGGGCAATGAAAAGGGCAATGAGAATGTAAAAATGAACCTCGATCGCGATGGACCAATTCACGCCATTTATCGAGCTAAACCAATCACTGTTAAAAGAATGGATAAAAGTCAGATGAGCTAACAGATGGACCCATAAATTAGGCACATCAAGCAAATAGCGCTGCGACATATAAATCGATGCAATCAGCGTAAGCGCGTAAAGTGGGTATAGGCGAAAAAAACGCCGCAATAGAAATGAGACGAGAAACGACGAATAACCTTCTCTATTAAAAATATTGATAGAGCTGTAATATACTACAAATCCACTTATAACGAAAAAGAGATCAACACCCAAACTACCGGAACGAAACCAAGATAAGAGTCCCGTCTGTGGAAATTCTGTCCAATTTGTATGAGCGATTACATGCAGCATTATTACGGAATAGGCAGCAAACCCGCGCAAAATGTCGATGGCTGGGAAGTATTCCCCTCGGGCCCGGTGGGTCATTTAGGCTAGAATCCTGGTTGGCGGCGCGGGCGGCCTATCACTAAGGTAGGCGCAAACCAGTTGTGTGGCGCCCGGCGGTAATCGTGCGGTGCAGTCGTTGATAGGGCCGATAATGGCGTGAGAGCCAGTTTCGAAAACTGGGCGTGCATTCCGCGCCTGCCCAAAAAGCTGGCCCTTGATTGTGCGGCGACAGGCATTGGCGATTGGTCGGAATGCGCTGCACGGCCAGCTGGCTGTAGTCGAGGTAACACTGGATGGCTTCCTCATCTGCCAAAGCGGCGAGCTGTAGGAAGCTGTTATTGGCATGCAGCCGATAAAAATAATGCGCGCCGGTAATTATATCGGGTTCCACCAGCGTTGCGCAGCGTAGCGCGAAGCTCCAGTCGTGACAGTATTTTAGATCAGAGAAGCCGCCGACGGCTTCAAACAGGGATTTTGTGAAAACGAAATTGCCGGTGGTGATGGTGATATTGAATTCTAGCAGCGCCCACGACACCGTAGGGCTTCCAAGCAGCTGGCGGGCCGGGCGGTATTTGACATCGGCGGCGGCCGCCGTGCCGGTCTCCCGGCCGCTAGCGTCGATTGGGGTGGTATAGGAGAAGCCAAAATAATGAGGCCGCTCGCGCCATCGCGAGGCGAAAATCTCCACACGGCTCGAGGCAAACAGGTCATCCGAATTCAGCAGGAAGATCAACTCTCCCGACGCTTTGGCGATGGCTCGGTTCCAGGTAGCGGCTGCGCCGAGATTTAACGCGTTTGCCTCGATAATGATGTTCTTAAAACGTGCGCGGTAATGCGGTTGTGCCAATAGCGCCACGGCTATATCGAATGTTCCATCTGTTGACCCATCGTCCACGAATACAAGCTCGATGTCATCGAAGCTTTGACCGAAGACGGAGTCAAGACAAGATGCGATATATTTCGCATGATTATACGATGCAATTACAACGCTTGCCCGCATTTGTCTATCGAATAACTTCGATGGAATGATGAGATAGAATTAGACGAGGTCCATCCTCGCCAAATTCAAGCATACTTAGCTCGTATAGACCAACAGAAATGTCACTCAGGGAACATTTAGACTCAAAACCATAGAAGTTATCAGCTGATATCACGCCAAATTCGGCCGCGATATCCTCGCGAGAATGCCAATTGTCGACAAAGTGATGGGCGCTCTTGGCTGATGTTGCAGAACGCAACAGCAAAAAGGCAGTGCGACCGTGCCGGGCGGCAAAGTCCGGCGCGACGAACGAGGCCCCTCTAACGATCAGCGTCGCCGATTGGGCCAAGGTGACGCTTTGAGCCGCTGACTGGTTTATCGCATCGATAACCAGCCGAGAGTCTTCCATCGTGACGGCCATTGTGAATTCGCTGGGCAGGCCGGCTTGGAGCCGTCGATTGGCAGGCACTGACTGGATCAAACTGCCAAGTGTTTCATTGAAAAACATGGTTTGACGCAGGGCGCGCTCGAGCTCTTCGCGCGACAGAAGGCTCACCGCGTCAGCGTTGCGCAGCAAATTGGTAAGGGGCGACGTGCCGGACGTCACACGGCGGACGGCGTCCAGATAGGCGCGGCCATAAATCGAATCGGGTTCGAGATGCGCGCCCTCCGCCCATTCATTCCACGAATTAACAAAGACAAGCTTGCGATCATAAGGTTGGGCAAGCGCGCGTTGGCAAGCGTCCCGCAGCCAGATTTCGAACAGGTCGGGCGACGCGTTGACGAACACGTTGCCCATGGCGCCTTTCCTCGGCGTGTTGTCCCATCGCGGCATAACGCCCGGAAAATAGTCATAGGCAAAGTTGCGCCCGAGCGCGGAACGAACAACGTCGGCATAGTCATAGACTTTGCCCTTGTAGCTCGCAGGTGCGTCGATTGACTCGCGCGGGAGCTCGTCGGCAAAGGACGTGTGAGGGGGAAATTCCACGGCCGCATCGCAGTCGAGCGGAGCCGGATCGAATTCGCCAAATGTCATGACGTTGCAGATTAACAGCTCGCCCAGGCCCCGCTCGCGTGCGCGTCGTCTCCAATGATCGAATAATTGTGCCCGGGAAGGAATGAGCGAGGGGCGATAGATCAGGATGAGAAGTTTGCCATCGACGCGAATGTACCGTTCATCGGCCAAAAGAGGTGCCATATCGTCGATGTAATGGCGGTCTGCGTCGAGCGTATGTTGTTGGCCAATCAGCACGTCAGCGTCAGACCCATCCCACCGCCGGGACCAATTCTCATTTGCCCAGCAAATGCAGAAGGGCATATCGGGCTCGCCATCCTCCAGCATTAATTCCAGCGGGCGCTCAAGCAGCCGCCGGCCCTGAAACCAATAAACGTAATAGCAAAATCCGGTGATCCCATACTGCTTTGCCAATTCGGCTTGCGCGCGCCGCGAGTCCTTCAGTCGAAGATCATAAAAACCGAGATCGGCCGGCAGCCACGGCGCATTGTGACCTGGGAACTGCTTGAGCATCCGTGCCACGTTGGCCCATTCGGTAAAGCCAGGACCCCACCAAAGGTCGTTTTCTTTGATGGGGTGAAACTGTGGCAGATAGAAGCAGATAATTTCAGCTTTGGGCGTCGATCTGACCTCGGGAACGGACGGGGCGGTGCTGAACAGATCGCGGCCATCAAGCCGATCAAATCCTAACTGGCTCCAACCCGCGCCCGCCGCATCGTCCTCGAAAAGGGCAAGATCCAACGTCTCGCCATCCGTGAAATGGCAGCGAAGACAGGCTTCGACTTTTGACTGCATGGAAAGTGCGTTGGCAATCGCACGGCTCAGCCGCCGCCGTATATGCGGCGAGGTCAGCGGGATGCGAAAATTATCGGCGCTGTGCTGTATCTCGGCGCCATGTGATCGGATCTCGGTCTGCGCCTCCGCCACCGTGTGATCGCCAATCCGCAGGAAAACCCGGATCGACGCGCGAGGCGCCATCCCGTCTATCAAGGAGCCCGAAATTGCGGAGCGGTTGAGCGGGTGAAGATGGCCTTCTACGCGCAGCAATGGATCGTCAGGTGGGGTGTCAGAAGAGCCGAGCGTCTCGGAGACGGTCGACGAAAAGGGAGAGTGAGGGCGCATGGATAACGTCGACAACCGCTCTAGCGAGGACCAGATTGAGGATCGCAAGCCATTTCAGTCCGCGGAAGCCTCGAACTGAAGGCGTTCACGGCCCTAACGCAATGGTGAGGCCTTCACCTGGCGATAGCAAGTGGTGCCCATACACGGGCAGCCGCCTCGGGCCAGCATTTGGCTGTTGTCAGCGAAAAGTCTGCGTCCGTTAGCGAAAGATCGCCCCGCCCGAGGATGGCGAATCTTAGCAAGGGCAGGGGGCTCCCATCGCCCAGTCAACTCGTTTGTCCCGTGCGAAGCAACGGCTTTGCGTGCCATGGTGGGGGCATGGATTGGTGCGGCATGCTCGGGTGCGCCAATTCCCTCCCATCAGACATGTTGTCTGGCGCAGCCATCATGGTCCGGCGCCCAGCAATGTCTCCTTCTGAGTTTCTTGCCGTCTCCTTCACCCCCTAGAGGCGCGATAGCCGGGTTGTAGCGTGCCGCGCCCTTGCAAGAATGAGTACGATCGGTCAAGTCATCGATCGCGTTCGCGCTCCATGCGCATTACGCCATGGTGGCTAGGGAATTTTGGCTTGGTACGTCGTTCTACGGAGCCTGACGCACTTTCGCTGTCGATCGCCCAGGCGCTCAGACTGAACGATGGGCACGCGGCCCTCAAATTGGTGGATCGACGCCTGGGTCAGGAGGGTGCTGGAGCGATGGCCAGCATCTATATTCTGCGGTCCGCCGCTTTGCGTCTGTTGGGCGAAAGCGAACTTGCGCGGCTAGATGTTGCTAAAGCTCGAGAGCTGAATCCGCGCGCGCCATCGGTGCTGGCCGCGGACCTGTCTGATGATGCAGAGGACGTTTGGGTCAGTGCCGCCCGAGCCCTGGTGACGATGCCTGCGACACCGCTTGCGCTGCGGCGGCGGGCACTGAAAAGGTTACTGAACGTCGCCGATGTCGAGATGGATCTACACCGCTGGCAAGACTGGCTGCAGGGGTGGATCTATTGGCGCCTGGGGCGGCCTCTATACGTTCGGATCGAGGGAGGCGGCGAGCCCGTCATTTCTGCCCTGATACCGGATCGGCTCCATCCTTTGGCGGAGGAGGGCAACGCGGCGTGGTTTTCTCTTCAATTGCGGGCGGGCGAGCCGAGCCAGCTCGCCTTCTATGACGAGATCTCGGGTGGGAGCCTCGCTAAAGCCGGCCCTTATGGCACCGTCCCGGTTGCTGCCTCCCAGTTGCAACGCGCGAGCGGCCCAGTGGCAACTGCCTTGCTCGTGATCGTACCGGTCTATGACGATGTGGAGGCGACCCGGCAATGCTTGGAAAGCCTTATTGCTCAAACGGATACCGCGTTCGCATGGCGAGCCATAATCGTCAACGATGCCAGCCCAAACCCCGATATTGATGAGTTAATATCACATTATAACTTAAACTTCCATTTTGAAGTGCTGTCGAATGTAGAAAATCTTGGTTTTTCTGCGTCAGTGAATCGCGCTATTAATCTTCGTGGTGCAGATGAAGATGTCTTGCTGCTGAATTCTGATGCTTACTTACCTTCCGACGCTCTGTCTCGATTAAAAGCGGCGGCCAATAGCAGCGACGATATCGGAACGGTCACGCCGTTGTCGAACAATGGTGAGCAATGCAGCTTTCCGTTGAAGAATGAAAACAATATCGTTCGAGATGTCAGTGACATCGAGCGTTGGGATGCCGCTGCGGCATCCTGTGCTGGCAACGATGTTGTCGATATGCCCAATGGGGTGGGATTTTGCCTTTATATCAAGGCGGAAATCGTCGACCGTCTGGGCGGATTATCCGATGATTATGGGCGGGGATATTATGAAGACGTCGATTTTTGCCTCAAAGCCCGTCGCTTAGGCTTTCGCAACGTCTGCGCGGTTGGCATCGTTGTCGGTCATTGGGGCAGCCGTTCGTTTCGTGCCGACAAAGTCGCGCTGGTTCATCGCAATCTGAATGTGCTGGAAGCGCGCTATCCCGGCTACAAGCTTGAATTTGCCGCCTACCTTGCCCTCGATCCATTAGCACCATGGCGGCAAAAAATTCTGGGTTCACTTGCGCCGGCATCCACGGACGTTCTGCTGATGGGAAACGCGTCCACCCTTGGCCATCAACTGGATTTTCGAGCGCGCTTGCTGCGGGAGGCAGGCCTAAAGGTGCTGCTCCTGACCATCGAGTGGCAAGGCTCAACGTCGTTCGCCTGTTTTTCATCCCATGCTGCCCCGCATTCGGAATTGGTACGTTATTCGCTCAAAACCGAGACGGTTGAAGTCGAAAACTATCTCCGCGCTTTGAATCTGCGACGGGTCGAGCTAGCGATCCCGCTCTCCCCAGACGACGTTGTGGGGCGTATGTTGACGAATTTGGCGGTCCCAATCGAGATTCTCATTTTGGACGCCGGTGCCGCGGCTCGCGGCCTCTTAGACCAGCTTACTCGTATCCCTGTGACCGAGGCTAATCCCCGCTATCCGGGCGCCAATCAGTTTACCGAGCGACCTGGCCCGGTCGATGCTGATGAGGTCGATCCACGCTTTCATGCCCTCGATACGGTGACCTACCAATATGCAGCGCAGTCGGCCAGGCGCGGCAGGCGGGTAATGTGGGAGGCTCATAGCGATGCCATGAGGGACCCCGATTGGATCGGTGCACACCCTGCTCTGCTAATGCCTGTATGGACGGGGCCATCCCATGACTTCGCCTGTGCAGTTGCAGGCGCCTTGCGCGAGCGGGGTGGCCCTACGCTTCTGGTCCTCGGGCCAATGGTCGAGACGTCGCCCTTGTTTCGTATGGAAAATGTGGAATCAATTTCTTATCAGGGCGAGGTTGAGCTGGAACAAGCCTTGCGTCTATATCAAGTTAAGGCGGCGATCCTTCCCTACCGAACTATGATTCCTGAGCCCGAGCACGACATTCTGCTCAAGTGCGCCGTACCCTGTGCCTTCATCGACTTTTCCGGCCGCCTTATCGGTGGACGGCGTAATGATCGCCGGCTTTTGCCGGGTTCGTCGGATATCGCTTGCGCGCGCACCATAGCCTCTTGGTACATGAGAATAAGTTGAGCGCGCTTCTTGGATGACCTGATCTTGCACATCGATGTCATTTCCGACGCCTGGATCGCCTCGCCTGGTGCGATTGAGGGCTATGTATTCGCGCCCTTACAAATGGGACGGCGGCTCACCGTCGAGATTTTCTTCGACGGCGCCGTGGTCGCAACGTTGCGTGCCGATGAGTTTGTCGAAAAGCTCTGGCGTGAGCGTCGTGGCGACGGCTGCTACGGCTTTTCGCTGGCTCTTCCGCCCGCCAGTGCGGCGGGACAATGGGAGGTACGGCTTGCCAATCTTGACCGCACGCTTGCGCGTCTTGCTCATGACGCAGAGCCGCCTTTGACGGCGCCGGTGATTGGTGAGGTGCGCTGGCGCGGCGGGTTGAAATTGTCGGGATTTGTCGTCGATGAAGATGACGCGCGGGCGATATCCTGCCTGTGCGACGGGCACATGATCTATCAAGGGCGGGCGAATGGGTGGTCCCATATAACGCGTGGCACGCGACATCATCCCGTTCGCGCCTTTGATATTCGTCTTCCGATTGCCCTTGCCGATGGCGTGCCAAAATCCGTTCATGTGTATGCCGCAAGCGGCGAAGAATTATCCGGTAGCCCAGTTTTATTGTTTGCCGTGCCCGATGGCCTCCACGCTGCCTTGCATAGGCTAGGGCTGCCTGAGAACGATCATCCCCGGGTAGAGCTCTTTGAACGGTACTTCCCAGCCAGCGTTCCCTTTGGCGATTGGTCGGCTTGGGAAAAAGCGTGGCTCCCCGCGGGCGACGAAGACGCCGATATTAAGCTCGCCATCGCCATCATTGGCGATGAGCCGGGCCGCCTCGCCATCACTTCGGAGACCCTTGAGCGCCAGACCGCCACGGGTTGGGTTGCCGCAGCTGTGCCAAGCGACGATGGGCTGGCCTTCGACTATCAGGACATCGGCAATTTTCTGTCTGGGCCCGCTAGTCACTGCGATTCGATCGTGTTCGTGCGCAATGGTGTTGCGCTCGATCCCCCTGCCTTGAGCCGTCTTGCCGTGGCGCTAAGGCAGGCGCCGCACGCACGTCTCGCCTATCCCGACCTATATGGCGGGGTGACAACTGGCGAGAGGGTGCCTTGGATATTGCCTGCCTTCGATTATGAGCGTTTTCTCGAGCAGTGCTATTTCGGCGAGCTTTTCATTCTCCGGAGAGATGCCCTGGCCGGCATTCTGACAGCCGAGACCAAAAGCGTATTCGACCTCATCTTTTGCGTGATTGAAGCGGGCAGGGAAAGCCAGACCTGCTTCATCGCCCATCTACCCGAGCCGTTGGCCGTTGCCGAGCGCGGCGAGGGCATCGCACGTCGGGCGCAAGCGGTGACGGCCCATCTCGACCGTTGTGGTGTCGCCCACACGACCGAGTTGCGAGACAGCGGGCATCATTCAAGGCTCAAGCTGCGGCGACATGCCGAGCGAGCAGACACAACCATCCTCCTTCAGTCGAATGGCGATCCGGTCGCACTCCAAGCCAGCATTAAGTCCCTCCGAGCCGATGACCATGCCCGCAAGGCCCGCGTGATTGTCGCGACCAATGCCGATCTTTCGACGTTTCGCATGGAGGCGGAAGGCGTCGAGATCATTGCCTGTGGCGGTGAATTTGACCGCCATCGCCTAGCCAATATCGGCCTGGAGCAGGTGGAGACGGAGTTCGCCTTCCTGCTCGATGCCGATGTGAGCGCCCTGTCTCCCAATTGGCATGCTGAACTGGTGGGGCGGGCCGTCGACCGGGATGTGGCCGCGGTGGGTCTGGTAACGGTGACGGCCCAGGGTCAATTGTGTCAGGCAGGCTATGTTCTGGGCCCGGACTTTGCCGCTGGGGAGGCGTTTGAAGGCGAGAGCGCAGGGGCGCCTGGCTATGGCGACCTTCTCCTCGTGGCTCACGAGGTGTCCGCCATATCCATGCGCTGTGCCCTTGTTCGGGCCGCGCTGATCAAGGATGCGGGTGGCTTCGATGAAAGCCTTTATCCCGACACTTTGCGTGACGTCGACATGTGCCTGAAGCTTCAATGTGGGCGTCGACGCATCATTCTCTCTCCTCATCTACGCTTCTTGGATCGACGCCCCAGTCCGCTGGATATGGCTGGGATGGCGTCGTGGCAGCACTTGCAGCTCGCGAGATTTCGCGACCGCTGGGGCGCTCGCTTGCTCAACGATCCGCTTTACAATCCCAATCTCGGACTAGATGGTGCGCCCTACTCGGGTTTGGCATGGCCTCCTCGGGACCAGGCGCCTCGGTATCGTTTCCATGGAGATCAACTAGGTGGCGATTGAGACGTTGGACGAAAACAGGTCGACGCATAAGAGCGACGAGTCGTTGACTGTCCTCAATATCGGCTCCGGACCGCGCTTGAGTGGAAAGCTCCATGTTGGTTTTGGTTCGCCGCACTGGCGCGAGATCAGGCTCGACATCGATCCGGCGGTCGATCCTGACATTGTGAGCTCCGCGACGGATTTGAGCGCCTTCGCGGCAAGAAGTCTCAACGCGATATGGTCATCGCATAATATCGAGCATCTTCACGCCCACGAGGTGCCGGTGACGTTCCGTGAATTTTTGCGAGTGCTGAGGCCCGATGGCTTTGCCCTCATCACTTGTCCGGATTTGGCGCAGGTTGCTCAGGCCCTTATCGATCAAGGGGGCGAGTTCATCGCCTATCAATCCCCGGCCGGCCCGATAACACCCATCGATATGATTTTTGGGCATCGACGGTCGATCGCTGCGGGAAATGATTTCATGACCCACCGGACCGGCTTCACCCCCGATCTCATTGCCGGCGCCCTGCTTGAAGCCGGCTTCGCCGAGGTCAGGATTGTATCGGGGAACTTCTATGATTTATGGGCCCTGGCGCTTGTGCGGGCAGGCGACTTGTCGCTGGCACAATCCTGTTTGGAAGGAACACCGCAGGATGGCTTGCTGAACGACAGTCCCATTGCAATCGTCGGCTAGCTGCGCCCTCGCTCATGAATGTGTTGTTCGTCCACAATAACTTCCCGGCACAATTCCGGCATGTCGTTTCCGCACTGCTTGCACAGGGGCGACACCGCGTGGCAGCCATCTGCACTCGAGCGGCGATCGTGCCACCTGGCGTCCAGGCGGAACAATATGACCCAGCCCTGGAAGTAACGGCACATATGTTTGCCCGTCGCTTCGACAGCGAATGTCGCCGCGCCGAGCAGGTGCTCTACGCATCGACGCGCTTGAAGACATCCGGATTTGAGCCGGACATCATTGTTGCCCATAGCGGCTGGGGTGAAACCTTGCCGCTGCGAGAGCTTTTTCCACGCGCAAAGATCGTGGTTTACAGCGAGTTCTATTATCGCAGCCGCGGCCAGGATGTCGGCTTCGACCCAGAGTTTGCCGAATACGGCGTGGACGGGCGCGTCTCGATGAACGTCAAGAACGCAAGTCAGCTTCTCGCTCTCGCCGACGCCGATGTCGGCGTTTCCCCAACCCTCTGGCAACGTTCCACCTATCCGGTTGAATTCCAACCCAAAATTCAGGTCATTCACGAAGGCATCAATACCGCGCGCGTGGCGCCTAACGCGGCCGCTATGTTCCGTCTTTCGCCTCATCACGTCTTGACCTCCAAGGATGAGGTCATCACCTACGTGGCGCGCAATCTGGAGCCGATGAGGGGAGTCCACTCCTTCCTTCGCGCGCTCCCAACCCTTCTTGAAAAGCGTCCAAAGGCCCACATCGTGGTGGTCGGTGGAGATGGTGTGTCCTATGGCGCGGCCGTCGAGCCGCCGTTTCGAAGTTGGCGTGAACGCTTCTGGCCGGAAGTTGCCGGGCAGGTTGACCCTACGCGTATACATTTCGTCGGTCAGATTGCCTATGAACGGTATTTGAGTCTGCTTCAGCTCTCATCAGTCCACATATATCTTACCTATCCATTTGTTTTATCTTGGTCGCTGCTAGAAGCCATGAGCGCGGGATGTGCAGTCGTTGCATCCGATACCGCCCCGGTTCAGGAATTTATTTCCGGCGGCGATAGAGGGCGCCTGGTATCGTTCTTCGACTTTGGGGATCTCGCCTATCAGGTCAGTGATTTGCTCGATAATCGCGAAGGATTGATGGCGATGCAGCGTGCCGCAAGAGAGTTTATCGTAAAGAATTACGACATGCATACAAAATGCAGGCCAAAATTTTTGTCTCTACTTGAATCATTGCCATAAGGTGTCTGGATACTTCGTAGAATGCGCATGCGGTTTGCTGTAACCGCAAGGTCATGGTCGGCCGATAAGTTTCGTCCCATAGGCGTCAGGACGCCGCGTTTCCAGCGTCTGCCTCACTTTTAAGCGCACCCATCGCTTGACATTGATGCAGTGCAAAACGATAGACTACCCAAGGGCTAGAAGTATGCCTTTAGGGTATGTTGCCTACCTCTTAGGGCATGGGCTGGGGTGTTTTTGTGAACCGCACGGTGGATGGCCGGCAGACGATGATCTCGTTTGGGCGTGGGCTCTTTGTCCTGCGCTATGCGAGCTGCGACGTCCCGCATGCGCCG
>LNAP01003771.1_pt1 | contig 38371 bp, 35 predicted proteins | sample 602601 | NCBI WGS metagenome assembly LNAP01 (sample SAMN02440304, study PRJNA202911) | soil metagenome | biome: Subtropical and temperate rainforests or woodlands; isolation source: soil samples (1 kg each in a 20% v/v slurry with milli Q water) were... ... | reverse complement strand
CCCTGACCAGTATTCAATGCCCTTGTTCATGCTGCTGCTCCATAAAAGTGAACAGGCCGAACAATGACGCAATCAGGCTGCGAGGACAATCCTGTGCTCGATGGATCGCTTACAGTCACGTCAGCGCCATCCCGACGATATGCCCCTCGCAGACCTTGCGACCTTGCTCCCTCGGCGGATATTTCCCGCTGACCGAGATAGCTCACGGACGCGGGTGGGCGGGTGGCGATTTGCTTGACGGCCGCTACCATCTCCGGGGTTTGTTGTCGGTACGAGTACGTCACATGCAACAATATGTTTGCCGTGGAGTAACTGAACAACTTGTGAAAATGATCCAGAAGGCGCGGGTCGTTAGGCGTGGAGGATTTCAGTGCTTCAAAGACGGCTATATCCACCCCCTGGCTTCGTATCACGACATCGCGCCTACCCGCATTGCCCGCCGCTGTGAATCCCCCCGGCGATTGTTCATGGGGTTGCCAACTGAATATGGTTTCTACTCTGGCCCGAATCATTTCAGCGAGCAGACCATTGAAATCATCTTCGGTAAGCGTCTCCACATGTGTTTTGAGGAAGGAAAGCATTTGCTGGAAAGAGGCTAGAGCGTTTCGAAACATCTCGGTGATTACTTTTTCGAGCGGTAATGCGCCTTCGACTAGAACCGCTGCCTTCTCCTGGGGTGATAGCTCCGAAAACAATTTCAGTGCGGCACGAATGGACGTCGTGCTTTGTTCATGCAGTAGCACGCGAACAGAGCTTGCATGTGGCATCGAATGGGCCAAGTGGTTTTCTGCGCCGGTTACTATGGCAAGCGAGCCGAACCTGTCCGTGGCTGAACGGATGATTGATGTCGCCCGCTCATGGTCGCCTGACCGAGCGTTCGCAATGGCTTCGAACGCCATGCTTTCGGCCGTGCGCCCGGTCGGTTCTAGCTCGTCGAGTCGCCGCAACGCCTTGTGGGGTTGTCCCGTTGCAAGGAGCAGTGCTGCGCAGTTGGGGTTGTGCACGGCGCGCGCCTCTGGACTCAGGGTGCTGCGGTCGGGGATGGATGCATCAGCATGCCGAAGAGCCTCTTTGGCTTGGGTGGCGGCGTCTCCGTCTAGGGTTCTGAACGTATTGTCCCCCAGCAGTTTGCTCATCCGAGCGGCCAGCAGATTGATTGCGTGCACCGTGCTGGGCTGCTGGTTGTACAGTTGGAGGAAAATAGCCGCCGCTTGAGTTGAATCTGGAGGCGTTTGTTTCAGTAGGGCGAGTGCCCTGAAGAAGTTAATGGTTCGTCGCGCTTCCAGCTCGTGTTCACGGGGTAATTCTGTTGGTACTTCGGCGCAAAAAATGGCCGACAGCTCGTCGCGCAAATAGTGAAGCCATAACTTGTTGCGTAAACTGGCGATTGTCAGGTCTGCGCTGTTACGGCCCTGGAGCCGCAGTTGCTGGTCGCACATATACGATTCCGCCAGGTGATGAAGGCCAAGATCCAGGAAGGCCGTGATCCGATGTTCAAGTTGTGGTACGAAATATGCGGTGCTAGCCTGCTCTGGCGTTAGTTGTTCCAGTCGGGTCCGGATGGCTTCGTGGTGAATTCGTGGAAGGCGCTGTAGGAGGGTTGCCAGAATTAGCGGTTCCTCGACGTCGAGCAGTGCGTTGACCAGTTGTGTTTGTTGCGCTGGGCTTTCGAGTCGGTTGATGGCATCAACCAAATCGATTTCCAAGGGCCGCTGGAGCAGCCTGCGCCCAGGCGAAAACTCAAAGCTAAATGCGTCAACTTGTTGTCGGTTGGGGCGATCGCGAGCACCGGAGTGAATGGCCTGAGCCAAGGCAGCGATCAGCGCGTCAGGGATGGTCTCGGGATATCCCCCGATAGCACGGCTCAGAACACGGATATGCGCGCGCAATGCCGATCCAAGACTGAAGGAGGCGCCTTCGCGGTTCGCTACAAGTTCGGCAGGGATATTCAGAGGGCGCAATATGTCATCCTGCGCGGAGGCGTGGTGTGCGAGCGCGAGATGGACGAGCGCTCCTGCAGCGGCGTTATCAATTAGGGAAACATCCGCTCGGTAGTCAGGTGCGCCTAGAATTGCCTTGTACGCCAGTGACACCTGTAGTGCGTCCGCTTCAGACAAATTAGTTCCCACCACAGCCATGGCTTTGAGCATGACTGGGAAGGCAGCCGAATTAGCATCTGCCGTCCCTGAGCGAATAAGGCTGCTGCGGACCTGCAGGCGGACCGCTATCGGTAGGTCCTGAAGATGTTCAATCATCAAAGGAAGCTTCGACTGTAGTCCATCTTGGCGTGTGTCCTCCTGTTGAAGGACAATCAGCAGGTAGGCGTATTCGTCTGCGGTGATACGCTCCTGAATAAGGAAGTGCCGAAGAATCGCAAGACAGTCTTCAAACAGGGCGGTTTGAACCGTTTTCCCCGTGGCGTCGCCCTGGTCCCTTGCCTGAAGTACGTGGCGATCCCAGGTGGCGACGAGATAGCACATGAGCACAGTGGCGCGAGGACATAGCACGAAGTCGGCTATGGCTTCGGGGACTTGCGTCAAATAAGGGGTGAGTGTTTCGAGTACGTTTGGATAGCGTAGCGCCAGATCCACAAGCGCTTGGGCGGTCTTGGATGGCGCTGGGCCAGTTTTAATGTGGGGAAGCTCCAGCACTAACAGGCCCATGAGGGTCGTCAGGCTTTCTGCGTCGTACACCGGACCGCCATGCCAGTGAGGCACTGTAATATGACAGTAAAGCCCCAACAGATGAGGCGGGTGTTCCGTGTCGGAGGTGATATTGCGCATGTCGCCGGACATGCGGATAGCATTCGCGACATCGTCCGAATCCCAGCCGGGAAGGTTGCTGTGTTGTATTGCATCGAGCACCGCCGACCTGAATTCCTGAGCATGCTCGATGGACCATTCAAGGATAGGCACGACGCGGGGGCGTTCAAGGAGGCTCCATTTCCCTTCCCAGTTCGCTAGATTACGCACCGGGGAGGAATCCCACAGCCGCGCGGCGATCCAGCGGCTTGAAAGAACAGGAGGGCGATGGTCCGAGCCTTTCTGGTCCAGCAGGAAGTTCTCAAATTTGCTTGCTGTGCCATAGCCCCCAGGATTGGCGACATGGTACGTACCCTTATATAGCCAATATCTGAATTCATTGAGCGTCTGCTCAAACGGTAGGGTGTTGGCGCGTATATACTCGCGCAGGGGCGTAGCCGCTGTGACGCTATTCCAGATCGGACGAAACCAGCCTCTCGCGAGCGCCTCGTGATACGAGGGGAGTGGGCTAGTTGATGCTGAGTGGCGCCGCGAATAGTCTTCGATTGCGATGGAAGGGTCGTTATTCCTGACGTATGTCATATCACTCAGGAGTTTAAGGACATCTACATCCAAAGGGAATGTCTGTCCCGCCTCGCGAAACGCGCGATCAGGTAATTGGAGCCGTGGCAGCCGCTGAAGACGTTCGCGTAGTACCTGACGCGCGTTAAAGTAACCATGCTGCAGTCCTGGAACCCGTTCCATCCAAATTTCTCTCTAGGCGTTATCGGGTTGACGTCACCCTGGTTTATATAAAGTACCAACCATTAGGGTAGGTACTCACGCGTTTATTTCTGTCTTAACTACCCTTGTTGAGTAATAGCCCTGCAAACTTAAGCGTGTACAGCAGCCTCGAGGTTTGTACGAGTGAATGCGTCAGGCTCTGGAACATGGCGCAAATTAACATGCTCGGGGTTGTTGCTAGATAACTCGCGTAGGATCCTGATTTAGATAGACAGTTTGTGGCCTTAGGCCCGTACGCCTGAGGCATACGGGCCTATGCTGTTAGCCAATTGAACTTGGGCGCAAGGGTGCCCAAGTTCAAGCACACAATCACCTATGAGGGTTATTCGGGTAGTTGATACGTCGGCATTGTCGACGCCGAATCAGCAGATAGATTGCCGGCACCACCAACATCGACAACAGCGGGGCCGTTATCATCCCTCCGACCATTGGTGCGGCGATGCGCTTCATCACTTCGGATCCAGTTCCCGTACCCATCATAATTGGTATCAAGCCGGCGATGATGACCGCAACGGTCATTGCCTTAGGCCGCACTCGCAAGACAGCGCCCTCACGAATCGCATCCAGTAGGTCAGCTTCGCTTGTTTGCCCCTTGGCCACACGATCATCCCACGCATGCTTTAAATAAAGCAGCATGATGACACCAAACTCCGCCGACACCCCGGCCAATGCGATAAAACCGACACCGCCGGCGACGGACAAGTTGTAGTCCAGTAGCCATAACAGCCATATCCCGCCGGCCAACGCAAAGGGTAGTGTCGCAATAATGAGAATAGCCTCATCGATCCGCTTAAATGTCAGATAGAGCAGTACAAATATAATTAATATTGTCGCGGGGACGACGACTTTCAGTTTCTCAGTGGCGCGCTCGAGATATTCGAACTGGCCCGACCAAGAAATAGAGTATCCGGGCGTCAACTTAACCTCTTTTGCAACCGCCGCTTGCATATCGCGTACGACAGCACTTAGCGCGCGCCCTCGGATATCGACATAAACCCATCCCGATAAACGGGCATTCTCGCTCTTTAGCATGGGCGGGCCGTCGACCACGGTGACGGCCGCGACGTCAGCTAAGCGAATCTGCGCGCCTCGGGCGGTGAGAATCGGCAAACCGCGTAAGTTTTCCACTGAATCGCGTATTTCCCGCGGATAACGTACGTTAATCGGAAACCGCCGCAAGCCATCCACCACCTCGCCTATATTGTCCCCCCCGATGGCCGCCGAGACGACGCTCTGCACCTCGGACAGGTTTAGGCCATAACGGGCCGCGGCATCCCGATCAATCGTTATATCGATGTAGCGCCCGCCGTTGAGCCGCTCAGCCAGGGCCGATGACACGCCGGGGACTTGTTTAACAACACGTTCGATTTCACCGGTGATACGGTCGATATCCTGCAGGCTAGCCCCTGCCACCTTCACCCCGACGGGACTCTTGATACCCGTTGCGAGCATATCGATCCGACTGCTGATTGGCGGCACCCATAGATTGGCAAGCCCCGGCACTTTTACAACGCGATCCAGTTCTTCAATGATTTTTTCGGTTGTCATGCCGTCTCGCCACTGATCTTTGGGTTTAAGCTGGATTGTGGTCTCGAACATTTCGATCGCGGCGGAATCGGTGGCCGACTCCGCCCGACCGGCCTTGCCAAAGACGCTGTGGACTTCCGGCACGCTCTTAATGAGACGATCGGTTTGTTGAAGTAGCTGCGAGGCCTTGCCCACAGACAAGCCGGGAAGGGCGGTGGGCATATACAACAAGTCGCCTTCATCCAATGAGGGCATGAATTCGGAGCCCAAGCGTGACATCGGCAATGCGGTAAAGAGCACGAGCACCAGGGCAATGACCACGGTAGTCTTAGGCCGATGCAGCACAACCTCAAGAATGGGTCGATAAAGTGCAATCAAGAATCGATTGATTGGATTTTTTTGTTCCTCGGGAATCCGCCCTCGGATCAGGTAGCCCATCAACACCGGGATGAGCGTGACCGCCAGTAGTGCGGCGCCCGCCATGGCATAGGTCTTGGTGAACGCCAGCGGCGCGAACATACGGCCTTCCTGGGCTTCCAGGGTGAAGACCGGGACGAAAGACAACACAATGATCAACAACGAGAAGAAAAGCGCGGGGCCGACCTCGGTGGCCGATTTTTCAATCACTTGCCAATGTGCCTCTCCGGTGAGCTTTTTATCCGGGTGGGCGAGCTTCCATGCCTCAAGGTGTTTATGCGCGTTTTCAATCATGACGACGGCGCCGTCGACCATGGCGCCGATCGCAATCGCGATTCCCCCCAGTGACATGATGTTGGCGTTGACGCCTTGGTAATACATCACGATAAACGCAATCAATATACCAATGGGCAAGGTAATGATCGCCACCAAGGATGACCGTAGATGGAATAGAAATAACGCGCAGACCAGCGCCACTACGATAAATTCTTCAATCAGTTTTTCTTGCAGGTTTTTAACCGCTCTGTTGATCAGATTGGAGCGATCATAGGTGGGTACTATTTCAACGCCTTCCGGTAAGCTTGCTTTCAAGACTTCCAGCTTTGCTTTCACCGCATCAATGGTTTCAAGCGCGTTTTTTCCGGACCGCATAATGACCACGCCTCCCGCCACCTCGCCCTCGCCATTGAGCTCAGCCACGCCGCGCCGCATTTCAGGGCCGATCTGGATACGCGCCACATCGCCTAACCGTACCGGCACGCCCGTCTCATTGGTTGTCAGGAGGACCTTGCGAAAGTCGGCTAATGAGGTTAGATAGCCAGAGGAGCGCACCATGTACTCGGCTTCACCCAATTCCAGTACGGACCCCCCCGTCTCCTGATTGGCATTGCGCACGGCCTCAATCACCTTATCGTGCGAGATGCCATAAGCGCGCAGCTTCTCTGGATCGAGCACGATCTGGTACTGCCTGACCATTCCGCCAATACTGGCGATTTCCGAAACATTAGGAACTGTTTTCAGTTCAAACTTCAAGAACCAGTCTTGCAGGGCGCGCAGCTGCGACAAATCCATCCTCCCGGTTCTGTCGACCAGCGCATACTCGTATATCCAACCGACCCCGGTTGCATCAGGACCCAGGGCCGCTTTTGCCTGCGGTGGCAGCCGTGATTGCACTTGACTTAAATATTCCAACACGCGGGACCGTGCCCAGTATGGATCGGTGCCATCCTCAAACAGGATGTACACGAAGGAATCACCGAAAAATGAATAGCCGCGCACGGCCTTGGCACCCGGCACCGACAACATAGTCGTCGTCAATGGATAGGTCACTTGATTCTCAACAATCTGTGGTGCCTGTCCTGGGTAACTGGTGCGAACGATGACCTGAACATCGGATAGGTCGGGGATTGCGTCGAGTGGCATCCGCGTCAACGACCATATCCCCCAAGCGACAACCATAAGCGTCGCGAGCAGCACCAGGAATCGATTGCCAATAGACCAACGAATTAGATTGGCAATCATTTGGCAACTCCATGTTCGTTGTGAGCGCTGTTGTCTCCGCTCTTAGCCGGAGAAGTCGCCTTAGGTGAGAGCTTGGTGATTTGAAAACTGCCGTCGGCGGTCGCCTCAAGCTCAAAAGTGATCTCAGTCCCGATCGAGATACCCGCAGGATTCGCTTGAGGGGAAACTGCAAATCCCATCGTCATCTGCGGCCATTCCAGGGAGGGTATCGCCTCGTGCGAGACTGTGATGTTGTTTTGATTAATGTCCTTTACAGTCCCGGTGGCATGATGGACTGGCTCTGCCGCTTTTTCGCTGCTCGCGCCATCATCCATACGCGTAGCTGTGCCTTTAATGCTGGCCTCTGAATCGAGCAAAAACTGCCCGGAGGTCACCACTTTCTGCCCCGCCGTTAGCCCTTTACGAATTTCGGTTTGTTCATTGGCCTCGGCGCCAGTCTGGACTTCTACAGGAAAAAACTTGCCCTCGTCTTGCGCCACCATCACAACACTTCGAGTGCCTGTTTGAATAACTGCTTCGCTCGGTACAAGCAGTACATCGGACTGTGGCAGGGACGCAAGGCTTACTGATACGAACATTCCCGGTATAAGCTGTTGCGAAGGATTAGCTAGCTCAATCCGCGCCTTGAGCGTCCGGGTGGCGGAGCTGACGTCAGGCAAAATCGCGCTGACTTTGCCATGAAATACGGTTCCTGGCAGGGAACCCGTACTTGCTTCGACGGCGTTACCTACTTGTACCTGGCTAGCCAGGTTTTCCGGGATTTCCGCATTCACCCAAACCGTACTTATCCCGTTAATGCGAAATAATGGCGCGCCCATCGATACCGTCATCCCTTCGCGTATCGCCAGCTCCGTCACCACGCCGTCAATTGGGCTAGTTATGCTCATACGCGCTTGAACTTTGCCACTGGAAATGACGGAACGGATCTGCTCCTCGTTCATGCCAGCCAGTTGCATCCGTTGTCGTGCAGCATCGGCTAAGCCGCTGGAGCCCGGGCCGCGTAAACGTCTGGCTGTTAGGTAATCTTCTTGAGCCGCAATCCAATCGGGCACATATAGATCGACTAAGGGCCCGCCCTTGCGAACGGCATCAAGCGTAGCCCTGGCATGCAGTCGTTCAACAAAACCGTTGCTACGCGCTTGGATTTGTGCCACGTCACGCTCGTTATATGCGACATTGCCTACGACGGTTGTGGACTTCGACAGGCTGCCTTTGACCACCTGTGCCGTGCGTATTCCCAAGCTTTGCGTTACCCGCGAGCTAACCGTGACTGCACCTTCGTCCTCGCCACCCCCGGCGTACACTGGCACCAATTGCATATCCATAAATGGGGACTTGCCCGGTTTGTCAAACTTTTGGCCCGGCATCATCGGATCTTGCCAATATAAAATTTTTGGCTCTGCGCCCTGGGTATTCGTTTTTTTCTCGGCCGGCGACGTTGTATGGGCAGTCGCCGGTGCGGACATTTGCATTCCCTGGCTTATACCGACTTGATACATGCCTATGCCACTGGCGCCCACTAGCCCTAGCGCAGTAATGGCGACAACAAGTTTGTAATTTTTCATTGTGAGTCCTTGTTAGTCAGGCTGGTTGTTTTCATATCAGCGTTATTGGCCGGAAGAATAAAATTTAGCTGTGCCCAGAGGCGATCAATATCGGCCGCCAGCTGCAAAGCTTGGATGCGCACGTCGATCACATTGCGATGGGCAGCCAGCACATCGGCAAGGTTGGCTCTGTCACCGCGATAGGCCGACCGAAGTGCAACCACACGGTCTATAGCCAATGGAATGAGTTCGCGCTCGTAGCGCCGATATCGTTCGCGAACATTGCTCCACTCAATGATTCTTGAGCGGGTTTCAGCAATAAGCGCCCGCAACCGTTCTTGACGTTCGGCCTGGGTGCGTCCGACGAGCGCCAGCTTTGCGGAAAGCTCCCGATTTTGAAGGTTTTTTTGATTCCATTGCAAAGGAATTGAAAGGCCAATTGAAACCATATTGGCGTAGGCCGGGCCTGTTTGGCTATATGCCAGCTCCACGCTCCAGTCTGCGGATTTATTGGCTTTGGCGAGCCGTGCCTCGCTCTCAGCGATCTCTTTTTGCTTAGTCAATACGACAATTTCTGGATGTTGCTCCAGTTGATTATCGAGCGCCTTCATATCCAACCGGATACTGTCCGTGGCCGGTTTTTCCGCCAAAGTACCGGCTGCAGCGTCACCCACCCAGCGTGTTAACGCCGTTTGCGCATTGTCGATACGGCGCTGCGCTTCGCTGGCACGGTCATCAAGCAAGGCAAGCGTGCTTTGTGCTGAAAGGATGTCTGCCTGACTACCGCGCCCAGCACGATAGGCTCCTTTGGCTGCCAGAATTTCCTGCTTCAATTGATTTCTTTGTTCTGCTATGACCTTAGCCATTGCTTCGCTGTAGTAACGATCAAGCCAGGCTGATGCCGTATCGCGCTTGATATCAACGGTCGTCACCGTCTTTTGGACTAGTTCCTTTTGAGCTTCCAATGAGAAGCGCTGCGCACGCAGCTCACGCTTCTCGGTCGCCGTCATTTCCTGCATCACGCTAACGCGGCGCATGGTGTCGGATGACCTGGTGATACTGAATTGATTGGCCCCGTTGATGGGTAGGTTTTCAATACCAACCTTGAGAACGGGGTCCGGTAATTGACCTGCGGCAATTGCTTGGTCGTGTGACGCCGAGACCGAAAAGTCCTGTGCAGCCAACTGGCGTGAACGTTCAATCGCGAGGGACAAAGCCTGCGCAAGCGTGAGCGTTGACGCGGCTGAGGCGGGTGCCGGGATCAGTGCGGCAGCGCAGGCTAGCAATACAGCCAAGCTGATTTGATGAGACGAGTGTGAGACGAAAGTACTGCGTCTAAACCAACGGGTTAAAGAAGACACCATAAAACCTCCACATAAGGACAGACATATGCTTGTGCGAGAAGCACAAGCGATGACGCGCAAGAGTTATGAGGAGGTCAAATACGGAAGCAACAATGTCGGATAGCGAGAGCCTGTGCTGTCGTTCGCTGCAAAGATACGGCTTGGAAAGACGCAGTGGCCTGACGCGGCGTCGGGCTAAATCCACTGACAAGCATAGTCGTCACGACGACGAATGGTTTGACCTGGGGCGCTTGATGCCTATCAAGCGATTGATAGGCGGTTTGTGTGTGAGCCGCGCACGTCGTAGGCGCGCTTATATCGGCATGATCGCAAGCTGACGCTAGTTTGGCACTAGCGTCTTGGGGTATGGCGATCGCGTCTACACTGCGCATCCGGGCGTGCTCAATACACGTGCCTCCAGCCAACGCCAGTTGCATAAACACAGTGCTAACGAGGGCAAAGAGCAATGCCGTAAGCTGAGAACCGCGGAGTACGATCATCGAGGTGCGTGACGTTTAATTAAATGAGAAGCTGCTTGAAGTGGATTACGGCCGGTGTTGAAGTTGGCCGACCCGCAAAGCTTATCGGCCCGACAACGATCCAAAAAGACCGGTGCGGAATTAGGCTCCAGTGTAAAAATTCTGGATATACGCCTTGTCTTCCTGAGTCATGTCGCGAAGTTCTTACTGAACGGCAGCACGGGTTTTGGCGGGTTCAGCCGTCGGTTCTGACCACGTTCCGGTAGCTTGACCTTGATGTGTGTCCCAATGGGAGCTTTGCTTAGCCTCTTGTAAATCTTGCTGAACGACAACACGGGTTTTGGCGGGTTCAGCCGTCGGTTCTGACCAACTTCCGGTAGCTTCACCTTGGTGCATGCTCCAATGTGAACTTTGCTTAGCCTCTTGTAATTCTTGGAGTACTTGAGCGCGCGTTTTATTATTTGTCGAGTCGTATGCTTCATACCCGCCTTGTTCGGTGCCGTCCGGGATCCAGGCAGCAAATCCCGTGGTGGGGATAGTTAGAGCCGCGGCAAGTAGGGTCATAATAGTTTTGGTGCGTAAATTCATCTTGAGTACCTCTTAAAGTTTATAGTCCGACATGCGGCAATGCCGCTGTATCGCGGTGCCGGTTTAATTACCAACATGACTACTTTAACGAGGGTTACCGAACAATCGCGTGACGCCGTTATTACATATTCGTCATCCGCATTAAGGACGCTGCTAGGTTCATTTCAGCTCTGTAATGTTTGATTTAATAGCGCGCAATGGCGACCTAAGGAAACTCTGAACAAGTCCCCGCTGTTGAGGAATTGATGTAATGTTATGCCCAGTATTGACCACCTGCTTTGAGATCATTGTCCATGAGCCAACTGAGTTTTTCTGACGCCGAGTTCGCCGGCAAACGCAAACAAACCCGCCGTGAAGTGTTCCTTGCCGAGATGGATACAGTGATTACGTGGGCCAGACTCACCGCGTTGATCGAACCGGTGTATCCAAAGGCTGGCAACGGGCGTGGGCCGAAGAACGCTCCGTTTCATTGATGCGCGAAGGTCCAGTCGTACGTATTCAAGGCGATAGATTGATGATGCGCCGCGCGCTGAGTAATCTTTTATCCAATGCCATACGCTATACCCCTGCGGGTCGAGCGGTCACAGTTTCACTAGCAGCGAACAGCAACGATATGGTGATTATTTGTGTGAAAAACCCGGGACTAATGATTAATTCCGAACATCTTCCCAGATTGTTTGACCGATTTTACCGCGCGGATCCTTCACGCCAACGTAAGGGCGACGGAGCCGGTTTAGGCCTAGCCATTGTCAAATCGATTATTGACACACATGGCGGCACCATTACTGCAAAAAATGAGGATGGGCAAATAGTTTTTGAGATCAAACTTCCTCGGGATCGAGATCGCGCGACTTACAACAGTTAACTATTAAGTAAGTAGATCGACTGGCGGTTCTGAAAGGTAACTACGCACTGGGCGCTTTAGCGGCGACGTTATCGCCGCCTCCTCGGGCGGATAGTCACCGTTGCCAGCAGCAGCGATCTTATTTACCTTCGGTTGTTTCGTCACGCTGCGTCAAATCTGGTTCGCTCGAATTGCCATGTTGGTGTCCGCCGTGCCCATGCATCAGATGTATCAGCGGACAGGCTGCAAGGAGTAAATAAGGCCACCAACCGGCGATATGCCCCCAATGCTCCCGCAGTAGGTAAAAACCCGTCACTAGGACGAGGGAAATCCAAGCCTTGGCCCCCGGACGCGCCCAAAACGAGGTAGATGGCCGCAGGTGCTCGGGGTCGGACGGATGATGGTTCATGTGTAGGATCTCCAATTGGGATGGCTGAGTCTAGTCTTTCTAGGATACGGGAGGCCATCAGCGTGTTCGGCGAAATATCGACCAGCTACTTCGCCAGGCTCAGTGCCCGCAGCAGCATCCCCCGCGGTTTGCTCGAGGGTCGCTGCTAGAGCCCCCAGGGGCGGCTCCTTGAGTGCCTTCCACACTGACTGCGCTGCCGGTCAGCGGCTCAGAAGGGTAGCCCGCCGCCGCGAGAGCCTGTAGCAAGGCAGGTTGTACCGCAGCGATGTCGTCCACTTGGGCGCGCGCCATGCCCCGCGCAAGGTCCACCTCGGCGTTACGCACCCCCGGTATGCTGAGAAGTGTCCGGGTCACTCGGGCGACGCAGGCGCCGCAAGTCATTCCTGCTACCTTAAATTCGATTTGTTCCATACGTTACTCCTTAGGTGTCAATTCGATCCGAAGGGTAGGGTGAGCCGGTAGGTCGCCTCGGTTTCCTCTACCCGGCAGTCCCACATTGCGTTCTGCCAATAACAAGATAAACCTTCCCATCGTGACAAGGTCAAGCAATATCGCTACCGATTCTATCCCGGTTCCGGATAGCGATCGATTTCGGCGCGCTCCAAGCCGGACAGCAGATAGAAACCATATTCCAGGAAAAACTAGCTAGTCGTGTGCAACTCACCGAAGTGCAGATCTACTTTCGACTCGAACAGCGTCGACCACGAGTGGCCAACCGTCGTGCGACAGTGGCTCGTCGGTTGGGAAGCGCTTCTGAAGCCATCCTGAGAACAGGTAAAGCGTCAGTGGGAAGCCATACATTTCCACGAACAAAGCTACAACGAATGCCGTAGACGCCTTGAATGTTCGCCAGTCTCGCCCGGTGGTCGGTTTGAAAAAACCGAAAGCGGAGGTCGCAGAGTAGAGAATCACCAGTGACTATAGCCCGTAGGCCGATTCAGCACGGTTAAAACGAGGACAAACGGGCTTCACCAAGCCGTGAATAAGCGCTTTGATGCTTGAGCTGTTCGTGGAAGTCCACCCCAAACGAGTGGTTCTGTTTGCTGTGATTACAAAAATGTAATTGTGGAGTCATCGGATTGAAAGGGGCGCTTAGATATATTGAAACCGTTGTTCAGTGCAATTCAGTCCATACCGCGCCGGGCTTGCCGGATTTCAACTTCGAACTAATTAGGAGATGTGCGCATGAAACGACTAACCGAGTGGGTCGTTTCAACGTCGGGCATCTCGAGAAAGATTAAGAAAAGCGGTACGTACTTGAGCCGCCGTTACTTCGGATCGCACGAGGGAGCGGGGAAGTATGACCCACATGGCTCAAGCCGGTTTCGACCGTGCGAACCCAGTGTGCGCGCACGAACCGCCAGTCTAGGCGATGAAGACCCGAGGCGCATCCGGGCTAAACGCAATGAAATTGCTACAAATGTAAGCCTTACGTCGATATCGACTCCTTCCAAAACTGCTCGCCATCCCGGCGCCATTCGCAGAGGGCACTTCCATGTCTATCAACCACACCTCGCCTAAGCGCCGGCGCTGGACTCTCTGGGTCTTCCTAGCGCTGGCAGCGTTTTACCTAATTGCGGAGCACCGTGCTCATCTCGCGGGATCGCTGCGCTGGTTGCCGTTGGGCCTTCTACTGCTGTGTCCCTTAATGCATAAGTTCATGCACGGCGGTCATGGTGACCACGGTCGTGATGATGACGAGAACAAAGCGGATCGCCCGCCCGATGGCGGACATGCCAGTATGCGCGATAGCGCTTCATCGAAGGACAGCTCCGATACATCTTCAGGAAGGCACTGACATGCATGAATCTCAAGGCGAATATGGCCTATGGCTCCTTGCCGCCATTAACGCAGCATTCTTTATCTTCTTCGCTTGGAGCTTTTATAAGCCGTTGACCCGATGGGATTGGCGGGGGTTTGGGATGTTCTCGGCGTTTGTCGTGGCGTTGTTTGCTGAACGCTTTACCTGCTGTCCGGCTGGCTGAGCGCGACCTATCCACAAGTAGACTGGCTCAGCCATGACGCAGGGCACTTGCTTGAAATGTGGTTCGGATGGCGCGCCAACCCGCATTTTGGGCCGTTTCATTTGGCGAGTTTCGTGCTGATGGGCGGTGGGTTCTGGCTGCTGGCGTCTGCCTGGCCGATCTTGTACCAGGCACAGCGCGAGGGTCGGGTCGCGCGGGAGGGCATCTACGCACGCATCCGCCATCCGCAATACGTGGCATTTGCCCTAGTGCTGACTGGATTCTTACTACAGTGGCCGACGTTGATCACGATTATCTTCTACCCCGTGCTGCTGTGGGCCTATGCGCGGTTGGCTCGGCGTGAGGAGCGCGACAGTTTGGCTCGTTTTGGCGACGATTACGCCCGCTACATGCGCGAGGTGCCCGCATTCCTGCCTCGACGCCGGCGAGCTCATGATTCACACGAAGGGGAACTTTGATGCCTGTCCATAAAACAGCTGCGAGGACGCGCACTTGGCCTATTGGCGGCATGGTGAGCGCCGGATGCGCGCGCACCCTAGAGAAAGTAATCGCGGCCGTACCAGGCGTCACCGCAGTATCCGCCAACTACGCCAATGCGAGCCTGCAAGTGTCCTTCGATCCTACTAGTCTCTCGACCGGGGCGGTCGCCGCCGCGATCAGGAAATGCGGATTCGATTGTGAGGCGGTGGGGCAAGATGCCGAGCCGACGCCAGAAGTTGGGCGTAAGCAGCCGCACAGCGCGCATGCGGAGGCCCATGACGCGCACGCCGGCATGCACCATGGAAACGATTTGCATGCCGCAGCCCGCGATATGCGCCGCCGCTTTCTGGTCGCGCTCGCCTTTGCGATCCCGGTATTCCTATGGTCGCCGATGGGCATGACGGAACCGCCGCCCGTTCCTTTCGGTCTGCGAGAGAATGTCTGGCTATTCCTGCTGGCGACCGGCGCGGTGCTGTATCCCGGGTGGCCATTCTTCGCCGCCGCGGTTCGCTCGCTGCGGCGCGGCGTTCTCGATATGGCGGTGCTGGTGCTACTGAGCGTCGGCACCGGCTACGGGTTTAGTATAGCTTCAACGTTTCTCTTCGACGGTCCCAACTTTTTCGAGGCGTCCGCCGTCCTGCTCACTTTTGTCCTGCTAGGTCACTGGCTCGAGATGCGGGCCCGCGCCGGTGCTTCGGATGCGATGAAGGCCCTGCTGAAGCTCTCACCGCCGCGCGCCGTCGTGCGACGCAGCGGTCAAGAGATTGAGATGGCGACCGCGGAGGTGTTGATCGGTGACCTAGTGGTCGTGCGCCCGGGTGCAAAAGTCCCTGTTGACGGGGTTGTGACGGAAGGCAGCTCCCAGGTCGATGAGTCGATGCTGACCGGAGAATCCATGCCTGTGCGCAAGGATCCAGGCGCACTCGTGGTCGCTGGGTCGATCAACAAGAGTGGCGCGTTTACCTACAGCGCCACCAAAATCGGCAGTGACACCGCGCTCGCACAGATCATCAAACTTGTGCAGGACGCACAGAATTCCAAGGCGCCCGCCCAGTTGCTCGCCGACCGCGCCTCGCAATGGCTCGTGCTTGCAGCCATCGTGATCGGCTTGGGGACGTTCGCCGTGTGGTTCTGGTGGTTGGGCCAGCCGTTGCTCTTTGCTCTCACGCTCACGATTACGGTTTTTGTAATTGCTTGTCCGGACGCTCTTGGATTGGCGACACCCATGGCGATTATGATTGGGACGGGGTTAGGTGCCCGCCACGGCATCCTTTTTAAGCATGCGGAATCCATCGAAAAGAGCGCCCGGCTGGACGTCGTGATTTTCGACAAGACCGGCACTTTGACCGTGGGCGCGCCGGAAGTCGTCGAGATGGCCATCGCGGCGGATTGGACGCAGGAACGGCTGCTTGCGGTCGCCGCTGCTGTGGAAGCGCACTCCGAGCATCCCCTGGCACAGGCCATCCTCAAGCGTGCCGGTCCGATATCAGAACGTGCTGTGGCCTTCACCAACATCGATGGGCAAGGCGCCATGGGCATGGTCGACGAGGTGCAGGTGTTGCTTGGCAACCGCCTGCTCATGGTGGAACATGGTATCGACCTTCGCGTCTTGGAAGTCGACGCGCAGCGTCTAACCGGCGCAGGTCGCACGGTAATCTTTACCGCTGTCGGTGGTCAGCTCGTAGGCCTTATTGCAATTGCTGACGCGATCCGTGAGACCTCGCGCGCGGCAATCGATGAGCTGCACCGGCGCAGCATAAAGGTCGCCATGATCACTGGCGACAACCGGCCGACCGCCGAGCGCGTGGCTCGAGATCTCGGGATCGATATCGTGCTGGCTGATGTGTTGCCTGGGGGCAAGGCCGACGAAGTCAAAAAGCTGCAAGCGCAGGGTCTCAAGGTCGGCATGGTCGGCGACGGCATCAACGACGCCCCGGCACTTACGCAGGCCGACGTCGGCTTTGCAATCGGCGCCGGTACGGACGTGGCTATCGACAGCGCGGACATCGTCCTGATGCGCAGCGATCCGCACGACGTTGTCCGAGCGATTACCGTAGCCCGAGCGACGCTGCGTAAGATGCACCAGAACCTGGCCTGGGCGGTCGGCTACAACGTGTTCGCCTTTCCGTTGGCAGCCGGCGTGCTGTACCCCTTTACGCTGTCACCCGAGGTTGCTGCTCTTTCGATGTCGGGTAGTTCAGTCATCGTGGCTCTCAACGCGCTGCTGCTACGGCGGGTCCGGCTGGCTCCGCGTAGTGCCGCCGCAACATCCTCTTCCTCGCCTCTCAACGCTGCGGGCTCGCCGCTCGCCCCTGATCGGAGCACTCATGAATAACAATATTGGACCTACTCTCCAGTTTTTAGGCGCTGCGGGCACTGTGACTGGTTCCCGGTATCTTGTGGAAGCCAACGGGCGCCGCGTGCTCGTGGACTGCGGTCTGTTCCAAGGCTACAAGCAGTTGCGTGATCGCAACTGGACACCGTTTCCCGTCGACCCCACATCAATCGACGCCGTAGTACTTACCCATGCTCACTTGGACCATTCGGGATACGTGCCTGCACTGGTCAAACGAGGTTTTCGTGGCCGTATCCACTGCACCAATGCGACTGTAGCCCTGTGCGGTCTCTTGCTCCCGGACAGCGGGCACTTGCTCGAAGAGGAGGCGCAATACGCGGCACGCAAAGGCTTTTCCAAGCACAAGGAGCCCGTCGCGCTCTATACCGAGCGTGACGCTAGGCAGAGCTTGCGCCAGTTGCAGGGACACGCCTACGAGCTCGATATCGAGGTCGCACCCGGCATCCAGGCCCGATTCCACCCAGCCGGCCACATTCTGGGCGCCGCCCATATCAGCCTGGATGTGCAAGGCCAGCGTCTGCACTTCAGCGGGGACCTGGGGCGGCAACACGAATCGCTCATGAATCCCCCCTCATCGCTTCCCGGCTGTGACGTGTTGGTCTGCGAATCCACTTATGGCAATCGATCACATGTAAACGTGGACCAGGAAGCGGAGCTTGGGCCTATCGTGCGTCGAGTGGCTGCTCGCGGCGGGGTGATTGTCATACCTGCGTTTGCTGTAGGTCGCGCGCAGGCGCTGATGCTGCACTTGGCGCGGCTGCAGCAGCGGGGCGAGATCCCATCGTTGCCGGTCTACCTTGACAGCCCAATGGCAGTGAATGCGACCCGACACTACCACGCGCATCATGACGAACACCACGTATCCAACGAGGACTGCCAGCGCATGTACGAGCTGGCGACTTTCGTCAACAGCGTCGACGAATCGAAAGCGCTTGACCGACGCCGTGTGCCGATGATTATTATCTCGGCCAGCGGCATGGCCACCGGTGGTCGCGTGCTGCACCATATCGAGGCCTTCGGATCTGATTACCGAAACGCGATCCTGCTGTCGGGTTATCAGGCAGGCGGCACGCGAGGCGCCGCACTTGCCGCGGGCGTCCGCACACTGCGTATGTTCGGTCGCGACGTTCCTATTCGCGCCGAAGTGGTGCAGCTGCAGGGATTTTCTGGCCATGCCGACGCCACCGAACTGCTGGACTGGATGCGGACTGCGCCTTCGGCACCGCACATGGTGTACGTCACCCATGGCGAACCGGATGCTGCCGACACGCTGCGGATCAGCATTCAGCGAGAACTAGGCTGGCAAGCGCGTGTGCCGGAACACCTGGAACGCGTGGAGCTGGAGGCAGCGCGATGACTGTATCTGCGTCAAGCCATACATCCTTGCGAGTTACCCGTGCCGGTATTGATACCTATCAACAGCCGATCGCGTATATGCACCGCGATTGCGAAGTGTGCCGCTCTGAAGGCTTTGTTGCCATGACCCGAGTTCGGATACAGGTGGGCGACCGGTTCTTGACCGCAACATTAAATGTGGTGGTGAACGAGCAGATTGCCCTTGATGAAGTGGCATTGTCTGAGGCTGCTTGGAACATCCTAGAGCCGGACGTCGACGCGCGGGCAACCGTTCGACACCCTGCGCCTGCCGCTTCGGCTGGAGCGTTGCGTGCCAAGGTCTTCGGGGCGCGTCTGGACGATGCACAATACCTCACGCTGGTAGAGGATGTGGTAGAAAGTCGTCTCTCTGATCTAGAGTTGGCGGCCTTCGTCTCAGCTAGTGCCGGTGAACGCCTCGACCATGGAGAAACCACCGGGCTAACCCGCGCAATGATCTCCGTCGGGCAGCGATTAGACTGGGGGGAGGGCACTGTGTTGGACAAGCACTGCGTCGGTGGGCTGCCCGGCAATCGCACGACACCGATTGTGGTGGCTATTATTGCAGCGCTGGGCTATCTCATCCCTAAAACGTCCTCTCGGGCGATCACCTCCCCGGCGGGTACGGCCGATACGATGGAAGTCATGGCGCCGGTCTCGCTGGACATACCGGCGATGCGCCGCGTGGTCGAGCGCGAGGGAGGTTGCATCGTCTGGGGCGGGAACGTTCGCCTAAGTCCTGCGGACGATGTTCTCATTCGTATTCAACGGCCGCTGGATTTCGACAGTGACGGGCAATTGGTCGCCAGTGTGCTGTCCAAGAAGGTCGCCGCCGGATCCACGCATGTGCTGATCGACATGCCGGTCGGGCCCACCGCCAAGGTCCGCAGCGACAGTTCAGCGGACAGCCTAGCTGCACGCCTGCGCCACACGGCTGAGGCGGTCGGCCTGCAGTTGGGCATCTATCGCTCCGATGGTACACAGCCGGTGGGTGTGGGAATCGGGCCAGCTCTTGAGGCACGGGATGTTCTCAAAGTCCTAAACAATGACGCCGACGCGCCGGCCGACCTCAAAGAGCGAGCGATTGCCTTGGCGGGTGCCTTACTCGAGTTGGCCCCTGGAAGCGCCTCAGGCACCGGGATCCAACGTGCGCGCGCGGTATTGCACTCCCGGCAAGCGCTGGCAAAGTTCCTTGCCATCTGCGAGGCTCAAGGTGGATTTCGAGAGCCTCCACAGGCGGCATTAACCGCCGATGTCGCCGCCCCCTTGGAGGGGCGCATTACAGCGATCGACAATCGACGCCTTGCACGTATTGCGAAGCTGGCCGGGGCGCCGACTTCGCCCGCCGCCGGTTTGGAAACGGCGTTGCGGGTCGGCAATACGGTGCAGCACGGCCAGCCCCTTTTTACCGTGCACGCGCAATCGCGCGGTGAGCTTGCCTATGCTCTGGAGTACGCTAGGATCAATCAGCCATTCTCAATTTCTACGGAGGGCGCATGACCCGAGTTTTGATGCCTTTTCCCGCTGACGCTACCTTGGCTGCTACCATCGCTACACATCTCCAAGCGCGCGTGGCGCCAATAGCTTGGCGGCACTTTCCCGACGGTGAGTCGCTCGTCACGTTAGACGATGACCTTGAAGGGGCGGATGTGGCGATTTTGGCCACGCTGCGCAACCCAGATCCACTGGCTTTGCCGTTGCTGTTTGCGGCCCACACTGCCCGTGAGTTTGGCGCACGCTCGGTCGGATTGATTGCGCCGTACCTGGCCTATATGCGCCAGGACACCCGCTTTCACGGCGGCGAAGCGGTCAGTGTGCCGCTCTTTGCTCGATTTCTGGAAGAGGCCTTTGATTGGTTGGTGACCGTGGATCCTCACCTGCACCGGATCCGGCAACTGCAGTCGTTGTATCGTATTCCCGTCGCTCACGTTTCGGCGACGCCAGCCGTGTCGCGCTGGATCGCTCAGGCGATCCCCGAGGCTATACTGATTGGTCCTGATAGTGAAAGTGAGCAATGGGTATCACGCATTGCCCAAGAGGCGCAGTTGCCCTATCAAGTGCTAAACAAGGAGCGGCATGGTGATTACGACGTTCGCGTCAGCCTGCCGGATCCTTCAGCAGTAGCAGGGCGCATCCCCGTACTGGTTGACGATATCGTCTCATCGGGTCACACGATTCTGGAGACGGTGACGCACTTACAGCGCCTTGCGTTACGCGAAGCGGTGCTAGTCACTATCCATCCCGTCTTTGCCGGCAACGCCTATGAACGTCTGCAGGACGCCGGACTTAAACACATTGCCAGCACCGACACTATCGCCCATCCATCCAACGCGATCTCGGTTGGATCCGACCTTGCGGCGGCCGCCTCGGCGCTAATGACTTCTTCATCGGTTCCCTGGGAGGATACATGAACCAGCATCTCACCTGTTGTACCTCCGATCAACTGGCAGCCTCCGAACGCCAGCGCATCGTAGAACTGGCAGCTGCTCATAGACGGGCCGACCCCGAGTTTGCGCACTGGGCTGCCGGCTATGGCGTAATTCGCCACGATCCGCTTACTCAGATACGGGTGCGCCAGATGGTGGACGAGCTTGTCGCCCGTAGCCGCACGCCGGATGCAGCCACTGCCTGGCGGCAGCTCGCCGCGGCCGACCGTCTTACGAGCGCCGGCATGTGGCTGGTCGCGCACATGACGTACGGTCGCTGCGTGCGTACCGACGGCGCGACGCTCGACGCGGCCGAATTCAAACCCACGCCAGAAGGTCATACCGGCGGCTCACTCAACATGGTGCCCGCGTACACGGGGTACCTCCTGATGGACGCGCTGGACGGGGTGACCCGCGCCTGGATGATGGGACAAGGGCACTGCGTTGCCGCGATCGATGCACTCAACGTGCTGGTCGGCAACATGACTGAAGCCCATGCGGCACGCTACGACCGTTCCGACGCGGGCTTGAGTCGCTTCGTCAGCGACTTCTACGCCTACACGCTTAACCCCGATGGGACGCCCGCCTCGCCGCTCGGTTCGCATGTCAATGCGCACACTGCGGGGGGTGTGATGGAAGGTGGCTATCTCGGTTTCGCCGAGCTGCAATACGTGCATGCACCACTCAAAGGCGAGCGTCTGGTCGCGTTTCTTAGCGATGGGGCCTTTGAAGAGCAACGGGGAAGTGACTGGGCGCCGCGCTGGTGGCGCGCTGAGGACAGCGGCTTAGTCAGTCCAATCATGATCCTCAATGGACGGCGCATAGAACAACGCACTCAGATCGTTCAACAAGGCGGCGAGCGCTGGCTCAACCATTACCTACGCTTGAATGGCTTTGATCCGGTTGCCCTTGATGGCCGCGATCCGGCCAGTATCGCGTGGGGCATCCATATCATGGAAGCACGGCTGCAAGCTCAGGGTGATTTGTCCCGAGGTGAGGTGCGCCTACCCTATGGCATCGCCGAAACCATCAAGGGCTACGGATTTCCAGGGGCAGGGACCAACTCCGCGCACAATCTGCCGCTGGCCGGCAATCCGGCGCACGATGCCGGGGCGCGCGCGCTATTCAACGAAGGCGCCGCTGCACTGTTCGTTTCAGCACCGGAATTGGACCGAGCGATCTCGGCACTAAACAATCACCACACCCATCAGCGGTCACGTGAGCGGGATCACGCGCTCGCGGATCGGCAGGTGGAGCGGCCCCGTGTGCCGGTGATAGCAGATCGCGCAGTTGGGGGAACGAGTTCGCCGATGGCTGCTCTGGACGAGCTGTTTGTGGCGATCACTCAAGCGAATCCCGATTTACGCGTGCGAGTCGGCAATCCCGATGAGTTGCGCAGCAATAAGCTTGACCGCACGCTGGATGTGCTAAAGCATCGGGTGCAGATTCCTGAGCCCAGCGTCGCAGAATCATCGACTGGCGCGGTCATCACCGCGCTCAATGAGGAGGCCGTCGTATGCGCGGCGCTCGGTAACAAGGGCGGCTTGAACTTGGTAGTTACCTACGAGGCCTTTGCGCCGAAGATGCTCGGCGCGGTCCGCCAAGAGCTGATCTTTGCGCGACAGCAAGCGCATGCCGGGCGCCCACCCGGGTGGCTGGGTGTCCCGCTAGTGCTCACATCTCACACCTGGGAGAACGCCAAGAACGAACAATCGCATCAAGACCCGACCATGGTAGAGGCGATGCTGGGTGAGTCGGCTGATGTTGCTCGGGTGGTATTCGCGCCAGACGCCAACGGTGCTGCCGCTGCCTTGGCCCGCGCCTATATGCAGCGTGGCACTATCACTGCACTCGTTGTGCCCAAGCGTCCAGTACCTCATATCCTGACACCGGACCAAGCGCAAGAGCTTGCGGCGATCGGTGCCGTATGCCTAACGGGCGATCCTGCGACGGCGGCCATCTTGCTGGTCGCCACAGGCGCTTATCAGCTGCAGGAAGTGCTCCGCGCGCACGCCCGCTTGACCGAACGGGGTTTGACAGCAGCTGTCGTCTATTTAGCCGAGCCGGCCCGGTTCCGCGCGCCCAGGGATTCTGACGAGGCGCGATACACGCACGCCGAGACTCAGGTGCGAACCCTCTTTCCAACAAAAAGGCCGCGAGTGTTCCTGACCCATACTCGTCCGGAGCCGTTCTTGGGAGCCTTACGGCGGCTGGACACTGGCCCAGCCACCACTGTGGCGCTGGGCTTTATCAACCGTGGCGGAACGCTGGACGTGCCGGGGCTCCTCTTTGCGAACCGAAGCACCTGGGCGCACGTCGTGGAGGCGGTCGCGCGTGTGTTGGGCATGGAACGAGGGAGTGTACTGACTGAAGACGAGCTTGCGGCCGTTAGTGGCACGGGCGAGCCTGCAACACTCCTGCCACCCATACCAGTGTCAGCGCTTTGAGCGCGTGCTTTCGCGGGGCCTGTGTGCCCATAGCACTCACACTGACCGATCAATCGAGGGTTCTGTGACTGGCCTTAATTTACTCGCTTTGAATGTGGGCTCGACCACGGTGAAAGGCGCGACGTATGCGCTTGAATACTCTGACTTAAACGCACAGCCACGACTACTTGAGTGCTCCCGTGCTGAAATCCAAGCTGGTGCCGAGCCACAGGAACTTCTAACATTGCTCCTCGATGCGTTGCCCGAGCCAGCTCAACGCCCAGACGTGGTGGTGCACCGAATCGTACATGGAGGTAACCTATGTGGCGGCCATGAACTGGACGGAGCTATCTTGGCCGAGCTCGAGGCGTTGGCGCCACTGGCGCCGTTGCACCAGCCCGCAGCGCTTACCGTTGCTCGTGCCGCGGGCCAGCGCTGGCCGCAGTCTCGGCATGGCGTGGCGTTTGATACAAGCTTCCACGCTTCACTTGCCCCGTGGAGCCGACGTCTGCCGATTCCCAGAGATTGGGACGCGCTCGGTGTGCGCCGCTACGGCTTCCACGGTCTTGCCTTCGCTTCCGCCTTACGGGAAGTGGCCGCGCAAGACGCTACTGTTCTGCGCGGTCCGGCTGTATTCGCACACCTGGGTGGCGGGTGCAGCGTCTGTGCCGTAGAGGACGGCGTAAGTCGTGACACCACGATGTCCCTCACGCCTTTGGGCGGTGTGCCAGGTCCAACGCGCTCGGGAGATCTCGATCCCGGCGTCTTACTGTATATGCTCCGCCAGAATGGAGGGGATGTAAACGCAACAGAGTTGCGGCTGTTCCACGCTGGAGGCTTGGCGGGGATTGCAGGACACGGGGACATGCGCGTGCTACTTGCCGACTCCGAACCGTCAGCACAGCTTGCTGTGGAGTTGTTCACAGTACGCATCGCGCAGTCGATTGCCGCCATGGCGACCGGGATTAACGGAGTCAACCATCTCGTGTTCTCCGGCGGCATAGGCCATCGCGCGGCGCTTGTGCGGGCACGGATTGTCGCGCGTCTAGAGTGGTTGGGTCTCGCCCTGGATACTGACCTGAACAATGCCGGGGCGACCCGCATCGACGCTCGTACAGGGCCGGGCATATGGAACGTAGCCGTTGACGAGGAACGCGAACTGGCCGAATCGGCGCTAGTCTGGCTCTAGAAAGCCGTACGTCAGTTGTTGCCTGCATAGGAATCCAGTGGCCCGATTACTCACGTGAAAAAGACCCTTTCTGTTCTGGCTTTGGGCGTGTTGCCAGCCCTCTCATTGGCCGCAGGAAACCATGCGGGTGGCCATGGCCCGGCGCATGGTATGCCGGGCCATGACATGTCGACGATTTCTAGCGCGCCGCTGCCAACTGGTACACCTGGCGGGCCCGCTAAAGTGACACGCACAATAGAACTCACGATGGACGACACAATGCGATTTACGCCGAGCGAAATCCACGTTAGTGCCGGCGAGACCGTGCGCTTCTTTATCAAGGATAAGGGGAAAATCCCTCACGAAATGGTGATCGGATCGATTGCCAATTTGAAGGCCCTTGCTGCAGAAATGCAAAAAATACCAGGGATGCAGCATGCGGAACCGAATATGATCACCTTGGCACCAAGCAAGATTGGCGGCTTGATGTGGCAGTTCGACCAGGCTGGCACAGTCGATTTCGCCTGCCTGATTCCGGGCCATATGGAGGCCGGGATGGTTGGCAAGGTAAAGGTCAGCTGAGTTATTACAAAGATATGTCACGGAAAAAATTGGTCTTTGGGTTGGTCGGCGTCGCCATCATTGCTGCCGCCGCCATCCTTTACAGCATGACGCGGCAATCTGGCCCGGCGTTCATCGATCCTGCGGACCAGGCGATGGTGATGCAGGGCGAGGCGATTTACGCCAACGATTGCGCGACGTGCCACGGTAAATCTCTGCAAGGTCAGCCGAACTGGCGTGAGCGCCTGCCTAATGGCAGGCTTCCTGCACCGCCCCACGACAAGACCGGGCACACTTGGCACCATCCCGATGTAATGCTGGTGGATATGGTCAAGAACGGTCTGGTACCAGGGCGGACGGCGCCTCCGGGCTATGTGAGCGACATGCCGGCGTACCGCGACGTCCTTAGCGACCAAGAGATCAATGCGGTACTCGCTTATATCAAAAGCAGCTGGCCGCCAAAAGTTCTCGCGGCGCAAAAGGAAGTTACTTTGCAACGAGAGAACTGATGCAATTGAGTGCACCTTTATTTGTATTGTTAGACGTCTAAGTCTTACGTTTTCCTTGGAGCAAGTTTTTATGAAATTATGGTTAGCAGCGGCTGCCTTAGCTACCGCATCATCCTTTGCACATGCTGCCGGTACGGCCATCACCGTATACCAGGATCCCAATTGTGGCTGCTGCACAGGCTGGGTCGAGCACATGCGCAAGTCAGGCTTTGACGTTACGGCGATTAAGACTACCGACATGGCTTCGGTGAAACAAAAACTCGGGGTGCCGTCGCAGCTTGGTTCATGTCACACGGGTGTGATCAAGGCCACCGGCCAAGTTATCGAGGGGCATGTGCCGGCTAACGCCGTCAAAAAATTGATCACCGACGCGTCAGTAAAGGGGGTGTCGGCGCCTGGCATGCCTTTAAACGCGCCTGGCATGGGCCAGCTTGACGGCAATCTGATTACTGTGGACTTCACGGGTAAGGCGTTTTCTCGAGATTAGGCACCGCGCAGTAATGGGTAGAGCGCGAAGTGAGCTGCATCATTGCGCCCGAGCGCGCACGCTATAAGCAAGGGTATCGCTTTCGTCGCAACTGAGCACTCGTCGGTTCCAGGCGTTAGAACGGCGCTGCATTACGCGCACCGTTAGAACGATTGGTACAGTTTTAGAGGATGCGGTTGTTTTGCCTTTTGACATACACACGTTCGGTACATAGGTCTTCGCCGACTTTAGGACAGTACAGCCTCCTGACTTGTCGCTGCAACATTGAAGACATCTAGCATGTGCGTCAAGCTCGATTCTTCAATCGTCGATAGCGGCCCAAGGCTGCGTAGACGCTCCAATGTTCGCGCGACTTCGCGAATTCGTGCCGGTTCCTCGCGCGCAAGTAATTGGGGCAACGCGGCGATTGCCGCGTCGGCATCAATACGGATGATGTTGGCTTGTCGACGTACGATGTCTCGGAAAGAGTCCATGTTAAAGCCAAGATTGCAGTCGGGTTGATGCAGCTCAAGCGTCAGATTGGCACGTCGTTCGTCGATTGAACTGCAGAAGCGGTGAATATAGAATACGGCTCGAATACCTGCCTCGACGGCGCCGCCTTCAGCTGCCGCATTGCGAAGCCCAGCGATTTCTTGCGCCACAAAGGCCCGGTGTTCGGGCGAAACACTGGGTCGCCTGCGCGAGGATTCATCATCGGCCGCTTCTCCGGTGAGTGCTTGTACCCAAGGTGAGCTGTATGTCCATTCAAAAACCTTTTCGTAGGCGTCGTCGCGAACGTCTTGCCAGAGGTTCAACGTCTTTACGATAGCGTCCGACCACGCTCCCTGGATTTGCAGAAAAGGATTGTCGCCGGCAATGGGTGTGCGTTGCTCGCGGACTTTTTTCGCCGTATTAGCTATGACCGGTGCTAATGGATTGCGATCAGACCACCATTCGTAAGAAAGCCGCAACGGATGCACGGTCTGTACCCAGTACGCCGTCTGTGGCGTCACTGCCTGGCGCACCCAGGGCTGTACAAACTGACGGTACAAACCGAGGTTGATCTTCGATACTTGCGCCACGGCGGCGAAACGCCGGTCACTCTCAGGGTCTGGCTGAACGATTTCACGCACGCTGGCGATGCCTTCACGTTGGACTGACAGTTCATAGCTTTCGGTAGAAAGCACTGCATCTTTTTGTGGATTTTCTGCAATCGTTGCCCGGTAAATGCCGGCGGGCAGGACGTCAATCAAGTCGATGTTGGTGGCGAACTTATGATGCTCTTTGCGGCTAACCGCCCCGGAGACGAAGATGCCCAGGTGGCCGACGCTTTCGTGAGTGGCGTAAATAATGGTTTGATCGTGCGTCAGCACATCCTTGTCATCGTCGTACAGGTCAGTGATCCAGCCTAGCGCCTGCGGTGGCGGTGTAATGTTGTCGCCATAGGAGCAGAACACCACGATTGGCGAGCGAATGTTGCGCAGGTCGATACGCACGCCGTCCGAGGTGAGCAGTTCGGTCGTGGCAAGGCGGTTGCCAACGAACAGATTGTCAACGATGTACTGCATCTCAACATCATTGAGGTAGACGTATCCACCCCAATATTTTTCAAAGCCCAAGTAACGTGGGGCCTCGTCGTCGATGTTGGTGTATACGTGATGTTGTTTGCTCCATAGCGTATTGGCTGGATTCAGGTTTTCGAAGTTTTGCACCAACCAGGCGCCATCAAAGCGTCCAGCGCCAAGGTCGCTGGTCATTGCAGTGAGCCAACTGCCACCAAGCAGGCCTGCGGCATAGCGCATGGGGTTACGCCCGCGCCAGCCAGCCCAATACGACAGCGGTGCGCCGGCGACAATGATTGGGCCGAACAATTCGGGACGCATCGCTGCGGTCATCAGGATCTGCCACCCCGCTTGGCAATTGCCGATGACGGCCGGTTTGCCCTCGCGGCATGGGTGCAGCGCAATCACCTTTTCCAGAAAGGCGGCTTCGGCGTGCATCACGTCCTCGATTGTCTGCCCCGGTACCGGGTCGGGCAAGAAGCCAATGAAATAGCATGGATGGCCGGCGCCGATCACTACACCGATCTCACTGTCGACTTTGAAGCCGCCAATACCGGGGCCGTGGCCGGCGCGTGGATCGATCACCACGAACGGTCGCTTCATGTGGTCCGTAGGCTTATCGTAAGGCGGTATGATCCGTACCAGCCAATAATTCACGGGACGAGGCAAGTCCCGGCCGAACATAACCACTTCAGAAGGGAAGTCCAGGACATGCGGAACCTCTTCCGTGAGGTGGGCCTGGTACTGGTTGCCGCGCTGGCGCATCACGTCTGCATAGAGGATGCTTCGTTGCCAAGCATCGACTGCATACTCCCTCATCGCGTCGACCGACGGCAGTCCAGCAGCTGAAAAAAGCCCCAGAGTATTTCCTGGTGGGCCAGCTGTACTGTCTTTTTCTGATGCATCTGCGGTCTATACGATTTTTTGGTGGTCATGTCGGTTTACCCATTGGTTGTCAGTTCATGGTCCTTAAGAAGACTAGGTTACTGGGGTGGAGTAGTAGGCGCAGGCATGCGATCCATCATCATTTGCATCATCGACTGCATCATGTCCATGCGCTTTAGCATCATCGTGTGGTGTGCCGCTGATGATTTCGTGGAAGTCTTTTCGGCTGTTTGGGGAGACATACCGTCCTTCATTCCCATACCTTGCATTCCCGCAGAAGCCATTCCCATCATTTTCATGCCTTCCTGCATTAGCTTATGGTGCTCGGACATCAGTGCTTGCCGTTCATCGGGGCTCGCCTTCTGAAGCTTTTCATGAAATGCATGCATCGTCTGCATGTGCGTATCCATTTGCTTTTCTAACAGAGCCGGATCCACATCTGTTTGGCCTGATGCTGACGTCCCGCCCGTCGCGGCCAACTCAGGATGGTGGACGTTGTGCTCGTCTGCGGTCTGAGCCAGGGCTAGAGCGCTAGCCGAACTTAAAATAATAGAAGAAACAACTAAACGAACTTTTCTCATGGTGAGCTCCTTGCAGCAATTAATAGTCAAGAGGTTGACTACTGTCTTGACTATACTCACCATGGCCTGTCATAGAGATGTCGCGGTCATTACAAAGCTGTAATGACCGTGGTCTATGTCTACTATTATTGGATGTCGCGCGTACGCAAGGAAAACTTGGCCTTAGACGGATTTTCGCAGTCGTAGTGCGTTAAATACGACTGACGCCGAACTCAGGCTCATGGCCAGTGCCGCGATCAACGGCGAGAGCAAGAGTCCAGTAAACGGATATAAGACACCCGCTGCCAGCGGCACGCCCAGTGCGTTGTAAATGAATGCGAAGCCGAGGTTTTGCTTCATATTGGCCACCGTCATGTTTGACAGGTGTTGAGCCGTGGAGATACCGCGTAGATCCCCTTTGACCAGCGTGATTTGGGCACTGTTCATGGCCACGTCGGTGCCGGTTCCCATGGCAATGCCGACATTTGCTTTGGCTAGAGCCGGTGCGTCGTTGATGCCGTCGCCCGCCATGGCGACAATGCGCCCCTGCGATTGGAGCTTGTTAACCAAGTCCAGCTTGTCGGCGGGTTTGACCTCGCCGTAAACTTCGTCAATGCCCAGGCGTTTCGCGACGGCTTTCGCGGTCGAGACGCCGTCTCCGGTGGCCATGATGACGCGGATTCCCGCCGCCTTCAGCGTGCGCATCGCTTCAGGCGTACTGTCCTTGATGGGATCGGAGACGGCCAGCAAGCCCGCCAACCGGCCATCAACTGCAAGATACATGACGCTGGCGCCCGTGGTCCGGAAGGACTCAGCGGTGGTAGTCAGCGGCAGGACATCCACCCTTTCTTGCTGCATGAGCGCGGTATTGCCCAATGCCAACATTTTGCCGTCGACCTGGCCGCGAACGCCAATGCCGCTGCCCGATTCAAAATTAAAGACGGGACTCAAGGCCATGCCTTGCTTGCGCGCCGCGTCGACGATGGCGTCGGCCAAGGGATGTTCGCTGCCCTGATCCAGGCTTGCGGCAAGGCGCAGCACCTCGTCGGCTTCCATATCGCCGGCGGGGATCGCTTGCTCGAACGCGGGCCGGCCATCGGTCAAGGTGCCGGTTTTATCGACAATCAGCGTATCGACTTTGCGCAGGTTCTCGATCGCGGCTGCATCGCGAAAGAGCACGCCTTGCGTGGCGCCTCGGCCCGTTGCGACCATGACGGACATGGGTGTGGCCAGCCCCAATGCACAAGGGCAGGCGATGATCAACACGGCTACGGCGTTGATCAAGCCATAAACCCAGCTTGGCTGTGGACCGAAAATGCCCCAGACAAACAGCGTGGCGATGGCGATGGCGACCACGGCCATGACGAAATAACCGGCCACAAGGTCAGCCATGCGTTGCATCGGTGCGCGGGAGCGCTGCGCCTGGGCGACGAGCTGGACGATTTGCGAGAGCACCGTGGCCGAGCCGACCTTCTCGGCACGGATCACCAGCGCACCAGACGTATTCATGGTTGCCCCGATGACCCTGTCGCCTGGCCGCTTGCTCACCGGCAGAGATTCTCCGGTTAGCATCGACTCATCCAAGGAACTCGTGCCGTCTTCGACAAGGCCATCCACCGGTACCTTTTCGCCTGGGCGCACACGCAAACGATCGCCTTCATGGACGTTCGAAAGCGGTACGTCCTCTTCGGTTCCGTCCGCGTTGATGCGGCGGGCCGTCTTGGGGGCCAGGCCAAGTAAAGACTTGATGGCGGCCGAAGTTTGCGATCGCGCCCGCAGCTCGAGAACCTGGCCGAATAGTGTCAAGGAAATAATGACCACTGCGGCTTCAAAGTAAACGTCAACGCGCCCCATCGACATGAACGTTTCAGGAAATACGCCCGGGGCGACCGTCGCAACGGTGCTGTAGACAAATGCCGCACCTGTGCCCAGCCCAATGAGCGTCCACATGTTAGGGCTGCGGTTGATAATCGATTGCCAGCCACGCACGAAAAATGGCTGCCCCGACCATAACACCACAGGAATCGAGAGCACGAGCTCGATCCACGTTTGCGTCGTTATGTTGAACCAGCCAAGCTGGGGGCCAAACATGGCCAGCACGGTGACGACAACGGAAAAGGGCAGCGTCCACCAGAATCGTCGCGAAAAGTCTTTCAGTTCGGGGTTGTCATCTTCCAGGCTGGGCATCAGCGGTTCGAGCGCCATGCCGCATTTGGGACAGCTTCCCGGGTGCTCCTGCCGGATCTCGGGATGCATGGGGCAGGTGTAGATCGTGCCCGGAGCTGCTTGCTCGAAAGTCACTGCGTCCTCGTTTTTTTTTGCTGCGAGGAACTTCTCAGGATCGTGCTTGAACGTTTCCAGACACTTCGTACTGCAAAAATAGAAAGCCTTTCCGTCACGCTGAATGTGATTTGAGGAATTTTTTGTGACATTCATGCCGCACACGGGATCGGTGAGCTGCGAATCGGAGTCCGGCTGTTTTACATTCTGGTGGTCGGAATGTTGAATCTTGTTCTGCTCCATGACATGAAAACCTTTTCAAGAGTGAGCGGCATGTCCTGCCTCGTGCACGGCCATGGACATTTTCCGCGCTTAGGCGAACGAAAAGCTCTATGGTGCCATGCATCAGCTTATTTGGGCTGTTCCAGTGAAATTACATTTTTGTCATGTGCGGGGCTGGCGGCCGGAAATTTATCGGCGTGCAGTGTACGGAGGAGTCTTCTTCTGGCGGTTAAGAGGACCGCTCGCAGTGGCGATGGCCAGCTCGGTCGGTTTTGATGCATTAGGGCTAATGTCGCAGCATTACGAAAGAGTAATGCTGCAGTCATCGTCCTGTCAGTGGCCGGCCAATATAGTTGTCCTCAAGCGGCTCTGATGCCACCTTTGAAGCCAATCCACTTTGCTCATATTGGAGATTCAACATGTTTAGAATTCGTCCCGTACTTGTTGCCATTGCCTTTTCACTGTCCGCAAGCGCAGTCCACGCGGCAACCTTGCCAAATGGCGTCGTGTATAGCGCCAATGAAGGAGATGGTTCTATTAGCGAAATCACCCTAAGTACGGGGGATGTGCGTACAGCGCAAATAGCTGTCATACCACATAATGTCCAAATCTCCCCCGACGGCAAGACATTGCTTGCCGTCGGTACACCAGCCGTGAAGACTGGTGGTCAGGGGACGCATGGCGGCGCAGGAGGGACTTCGACTTCTGTTAAAGCCGATTCGCACGCGGAGGGTGACGCCGGGTTACTAATTCTCAACGCTAGCGAGCTCGGACAGGCACTGGAAGCACTACCTGCTGGGAGCCACCCTTCGCACGTCGTCACCAGTCGGGACGGACGCTACGCCTATATCACGAACGCCGATACAGATCGGGTATCGGTAGTCGACATCCAAGGTGAAGTTGCTACTGGAGGTTATCCGCACGGCTTGCGGTTAAGCCCGGACGGACGGGAGCTTTATGTAGCAAACGTTACCGACAATACGGTATCGATCATCGATACCCAAAGCCTTAAAGAGGCGGCGCGCGTTTCTGTTGGCAAAGCACCGGTACAAGTGGCCTTCACGCCCGATGGTAAGCACGTCTATGTGTCGCTACGAGATGAAGACAGTGTGGCGATCATCGATACTTCCTCCAGGAAAGTCATAAAGACCGTAAGCGTCGGGCGTAACCCCATTCAACTCTACGCAGCAGCTGGCGGCAGCAAAATGTACGTAGCTAACCAGGGAAGCGATAACAATCCGGATGACACGGTTTCAGTGATCGACACGAAAAGCCAAAGCGTTATAAACACCGTGGTCACTGGCAAAGGCGCACATGGTGTGGTCGCGAGCACCGATGGCGGTTTCGTATTCATTACTAACACCAAAGACAACACCGTAAGTGCTATCGACACAAGCACTCAAGATGTGGTCGCTACCTATTCAGTTGGCCCCAATCCCAATGGGATCACATACCGCAGCATTCCGTAAGGCCAATGCTTTCGATGTAGCCCCGGTATGCTGGGGCTACTCAATCGCAAGCCCGGTTCGGCAAGCTAAATTCGGGTTTGTTGCGACATTGGAGTGCGTGTAATCGTGATCAAGGAGAATACATTGAGCCAGCAATCAACTCTCAGTCCAGCAGAAGTATATGAGCGCTACCTTAGCCGTGCTATTGCAGATCCTTGGACGCGCGTAGTGCTTGAATTGGCGTCGCCCAAACCCGGCGAGCGAGTTTTGGATCTTGCGTGCGGTACGGGCAGTGTCGCACGACAGGTCGCTCCCATGGTTGGGATAAGCGGTCAGGTCCTTGCTCTGGATATCAATTCAGAAATGCTCGAGGTAGGCCGTGCACAACCGTCACCGGCTGGTGCTTCGATACTCTGGCAAGTGGGTGATGCAACTCGCCTCGAACTTCCCGGTGACGCGTTTGATCTTGTGCTATGTCAACAAGGACTCCAGTTCTTTCCAGACCGGGCGGCTTCAGTTCGCGAAATGCGTCGCGTGCTACGCGGTGGCGGTAGAGCAGGCATCAGTGTCTGGCAGTCCCTGAACCGACATCCCGTATATGAGGCGCTGTTTACGGCAACCGCACGCCATCTCGATACGCCCATCACGGACGTCGACGTTGCCTTTTCATTATCAAACCCCGAGGAGTTATACATGTTGCTCAGCGAGGCGGGCTTTCAAGATATCGAAATCACTCCTGAAACACTGCTTATTCGCATGCCTGAGCCGGAAAGGTTTGTCCAGTTTTCAATACTGGGCGCAGCCACATCAGTGCCAGCATTTGCATCTATGGATGCCTCAGAGCGCCTCGCTCTTGTGGAGGAAGTAAGGGCGAAGACGCACGCTATCATCCAAGGCTTTCGGGATGGGGATTCTCTTGCGTTTTCTATGGAGTCAAACATCGCGATTGCAAAGTAACCGACCCCCGGCTTCTACTTTTCATGCGCTGGTTTGCAAGGCAAACTTTTCACTTGGTACAATCGTCGTCGCCATGAAGAAATTTCTCCTTATTTTTATGCTGCTTATGCTGCCGCTCCAGGCCTCCTGGGGCGTCGTGAGTATGTATTGCCAGCCAGAACGGGAGATTTGCGTCGAGGCCTGTGATAGTGGCGGTCAAGAGCCGCGTGTCGATTTAATCGACGTGTCAAAGCAAATCAGTTCAACCTCGACAGGCCTGGATCAGCACGAACATTCGTGCCAAGCGCCAGCGGCGTCGATTACTTCATCTGCACATCAAATTATTCCTTCCTTATCGTCTAGCTTGACCCTTCAGTTTCAAGAGGCGCTGCTAAGCTTGCCGACCTTTTTCGAGCGGCCCGAGCGGCCCCAGTGGCTTTTCGTTGCCTAAGCTGGTACGCCGCTGATTCGACTTTCCTCCTGCTCCACGCCTACGTCCTCAGCGTCGTCGCGTTCAACTGACTTTGAGCGCGCGCCCAGCCATTTGCGACGGTAGCGCTTAGCCCCCGCATGTAACGGACGATCCGTTGCATATCGGCGCTTGGCCAGAATACCGATGTCACCTGGTGATTAACGTTATTGCGAGCAAAGGTCGACGGTGCTTGAAGCCATCAATCTGGACTGCGTGCGCGGTGAGCGCCGCCTATTTCATAACCTGAACTTTCAGCTTAAGGCTGGTGAGTGCCTATTGGTGCGCGGCGAGAACGGCAGCGGCAAAACCAGTCTTTTACGCATGCTGGTGGGGCTGACGCCTCCGGCTGCCGGCGCCATTCATTGGCGGAATAGTCCGATTATGAAGCTGGGCGATGAGTACCGTCGCGAGCTACTGTATTGCGGCCACCCGTTGGGCCTGAAGGATGATCTAAGTGCGACGGAAAACTTGATTTTCAGCACGGCGTTGACGGACGAGTTCGTTACTCAGGACGCTGTGTACGAAGCCCTAGGCCAAGCTGGATTGCAAGGCAGGGAGCATCTGTCGGTGCGAGCCTTGTCGCAGGGGCAAAAGCGTCGTGTGAATCTGGCCAGGCTCCTGCTGCAAAAGCGTGCCTTGTGGGTGCTCGATGAACCCCTGACCGCGTTGGATACTCAAGCGGGCCAATGGGTAGTACGGGTCATCGATCAGCATCTGAGCAATGGCGGGATCGCAGTCTTGACGACGCATCAGGATCTGACCTTAGCAGGCGCGACACACGTTATACGGGTAGGCGTATGAGCGACATCATTGGCTTATCCGTACTTCGCGGGGTAATACATCGAGACTTAAGGCTGGCCATGCGACGCAAGTTCGACGTGCTGACACCGCTTTTTTTCTTTGCAATCGTAGTCAGCCTGTTCCCATTGGGTATCGGCTCTGAGCACGACATGTTGCGGCAGATCGCGCCAGGCATTCTTTGGGTGGCGGCACTGCTGGCGACTATGTTGTCGCTTAATCGGCTGTTCGAACAGGATTATGCCGACGGCACCCTGGAGCAAATGGCTCTTTCACCTGCTCCGCTAGGAATGCTGGTGCTCGGCAAGGTGCTCACGTATTGGCTGTTGACGGGTTTGCCCTTGACGTTGCTGGCTCCGCTGCTGGCATTGCAATTCAATTTACCAACCCCTTCGTTACTGGTACTGGCTGCGTCGCTGGCCATTGGTACGCCCGTACTTAGCTTTATTGGCGCGATCGGAGCGAGTTTGACCCTGGGCCTGCGAGGCGGCAGTGTCCTTGTCGCCTTGCTTGTGCTTCCGCTTTATGTGCCGGTGCTGATCTTTGGCACGGGTTCCGTAGACGCCGCCGCTGCCGGTCTGGGGGCTACGGCGAATCTATCGTTGCTGGGTGCCGTGCTGGTTTTAACTGGCTTTTTTGCACCGTGGGCCACAACCGTGGCATTACGGATTGCCTTGGAATAATGAGTAAGTGAATGATTAATTGGTTTAAGTATTCATCGCCCAAAATGTTTTACCTCCTAGCTGGCAAGCTAATTCCATGGTTTGCAGCTGCTGCCGCGATTCTGGCGATCATAGGGATGTACGTGGGTTTCTTCATGGCGCCCACCGACGCCCAGCAAGGTGAGGGCTATCGCATCATCTTCCTGCACGTGCCGGTCTCCTGGATGTCGATGTTCATTTATTTGGTTATGGCTTTCTGGGCCGCGATAGGGCTGGCATTTAACAATCGTTTAGCGGCCATGATGGCCTCGGCCTTGGCTCCCACCGGCGCCATGTTCACGTTTCTTTCACTCTGGACGGGAAACCCATGTGGGGAACCTGGTGGGTCTGGGATGCGCGCCTGACCTCCGAGCTGATTCTTCTCTTCTTGTACATCGGCTTTATGGCGCTTCAGTCAGCGATTGATGAGCCACGGCGCGCGGATAAGGCCGGTGCTGTCCTTGCTCTTGTCGGCGTGGTCAACATTCCAATTATCTATTTTTCAGTGCAATGGTGGAACACCTTGCATCAAGGCGCATCTGTTTCGCTGACACAAGCCCCTTCAATGGCGGCGCTCATGCTAATTGGCATGCTGCTTATGGCCTTGGCGTCATGGATGTACACGGTGGCGATCGCACTGATGCGCGTGCGCTGCATCATTTTAGAACGCGAACATCATGCTGGGTGGTTAGACGAATTGAAGGAGGTAAAGCAATGAATTGGACGAGTCCTGCTGAATTTTTTGCCATGGGCGGCTATGGGCAGTACGTATGGGGTTCATTCGGTGTCGCCATTGTCGTGCTTGGCGCCGAATGGTACCTGCTGTGCCAGCGCCGCAAAGCAGCTTTATCGCTGGTGAAGCGTCGGTTAATCCTGAAGGAAGAGGAATTTCGATGAAAAATCGCCATAAGCGCCTCGCGCTCATTGCTGGTGGCTTGGCCGCGTTCGGCATTGCCACAGCGTTAGTGCTCAATGCTTTTCAGAGCAACCTTGTGTTTTTCTTCACGCCTACGCAGGTGAGTGCCGGTGAAGCTCCTCAGGGGCGGACGTTTCGTGTCGGAGGCATGGTGCAAACCGGCAGTGTGCAACGCCAAAGTGATGGGCTCACGGTGAAATTCGTTGTGACCGATACCGCCAAAATGATACCGGTCAGTTATACGGGAATATTGCCGGACCTGTTTAGTGAAGGCAAAGGGGTGGTGGCCCAAGGCAAGCTCGGGGCCGATGGGTTGTTCCGGGCAGAAGAGGTGCTTGCCAAACACGATGAGAACTATATGCCCCCCGAGGCGCAGCATGCGCTGGATGAGGCCGCCAAGAACACGATTACTACGAGGCGATAACGCTGATGATTCCTGAACTCGGTCATTTCTCTCTGATTCTGACGCTGTTCGTGGCGCTTGCGCAAGGCTGCTTAGCCCTCGCTGGCGCGGCGCGTGGCAATGCTGTCTGGATCGCCTTTGCTCGACCTGCCGCGCGCGCACAGTTCCTTTTAATTATTGTTAGCTTCGCGACGCTTGGTTGGTCCTTCATCGTTAAGGATTTTTCGGTGGCTTACGTCGCCCAGAATTCCAACTCGCAATTGCCCTTGCTTTACCGTATAGCCGCCGTCTGGGGTGGCCACGAAGGATCGCTCTTGCTGTGGCTGCTGATGCAAACAGGCTGGGCATACGCAGTAAGTGTATTTTCAAAGCAACTGCCCGATGTCATGGTTGCACGCGTATTGGGGGTGCTGGGCTTGGTCACGGCTGGATTCCTGCTCTTTGTGCTGCTTACCTCTAACCCGTTCGAGCGCCTGGTACCTTCGCCCATAGAGGGTATGGACCTGAATCCGCTACTGCAAGACATTGGACTGATATTTCATCCACCACTGCTGTACATGGGGTATGTCGGATTTTCGGTAGCGTTTGCATTTGCCATTGCCGCACTGCTGGCGGGGCAGCTCGACTCGACGTGGGCCCGTTGGTCCCGGCCCTGGGCGACGGCAGCGTGGTTGTTCCTGACCTTAGGTATCGCCTTGGGAAGCTGGTGGGCGTACTACGAGCTGGGTTGGGGCGGTTGGTGGTTCTGGGATCCGGTAGAGAACTCTTCGTTTATTCCGTGGCTGGTGGGTACCGCATTGATTCACTCCTTGGCGGTAACCGAAAAGCGTGCCAGTTTCAAAAACTGGACGGTGCTGCTTGCCATCAGTACGTTCTCGCTTTCATTGCTGGGCGCTTTTCTTGTACGGTCTGGCGTGCTGACGTCAGTACACACCTTCGCCACCGATCCCCGCCGAGGCGTGTTCATTTTGATGCTATTCGCCGTGGTGGTGGGCTCGTCCTTGTTTTTATTTGCACTGCGTGCGCCAAAAGTGGGCATGGGCGGACGGTTTGAACTGATATCCCGTGAATCTCTCTTGCTGGTGAACAACGTATTGTTGGCTGTAGCAGCGGGTGCCGTGATCCTCGGAACGTTATATCCGCTTTTCATTGATGCGCTCGGGTTAGGCAAACTTTCCGTGGGGCCGCCATACTTTAATGCCGTTTTCATACCGCTGATG
>LNAP01000643.1_pt1 | contig 38377 bp, 36 predicted proteins | sample 602601 | NCBI WGS metagenome assembly LNAP01 (sample SAMN02440304, study PRJNA202911) | soil metagenome | biome: Subtropical and temperate rainforests or woodlands; isolation source: soil samples (1 kg each in a 20% v/v slurry with milli Q water) were... ... | reverse complement strand
CTCGACGCTGCTGTTCGGCGCCATCATGGGCTTCCTGTGGATGGGAGTCGGTCCGCTGGTCGCGGGCGCGGTCGCCGAGATGTTCGGCCTGCGCTGGCAGGCGATGATCCAGGGCCTCGCCTTCATGAGCCACCAGATCGGCAGCTTCCTCGGCGCTTACGGAGGCGGGGTGCTCTACGACGCGCTCGGCTCCTACACCATGGCCTGGCGCATCGGAGTGGCGCTGGGCTTGGCAGGAGGCATCGTGCAGGTGGCGTTTGCGCTCGTCAGGCCGTCGCAGCCACCGGCGCCGGTGTTGCGGACGGCGTAACGGCGGCGTCTGATCGCTAGGGTCAACTGATGAGCTCTGGGCGTATGCCGCTCGGCCTGGTCGTGACGGACAGCTGGTGAGCCAGGGCTGAGCTGCCCAATGCGCTCCTGAAAACGTACCGAATTCGCACTTAGTTCCATATGTGAAGCTGGGTGAGGGAACTTTAGCGGGTGCCGGTACTTGCCTTTGTTGAAAGCAGGACCGCATGTTCATTCTCAATGAGAAGATCGCGCCTCCACCCCGTCAGCAAATATTCAACGATTACGACCGTCAAGACGCCGCCATTGCAAAGCGGGCTGAGGACGAACGTTGGATGGAGCACATCATTGAAGCTTTCCTCGGAAAACTAAAACTGATTTGGAAGTAGTCGCGCTCAGGTCCGTATTTGCAAGTCCGTATTTGAGAGTGTGATGGTCGACAAAGAACGGCGCATAAGACGCGCCCGATCTCGCAAGCTTCGCGCGACGAGAGAGCCTCTAGCGAGCTGTGTGATCCCCGGCCGGACTGCGGCGTCAATTCGCTATCAGTACACACCGACCTCAGTTCTCGTCAGGTGTCTCGGACGGCGTAGCAGGGCGACAGACTCTCATGGGAGCATTGGCTACGACGCCGCGACGTTCACCTTCACCGGTACGGGCAGCGGAAGGCGCAGCCCCCGAGCCAATGCAGGGCGTCTGGACGCAGGCTGCCTCTTCGGCAGCTTGCCGAAATGCGCGAGGGCTTGCATCAAGGTGCATCGCACGGCCGGCTCGATCTTCGCGCAAATGAACCAGCAGACGAGCACAAGCAGGCCTAGCGCGATCCACAAGGCTGAGGTGGCGTCGAGCCCGGCGTCGACCAGCGCACGAATGATCGCCGCGCCGATCACGTTGTGGGTGAGATAGAGTGGATAGGTGATCAGCCCGAGCGTTCTCAAATACGCCGGTGCTTCAGGAGAAGCGGTGCCCGCCAAGCGCCTGCTTCGTTTCGCGGCAAGGGCAATGACGAGCACCGCGGCCGCCCAGACGATGATCGGAACGAGGGCTGGCTGATCCGCGATGGCGGGTATCGACGTCAGAAAGAAATCGGCGAAGAAATAGATTTCCGCGGCGCCAGACAGACAGGTGACGGCGACGGCGACCTGTTCGAGCGCCGTCAATTCCCGGTTCGCGGAAATGAACAACCAGATCCCTAGCGCGAAGAAGCAGCCATGGCTCAGCAGGAATGCCGCGCACGGCACCCGGAACATCAGGATGACGAGATAGGGTAGGTCGGACGGCGTCGTGCATGACGCGACCAGCAGGGCGATCGCGTTGAATAGGGCGCTGTAGATGGTGAGGCCGAAGGCGAGGTGGCGCAGCGTGATCTTCTTCGTCAGCATCGCGCAGAGCACGAGTCCGTAGAACGCGGTCTCGGCGGCCAGCGTCCAGTAGACCTCGTCGAGCCATTGGCCGGTGACGCCCTTGGGGATCATCAGCATGGCGTGGATGTAGGGCAGGATGATTTCGGAGGCCGGCGCGCTGCCGAAGAGCAGCAGCACGAGGAAGGTCGCGGTGGCGCAGACCCAGACCGCCGGATAAAGCCTGAGCGCGCGGCCAAGAAGAAACGCGCCCGGCGAAGACTGGCTCGCGGAATTGGCAATGACGAAACCGGAGATGACAAAGAATATCTCGACGCCGACCCAGCCGAACCAGGTGAACGGCGCGGCCGAGGGGTAGAGAACCTCGGCGGCGACGGTGCGCTCGAAGCCGGGGACGCCGATCGAGGTCCAGGCCCAGGACCAGAACATCTGGTGAAAAATCGCGACGCCGAGGGCGGCGGCGAAACGCAGCGGATCCAGCAACGGTAAATGGCTCTTCACGGCAATGGACCAGATTCATGCAACGATCCCGCTGGAGATATTGAATCCGGTCATGGCACTCTGCGAGGTGGGTCACACTTGTGAAGCTGAACCAACGGACGGAGGATCAGCCGGCAAAGTAACCGCCATGTTTGACCCAAAGCGGAGTTGCCTGATCTCCTATTCCAGCAAGTCAGGAATTGAGCGCGTCGTAAACGATGCCCAGGATCACGCTGTATGTCAGGAGCATCGCCAGCGAGAACAGTGCCGGCGAAATGCCAAGTCCAGCCTGGAATGCGAATAAGCCAAGCCCGATCATGGGAAAGAACACCGTCCCCATGATCGCCCATCCGAGCACGCCGTATGCCATTCCTTTGATCGCGCCGATCTTGCCTGGCAGCCACCGATAGAGATGTCCAAAGGCGAGACTGACGAAGGTTGAGCCGTTCAGGAATGAAAGTAGCCAAGGCACCACGGGATGGATTGCGGTGCCGGTCACATGGCTCAGCGTCGTCTGGAGACTTTCGTAGGGCTCGAACGACGGAAGTAGTCCGGCCCAGGACTTGAAATACATCAGCAGCGAATGCGCGATGCTTCCGCACAACCCTGCAACGACTGCCTTCCAGATCCTATTGCCTGAAGGCATGCCAGATTGCCCGTTTTCAGCGGTCGCTGCTGCCCGTCGCGATCATGGGCGCAATTCGATCGAAGCGTCAATCTGGCCTCGCCAGCTGCGGCGCGTGCATGTCGGTTGCCGACGACGAGGATCGGAACGGCAATGAAGCCACTCACCAAGAGCAGCCAATCCTGCCGAACGTCCAGGAGGATAGCAGCGCTTCCGCCGATGACTGACCATATGAAGGGGATCACCAGAAGCCAGCACGAGAAGCGGCTGGTCGTCATAAGCAACAGACCGAAGGTGAAGATCGTGACAGGGCAGGGAGAAACTCCGAACATCGGCAACGTCGGCCAGGGATGCCCCGTCGCGATCCCGATCAGCGGATAAACGAGAGATGCGTAGAGAACGAACCCCGCGCCGATCGCCGCTCGAAAGCCGTCATTGATCGCGAAGCGAAGACCATCGCGAACGATACCAGTGTAGAGGAGTGCGGCGCCCTCTGCCACGAACAAGGCGCCAAAGGCGAACGCGGCCTTGTTTATCGGCGAGAAGAAGACGCCGTGATAGAGAATGCCGGTGCTCAGCCACATCAATCCAAGGATGGCTGAGACAATGCGGTCAGAGGCACGGCCTTTCCGAAAGAGGGCGGCCACGGCGACGGCTCCAAGCACGTAAGCCAAAATTTGCGCGGGCCAGATCGCCTTGTTGTAGGTCGCGAAAACGTGGAGGAACTGCTCAAGCGTAAAGGGAAGCATGGGTGCGCTTCTCCTGGACAATTTCGATTGAGCGTAGAGGACTGCGCTGCTTCGCCGCTTGATGAGGATCAACGTCGTCACTCGAGGTTCGCTCGCTGCCCGAGGTCGACATGGATCGTTCGGCTTCGACGTCGTCCTCTGCGCGCATGGCGGAGCCAACACTTCGACGGTACGCCTAGCTCAGCGCTCGTGCCCTGGACGCCGCGCAGCGTTTCGGGCGATGCGAAGCGTCGTCCGGTGTGGTGTGCTGCAGAGCCGGGGCCCATGTATCCGCATGGTGTCGTGTCGCGTTCTGGATCCCAGAGCAGCGTTGCATGCTGCACCGCGTCCGGGACACGAACGGAGTCGAAAACGAAAACGGGGCCCGTAAGGGCCCCGTCAAAGTCGGTAACGTCCGCGATCTTACTTGATCTTCTTACTTGATCTTGGCTTCGCGGAATTCGACATGCTTGCGCGCGACGGGGTCGTACTTCTTCTTGACCAGCTTGTCGGTCATGGTGCGCGAATTCTTCTTGGCGGTGTAGTAGAAGCCGGTGTCGGCCGAGGACACGAGCTTGACCTTGATGGTGACCGCTTTGGCCATGTTCTGAACCTCAGGAATGAAAGGAATCTGGAGCCGGCCAAACGGCCCGCGTTGGCCGGCAACCTAGCCAGAAACCGCCTGATGTCAAGGTTTTACACCCCGAAAACCACCCAAAGCGGCCCCATTAGGCCTCGAAGAACCGGTTTTTCGGCCGCGGCAGGCCCAGATTCTCCCTCAAAGTGGGCCCTTCATACTCCTTCCGGAAAATCCCGCGCCGCTGCAACTCCGGGACCACCTTGTCGACGAAATCGTCGAGGCCCGCCGGCAGGAACGGGAACATGATGTTGAAGCCGTCGGAGCCGCGCCCGACCAGCCATTCCTCCATCTGGTCGGCGATGGTCTTGGCGGTGCCGACAAACGAGAGCCCGCCATAGCCGCCGACGCGCTGGGCGAGCTGGCGCACGGTGAGCTTGTCGCGCCTGGCGAGGTCGACCATGCGCTGCCGGCCGCTCTTGCTGGCGTTGGTTTCGGGGATATCGGGCAGCGGTCCATCCGGATCGAAGCCGGAGGCATCGGTGCCCAGGACGACGGAGAGTGAGGCGATCGCGCTGTCGTAATGCACGCGGCTGTCGAGCAGCGCGCGCTTCTCCCTGGCTTCATCGACGCTGTCGCCGACCACGACGAAGGCACCGGGGAGAATCTTGAGATGTTCAGGATCTCGGCCAACCTTCTCCATGCGGCCCTTGATATCGGCGTAGAGCTTTTGGCCGTCGGCGAGGCTGCCGCCGCCGGTGAACACGGCTTCCGCCGTCTCGGCGGCGAGCTGCTTGCCGTCTTCGGAGGCGCCGGCCTGCACGATCACCGGCCAGCCCTGTACGGGACGGGCGATGTTGAGGGGGCCGCGGACCTTCAGATATTTGCCGTTGTGGTCGAGCGTGTGCATCTTCTGGGGATCGAAGAACAGCCCGCTCTCGACGTCGCGCACGAAGGCGTCGTCGGCGAAGGAATCCCACAGGCCCGTGACGACGTCGTAGAACTCGCGGGCGCGCTTGTAGCGCTCGGCGTGCTCCATGTGGTCGTCGAGGCCGAAATTCAGCGCCGCGTCCGGATTCGACGTCGTGACGATGTTCCACCCCGCACGCCCGCCGCTGAGATGATCGAGCGAGGCGAAGCGGCGCGCGACGTGATAGGGCTCGTCGAATGTGGTCGAGCCCGTGGCGATCAGGCCGACCCGCTCGGTGACGGCCGAGAGCGCCGACAGCAGCGTGAACGGCTCGAACGAGGTCACGGTGTGGCTGCGCTTGAGCGCATCGATCGGCATGTTCAGCACGGCGAGGTGATCGGCCATGAAGAAGGCGTCGAACTTGCCGGCCTCGAGCTTCCGGATCAGCGTCTTGATGTGACCGAAGTTGAAATTGGCATCGGGCCAGGCCCCGGGATAGCGCCAGGCGCCGGTGTGGATGCTGATCGGGCGCATGAACGCGCCAAGCTTGAGTTGCCGTTGTGCCATCGCCCGGTGTCCGTTCTTGGTGTCGTTGGGAAAGACATAGGGACGCGGCGGAACTCCGCCATTGGGGACGATGGGAAGATTATTTTGTTTTTCGATGTCCGCACAACACAAGCGCGTCATTCCGGGGCGCCGATGCTTCCACAGCGTCATGGCCGGGCTTGTCCCGGCCATCCACGTCTTGCCTACTGCACAAAGAACGTGGATGCCCGGGACAAGCCCGGGCATGACGGCCTCTCTTGAAGCTCACTCCCGCTCAATAACACGCCGCCATCGCGCCGAGCTTTGGATAGAGCCGGTCGATCGCGGCGATCTCGCTTTGCATCTGTGACTTCCTTCACGACCAGCGTCCCGCCCGACGACGGCTCGTCGCGATCGCGAAAACGCATGCCGAGGTCGATATTCTCCACCGGACCGCGCAATGCGCCGGAGATGAGCTGGAAGCGCAGATCCACTTTTGGAAACTGCCGCTGCAGCTTGTCGACGCGCGGCATCAGCCGGTGCGTGGTGAAGGCGGAGGAGACCGACAGCTTCACCGTCTCGGTGCCCTTGCGCCGCCAGCCACGCCAAAATCATCTCCACGATCTGCGTCCGACTCCTTGCCAGCACCCTGGGCTCGCTGAGGTCGCGATCGAACAGCGCGCCGAACGTGTGGCGGTTGGCGACGCAGCTATTTTTGAAATACCGAGATGTTGTCGCTTAGCCAATCGGTTACAGGGCGCGGAGCATGGCCCGTCAACGAGCGAACAGTTGAGGTGGTTTCTGCGAGCACCGATTCGTAGAAAAGGCGGTCCAGACCGAGCAGCAGGTCGGCGACAAATTCGTTAAGCCCCGACGCGAGCAGCTTCTCACGATGCTCCGCAGGGCTTCGATGCTGATATGTGATCACGCGTCCAAGCAATCCAGAAAGCTCGTTTGCTATCTCAGGCATGCTTACCGCTTTCGGCCCGGTCAGATGATAGGCGCGCTGAGAAGTTACGTGCGCGTCGTCGAGAAGGGCGGCGAAAGCCGAGTCTGCCACATCGCGTGTGTCAATCAAATTGACCAATCCATTGCCCGCTGCCCCGCCCCACGTGTCCTGGGCAACTGGAGCGCCAGCCCGCGCCAGGATATCGACGAAACTCGATGGACGCAAAACAGTGAAGCCTATGTCGCAGGTCGCAAGATGCGCCTCAATCTGCGCATGCCAGTCGAACGGATGTAGCCGAGACGGTGGTCCCAAAACGGACAATTTAACGATGTGGCTTACACCTTCAGCCACGGCTGCGTCGATCAACGCAATTTCGTTGGCGACTTGCCGGGGCGACGTGCCGTGGGCGAGGAACAGACGGTCAACCCCGCGCATCGCATTGTCCAAAGTTGATGGCGCATCGAAGTCCACGGTCGCAAGGGAAACTCCGGACGGCAGACGTTCAGCGTCCGACGTGCGGGTCAACGCCACAACGTCGAACGGTTCGGTGACCAGTTTCGAGATCAAAGCGGAGCCCACGCGACCTGTCGCTCCCGCGACCGCAATGCGTGGACGGCCGGCGCTATGCTTGGAGGGGTTGAACATCCGGATAACCTTCCGTATTTTGGAACGATCGGTTCAAGATAGTTGGAACGATCGTTCCAAGATGTCAAGCGGAAATACGATGAGCGGAAAACCCCAATTCGATGACGATGCCGTGATCAATTCCGCGATGGATGTGTTTTGGCGGCACGGCTATTCGGCCTCATCGATCGATCAACTGGCAACGGCGATGGGGCTGTCGCGGTCCAGCCTGTACAAGCGATTTCGAGACAAGGACGGTCTGTTCGAGGAAGTCCTTTCGACCTATGTCGAGCGCGTCGTGCGGCGGATGAACTCCGTTCGAGGTGATACGAAACGCCAACAGCTCGAGGCGCTGTTGCACGAATTCCTGCCCAGAGAAGGCAGGACGGCTCGGCCCGCTGGATGCATGCTGGCCCGGTCGTGCGCTGAGATGGTCGACCTGCCTCCAGTAGGGCAGTCGGTCGCGCGGCGGGGGCTTACGCGGCAGCGCGCGGTCCTCGACGGCATCTTACGCGAGGCGGTCGCAAATAGAGAATTGGCGTCGACGGCTGACATCGACGGATTGGCGTGGCACTACCTCGGTGTGTTGCATGCAATCATGAATCTGCCGCAGGCTGGCGCGACAGTAAGCGAGCTTCGCCGCGTCATAGAGCTTGCAATGTTGGCATGGCCATTTCCAGAACGGCACCCGGACTGAAGCTGTGGTCGACCCTTTTGAGGATATTGTCCGTATAGGCCTCGGCATTCGTCTCGCGCAACGCACGCTGGATGATCGCGCTGGCTTAGCCGTCGTTGTCCTCACGTGCCGGGTGGGTGGTGGATTCCATTGATTCCACCATCCGCCCGGCCGTCGTTCGCGTTCACTGCATCATCGCTGCAGCGATCTTCTCCGCCGACATCAGCACCGGAAAATTGGTGTTGGCGCATGGCACCACCGGGAAGATCGAGGCGTCGACGACGCGCAGGCCCTGGATGCCCTTGACGCGGCCTTGATTATCGACCACCGCCATCGGATCATCGGCGCGGCCCATGCGGCATGAACACGAGGCGTGCCACACGCCGATGGTCGCCTTGCGCACGAAGGCTTCCAGCGCTTCGTCGTCGTTGATGACGTCGTCGAAGGTAAAGCCTTCGACCACGAAATTGTCGATCATGTAGTGACGCAGCGCCGCCGGTCCGTCCATCAGGGTCGCGGCGATCTTCGTCAGGATCCTGTTGGTGTTGTTGACCACGCCGATCTTGCGCACGCGGTCGGTATAAGAGGCCGGGAACGGCTTGTCCGTCACCGCCTTGACCACGTCGCTCATCTGCACTGCCGCCATCTTGCGGAAGCCGCTCATCAGGCGATCGAGGTCGCGCCGGTCGGACAACAGGTTGAACTCGACGATCGGCTCGGCAGCAGGATCGCGCGAGGCGAGCTTGACCTGTCCGGTCTCGGAATAGGTCTTGTTGACGAAGGTGAGCAGTGAGCCGATCTGCTCTCCCACCGCGTGCCAGGCCGACTTGCTGAGCAGGACGACGAACATGTCGCCCCTGGGCACGCCCGGCAGTTCCGACGAGTAGCGCAGGCCGAGTTGCATGTGGCGCCTGGTATGCTCGTTCATGCGCGCGCCGCGGCGAACAAAGGACGACAGCGAGATCGAGGGATGATCCATCAGGCGCTGGCCGACGCCCGCCAGCCCCATCAGGACGGGAATTCCCATATCCTTGAGGTGACCGACCGGGCCGATGCCGGCACGCAGCAGATGCGCCGGCGAATGAATCGCGCCGCTGGAGAGGATGATTTCGCGGCCGCGGAATTCCTGCTCGCGACCATCCACGATGGCCTTCACGCCGACGCATTGCGTGCCTTCGAACAGCAGTTCTCGAACTTGCGTGTTGGTGGAGATTGTCAAATTGGCGCGCTTGCGCGTGTCACGATCGAGATAGCCCATCGCGGCCGAGACGCGCTGCTCGGCCTGGTTGGAGTGCGTCACCGGGAAGAAGCCGTCGACGAACTCGCCGTTCTGATCGGGCAGGAACTGATGGCCGGCCTGCTGGAAGGCTTCTGCGAAGGCCTGCGAATGCCGTGTCCAGTGCTCTCGCGGAATTCTGCGTACCGGAATTCTGCCGTCCTTGCCGTGGTACGGCCCGTCGAAATCGAGGTCGCGCTCGACCTTCTTGAAGAAGGGCAGCACGTCGTTCCAGGTCCAGCCCTCGGCGCCGCGGGCATCCCATTCATCGTAGTCGGTCGGCGCGCCGCGATTGGCCATCTGGCCGTTGATCGAAGAGCCGCCGCCCAGCACGCGCGCCTGCTCGTATTTGCGCAGGGGCGGCCGGCTTTCGTTCGGATTGTTGTGGCTGACGACCTGTGTCGTGACCTTGAGCTCGGTCCAGTGGAAGCGCGGGTCGAAATAGGCGGTGCCCGGATAGCTGTCCCTGATCTCGGCCGGCTCGTTGCCCGGCGGCGTATCCTGTCCAGCCTCGCACAGCAGGACCTTGTTGGCGCTCTTCGCGGAGAGCCGGTGGGCCAGCACCGACCCCGCCGAGCCGCCGCCCACGATGATGTAGTCGTACACGATTGGCGTTTCCTCTTGTTCTTGTCCGGGAAGCGTAGCGCGTTATTTTCCCGAGGTCACGCCGCCATTGCCGCGACAGTTCGTACGCCGTCGCTTGATCGGCCACCTCGATTGTGTATTCTTTCTGCCAGCGCCGATTTGATCCTCAGCTTGCGGGCGCTTTACCAAATGCAGCTAAAGAGACCCGACTGAAAAGACGTGTCAGTCCTGCATTCTCCCGCATAGCGAAACCGATCGGCCGTTCCGAATGGGAGGGCCATATGAGATTTGCTGCCATCGCGGACGTTCACGGAAATCGTCCGGCGCTTGAAGCCGTTCTTGCGGATATCGCGGTGTTCGGAATCACCGATATCGTGAACCTGGGTGACCATGTCAGCGGCCCGCTCGAGGCCGCCCGAACCGCGGACCTGCTGATGGAGCGGGGCTTCCCGTCAATCAGGGGCGATCAGGATCGAATCCTTGTGGAGCTCTGGCAGGCCGGTGGTTCGACCCGCAGCGATTTCCGCGAGCTCGAGCGTAGGCACTTCGACTGGATGGCGAGCATGCCGTCCACGCTTACGTATCGAGAGCGGGTGTTCCTGTGCCACGGATCGCCAGGCGATGATGCCGCGTTCTGGCTCGATCACATCGCCGACGACGGTTGCGCGCATCCGAGCAGGATCGATTCCATCGAGGCTGGCGCGAAGGTGATCGACGCCGAGATCATCCTGTGCGCCCACACGCACATTCCGCGCGTGGTGCGGCTGAAGGATGGCCGGCTGGTCGTCAATCCCGGCAGTGTGGGATTGCCCGGCTACGACGGGAAGCTGCCTGTGCCCTACGTGGTCGAGGTCGGCACGCCGCATGCGTGCTACGCGATTCTGGATCGTGCGGGAGGAGCGTGGTCCGCGACGATGCGGTACGTGCCGTATGACACCACGGCCATGGCCGCGCTGGCGCGAGCCAAGGGTATGCTGACCTGGGCGAGCGCGATTGCGACGGGCTGGGTGCAGCGGGCGGGCAAATGATGCTGCTTGGCCAACTATTGCTTATGAATCTGAGTTCGAGGAAGCCAGACTGGAGCTTCGAAGTGTTGCGTGAGAGCAACGCGGGAGTTTTTTTGGTCTAAAGGCGCAATTTCTCGGGCCCTCGTTTGAATATAGAGAGATGATCGCCAATCTCGGAGTTGTTGCCGAATGAATCTTGGACCACTGAACGCCCACGACAACTCCAATTCTCCCGAACGGGGCTTCGATCGGCACGCGCCGGGTCAGCGGGACAGGCGCGCGAGCCAATTTCATTTGCGGCCGCTTCGCTAGGCCGAATTCAGGGACCCACAGATGCAAAGTGAATCGTCGGGCGCTTTCCGCGCGCGGATACACCGCGGCGCTCAACAAATTGGCGGGTCCTGCACCGAACTGGAAGCAGGCGGCCAAAGGATACTGCTCGATTTGGGCTTGCCTCTCGACGCCGCCGACGTCTCGGACGCTCTGCTGCCTGACGTGGAAGGGCTGCGCGGCGACCATCCGGGCTTGAACGCGATCGTCATCTCGCACGGGCATGGCGATCACTGGGGATTGCTGCCGGTGTGCAGGCCGGGGATTCCGGTGATCGTGGGAGCGGCAACGGCGCGCATCTTGAGCGCTGCCGCCCCATTCGTACCGAACTCCTTCGTCCCGAGCGTCTCGCAGCACCTCAGCGACCGGACTGTCCTGCAGATCGGCCCCTTCCGCATCACGCCGTTTCTCGTCGACCATTCGGCCTATGACGCTTACGCCCTCCAGATCGAGGCTTCCGGACGTCATCTGTTCTATAGCGGCGATATCCGCGCTCACGGTCGAAAGGCAGCGTTGTTCGAGCGATTGGTGAGCAAGCCGCCCGAACGCATCGACACGATGCTGATGGAAGGCTCGAGCCTTGGTCGTTTGAACGAGCACGACCGTTTTGAGAACGAAAGTGCAATCGAGGCCAGGCTGGCCGAGAGCTTCGGCCGGCCAGGATTGGTATTGATCTCGGCATCGGCGCAGAACATCGATCGGCTGGTCAGCATCTACCGGGCCTGCAAGCGGACGGGACGGACGCTACTGCTTGATCTCTATGCGATGGAGATCCTGAGGGCCACCGGCAATCCGAACCTCCCTGATATCGGTTGGCCGAACCTGTCCGTCTACGTCCCGGAATACCAACGGCGCCACATAGCCAGGAACCAGCGCTTCGACCTTCTCGAACCCTACAAGTCAGCGCGCGTCTTTCGCGAGCATATCGCGGAGATCGCCGACAAGGCCGTCATGCTGTTTCGGCCCGCAATGGCGCGCGATCTCGACCTGGGTCATTTATGGGATAACGCGAGAGCGATCTGGTCCCAATGGGACGGATATTTGCAGGCCGGCCCCGGTGCGAAACTCAGGGACGATCTGCTGGAGCGCGGGATCCCGCTCGCGGTCGTCCATACGTCGGGGCATGCCAGCATCCCGGACCTTAAACGGCTGGCAAGCGCGCTCAATCCGGGTCGGCTCGTGCCCATCCACACGTTCCACGGCGATCGATTCTCCGACTATTTCGACAATGTCACCCGCCGCGCGGACGGCGAGTGGTGGGATGTCTAAGGCAATTGTTTTTGAGACCGCAAAGGGGGAGTAAAAATGGGAAGCGCAATCTCCGACAAATTCATCAGGGATCTGCAGGACGGAGGACTGCTGTCCGAACTGACGAAGAAGATCCAAAGCGACGACACGCTGATGCTGGCGCTTCGCGGTCACTACATCAACGTCTACTATCGCGGCGGAAGCATCCTGCACATCTCGGAACAGGCCAACGGGTACGCTGCGAAGTTCGACCCGAACTATTTTGAGGAGGAAGTCGTTGCTGTGCCTCCTGCCACCATTCAAGCAGCTGGGGATTGTTCGAACTGGGTGGCGGTGCTGCCGAAACTCAAGGAAACGATGAACGCGCACTTCGCGACGAAACGGAAATCCGAGCGCGAGTTTCAGCAACTTGCCGCGTGGGAGAACAACAGGTCCGTCATATCCAACGACACCGAATACTTCATCACGGACATTGAGTTCGCCGACCGCGATCAGGGGGCCAAGCTCGACATGGTTGGGCTCAAATGGCCGAGCGGTCTGCGCAAGGACGAGACCAAGTGCAAGCCGGTTCTCGTCGAGATGAAGTACGGTACGGGATCCTACGATGGCGCCGCCGGTATCGCAAAGCACATCGCGGATCTCGAAGGCATCCTGGCCAATCCTGTCAAGCGTGAAGGTCTCAACAAGACGATTGCGGACCAATTCGATCAACTGCTGCAGCTGAAGCTCGTCGGTTTCAACAAGCACGCGAACTACAGCCGTGCCATCGTTTCCGGTCGGCCTGAAGTGATTTTTCTGATCGCGAACCACAACCCGCGCAGCAGGAAGCTATTGAACATCGTCGACGAGATCGTGGAGCCGAAAGATTTCGACCTTCGCTTCTTCGCCGCCAGCTTTGCGGGGTATGGAATGCACGATGCGTGCATGCTCGATCTCGGCAAGTTCAGGGCGTTGCTGATGCAGCTTGCGGGTTAGCCCAGACTGCCGCGAATCCGCAGAACGTCCGATCAAGCCGCGCGTGGAGGTGGTTCTGGCGCATTCATTTACGTTTGCCATTGGCGATATTCACGGATGCTTCGACGAACTGCTCACGCTGCTCGCCGTCTGCGATCTTGCGTGCCGGGAAGAGGGCGCTCGGTTCATTTTTGTCGGCGATTATATCGACAGGGGCCCCGACAGCCGTCAGGTCGTGGATTTCCTTATCGGTCGGCAGTCGGATCAGGAGGGACGTTTCATCTGCCTGCGCGGCAATCATGAGGAGATGCTGATCCGCGCTGCGGGCAGGCATCGCGCGGATCGCGATCTGATGAGCTGGTGGGGGAATGGCGGCGAGCGAACCCTCGAAAGCTACGGCGCCGATGATCCCAGCGATTTGCCTGCCGAGCACCTGGCATGGCTTCGACGGCTTCCGTTGGTGCACAAGGACCGGCATCGCCTGTTCGTCCATGCCGGCATTCGTCCCGGCGTGCCGCTGTCTCTTCAGTCGCAGGAGGATCTGCTCTGGATCAGGGAGCCCTTCCTCTCGTCCGCCGACGATCACGGTCTGCTCGTCGTGCACGGGCATACGCCGGTGACATCCGGGCGCCCCGATCTGCGGGCCAATCGATTGAATTTGGACACCGGCGCATGTTTTGGCGGCCCGCTGAGCGCTGCGGCATTTTCCAGCAGCCGGCGTGGGCCGGTGATGTTTGCCACCAGTCTGGGCGATATCGTCCGCTTGTAGCCGGCTGACCGTGCGGTAGCGCGAACGCCCCTAATGCGTCTCGTGAAACCGGGCCAGGAACGCCTTCAGCCGTTCGCTGCGCGGCTGGCGGATGGTCTCTTCCGGCGTGCCGATCTCGGCCATGATGCCGTCGTTCATGAAACCGACGCGGGTGGAGACGTCGGCCGCGAAGGCCATCTCGTGCGTGACCAGCACCATGGTCATGCCTTCGGCGGCGAGGCTGCGGATGACGGCGAGCACTTCACCGACGAGCTCGGGATCGAGCGCCGAGGTCGGTTCGTCGAACAGCATCACCTCGGGCTTCATCGCCAGCGCGCGGGCGATCGCGACGCGCTGCTTCTGGCCGCCGGACAGGCGGCTCGGAAAGGCATCGGCCTTGTCGGCGAGGCCGACCTTGGCGAGCAGGTCGCGGCCGAGCGCGTCGGCGTCTGCGCGCGCCATGCCCTTCACCTGTACCGGCCCTTCGGTGACATTGGCGAGCACCGACATGTGCGGGAACAGATTGAAATGCTGGAACACCATGCCGACATGTTCGCGCAGTTGCGCCAGTTGCGCGTCCTTTGGCGCGCGAGGGCCTTTGCCGAACGCAAACCTATGCGATCCGATCGCAAGCTCGCCCTGTTGCGGCATTTCGAGCAGGTTCAGGCAGCGCAGGAAAGTCGACTTGCCGGAGCCGGAGGCGCCGATCAGGGTGACGACCTCGCCGCGCGCGACCGAGAGCGAGACGCCCTTGAGCACCTTATGGTCGCCGAATGCCTTGTGGATGTTGTCCGCGATCAGGGCGCTCATCGGTGCGCTCCCATCCTGAGCTCGACCCGGTCGGCGACCAGCGTCAGCGGGAACAGCACGACGAAATAGAGCACGGCGATCGTGGTGTAGACCTCGAGCGGCTTGTAGCTCGTCGCCGTGATCACCGAGCCTTGGTAAAGCAGGTCGCCGACCGCGACCACCGACACCAGCGAGGTGTTTTTCAACTGCATGATGGTCTGGTTGATGAAGGAGGGGATCATCACCTGGGTGGCCTGCGGCAGCACGATGCGGCGGAAGATCTTGCCACGCCGCATGCCGATGGCGCGTCCGGCCTCCCATTGGCCGACATCGACCGCCTCGATGCCGCCACGAAAAATCTCGGCGTAGAACGAGCCGGCATAGAGCGACAGCGCGATGAAGCAGGCCATCGCCGGCGACATGTCGACGCCGATCAGAACAGGCAGGGCGTAGTACATCCAGACCAACTGCACGAGCAGCGGCGTGCAGCGGAACACCTCGATGTAGAGACGCAGCGGCACCGAGACCCAGCGCGGTGCCGTCGTACGCAGGATGCCGACGACCAGTCCGATCGTGAGGCCCGCGGCCACCGTGGTCACCGTGTAGAACAAGGTGACCAGGAGCCCTTGCCAGATCAGGCCCCAATACGGCTTGAGCGCCGCGAACTCCCAGACATACATCGTCGGATGGCCGTCAGAACTGCACTTCTGGCGGGAGATCGTCGGGGGTGAGCCCGACTGCCTGGAAACCCTTCAGCATCCATTCGCGGGTCTGGCCCATCGCACGGTTGTAATCGGCCCAGGCGCTGAGGAAGTCCCTGTAGCGACGGTCGCTCTCGGCGCGGATGCCCATGTTGGTCGGCAGCGTCAGCAGCGGGCGCGGGATGGCGAGGTCACCGAGGTTCGGATTCTTCTTCAGGGTCGAGACCGAGAGCACCGCCAGCGAGACGTTGCAGTCGGCGCGGCCGGTGGCGACGGCAAGGATGGCCTCGTCGCGGTTCTTGAAGCCGAGGATGGTCGCCTTCGGGCAGTAGCGGCGCGCGATCGTCTCGTGCGTGGACCCGATGTCGACGGCGATCTTGACCTCGGGCTTGTTCAGCTCGGCCCAGGTCTGCGGCTTGGCAAAGCCCTTCTTGGTGATGACGGTGAAGGAGTGCACCAGGATCGGTGTCGAGAAGTCGATGACCAGCGCGCGCTCTGGCGTCGGGTTCACGGCAAAGGCGAGGTCGACCTTGTCGGCCTGCAGGTCCAGGATCTGGTTGCCCCAGGTCGATTCCAGCGTCTCGACCTTGGCCCCGAGCTTGCTGGCGATGTCGTTGGCCATGTCGATGCAGGCGCCGGACCATGTGCCGGTGGCGAGATCCTTATGGAAGTAGGGCTCCTGGCCCACGATGACGGCAACGCGCAGCACGCCATTCTTCTTGATGCGGTCGAGCGTGGAGGTCGGTGCGGTGTCGGCCTTGGCTGCGCTGCTCGCGGCGGCAATCGCGGCGCCTGCCAGCGCGACGGTGGTGAGTGCATCCCTGCGATTCATGGCTTGTTGCCTCCTGGAATTTGGGTCGGATCGTGTCCGGCCTCTGGACTATTTCTGTATTCAGAGTAAAATGCAATACGGTATTTCGATTTGCTGACCATTTGTGCGGCAAGACAGAGATGAGCCCAATATCTTGGCAGGATTGCGCAAAATTCCCACGGCGAGGGGTTGTAAATCGCATTCAACTCTGAATACAAGACTGAACGCAATATGGAAGTGATCTGAAGGAGAGGCCTGTGCGCGCCCTATTCGTCGATGCGAACGAGACCCTGGCGGCGGTGACCGACAAGTTGCTGGCCTCGCAGAAGCTGCCGGTCAGCATCAATCGTAACCCCTCCATCAAGCCCGACGATCTGCCTGGCCTGCTCGGCGATGCCGAGATCATGATCGTCGACCACACCGCGGTGCCATCAGCGATCGCCGAGAAGTGCGCGAAGCTGAAGCATGTCGTCTTCCTCGGCACCGGCGCACGCAGCTACATGAATCCGGAAGAGCTCGCCGAGCGCGGCATCGCCGTCCATACCATCAAGGGCTATGGCGACACGGCGGTCGCAGAGTGCGCGATCGCGCTGATGTGGGCCTCCGCCCGAAATTTTGGCGAGATGGATCGCGGCATGCGCGAGGGCAACTGGCTGCGCCGTGACGCGATGCAGCTCACCGGAAAGACGCTCGGCCTGATCGGCTTCGGCGGCATCGCGGCGGAAGCCGCGCGAATGGCGGCGGGCTGCGGCATGAAGGTGATCGCCTGGAACAGGACGCCGAAGACGCATCCCGGCGTCGAATTCGTTCCGCTGGAGAAGCTGCTGGCCGACAGCCATGTCGTTTCGCTGCATCTGCTGCTCACCGACGAGACCAAAGGCTTTTTGTCGCGCGAGCGCATCGCGCAGATGCGCAAGGGCAGCATCCTGATCAACACCGCGCGGGGCGCGGTCGTCGACGAGGATGCGATGCTCGACGCGCTGCGCTCGGGTCATATCGCCCATGCCGGCCTCGACGTCTTCACCATCGAGCCGCTGCCGGCAGGACACCCCGTGACAAAGCTGCCGAATGTGACGCTGTCGGCGCATTCGGCGTTCCGCACGCCGGAGGCGAGCGACAATCTCATCGGCGCGGCGCTCGATCACTGCCGCCGCATCATCGCCACCGGCAAGTAAAGAATAAGGTCATCCCATGTCTGACATCACCCGCATCGACCAGAACGCCCGCCGCAGCCGCGCTTCAGTGTTCGGCGATCTCGTTTTCCTCGCAGGACAAGTGGCTGACACCAAGACCGCCGACATCACCCAGCAGACCAAGGAGGCGCTGGCGAAGGTTGACGACATGCTGGCGCGCGCCGGCACCGACAAGTCGCGCCTGCTCAGCGTGCAGGTCTGGCTCAAGACCATGGAGGATTTCGACGCCATGAACGCGGTCTATGATGGCTGGGTCGTGCCGGGCGATACCCCGACCCGCGCCTGCGGCAAGGTCGAGCTCGCCGATCCCGCCTTCCTCATCGAAGTGATCGCGATCGCCGCGCGCAAGTAAAGGCTCGGCCGTGACTGTCCAGGCTCCCGCATCGACCTTCCGCCCCGCCCGGCGCATCGGCGCGATCGGCGTCTCCGAGATCCTCAAGATCGGCGCGGTCGCGCAACGGCTGAAGCGCGAGGGACGGCCGGTGATCGTGCTCGGCGCCGGCGAGCCTGATTTCGATACGCCCGACCATGTCAAGGACGCCGCGATGCGCGCCATTCGCGCCGGCCAGACCAAATACACCATTCTGGACGGCACGCCGGAATTGAAGGCCGCCATCGCGCAGAAATTCCGTCGCGAGAACGATCTCGTCTACGCCGCCGACGAGATTACCGCCGGTGCGGGCGCCAAACAGGTAATCCACAACGCCTTCATGGCAACGCTCAGCCCCGGCGACGAGGTCATCCTCGCCGCGCCCTATTGGACCAGCTATGCCGACATGGTGCGCATTGCCGACGGCACGCCGGTCGACGTGCTCTGCCGCGACGACAACGGCTTTCGCCTCGATGCCGCCGATCTCGAGCGCGCGATCACACCGAAGACGCGCTGGCTGCTGCTGAACTCGCCGTCCAATCCGACCGGTGCGGCCTACTCCGCGGCGCAGCTGCGCCCGATCCTGGATGTGCTCAAGCGCCATCCGCATGTCTGGCTGATCGCCGACGACATCTACGAGCACCTGATCTATGACGGGATGCCGTTCGTCACCGCGGCGGCGCTGGAGCCGAGCCTGAAATCGCGCACGCTGACGGTGAATGGTGTTTCCAAGGCCTATGCCATGACCGGCTGGCGCGTCGGCTATGGCGGCGGCCCGCGTGAACTGATCGCAGCGATGGCCGTGGTGCAGAGCCAGAGCACGACCAACCCCTGCTCGGTGAGCCAGGCCGCCGCGATTGCCGCGCTGACCGGGCCGCAGGATCTGCTGGTCGAACGCCGCGCGGCATTCCAGCGCCGCCGCGACATCGTGGTCGACGCGCTCGACGCGATCGACGGCGTCATCTGCCGCCGGCCGGAAGGAGCGTTCTATACCTATGCGAGCTGCGCCGGCCTGATCGGCCGCCGCACGCCGGATGGCGTCACGATCGACAGCGATGCCGCGTTCTGCCGCTTTCTGCTGGAGAGGCATGACGTGGCCGTGGTGCCGGGCAGCTGTTTCGGCCTTGCACCTTATTTCCGCCTGTCCTACGCCACCTCGGAACAAAACTTGCGCGAAGCCGTGATGCGCATCGCCAAAGCCTGCAGGGAGCTGTCATGACCATTCGTAACACCCGCACCGGGGGCCAGATCCTGATCGATCAGCTGGTCGCCCAGGGCGTCGACCGCGTCACCTGCGTGCCGGGCGAAAGCTATCTGGCGGCGCTCGATGCGCTGCATGACAGCCCGATCGACGTCGTGATCTGCCGCGCCGAAGGCGGCGCCGCGATGATGGCGGAAGCCTATGGCAAACTCACCGGTCGCCCCGGCGTCTGCTTCGTCACCCGCGGCCCCGGCGCCACCAATGCCAGCCATGGCGTCCACATCGCGATGCAGGATTCGACCCCGATGATCCTGTTCGTCGGCCAGGTCGACACCGGCATGCGCGAGCGCGAGGCGTTCCAGGAGCTCGACTACAAGGCGGTGTTCGGCACCATGGCGAAATGGGCGGTCGAGATCGATCGTCCCGATCGTATCCCGGAGCTGGTCGCGCGCGCCTTCCGCGTTGCCATGCAGGGCCGTCCCGGTCCGGTCGTGATCGCGCTGCCGGAGAACATGCTGACCGAGACCGCGGCTGTTGCCGACGCCATGCGCATCGAGCCGGCGGTGAGCTGGCCGGCGCCTTCCGATGTCGAGCGCGTCGGTGCGATGCTCGCAAGCGCCAAGGCGCCACTCGTCATTCTCGGCGGCTCGCGCTGGACCGATGAAGCCACCAGGAGCATCGCGCGCTTCGCCGAGCGCTTCGACCTGCCGGTCGCGACCTCGTTCCGCCGGGCGTCGCTGATCGACGCCGACCATTCGCATTATGCCGGCGATCTCGGCATCGGGCCGAGCCCGGGCCTGAAGGCGCGCATCGACAACGCCGATGTCATTCTTCTCATCGGCGGGCGCATGTCGGAGATGCCGTCCTCGTCCTACACGCTGTTCGACATTCCGACGCCGCGGCAGAAGCTGATCCATGTGCATCCGGGCTCGGAAGAGCTCGGCCGCGTCTATCAGCCGGAACTGGCGATCCAGGCGAGCCCCGCCGCCTTCGCCGCCGCCGTCGAGACGCTGAAGCCTTCAGGCGCTGTCGCCTGGAAGGGCGAGGCCGCCAAGGCGCATGCCGATTACCTCGCCTGGACCGACAAGGCGCGCGAATTGCCGGGCACGTTCCAGTATGGCCAGGTCATGACGTGGCTGCGCGATCGCTTGCCGAAGGACGCGATCGTCTGCAACGGCGCCGGCAACTACGCCGGCTGGATCCATCGCCATCACCGCTTCCACAGCTTTGCCTCGCAGCTTGCGCCGACCTCGGGCTCGATGGGCTATGGCGTGCCGGCGGCGGTGCTCGCGAAACGGCAATTTCCGGATCGCACCGTCATCGCGTTTGCCGGCGACGGCTGCTTCCTGATGAACGGCCAGGAGTTCGCGACCGCTGTGCAATACGACGTGCCGCTGGTCGTCATCGTCGTCGACAATTCGCAATACGGCACCATCCGTATGCACCAGGAGCGCGACTATCCCGGCCGCGTGGTCGGGACCCAGCTCAAGAACCCTGACTTCGCGATGTATGCCAAGGCGTTCGGCGGTCATGGCGAACGCGTCGAGCGTACCGAGGAGTTCGCGCCGGCGTTCGAACGTGCGCTCGCCTCGGGCAAGCCGTCGATCCTCCATTGCATCATTGATCCACGCGCGATCTCGGTCGGCAAGGATTTCACGCCCGCGGTGAAGGCGTAAGCGATGCAGCAGGGCCGCCACGTCGCCATCATCGGAGCCGGCGCGGTCGGCGTGATCAGCGCCATCGAGGCGCTGCGCGATGGTCATCGCGTCACGCTGATCGATCCGGGTGAGCCCGGTGGCGAACAGGCGGCAAGCTACGGCAATGCCGGCTGGCTGTCCTCGCATTCGGTGATCCCGCCGGCCGAGCCGGGCATCTGGAAGAAGGTGCCGGGCTATCTGATGGACCCGCTCGGGCCGCTGGCGATCCGCTGGTCTTACTTGCCGAAGGCGCTGCCCTGGCTGATCAAGTACCTGCTCTCCGGCTGGACCGAGGCGCGGGTCGCGAAGACGGTCTTCGCGCTGCGCGATCTCCTGAAGGACGCGCCGCTGCTGCACCGGAAGCTTGCGGAAGAGGCGGGCGTTCCTGAGCTGGTCGAGCGCAACGGCGTGATGCATGTGTTCCCGTCGCGCGGCAATTTCGACAACGACCTCGGCTGGCGCCTGCGCAAGAAGGTCGGCGTCGAATGGCTGGAGCTCAACGCCGACGAGATGCGTCAGCGTGAACCCGATCTGCATCCGCGCTACACGTTTGGCGTGGTGGTCGAGGAGGCCGGGCGCTGCCGCGATCCCGGCGCTTACGTCGCGGCGCTCGCCAATCATGCGCTGGCGAGCGGTGTGAAACTCGTGCGCGCCAGGGCGACCGGTCTCAAGCTGAACGGCAACAAGCTCGTTGCCGTCATCACCGAGACCGGCGAGATTCCCTGCGATGCCGCCGTCGTCGCCGCCGGCGCGCATTCAAAGCGGCTCACCGCGTCGGTCGGCGATCCGCTGCCGCTCGAGACCGAGCGCGGCTATCACGTGATGATCGAGAACCCTGAGTCCGGGCCGCGCAGCTCGATGATGGCGTCCGATGCGAAGATGGTGGTGAACTGGACCGACAAGGGCCTGCGCGCCGCCGGCACCGTCGAGATCGCAGGCCTCGAGGCCGCGCCGAACTGGAAGCGCGCCGAGATTCTGCGCAATCATCTTCTCAGCATGTTCCCGAAACTGCCGAAGGACATTCCGGCCTCGCGCATCAAGACCTGGTTCGGCCATCGTCCGAGCATGCCGGACGGATTGCCCTGCATCGGCCATGCGCGGGCCTCGCGCGACATCATCTATGCCTTCGGCCACGGCCATATCGGCCTGGTTGGCTCGGCCCGCACCGGCCGTCTTGTCGCGCAGCTTCTGAGCGACAAGCAGCCGGAAATTCCGCTCGCGCCGTTCGCGCCCACTCGCTTCCTCTGAGATCGCACCATGACCACTCCAGCCAATTCGTCCTCTCGCATCGCCCGTGGCGGCAAGGCCATCTATGGCGCGCCGCTCGGCATCCTGATGCTGGAAGCGCGCTTTCCCCGCATTCCCGGCGATATGGGCAATGGCACGACCTGGCCGTTCCCGGTGCTGTATCGCGTGGTGAGCGGCGCATCGCCGGAGAAGGTGGTGCTGAAGGGCGCGGCCGGCCTGCTGCCTGATTTCATCGATGCGGCCAAGGATCTGGTGCGGCTCGGGGCCGAGGCCATCACCACCAATTGCGGCTTTCTCTCGCTATTCCAGAAGGAGATCGCGGCCGCCGTCGGCGTTCCCGTCGCGACCTCGTCGCTGATGCAGGTGCCGTGGGTGCAGGCGACTTTGCCGCCCGGCAAGCGCGTCGGCCTCGTCACGGTGTCGGGCTCGACCCTGACGCCGGCCCATCTCGAAGGTGCCGGTGTGCCGCTCGATACGCCGCTGGTCGGCACCGAGCACGGCAAGGAATTCTTCCGCGTCCTGATCAAGGCGGAGAAGGACGACATGGACGTCGCCCAGGCCGAGCGTGACGTGGTTGAGGCCGGCAAGCAGCTTGTCGCCAAGAACCCTGACGTCGGTGCCATCGTCCTCGAATGCACCAACATGCCGCCTTATGCGGCAGCCCTGCAGGCCGAAGTCGGGTTGCCTGTCTACGACATCTATTCCATGATCACCTGGTTTCATGCTGGACTGCGCCCGCGCGCCTTCGCCTGACGTCCGGTCGCAAAGCTCTGAACAAACGACCCCCAACTGTCGTTTGCATTGCAATCGCCTCGATAGCCCCGGTATATTGAACTGTGTTCGGGCATGAATGCAGTTGATGAAGAGCAACGTGGAACTGGCCTCCGATAGTATCGTCGATCGCGTCTATGAACAGCTCAAGGCGATGGCCGTGAGCTATGAGTTCAAGCCGGGCGAACGGCTCAACGAGGGCGAGCTCGCCAAAAGGCTTGGCGTCAGCCGCACGCCGCTGCGCGAAGCGCTCAATCGTCTCAACACCGAAGGTTTCCTGCGCTTCACGCCGGGCAAGGGCTTCTTCTGCCGCGAGCTCGACGCGCACGAGATCTTCGATCTCTACGAGCTGCGCAAGTCGATCGAGGTGGCCTCGATCCGCCTCGCCATCAAGCGCGCCAAGGACGAGGACATTGACGCGCTGCTGAAATTTCTCGAAGCCACCGGTCCCGATCCCGGCGAGCGCTCGTCCGTGGAACTTGTCGAGCTGGACGAGACCTTTCACGAGCGGCTGATGGGGATGTCGAACAACGCCGAGATGCTGCGCGTGCTGCGCAACGTCAACGCCCGCATCCGCTTCGTGCGCTGGATCGACATGGACAGCATCAACCGCTCCACCACGCAAGCCGAGCACCGCGCCGTGATCGAAGGGCTGAAGGCGCGGAACGAAGAAGCCTGCGTCTCGGTGCTGGAGAAGCACATCGATCGCCGCCTCGATCGCATCACGTCCGCGATCAAGGAAGGCTACGCGCAGATCTACATGCCGGCCGCGGCGAGGTCTGCGGCGAACTAAGTAGCCCGAGCGGCAGTGCCTCTTCCCTTCTCCCCTTGCGGGAGAAGGTGGCGCGAAGCGCCGGATGAGGGGTATCTCTCCGCGAATATCGAGGCGCATGAGTGCGCGGAGGCAACCCCTCACCGAGTGAGTGTGTGTCAACCTGCGGTGATGCCCTCTCCCGCAAGGGGAGAGGGCGCAGCAATGCGCACCGCGCTGCCGGTCCGCAACCGACAGCGAAAAGCCAGCTATACAATTCCTCGATATCTGATCGTCCCAGACGGTCAGCGCTTTCGCGCCCGAACATCGGTAGCGTGCCGCTCGAAATTCACGGAGACACGCGGTGCATAGCCCCAAGCCCAACCCCGAAATCGACTGGCCGTCCGAGCTCTATCGCATCCTGAAGGCCGCCGACGTCAGGCAGATGTCCTACGTCCCCGACGCCGGCCACAGCCAGCTCATCCGCATGTTCTCGGCCGACCGCGACGTCACCACCAACGTGCTGACCACGGAAGAGGAGGGCATCGCTATTGCCGCGGGCGCCTGGCTCGGCGGCCAGCGCAGCGTGCTGCTGATGCAGTCGAGCGGGGTTGGCAATTGCATCAACATGCTGTCGCTGTCGGCGATCGGCCGCTTTCCGCTCTTGATGCTGGTGACGATGCGCGGCGAATGGGCCGAGTTCAACCCCTGGCAGGTCCCGATGAGCCGGGCGACGCAGCCCTCGCTGGAGGCGATCGGCTTGAAGGTGATGCGTGCGGAGACGGCGGAGGATCTGGTCGAGACGGTCGAAGCGGCCGCAGCGCTCGCCTACGATTCCGACCAGCAGATCGCGGTCCTGATCGGGCAGCGCCTGATCGGCAAGAAGAAATGGTGATGTCGATGTCGAATGCCTCTCAACTCGATCGCCGTGCCGCCGTCGCGGCTCTCCTTCGGGATCGCAAGGATACGCTGGTCGTCTCCGGTCTCGGCTCGCCCACCTATGACCTTCATTCCGTCGGCGACCACGACGGCAATTTCTATCTCTGGGGCGCCATGGGCGGCGCCGCGCTGATCGGGCTTGGTCTCGCACAGGCGCAGCCGGGCAAGCGCGTGCTGGCTCTGACGGGCGACGGCGAGCAATTGATGGGTCTCGGTGGCATCGCCACCATCGGTGTCGCGCGCCCGAAGAATCTCGACATCGTCGTGATCGACAACCAGCATTTTGGCGAGACCGGGATGCAGGCAAGCCACACCGGCCGGGGCGTCGATCTCACGGCGATTGCTGTGGCGTGCGGCTTTGCCGAGACGCGGACTGTGCGGACGCTGGAGGAGGTGGAGCGCCTTGCGACGCAGATCGCCGAGCCGGCCGATGGGCCGCGGCTTTTTGCCATCAAGGTTCTGGCGGAAAATCCGCCGCGTTCGCTGCCCTCGCGCGATGCCGTCTTTATCAAGAACCGGTTCCGTGCTCATCTCGGCTTTGCGGCGGCCTGAGCCGGAGTCTGATCCGGGATGGCCGCCGAGCAGCACTTCTGGAGTGAGACCCATGAAACTATCCGGCAAGGTCGCCGCCATCACCGGCGCGGCGCGCGGCATCGGCAAGGCTTGTGCAAAGCGATTCCTCGATGACGGCGTCAAGGTCGTCATCTCGGATATCGATGCCGCTGGTCTGGCTGCAACGGCGGCCGAGCTTGGGCGTCCGGACGCCTTGCGTACCGTTATCGGCAATGTCGCCAGGCGCGCCGACGTGGATCAACTCGTCGCAACCGCCGTGAAAGAGTTCGGCCGGATCGACATCATGGTCAACAATGCAGGCGTCGCCCGCAACCGGGACATCCTGGAGATCTCCGAGGAAGAATTCGACGAAATCATCGGCATCAACCTGAAGGGCGCGTTCTTCGGCGTCCAGGCGGCGGCTAGGCAGATGATCGCGCAGGGCGGTGGCGGCGTCATCATCAACATGTCCTCGGTCAACGCGCTGCTGGCGATCCCGGCGCTGGCGACCTACGCCATGTCGAAGGGCGGCATGAAGCAGCTGACCTCGGTCGCCGCGGTCGCGCTTGCCCCGCACAACATCCGCGTCGTCGCGGTCGGGCCGGGCACGATTCTGACCGATATGGTGGCATCCTCGATCTACACCTCGGAGGATGCCCGCAAAACCGTGATGTCACGCACGCCGGCCGGCCGTGGCGGCGAGCCGAGCGAGGTGGCCTCCGTTGTCGCGTTCCTCGCCAGTGACGATGCGTCCTACATCACCGGGCAGACCATCTATCCCGATGGCGGCCGCCTGATCCTGAACTACACGGTGCCGGTGAAGGACAAGTAGCAAGCGTTACGACTTCACCGCGCCCGACGTCATGCCGTCGATGAACTGGCGCTGGAGCAGGACGAAGATCACGACGATCGGCAGCACGATGATGACGGCGGCAGACAGCATCTCGCCCCAGTCGGTCGAATACTGGCCGGTCAGATTGTAGAAGCGCACGATCGCCGTGACGTTGCTGTCGTTCTGGAGGAACGTCACGGCGATGACGAACTCGTTCCAGGCGTTCAGGCCGACGATGATCGCGACTGTCAACAGCCCCGGCCGCATCATCGGGAGGATCACGTACCAGAATATCTGCCACGGTTTTGCGCCATCGACTTGCGCTGCTTCTTCGAGCGCAACGGGAATCGCCAGCGCATAGGTGCGCAGCAGGAAAATCGCGAACGGCGAGAACATCGCGGTGTAGATCAGCGCCACGGCGGGGATCGAATTGACCAGGCCGAGCTTGGCGAACATGAAATAGAGCGGATAGAGGTAGAGCTGCACGGGCACGGTGATCGTGGCCATGAAGTAGAAGGTGATGAAGCGCCAGACCTTACCCTTCTGCCGCGCCAGCACATAGGCGCAGGGCGTCGCGGTGACGCAAACCATCAAAATGGTGAGGCTTGCGACCTCGGCGCTGTGCAGCAGGCTCGGCCCGAGCTGGGCGTTGCGCCAGGCCGAGGAGAAGTTCTCCCAGTGCAGCTGGGTCGGCAACGCCAGCGGATTGCTGCCGATCTCGGTCGTCGTCTTCAGCGCGTTGATCACGGCAAGCACGATCGGCAGCAGCGAGCTGAACGATGCGACGCCGATCAGCCCCAGGCTGAATGTCCTGCTCCAGCGATCCCCGATCATGTCGATTGCGCGTCGTCGGTGATCTGTAGCCAGAGATAGACAGCGGTCGCGCAGAGGCCGAACAAACTCATGACGCAGGCGGCGGCAGCGGCCTGGCCAACGTCGCCCTCGAAGAAGGCGTGACGATAAGCAAACGTCGCCAGCACCTCGCTGCCATAGGCCGGGCCGCCGCGGGTGACGATGAAGATGAACTCGAACACCTGGAACGACCAGATCACGGTCAGGATCAGCATGAGTGTGAGCGTCGGGCGAATGCCCGGAATCAACACGTAGCGGAACAGCGCAAGGAAGCCCGCGCCGTCGAGCCGCGCCGCTTCGATCTGGTCGACGCTGATCTGCCGCATCGCCGACAGGAACACGACCGCAAGAAAGCCCCACCAGTGCCAGATGTCGACGGCCGCGACCGCATAGAGCGAACGATCGGGGTCGGCGAGGGGATCGGAGATCGAAAAGCCGCGCCCGTTCAACCAGGCGACGATGCCGGTGGCCGGGCTGAAGATCATGCCCTGGAAGATGCGCCCCGTAACCGCAACCGCGATGATGCGCGGCAGGAAGATGATGGACTGCACGACGATGCGTGCCTTCGGCACCATCAGCAGTGCCGCGGCCATCACCAGGGCAAGGCAGACCGGCACGGTGAGAAAGATCGCCGTCCAGATGAAATTGTTGGTCAGCGCGGACCAGAACACGGGATCGGCGAACATGTTCTGGAAGTTGGCGAGGCCTGCCCACGCCGGCTTGCCGACACCATCCCACATGAAGAACGCCGCCGTGAATGTCAGCACGGCGGGCACCAGGATGATGCAGATATTGATCAGCAGCGCCGGGAGCGCGAACAACCACATCTTGAGGTCAGGCCGTCCGCGGCGGCAGCGGCGGCACCTTGCCGTCCTTCGCTTCCTGGGCGAACAGCGTCTGCATCCGCGTCAGGTAAGCGTCCGGTGTGATCTTGTTGAGCCAGACCTGCTCGATGCCCTCGATCAGGTAGGAGTTGGTCGCGCCCGGCCAGAACGTCCAGGTGGTGAAGCCGTACTGCCCCCTGCTGAAGGCTTCGTGCAAATTGGCGATGGTCTTCTCGAACAGCGGATAGCCGATGCCCTTGAGCATGTCCGGCGGCAGGTCCTTGACCGGCAGGGCCCATTTTCCGGGCCAGTCGCGGTTCATGGTCTCGTAGAACTTGCGCGTCAGCATGAACTCGAACACGGCGGCCGCGCCTTCCGCATTCTGCGATGTCTTGGCGATCGACAGCGTCGCGCCGCAGGCCAGGTGCACCAGCGATCCCGTGAAGGCCGAGCCAAGCGTCGGCGTCGGCATCACGTCCATCACCGTGTCGGGCTTCGACATGCCGTAGGATTTGGTACCGAACGACCAGGTGCCGCTGAACGCCATCGCCGCCTTGGCGTTGACGACCTGGAGGAAGCTCTGCTCGATCGTCAGCGAGAAGTAGTTCTTGCCGAAATAACCCTTGTTGTACCAGGCCTTTGACAGCTCGACGGCTTCGACAAAGGGCGGCGCGGTCCAGGGCAATTCGCCGGCGAGCGCCTTGCGGACATTATCGGGGCCGGCGACGTTGTTGAAGAACACCGTCATCAGCCACTCGTTCACGCCCTTCCAGTCGGCATTGCCGGCGCCGAAGGGGATGATGCCCTTGGCGAGCGCGGCGTCGGCGACCTCTTCCATCTCCTGCCGGTTGGTCGGCAACTTCCAGCCGTGCTGCTTGAACAGTTCCTTGTTGTAGAACAGGTGCATCGATTCGTAGTCGCGCGGCAGCGCATAGAGCTTGCCGCCGTAGACGCTGGTGTTGAGCAGCGGCGCGAGGAAGCGATCCTTCCATTTGTACTTCTCGGCGAAATCGTCGAGCGGCAGCACCTGCCCGGCATTCGCGATCGCGGTGAGATAGGCGGGACCGGCGGTCTGTACGATGTCCGGGCCGTTGCCGGCGACGAGGGCGACCTTCAGCAGATTGTTGACGGCGGCGCCCTTCACCTCGAGCTGAAGCAGATATTTGTCCTGCGAGGCGTTGAAGGCCTCGACCAGATCGTTGCGCAGCGCGGCCTGACCATCCGAGTTCGCCTGGCCGAACCAGAACGTCACGACCTTGCGTCCCTCCTCGGAGAGGGCGCCCCGCGGCAAGCCTGCCACAAGGGCTGCGGCGGGAATGGAGGCAACAAGCTGGCGTCGGGTCATGGTCATGGCGATGAACCTCGGTTTCCTCGGTACTGTTGACGATTGTTGATTTTCCCTTAGTTATACGTATAACTAGGCCTAATGGCGACGTCAACAACGAGGACGAAGCGGGGGAAGGGGCGCGACCGACCGACGCCGGCCCGCCCCACGCAGAAGGATATCGCGCTCGCGGCCGGCGTTTCGCAGGCAGCGGTGTCGCTCGTCCTGAACAAGACGGAGACGCCGTCCGTTCCGCCTGCGACGCGCACGCGCATTCTCCAGGTCGCGCAGGAACTGGGCTATCAGCCGAACCATCCGGCGCGCATGCTGCGCAGCGCGCGGACCATGACGCTGGCTTGCGTCATCCCTGACATCACCAATCCGTTCTATCCGGGCCTTGTGCGTGGGCTGCAGACGGTCGCGGCGCCGGCCGGCTATGACGTCCTGATCTTCGACACTGATGGCCGGCCGGACGGCGAGGCTCGCGCCATCGACTGGCTGTTGCAGGGACGCGCCGACGGCGTCGTCGCGACGTTCTTTCATCTGCGGGTGCCGCAGCTTGCCGTGCTCGCGCGCAAGGGCATTCCGCTGGTGCGGCTGGAAAGCCAGCACAAGCCGGACGGGCCGCTCGCGATCGACAGCGTCTATATCGACAACGCGGAAGCCGCCGCCGAGATGACTCGGTTTTTGATCGCGCGCGGGCATCGGCGCATCGCCATGATCCAGGCCGAATTCGGTCCGAGTCAGCGGCGCGCACATGGTTACGGCGCGGTGATGCGGGAGGCTGGGCTATCGCCGGATTTCATCACCGACAGCGCATACTCTGAAGAATCAGGTGCGCGTGCGATGAGACGTCTACTCGAACGAAAGGGCGATCGCCCGACTGCCGTGTTCGGTGCGAGCGACGTGCTGGCGCTTGGTGCGATGGAGGCGGCGCGTGCTGCCGGTCTGTCAATTCCGAATGACATCGCAATCGCCGGCTTCGACGACATCCCGGTCGCAAAACTGCTCGGGCTCACCACGGTGCGGCAGCCGGAGTTTGATCTCGGCGCGCTCGCCGCGGAGACGTTGGTCAAGCGGTTGCAGCCGGGCGGGCTCGAGGCGCCAGGCAGGAGCCATGAGCTGAAATTCGAGATCATGAAGCGCTCGTCGGTCTGACCGGCGAGCCAAGAATTGGATATGGGAGTAAACAGGTGGCGGCTATTCCTCGTGACTACGCGGAGCGCGTCTATGCCGGCGTGCTCGGCAAGCTCATCGGCGTCTATCTCGGCCGGCCTTTTGAGGGCTGGACCTATGAGCGCATCATGAAGGAGCTCGGGCCGATCAACTACTATGTCAACGAACGCCGCGACGTCGCCTTGCGTTCGCATCATCTCGTCGTCACCGACGACGACGTCTCCGGCACGTTTGCGTTTCCCCGCGCGCTCTCCGACAACGGCTACCCGAAGCGCCTGACGGCGAAGCAGGTCGGTCAGGCCTGGCTGAATTATATCGTCGAGGAGCGTGCCATCCTGTGGTGGGGCGGCATCGGCAATTCCACCGAGCACACCGCCTATCTCCGGCTGAAGTCCGGCATTCCCGCGCCGCAGAGCGGTTCGATCGAGCTGAACGGCCAAACCGTGGCCGAGCAGATCGGCGCGCAGATCTTCATCGACGGCTGGGCGATGGTGAGCCCGGGCAATCCCGAGCAGGCCGCCTATCTCGCCGAGCAGGCTGGGCGCGTCAGCCATGACGGCGTGTCCGTACATGCCGCAAAGCTGCTCGCGGCGATGGAAGCGCAGGCCTTCGTCGAGCGTGACGTGCAGAAGCTGATCGACGTCGGCCTCGGTTTCGTGCCGAAGGATTCGCTGATCCGGCGCGTCGTCAACGACGTTCGCGACTGGCATGCCGGCGACAACAGCAATGACTGGGAGCGCACCCGTGCGCTGATCGCCGGGCGCTATGGCTACGACAAATTCCTCGGCAACTGCCATGTCGTCCCCAACCACGCGCTGATCATTCTGGCTGTGCTCTATGGCGAGAACAGCTTTCAGGAAGCGATGCGGATCGCCAACACGGCCGGCTGGGATACGGACTGCAACGCCGGCAACGTCGGCTGCCTGTTCGGCATCCGCACTGGATTGGCCGGCCTCGACGCCGGACCGGATTTCCGCACGCCGATCGCCGACCGCATGTACGTCTCGACCGCCGACGGCGGGGCCGCGATCACCGATGCTGTGATCGAGACGCAGTCGCTGGTCGCGGCGGGACTGGTGCTCGCGGGCGCGCCCGCATTGGCCGTCGCCAAGAATGGCGCGCGTTTCAACTTCAATTTTCCGGGCAGCCTGCAGGGCTTCCATGCCAAGGGCGGAGCGCCGGCCCGCCTGCACGAGGTGCAGCTCAGCAACGTCGCCGGTCACAGCCGCAATGGCGAGCGCAGCCTTGCGATCGACTTCCGCCGCCTTGCGCCCGGCCGCGTCGCACGCGTCGCCAGCCCCACCTTCTTCGACAAGGAGGTGTTCACGATGCCGACCTACCAGCTGGTGTCCTGCCCGACGCTGTATTCCGGGCAGCGCGTCGAGTGCCGGTTGGAGTCGGAAACGGACAGCGGCGCCGTCGCAGTGCGCCTCTTCGCGAGCGTCTATGACGAGCGCGACGAGCTAGTCCAGATCTATGGCGATGCGCAGGAGCTCGCGGGCGGCAGCCAGGCCGTGCTGAGCTGGCAGGTACCGGAGACCAACGCCTATCCGATCTTCGAGATCGGCGTCGAGATCGTGACGCACGATCCGCTCGGCGTTGATGGCACGCTCTATCTGGACTACCTGACCTGGAGCGGCGCGGCCGACACCGTGCTGAAGCGGCCGGACGACAATCTCAGCACAATGTGGAAGCACGCCTGGGTCAACAATGTCAGCCAGTTCCAGACGCGGTGGGAAGGCCTGCGCGCCACCAATGGCGATGGGCTTGGTTTCGTCGCGCAGGGCACGCGCGACTGGAAGGATTATCGGGTGACCTCGGAGATCATGCCGCTGCTGGCGAACGCCTGGGGCCTCGCCGCGCGCGTGCAGGGACGTGAGCGCTATTATGCCCTGATGTTCGATCGCGCCGAGGGTGGGCGCGTGCGCCTGGTCAAGCGCGTGCACGACGAGATCGTGCTCGCCGGCGAGCGGTTCGCCTGGGAGCTCGATCGTAAATACAAGGTCGAGCTGCGTGTGGCCGGCACCGGCATCGAAGCCTATGTCGACGGCAAGAAGCTGTTCAGCGTGCACGATAGTGGCGATCTGCCCCTGACCGGCGGTGCGATCGCGCTCGTCGTCGACAGCGGCTCGATTTCCGCGGAGCAGGTCCTGATATCGCCCATCTAGGCGCGCCTCACTCCGCCGCGATCGTCATGCCGTAACCGAGCCGCTTCGAGATGCCGCCGGCGCAGTCGCGCAGGGCATGGGCGATCGGGCTGTCCCAGCGGGCGTCGAACGTGCCTTCCGGTCCCATCGCGGTGATAACCAGCGCGACATGGCCGGCATGGTCGAACACAGGCGCGGAGAATGCGTTGACGCCGGGCAGGGGATCGCCGAGCGCGCGGGCGAGGCCGTGCTTGCGGACCTCGGCCAGCATCTCGGCGACTTTCGCGCCTTTCACCGCGCGCTTCGGATTGTAGCCGACGCCGTGGCGATCGAGGCCGCTCTCGAGTGCGGCGTTGATCGTCTTCTCCGGCAGGAACGCCGCGAAGGCGCGGCCGGTCGCGGTCTCCAGCAGCGCCATCACCGAGCCGGCGCGCATCACGATGTGCATGGGCTGGCCGGGCTCCTCCAGCTGCACCACAGTCGGGCCATGCGTGCCCCAGACTGCCAGCGAGACCGCATGTCCGATCTGGCTCGCGAGCGCCGCGATTTTGGGCTGCGCAATGCGCACGGCCGAGAGCCGGCGCAGGCTGATCAGGCCGAGCTCCAGCGCCAGCACGCCAATCTCGTAGCGGCCGGTGGTTTCGTCCTGCTCGATCAGCCCGATGCGGGAGAAACTGGCCAGATAAGGATGTGCCTTGGCCGGTGTCATGCCGGCCTCGCGGGCGAGATCGCGCAGCATCATCGGCTCGCCGCTTCTGGCGAGCGCGCGGAGCAATTCTCCGCCGACCTCGATCGACTGGATGCCGCGACTCTCTCTCTTCATGCGCCTCCGGTGCGCTTCGCTTACGCCGCGTCGCGCTTGGCGGCGCTGTCGGCGAGATGACGGCCGGCAATGTAGCCGAAGGTCAGCGCCGGCCCAAGCGTGATGCCGGCCCCGGGATAATTGCCGCCCATGATGCTCGCCATGTCGTTGCCGGCGGCATAGAGCCCGGGAATCACCCGGCCTTCCGCATCCAGCGCGCGGGCGTGCTCGTCGGTGACGATGCCGGCATAGGTGCCGAGATCGCCGATCACCATCTTGATGGCGTAGAACGGGCCGTTCTCGATCGGCGCAATGCAGGGATTGGGGCCGTGCATGGCGTCTCCCTGGTAGCGGTTGTAGGCCTTCGAGCCCTTGCCGAAGGCGGCGTCGTGTCCTAGCGGTGCGGTCGCATTGAACTGCTTGACAGTCTCAATGAACGCAGTCGCATCGATGCCGGCCTTGGCCGCCAGCGCCTCCAGCGTGTCGCCGCGCATGAGGTAGCCGGTATCGAGGTGATGACCCAGCGGCATCGGGAACGGCGGCACGCAACCGAGGCCATATTTGCGCAGCGTCGGGTGATCGCAGACGAGATAGGCCGCGATCTCCTCGCCGGGCGTTGCGGCCTTGATCATGGCCTGGACAAAGTCGTGGTAGGAATTGCCCTCATTGACAAAGCGCCTGCCGTCGCGCATCACCGCGATCACGCCTGGCTTGGCGCGGTCGATGAAATGCGGCATCACGCCCTTTGAACCGTCCTTGCGCGTGGTCAGCGACACCGGCACCCACGCCGCCGCGTTCGGCAGCCGATTCTCGACGTGTCCGCCGGCGCTCTCAGCCAGGCGCAGGCCGTCGCCGGTATTGCCGGTCGGTCCCGGTGAGAAATGCTCAACGCCGGTGGGCGCGTGTGGAAACATTTTTCTGCGGCGCTCGACGTCATGCGGAAAGCCGCCGCAGGCGAGCACGACGCCCGCGCGCGCACGGATGCGGACGTCACGGCCTTCGCGCGAGACGATCGCGCCGGTGACGGTGCCGTTCTCGACGGTCAACTCGCGCACCGGCGAGGACAGCCACATCGGAATCTTCAGGTCCTGGGCGGATTTTGCGAGGCGTCCCGCCAGCGCGTTGCCGTTGGTGAGCGTCATGCCGCGGCCATAGCGCAGCACATCCATCAAATGGCGCGACAGCCGCTTGGCGACATAGACCGCCGAATTCAGCGACTTCGTCACGCGCATGAAGTGGATGATCTCCTTGCCGCTTCCGAGCATCATGCCGAACACGGTGAGCTCGGGCAGCGGCATGCCGAGCGTCTTGATCTGGTCGCCGAGCTCGCGGCCGTCGAACGGCCGGGTCACCATCGAGCGGCCGCCTTGCGCGCCGCCGGGGGCCTCGGCGTGATAGTCGGGAAACACCAGTGGCATGTCGAAGCGCAGCGCGGTCTTGCTGGTGAAGAAATCGACCGCCTCGGGGCCGGCGCTGAGGAATGCATCGACGCGTGCGGCGTCGTAATTGTTTCCGGCCTCGTGACGCAGATAGGTGCGAGCCTGCTCCGTCGTTTCCGCGATGCCATAGGCCTTCGCCAGCGAGGTGCCGGGGATCCACAGCCAGCCGCCGGAGCGGGCGGTGGTTCCGCCGAAGCGCGGCTCCTTCTCGACGATCAGCACGTCGAGACCGCGATGGCGCGCGGTGATCGCGGCCGACATGCCGGAGCAACCCGATCCGGCCACGAGCACGTCGCACTCGTATGTTTCGCTTGCGTTGTGCGCGTGGCCGGTCATGTCGACCTCACTTCTTCAGCAGCGGACATTTGGATTCGGAGACCGGGCGGAAGGCGTCCTCGCCCTTCACGGTCTTGACGATCTCCAGATAATCCCAGGGCTCCTTGGACTGCTCGGGCGTCTTCACCTTGGCCAGATACATGTCGCGGATGACGCGGCCGTCCTCGCGCAATTTGCCGCCATGGACGAAGACGTCCTCGATCGGCAGCTCGCGCATCTTGGCCATCACCTTGGCGGGATCGTCGGTGCCGGCGGCCTTGATGCCCTTGAGATAATGCAGCACCGAGCCGTAGACGCCGGTCTGGATCATGGTCGGCATCACCTTGGTGCGCTCGTAGAACTTCTTCGACCAGGCGCGCGTCGCCTCGTCCATGTTCCAGTACGACGCCGTGGTCATGTAGGTGCCCTGCGCGGCCTTCAGGCCGATCGCGTGCACGTCGGTGTCGAACATCAACAAGCCGACCAGCTTCTGGCCACCCTGCACGAGGCCGAACTCGCCGGACTGCTTGATGGCGTTGTCGGTGTCCTGGCCGGCATTGGCGAAGGCGACGACGTCGGATTTCGAGCTCTGCGCCTGCAGTGCGAAGGAGGAGAAGTCAGCCGTGTTGGTCGGATGCTTCACGCCGCCGAGCACCTTGCCGCCCATCTCGTTGATGAAGCGCGTGGCGTCCTTCTCGAGTTGCTGGCCGAAGGCATAGTCCGCGGTGATGAAGTACCAGGACTTGCCGCCTTCCTTGATCACGGCTGAGGCCGTCACCTTCGACAGGGCATAGGTGTCGTAGGTGAAGTGCACGGTGTTCGGGCTGCACAGCTCGTCGGTCAGCGAGCTCGCGCCGGGGCCGGAGAGCAGCGCAATCTTGTTGCGCTCGCGCACCATGTTGTGGATGGCGATCGCGATGCCGGAATTGGGGATGTCCACGACCGCGTCGACCTTGCCGTTGTCGAACCAGCCGCGGGCGATCTGCACGCCGACGTCGGTCTTCATCTGGTGGTCGGCGCTGATGATCTCGATCGGCTTGCCGAGCACGGTCGGGCCGAACTCCTCCACCGCCATCTTCGCGGCCTCGACCGAGCCCGGCCCGCTGTTGTCGCGGCCCCAGCTCGACAGATCCGTCAGCACGCCGATCCGCACAGCGTCGTCGGAGACTTGCGCGGTCGCGGCTGAAGTCATCGCAGCCGAAGTCGTGGCCGCGAACATGGCGCAGGCCAGAAGCCCTCTCATTGTCGTTCCCTCTCTTTTATGGGCCGCCTGGCGCGGCCGGTTGTTCTGACGGTAAATTAGATATTGGCGAATGAGTTTGTCAATGACGAATTATGAGCTTGACGGGTTCCTCCTTGCAGACGGGACGGCCGGGAGCCGCAACTGCCTCAACATCCGTCATTGCGAGGAGCTCGCGACAAAATTGCGCAGCCATTTTGCGCTGATGCGACGAGGATTCCAGACTGTCTCGGCGGAGAGAGTCTGGATTGACTCGCTGCGCTCGCAATGACGGGTGCTGAAGCAGCGGCGCGCAAAATCTCGCGGAGTTATCCTGTGAGAGATGGCACCGCCACAGATTGCAACCGTCATGACGATTGGCCATGATGCTTTCAGGAATTCGTGGGGCAGGGCATGACGGCAGCAACGGGCGTGTCCGCAGCGGCGGAAAAATCGACGACGGCGCATGTGGTGTGGGCGAGCGCGCTCGGCACCGCGATCGAATGGTACGATTTCCTGATCTACGGCACGGCGGCCGCGCTGGTGCTGAACAAGCTGTTCTTCCCGAGCTTCGATCCTTTCGTCGGCACGCTGGCGGCGTTCTCCACCTATGCCGTCGGCTTCGTCGCGCGGCCGATCGGCGGCGCGATCATCGGGCATTACGGCGACCGGCTCGGCCGCAAGAAGATGCTGGTCGCGACCATGATCGCGATGGGGCTCGGCACCTTCCTGATCGGTTGCCTGCCGACCTACAGCCAGATCGGCGTCTGGGCCCCGATCCTGCTCATCGTGCTGCGCTTCGTCCAGGGCATCGGGCTTGGTGGCGAATGGAGCGGCGCGGTGGTCATGGTGATCGAGCACGCCGGCAACCGGCGCGGCTTTTACGGCAGCCTGGTGCAGATCGGCTTTCCGGTCGGCGTCGCCGCGTCGACCGGCATTTTCGCGCTCATGACGAAGTTGCCCGAGGCGGATTTCTTGAGCTGGGGCTGGCGTGTGCCGTTCCTGATCAGCATCCTGCTGGTCGGCGTCGGCTTCATCGTGCGGCTGAAGCTCGCGGAGACGCCGCATTTCAAGGAGGTGGTCGAGCGCAGGGAAGTGCTGGCGCAGCCGGCGCTGGAAGTGCTCCGCCGCGACTGGCGCAGCTTCTTGCTCGCGATCGGCATCACGGTGTCGGAAGTGGGGCTCGCCTATCTCCTCACCGTCTTCACCGTGGTCTATGCCACGACCAAGCTCGGCCTGCCGCGCCAGGTGATCCTGGATGCGGTGGTCTATGCCGCGGTCGTCGAGTTCGCGACGCTGCCGCTCGCCGGCTGGCTCTCCGACATCTTCGGCCGCAAGGCGCTTTATCTCGCCGGCGGCGTGTTCTCCGTGGCGCTGGCGTTTCCGCTGTTCTGGTTCCTCGATACAAAAGAACCGGCGCTGATCATTTTCGCGCTCGTCGTGACGATGACGCTGACGCATGCGCTGCTGTTCGGACCGAAGGCGGCGTTCATGCCGGAACTGTTCCGTACCCAGGTGCGCTATAGCGGCGCATCGCTGGGCGCCAATGTCGCGGCCGCGCTGAGCGGCGGCTTCTCGCCGCTGATCGCAACCGCGCTGCTGGCATGGGCCGGTTCGTACTGGCCGGTGTCGGTCTACATCGTCGCGCTCTCGATCATCACGATCATCGCGACGCTGAAGGCGCCGGAGACGGCGCACGCCGCGCTGAAATCCTGAGATCGGACGGGCGCGCTGCTTCGTCGCGGGCGCACGCCGCGCACAAGCTTGCGGCAATCCGCATCATGATCTTGATCACGCCTGCCGCGTGAGCGGGCCTGCGCAGGCCCGCGCGCCGCCTTGCATACACGTCCTGACGTCTTCTTATGCGATGCTGCCAAAACCAAATGCAGCACCGCGAACCATTAGCCGCGTTTATACGGCGGATTTTTACTTCCAATTTTACTTCGCAAGATCCCGCCCCTAGCCTCGCGGGCAATTGATCACATCGCAGCCGGTCAATGGCGACCGGTGCGAACGTTCATCGTAACCAACGAGGGTTGCCATGTCTGATGGGGCTAAGGGGACGTCCACTTTCGATCCGGCGGGAACGGAAGCTAGGCGTGAGAAAAAGCTGAGCCGGCGCACGCTGTTGAAGGGTGCGGCAGCCGCTGCGGGCGCAGCTGTCGGATCGGATGCGATCCGCGGTTTCCCGACCATCTGGGCGCAGGAGATCAAGGACATCGAGCTGCGCCATGTCGGCGTCTCCTACTCGGTGGTGAAGGCGATTGGTGACCAGGCGGCCAAGGATCTCGGCTTCAAGGTGACGATGCAGAACCTCGACACCTCCGCCGCCATCAACCGCTTCATAAGTCAGCCTAATACGGTCGACATCGCCGACCTCGAGGGCTGGCAGGCCAAGCTCGCCGCCAAGCGTTCCGTCATCCAGGGCATCGAAGTCAAGAAGATCAAGGAGTTCGACAACATCCTGCCGATCTTCACCAAGGGCGAGATCGACGGCCACAAGATCCCGCGCCAGGGCATCTCGCCCTACGAG
>LNAP01003634.1_pt1 | contig 38406 bp, 31 predicted proteins | sample 602601 | NCBI WGS metagenome assembly LNAP01 (sample SAMN02440304, study PRJNA202911) | soil metagenome | biome: Subtropical and temperate rainforests or woodlands; isolation source: soil samples (1 kg each in a 20% v/v slurry with milli Q water) were... ... | reverse complement strand
GCAGGGCTATTCGGTTGACGCCAATGGCCAGCTGCAGAACGGCGTGGTCGGTAACCTGAGTATCCAAACGTCCAACCAGGCGCCAAAAGCCACCACGGCTATTACCCAGAGCTTCAACCTCAACTCCAGCAGCAAGGCGCCGACCACGACGCCGTTCGACCCGAGCGACCCCACCAGCTATACCTCGTCGACCTCGGTGAATATCTATGACGCCCAGGGCAATGCCCACGTCATGACCCAATATTTCCTCAACAACGCGGACCCGAGTGCAGTGCCGCCAGTGGCAAATAACTGGACCATGAACGTGTTGATCGATGGTCGTAACCCGCAGACTCCGGAGAGCACCACGGTGCCGGCAGCCAACGCCACCGCGCCGCTTAGCGCGACCCTGACGTTCGACGGGGCAGGGCAGTTGGCGACTGTGACACCGACCACTGCGGGCCTGACGTACACCAACAACAAGCTAAGCATTGATGGTTGGAATCCCGCGCAGTCTGATACCAGTACGCCGCCGGTTTGGTCGCTCAATGGCGCCGATGCCAGCCCCAGCGTCACCCTCGATATTCGCGGCTCGTCGCAGGTTTCCAGCACTTTCGCGGTCAACGCCGTCACCCAGGATGGCTACACCACCGGCCAACTGTCGGGCCTGGAAATTGACGACACCGGTCAGATCTTCGCCCGCTACACCAACGGCCAGTCGAAGATCCAGGGGCAGGTAATTCTGGCTAACTTCGCCAACGTGCAGGGTTTGACCCCGGTGGGTAAAACTCAGTGGGTGCAATCGGCCGACTCGGGTGAGCCGGTGGTGGGTACGCCGCGTGCTGGCACCTTGGGTTCGCTGACTGCAGGTGCGCTGGAATCTTCCAACGTGGATATCTCCACCGAGCTGGTCGACTTGATCGTGGCGCAGCGTAACTACCAGGCCAACGCCAAAACCATCGAAACCGAAAACGCGGTGACGCAAACCATCATCAACCTGCGTTAGTAGTTTGTCGCCAGCGCTTGCCGCTGGCGGCAAACCGTCGCCGCACACCTGCAAAGGGCTTCTCTGGAAGCCCTTTGTTGTTTGTAAAATTCCTTATTTATCAGTCGTGTACGATATTTTTTCGAGTTTGGCACGATGCCTGCTTTGTAGCTTGTATAGAGCAGCGGGCAACGCCGCGAATCTCGGAGAAATCACCATGGATAAAATGCTGTACGTCGCCATGACAGGGGCTAGCCAGAACACCCTGGCCCAACGCGCCCATGCCAACAATTTGGCGAACATCTCCACCAGCGGTTTTCGCCGTGATTTCGAACAAGCGCGTTCCATGCAAGTGTTTGGCGACAGCTTTCCGTCGCGCGTTTACGCCATGAGCGAACGCCCTGGTACCGACTTTACCCCCGGCACCTTGCAAGACACCGGCAACCCTATGGATGTCGCCATTGGTGGCGAAGGCTGGATCGCCGTGCAGGCCCAGGACGGTAGCGAAGCCTACGTGCGTACCGCCAGCCTGAAGATCGATGGCCTTGGCCAATTGCGTACCGGCAGTGGTTTGCCGGTTTTGGGCAACGGTGGGCCAATTGCCGTGCCGCCAGAACAGAAAGTGGAGATCGGCCAGGACGGCACCATCAGCATTCGTGCCCTCGGTGAAGCGCCGAATGTGCTTGCTCAGGTGGACCGTATCAAGCTGGTCAAACCTGACCTCAAGCAAATGGAAAAAGGCCTCGACGGCATGATCCATTACAAGGGCACCCAGCCGTTGCTGGCCGACGAGAGCGTCACGCTGACCTCCGGCTTTATCGAGACCAGCAACGTCAACGCGGTGGAAGAGATGACCTCAATCCTCTCCTTGTCCCGCCAGTTTGAGCTGCAAGTAAAGATGATGCGGACTGCCGAAGACGACGCCACGTCCCTGGCGCGTGTTTTGCAACTCACCTAACCATCAGTACACGGCGCCTGAGGAGAACAGACATGCTTCCGGCTCTGTGGGTCAGTAAAACCGGTTTGTCCGCCCAGGACATGAACCTGACGACCATTTCCAACAACCTGGCCAACGTTTCGACCACGGGTTTTAAACGTGACCGCGCTGAATTCCAGGACCTGCTCTACCAAATTCGCCGTCAACCTGGCGCGCAAAGCACTCAGGACAGCGAACTGCCGTCCGGCCTGCAGCTGGGTACCGGTGTGCGTATTGTCGGCACGCAAAAAATGTTCACCATCGGCAGCCTGCAAACCACCGAGCAGCCGCTAGATCTGGCAATCAATGGCCGGGGTTTCTTTCAGGTACTGCAGCCCGATGGCACCCTTGCTTATACCCGCGACGGTAGCTTTCACCTGAACTCCGACGGCCAGGTGGTGACCTCCAACGGCTTCCCGCTGGAACCGGCCATTGTGATTCCAGCAGAAACGCGCACCTTCACCGTGGGTGAGGACGGTACCGCCTCGGTGACCACCGCTGGCAACCCCACGCCGCAGATCGTTGGCAATATTCAAACCGCCGACTTCATCAACCCGGGCGGCCTGGAAGCCATGGGTAAAAACCTGTTCCTGGAAACCGCTTCCAGTGGCGCGCCGCAAGTCGGTACGCCTGGCCTTACGGGCCTGGGCAACATTGAGCAGAACACCCTGGAAAACTCCAACGTCAGCGTGGTGGAGGAGATGGTCAACATGATCACCACCCAGCGCGCTTACGAGATGAACTCGAAAGTTATTTCTACCGCTGACCAGATGCTGTCCTTCATCTCGCAAAATCTTTAACCACCGGCTGGGTTAGTTGTTCCGCGTTAGCCCGCCATAAGGAGCTGGTAGGCACACTCAAGCGGTGGCTCGATCCGCTCTACGCAATACGTGAGGTAATAGTTATGAAACGGCTTGTTCTTCTTCCCTTGCTTGGCCTGGCTGCTTTGAGCGGCTGCGTGGCGCCTTCTGCAAAGCCGAACGACCCTTACTATGCCCCCGTGTTGCCGCGCACGCCGTTGCCGGCGGCGCAGAACAATGGCTCGATCTACCAAACCGGTTTTGAAAACAACCTGTATGGCGACCGCAAGGCCTACCGGGTCGGTGACATCATCACCATCACCCTCAACGAGCGCACCTCGGCCAGCAAAGCGGCCAACTCGGACATCGCCAAGAACAGCAACACCTCCATCGGTCTGACCTCGCTGTTTGGCGGCGGTGTGTCGGTGGACAATCCCGACGTCGGCATCAACCCGCTCAACGCCGGCAGCCTCAGCCTGGACGCCGGTTACGCAGGCTCGCGTAAAGCCGTTGGCAAAAGCTCCGCCGCGCAAAGCAACAGCTTGACCGGCTCTGTCACCGTGACCATTGCCGAAGTGTTGCCCAACGGCATTTTGTCGGTACGCGGTGAGAAGTGGATGACCCTTAATACCGGCGACGAACTGGTGCGTATTGCAGGCCTGGTAAGGGCCGATGACATCGCCACTGATAACACCGTGTCGTCCGCCCGGGTGGCCGATGCGCGCATTACCTATTCGGGAACCGGCGCCTTTGCCGATGCCAACCAGCCTGGTTGGTTCGACCGCTTCTTCAGCAGCCCGCTGTTCCCTTTCTGAGTGCCGGTCATGATCAAACGACTGCTTACCGCCTGCTGTCTCCTGCTCGCCGCTTCGGCGGTGCAGGCTGAGCGGATTAAAGACCTGGTAACCATCCAGGGCGTGCGCGCCAACCAACTGATTGGCTACGGCCTGGTGGTCGGCCTTAACGGCAGTGGCGACCAAACCACGCAAACGCCGTTCACCGTGCAAACCTTCAACAACATGCTGGCTCAGTTCGGCATCAAGGTGCCCACGGGCGGCAACGTGCAATTGAAGAACGTCGCGGCGGTGTCGATTCATGCCGACTTGCCAGCTTTTGCCAAGCCGGGGCAGACCATTGACGTGACCATCTCCTCGATTGGTAACGCCAAAAGCCTGCGCGGCGGCAGCCTGCTGATGACCCCATTGAAAGGTATCGACGGCAACGTTTACGCCATCGCCCAGGGCAATCTAGTGGTCGGCGGCTTTGATGCCGAAGGCGGCGACGGCTCGAAAATCACCGTCAATGTGCCGTCTGCGGGGCGTATCCCTAGCGGTGCCACGGTTGAACGTCCGGTGCCAAGCGGTTTCGACCAAGGCAACACGCTGACCCTGAACCTCAACCGCCCCGACTTCACCACGGCCAAGCATATGGTTGACCAGATCAACGAATTGCTTGGCCCAGGCGTGGCCCAGGCCATCGACGGCGGCTCCGTGCGCGTTAGCGCGCCGCTGGACCCTAACCAGCGCGTGGACTATCTGTCGATTCTGGAAAACCTCGAGGTGGACGCCGGTCAGGCGGTGGCCAAAGTCATCATCAACTCGCGCACCGGCACCATCGTGATTGGCCAGAACGTCAAAGTGCAGCCGGCTGCGGTCACCCACGGCAGCCTGACCGTGAGCATTACCGAAGACCCGATTGTCAGCCAACCGGGCGCCTTGTCCAACGGCCAGACCGCGGTAGTGCCACGCTCGAAGGTGGACGCGGCGCAGGAAACCAAGCCGATGTTCAAGTTTGGTCCGGGCACCACGCTGGATGAAATCGTTCGGGCGGTAAACCAGGTCGGCGCTTCGCCGTCGGACTTGATGGCCATTCTTGAAGCCCTGAAACAAGCCGGCGCCCTGCAAGCCGACTTGATCGTGATCTAAGGGGGCCGCCATGGACGCGAAACTGACATCCAGCCTTGGCGCCAAACTCGACAGTGGCGCCTACAGCGACCTCAATCGCCTTAGCAACTTGAAGGTGGGCAAGGACCGCGACAGCGAAGCCAACATCAAAAAGGTCGCGCAGGAATTCGAGTCGCTGTTTCTCAACCAGATGCTCAAGGCCCAGCGTCAGGCTAACGAAGCGTTCTCCGAAGGCAACTTCATGAATAGCAACGAGGCCAAAACCTACCAGCAAATGTACGACCAAGAGCTATCGGTCAAGATGTCCAAAGAGGGCGGCATTGGCCTGGCCGATGTGCTCGCCCGGCAGATGTCGAAAATGCAGAAAGGCACGCACAAGGCCAATCCATTTGCCCAGACCGATCAAGCCAACGCAATCAACGCCACCACGGGTACCAGCGCGAGCGACACCTCGAATAAGACGCTCACCAGCAATGCGGTCAAAGAACTGCCAGCGGTAGACAAAACCCGCGATGACTCGAAATTAATCAACAAGCGCCGCCTGTCACTGCCCGGCAGTTTGTCCGACCGATTGCTGGCTGGGATTGTCCCAACTACAACGGCGGGCGCCACTGCTGATGCTAAGCCGTTGGCGCAGAACGATTGGCTGGCGGCCAGCAACACTAGCAATAAGGCTGATTTGGCCGCCATCCGCGACGTCGACGCCAGCAGCGGCCGGCGCCTGGCGCAGCCGCCATTGGCGCCTGGTAAAGCGGCGTTCAAATCGGCGGACGAATTTATCGCCACTATGTTGCCCATGGCCAAGGAAGCTGCCGCCAAGATTGGCGTCGACCCTTCTTATCTGGTGGCTCAGGCGGCGCTGGAAACGGGTTGGGGCAAGTCGATCATTCGTGATCAGGACGGCTCCAGCAGCCATAACCTGTTTGGGATTAAGGCCGCCGGTAGCTGGCAAGGCGAATCGGCACGGGCGTTGACCACCGAATACAAGGGTGGCCAAGCGGTGAAAGAGGCGGCGAAGTTCCGCTCCTACGACAGCTTCCAGGACAGCTTCAACGACTACGTAAGCTTCCTGCAGAACAACGACCGTTACGACGACGCGTTGGACGCAACCGCCAACCCGAAACAGTTCGTGCGTGAGTTACAACAGGCCGGTTACGCCACCGATCCGCAGTACGCCAATAAAGTGGCGCAGATCGCCAAGCAGATGCAGCCGCGGGCGAAACCACCGCCACGCGTTTGTAAGGATGCAGGTGTGATGAAGTTTTCAGAGAGGATGCGACATGGCTGATTTGTTATCTATTGGGCTGTCAGGCCTGCGCAGCGCGCAGACCGCCCTGACGGTGACCGGGCATAACATCACCAACGTCAACACCCCCGGCTATTCACGCCAGGAGTCGGTGCAGCAGACGGGCATCTCGCAGTTCACCGGCGCCGGCTATATCGGTTCCGGCAGCCAGGTGGTGGACGTGCGTCGTCTTGCCAGCGATTTTCTGACCAACCAGGTTCGCACCGCCACCAGTTCCAATAGCGAGTTGCAGTCGTTCAAAAGCCAGATCGAGCAGCTTGATTCGCTGCTGTCCAACAGCACCACCGGTATCAGCCCGGCGCTGCAAAAGTTCTTTGCCTCGTTGCAAACCGCTTCCCAGGACGCATCGTCAACCGCGGCTCGCGAAGCAGTGCTGTCGCAGGCGGCGGGGCTGTCGGACTCGTTCAATACCCTGTACGACCAGTTGGATAAGCAGAACAGCCTGATCAATCAGCAACTCAGTGCGCTGACCACCCAAGTCAATTCCATGGCCGCCAGCGTGGCCAGTTATAACGACGCCATCGCTCGCGCCCGTGGTGCCGGCGCTGAGCCCAATGACCTGCTCGACGCCCGTGAAGAAACCATTCGGCAGATTTCCGAAATCATCGGCGTGCAGAGCGTGGAACAGAAGGACGGCAGCGTCAGCCTGTTCGTCGGTACCGGCCAACCGTTGGTGGTGGGTAATACCGCCTCCACGCTAACGGCCAAAGCTGGCGTTGATGATCCGTCGAAGTTCCAGATTGATCTGAGCATCAATGGCGTGTCGCAGACTATTTCCACGCAGATTTCTGGCGGTGAAATGGGCGGCCTGTTGGCCTACCGCGACACCACCTTGGACAAGAGTTACAACAGCCTTGGGCAAATGGCGATCGTGCTCGCCGATACCGTCAACAAGCAGCTGGGGCAGGGCCTGGACCTGGCGGGGCGTGCCGGTAGCCCACTGTTCAGCGATATTAACGACCCGACGGCGGCGTCGTTGCGCGTGCTGGCGCAGGCCACTAACACCGGCACCGGCACCGGTTCCATGGACATCACCAATTCCAGCCTGCTGACCACCAGTGATTACCGCCTGGACTACGACGGCACCACCTTCACCGCCCGCCGCTTGAGCGACGGCGCCAACATGAACGTCACCGTCACAGGGACTGGGCCGTACAGCATTTCCATGACCGATCCGAGCACGACGCCGGCTACCGATCAGGGCTTTGCCGTTACCATTAACGGGGCGCCGAATGCCGGTGACCGCTTCACCCTGCAACCGTCCCGGCGCGGCGCTTTTGATTTTGGCACCGACTTGCAGTCGGCCGACCAACTGGCCTTCGCCGGTTCGGCGCGGGCGGTGGCGACCACCAACAACCGTGGCACCGGCACCATCACCCAGCCAGACCTGAAGACCGGGCCGTCGCCCATTGACGTTACCGACCTGCAAGACCTGTTTGGCACCGGGCTGCCGCTGACCTTTGATTCGACCACCAATACCCTGACCAGCACTTTGCCGGCCGGCGCGACGCTGAGTTATGTGTCGCCCTCGACCACCGCGCTGACCCCAGGCCAAGCCAACACGCTGCGCCTGGACTACACCGATCCGTCGACCAACAACACCTACTCGTATGAATTCACCATTAATGGAACGCCGCAGTCGGGCGATACATTTACGTTGAGTCAAAATACCGCAGGGGTGGCGGACAACCGCAACGCGCTGAAATTGATCGACCTGCAAACCCAGAAAACCGTAGGTGTGGGTGCTGCCGGCACCGGTACTACCTACAACAACGCCTACAGTGGCTTGGTAGAGCGCGTCGGCTCACTGACCGCGCAGGTCCGGGTAAACACCGATGCTGCCGAAACCGTATTGACCCAAGCGCAGAACAGCCGCGACTCACTTTCCGGCGTCAGCCTGGATGAGGAGGCAGCTAACCTGGTGCAGTTCCAGCAGTACTACAATGCATCTGCACAGGTGATCAAAACCGCGCAGGCGCTGTTCGATACGCTTATTGGCGCGTTCAACTGAGGCTAGTTAGTTATGCGAATTTCCACTATTCAGGCCTTCAACAGTTCCGTCAGCGGCATGCAGAAGAACTACGCCAACGTCTCGCGTACGCAGGAACAGATCAGCACCGGTAAGCGCATCCTCACCCCAGCGGACGACCCCGTTGCCTCCGTTCGTTTGCTGCAACTGAGCCAAGAGCAAGCGCTCAACGCTCAGTACACCTCCAACAACACCGCCGCGCAGAACAGCCTGAACTCCGAAGAGGCCATTCTCAGCTCGATCGAGACCGTGCTGCAGCGCATTCGTGAGATTGGCGTACAAGCCGGTAACGGCGCTCTGGACGCCACCGACCGCGCCTCGCTGGGCACTGAGATACAGCAGCGCGAAGACGAGCTGCTGAGCCTGATGAACAGCAAAGATGCCAGCGGCCACTACCTGTTCGGCGGTTCGCAGTCTGATCAGCAACCCTTTGTGCGCAACGCCGATGGCACCTATAGCTATCAAGGCGACGAAACCGAGCGCAACGTGCAGGTGGCCAGTAGCACCTTTATTGCTTTGGGTGACGACGGCAAAGACTTGTTCGAGAACGTGTTCAACGCCAACCGCGTGACCACTGCGCACACCACGGTAGGTACCAACGTTGACGGTACGGTAAGTACCGGGCGCATTTCCCTGGGCTTGGTTAACGACAAAGCGGCGTACGACAACACCTTCCCCGCAAGCAATCCGCCGGTTGCCACCGACGGCATCGGTATTCACTTTCTCAGCACCACCGACTATGTGGTGTACGACCAGGCCACCTTGCCGGTCGGCTTCGACTGGACCACGTATAACCCGGCCACGCCGCCTGCCGGGCAGTTGGCCACGGGCGCGATCGACACCAACACCGCCACCTCCGACTTCATCAGCTACGGTGGCGTGAAGGTACAAATCGACGGCGTGCCGCAAAACGGTGATGACTTTGCCATCAACCGCAAACCGGACGAGGAAAAACGCAGCCTGCTCAATACCGTTTCGGACCTGCGCAAAGCGCTGCAAGGCTCGGGCGACTCGGTTGAAGATAACCGGGTGATCCGCGACTCCGCCGCCATTGCCTTGTCGAACCTCGACGCGGTGTATACCAAGGTCGATGCGGTGCGCGGTTCGGTGGGTGCGCGGTTGAACACCCTCGACTCCACTGGCGACTTTATTGCCGACGTCACCCTGGTCAACAAGTCCGTGCAATCGGACCTTGAAGACCTAGACTACGCCGACGCGATTTCACGCTTGTCGCTGCAAAGCACCATCCTCTCGGCGGCGCAGCAGAGCTACGTGAAAATCGCCAACTTGAGTTTGTTCAACTACATCTCCTAATGCGCCGGCGCCTGAGCGCTCGATTGCAGCCTGCACATAGTGGACCGAGGCATTGAGGCCTCTGGTCCGGCAGGAATCCAGGGCCACTGGGCCAAGACCATTGCTTTCCTTGGAGTAGTTAATGCGGGCAGCGCATGCTGATGTCGAACCCAACCAGCACGCCGCCGTGCTGAGTTTTTCCAGTAAAGCGGGCAACCTGCAGCAGTTGCAGGGCGTATTGCGCAGCGCCGTGGTATTGCCGCAGCTGCTGTTTAGCGTGGAGCAATGGCGGACCGATTCAGCCGGGTTGCTCAAGCAACTGCAGCAACGCGACTGGGCGCTGATGGCAGTGCGCAGCAGCAGTTGCCAGGAGGATGGTGAACACACCTCCGCCGCTGGCGAATACGAGTCGTGCCTAAGCGTTACCCCCGAGGGCTTGCCCGAAGCCATTGAGCGGGTCATCAGCTCCATGGGCGGGGCCGCGGCCGATGGCAACGACCAGGTATTTGTGCAGCCGATGCTGCAACAGGTGCTGCTGGCCGGCGTGGCGTTTGGCGTCGACCCCACCAACTGCGCGCCGTATTACGTCGTCAATTACGATGACAACAGCGGCAGCACCGACAGCGTTACCTCCGGTCGCTCCAACCAGTTGAAGACCTTTTACGCCCACCACAGCAGCCAAAACGTACCGCCGCCCTTGCACGGGGTGATTGAGTTGTTGGGCGAATTGGCCGAGCTTTATGGCCGCCAGGCACTGGATATCGAATTTGCCAGTGGTGCCGATGGCAGCCTGTACCTGTTGCAGGTCCGGCCGCTGATTCTTACCAGTCCAGTGGCCGATCTAGCCGCCCACACGCGGATGGTGCGCCTGATCCACGACCGCATCGCCCAAGGCATCCGCCCGCAGCCATTCTTGCATGGCGAGCGCACCGTCTTTGGCGTGATGCCGGACTGGAACCCGGCCGAAATCATTGGCGTGCGCCCGCGCCCGTTGTCGTTATCGCTGTACCGCGAACTGGTCACCGACATGATCTGGGCGTATCAGCGCAACAACTATGGCTACCGCAACCTGCGCAGCTTTCCGTTGATGCTGCATTTTCATGGTTTGCCGTACATCGACGTGCGCGTCAGTTTTAACTCGTTTATCCCGCGCGATATCGACGGCGCTTTGGCCGACAAACTGGTGAATTACTACATCGAACGCCTGCTGGCGGCGCCCAACTTGCACGACAAGGTTGAGTTCGAAATTGTGTTCTCCTGCTACACCCTGGACCTGCCGCAGCGCTTGCAGGCGTTGCGCGAGTTTGGCTTCAGCGACGCCGAATGTGAGCGCCTGGCCGACAGTCTGCGGCAACTGACCAATCGCATCGTGCATAACGAAACGGGCCTGTGGCGCACGGACCGGCAAAAGCTTGATGTGTTGCTGGCCCGACGCGACGAAATTCTCGGGGCTGACACCGATCCGGTAACGCGTATTTATTGGCTGCTCGAAGACTGTCGTCGTTACGGCACCCTGCCGTTTGCCGGGCTGGCACGGGCAGGTTTTATCGCCGTGCAGCTGCTGCGTTCGCTGGTTACCGTGGGCGTGCTGAACAGCGAGGAGTACGACGCCTTTCTTAATGGCTTGAGTACCGTCAGCGGGCAAATGACTCAGGACTTGGTGCAGCTCAATCGCACCACCTTTTTGGCCCGTTACGGTCATTTGCGCCCCGGTACCTACGACATTCTGTCGCCACGCTACGATGAAGCGCCGGATATGTATTTTGACTGGAGCAACAGCGCTGCCGAGCCCGCTCACGGGCAACTGCGCTTTGCCTTGTCGCTGGGCCAGATGCGTGAAATCAGTCGGCTGCTGGCCGAACATGGCCTGTCTCACGATGTGGTCGGCTTGTTCGATTTTCTCCAGGCCGGGATTGAGTTGCGCGAGTACGCCAAGTTTGTTTTTACCCGCAACCTGTCGGATGCCTTGTCGCTGTTCCGTCAGTTCGGTGAAGACCTGGGGTTTAGCGCCGACGATATGTCCTACGCCAATATCCAGGTGATTAAAGAGCTGCACGCCGCCAGCGCCGACCCCGCCGAGTTGATTGCCTCGAGTATCGAAGAAGGGCGCCGGCGCTACGCCGAAACCTGCCAGTTGGTGTTACCGCCCTTGATCACCGACGCCCAGGACGCACTGCAATTTCATATGCCCCAGGCTGAGCCGAATTTCATCACCCAGCGTCAGGTCATGGCGCCGGTCGTAAGCTTTCAGCAACGCGATCAACTGCAGGGCGCGATTGTGGTGATTCCTAGCGCCGATCCGGGCTTTGACTGGATTTTCTCCCACCGTATTGCCGGCTTTATCACCGCCTATGGCGGTACCAACTCGCATATGGCCATCCGCGCCAACGAGCTGGGCTTGCCGGCCGTTATCGGTGCGGGTGAAGTGCTCTATCGCCAATGGGCGGCGGCGCAGGTGCTGCGTATTGACTGCGCCAACCGCAAGGTCGAGGTCGTGCGGTGAATGTGATTCTGCTGAGCCAGCGCGTGGAAGTCTTGAGCGACCGCGGCGAGCGCCGTGATGCGGTGGATCAGCGCCTGGTGGCGTGGTTGGCTGACTGTGGTTTTCTGGCGGTGCCGGTGCCTAACCGTCCTCAATCTGTTGACGATTATTGGCAATTGCTGCAGCCGGTGGGTGTGGTGCTCTCCGGCGGCAACGACCTGGCCAACTACGGGGGGAATGCGCCGGAACGCGATGCCACGGAGCGAGCGCTGCTGGGCTTGGCGATGACCCACGGCGTGCCGCTGTTTGCGTTGTGCCGAGGCGCGCAATTGCTCTTGGATGCCTTTGGCAATGGGCTGGAAAAAGTCGAGGGGCATGTTGCTACTCGGCATCACCTGACGCTCAACGGCCAGCCCCACGAGGTCAACAGCTACCACCAGTGGGGCTGCCTTGAGCTGCACGCGCCGCTGCAGGTGCTGGCGCGCAGTGACGACGGTGTGATTGAAGCGTTTGAACACCAGCAGCTACCGATTGTGGGCGTTATGTGGCACCCCGAGCGCGAGGCGCAATTCAACCCGATTGACCGCACCCTGCTGCAGCGTTGCCTGGCAGCACGGCAATTAACCGATGGAGCGAAGCGTTAAACCATGACCCGCGCAATAATTCTGGCCGCCGGGCGCGGCAGCCGCATGGGCGCCTTGACCGCCGAACAACCCAAATGTTTTGCCGTGCTGCACGGCAAACGCCTGCTCGACTGGCAGCTGGCTGCGCTGCGCGGTGCTGGCGTGCACGAGCTGGCCATTGTGCGCGGCTACCTGCGCGAGAGCTTTGTCGAGCCTGTGCAGTACTTCGAAAACCCGCGTTGGCAACAGAGCAATATGGTGCGCACGCTGTTGGCCGCCGATGCCTGGCTGAGCAGCGACGATTGCATCGTCAGTTACAGCGACATCGTCTATACCGCCGCCACGGTTGCCAGCCTAGCCACTACCGCAGGTGATTTGGCCATTGCCTATGACCCGAACTGGTTGGCCTTATGGTCGCAACGTTTTGCCGAGCCACTGGCTGATGCGGAAAGCTTTGTGCTCGACAGCGCCGGTAATCTGGCGAGCATTGGCGAGCGCTGTCAGACCACCGAGGAAATTCAGGGCCAGTACATGGGCCTGCTGAAATTTACCCCCAAGGGCTGGGCGCAGGTGAAGCTGGAGCTGGGCAAATTGGACGATGCCGGCATCGACAAGTTGGATATGACCGGCTTGCTGCGCCGCGTGCTCGGTGCCGGCGTGGCGATCGCGCTGGCGCCGGTACAAGGGGTGTGGGGCGAGGTAGATGAGCCGGGCGACCTGGCGCTGTATCACCGTCTTATTCCGGCTGCTGCGTTGGCTAACTGATTACGAGGTTGTGCATGGCTCTGCATTTTCCGCTGCAAACCGTTCAACACATTCTTGATCGTCTGCCGCGCCCTCAGGACGCCGTGGAGCAGCAAGCCCGCCAGCGCTTGGCCAGCCTGAGCCAGGAGCAGGCTGATGGCGTGTGGGAAGCCCTGTGCCTGCGGTTGTTGCTCAACCCGGTGTACCTCGGTTTTCTCTGGCCGGATACCTGCGCACAACATCCGCAGTTGCAAGAGTTGACCCGCAACCTGCTGACCCAGATATGGGTGCCGGCGCTGGTTGACGATGTTGAGACTGCCAGCGCGCAATGGGTCATGGAGCAGGGCGATGTGGATGTGCAAGGCACGCTGATGCACGACCTGCTGCATTATCTGGCGACCTTCACTATCGCCGCCGACAGCAACTTCGGTTTTCTTGCCCGCTACTTTACCTTTCGCGATCTGCTGGTTACCCAATTGGTGGCGCCCGAGCACATACCGCTGCTGGATCGGGTGTTCGGGTTGCTGCATATGCAAGTGCAGCAGTGGGGCAAACCCTATTGCAGTGGCTATGCCTACCAGGGCTACGAACGCATCGGGCTGGCGGGGGTAAAACCCACCCAGGAACGCTTGGCCAATTACGCTTTTCTGCCGTGGTTAAACGCCGACATGAGCGTGCTGGAGATTGGCTGCAATAACGGTTTTATGGCCATCGAACTGGCGCGCCACGCTGGCCGCGTGGATGCCGTGGAGTACAACCCGTTTCTGGTAGAAATAGGCCGCACCACCGCCGCAGCGGTCGGCCAGCACAACGTGCACTACGAAGTGGCCGACTTCACCACCTGGCAGCCGCGCCAGCGCTATGACGTGGTGCTGTCGTTCGCGAACCACTGCACCATCGACGGCAACCTGTCTGTTGAGTTCGAGAGCTTTGTCGCCAAGCTTTGGCACCTCACCAGCGAAGGTGGCTGGTTACTGTTTGAAAGCCATAACGTATTTGGCCCCGGTGCTGGCGCGCCAGGCGACGATGGCGATCTGGATGCCAAGTTCGAGGTCATGGAGCGCTATTTCGAGCTGGTCGACAGCAAGATGACCAAGGCCTTTGTGCCGACCCAGGACATCGACAAGCTGTTTGTGGTGTTGCGTCGGCGGCCAACGGTATTGGCCACGGTGAACCGCCAGATGAACCTCGCTGTGGCGCGCCAAACCTACACCTACCGCGGCACGCCGTTCGCTTAAGCGTCTTCGCCGCCAGGCAGGCTGAGCAGGGCCAGATGTTTGAGCACCGGGTGAATCACGTAGTAGGTGCTGCCGTGCTCCACCTCTTGCTGCATTTCCACCTCTAAGCGGCCGGTGGCCTGGTAGGCGCGCAGCACCTGCAACAACAGGTCGGCACGAATGGCCGTGTCGTAGCGCCGGTCAATGTCGGTGCCCAGCGGTGGTGCCGGGTAGTGCTTGCGCGCCAGCACCGGGCCGGTATCGATCTGCTTGTCGAGAATCAGCGCACTGGCGGCACAACGGCGCTCTTCCAGCAGGCTGTAGTAGGCCGTGGTGCTCCCGCGATAGTCCGGCAGCCAGCCACTGTGCACATGCAGCAGTGGTATGCCGAGGTCAATCAGCTCGGCCCCGACAATTTGCCCGCCGTAACCCGAAAAAATAATCAGCTTGGGCGCCAGTGCTTGGACCTGCAGACGCAGTTCGACGGCGTTGATGTCGCGGGTGGCCAGGGCTGAGTGGGGAATGTGCGCCTCGGCCAGGCTCTGTTCCAGGGTCAGCTGCAGGTCGGGCAGCAGCACGCCATTCAGGCGTTCGGCGGCGGCATGCGCCTCGGTACTGGGCGGGTTGGCATCGCCCAGCAATATGACATGGCTCGGCGCCAGGTTGGCCGCCAGCAGGGTTTGCAAATAAGCCTGCGAGCGCGTGCTGTGAGCCGCGATCATCAGCACATCGTCAAGCACGCTCATGGGCTTACCTCCAGGCCGACACTGCCCGCCAGGCTTTCTACCCAGCGCGCCTCACCGGCAATCAGCCAGGCCAGATTGGCACCCAGCTCGGCTGGCAATTGACTGCGTACGGCGATCAAGGTGTCGATGCTTTTCAGCAGGCCATTGAGAAACGGCAACGGCTTGGCGTGCGCCTGCATCGCCAGGCACAAGGCCGCAAATTGGATATACAGCGTGAGGTCGTCATAGCCACTGCTAAGTACCGCTTTGAACTGCGGCGTATAGCGCCGGTACAGGCGTTTGCTGACTTCAAAACGCTGTAGCAGGTGCTCGGCGAGGCGGCGATTGGCCGGCACACCAAGGTCGCCGCTGAGCAATACATTCAGCACCTGCTGGGTGTCATAACCCTCGCCGGTATCGAGTGCGCTTGCTGCTGCCTGCGTCGGCCAGGCGTGAGCCTCGGCGATGTTTGCCAACGCCTGCTGGCGGCTGACCTGCCACGCGGCGAAGAAGGGGTGGCCGTGATAGGCGCTGTAAAAGTAAGTGTTGCGCTCTTCCAGGCGGTCGCCTTCGCTGTAGGGGTAGGGTGGAAGGCTCATGGCAATTGTTGCGCCTGTCGCAGAATTTCGCTGGCCAGGGTGCTGATATCGGCTGGCAGGCTGGTATCGATTTCCAGATCGGCCGCCACGGGCGCGGGGAAGGGGATATCGACGCCGACCATATCGCTCATTTCGCCGCTAAGCGCTTTGCGGTACAGGCCTTTAGTGTCGCGCTGCACCAGGGTTTCGAACGGTGGGTTCAAATACACCTCGAAGTAGCGCTGAAACTGCTCGCGGTTCTGCGCCCGCAAATCCGGAAAGATCGACAGAATGCTGCACACCACGTTGATGTTTTGCCCATCGAGCCAGGCGCACAGCTCAACGATGCGCTCGGCGTTTAGCCGCCGTCCGGCCATGCTGTAGTCAGCCGGGGCGAGGTCTTGGCGGAAAATACGCCGCACTTCATCGCCATCCACCAGCACCGTGTTGGCTTGCTGGAGTTTCCACTGTTGAACGATCTCGCGTCCCAGGGTGGTTTTGCCCGAGCCGGATAAACCGATTAACCAGATGACCATGCTGTCAGCGCCCTTTGTTAAGCATTTTCGGGCTGTTGGCGATGGCCAAGGCCGCCACCTGCGCAGCGAAGCCGTGGAAGGGCGCGAAGAAGTATTGGCTTAGTTGGCGGCGCACGCTTCGTTGCTGTTCCCACAGCTGCTCGTCAGCCAACAGCTCTGGTAGCAGGTCGGCGTTCTCGGCGCTGATATGCGGCATCACCTGGCGCAGCCAGATATCCGAGGAGTCTTTGCCCACCAGTGGGTCGCTTTCGGCGTGGGGCATATCCAGCAGCAGCACATTGCGGTCGGTGTAGATGCCGCCGAAGGCCGAGCCGCCGTAGTCGCACAGCAGATAGTCGGCGAGCTGGAACAATTCGACGTTATCGATGTGCTCCTTGATGCAGGTGTTGATGGCCTGCAACTGACGCATGCGTGCCGGCTCATCGGTGATGGTGATCGGGTGCGGTTTGACGATGACGTTGTAACGGTCCTGCAGGGCGGCGATGGCGGTAACGAACAGGTCCACCGAGCACAAGGTTTTCCAGGTGGGCAGCCATACCACGGTCTTGCGCGCCGGGTCGCAGCCCAGTTCGGTCAGGCGCTTGGCGCGGTCGATGGGTTGGTTGAAAAACCGGTCGAAGCGCGGGTAGCCCATTTGCACTTTGAGCGTGTCGCGGCAGAAGTCGAGTTGTTCGGCCTGGTAGGGGCCGAAACACAGAATGGCGTCATAGACCTCGTTCCACGGCTGGAAATTCCAGCCGGCTTTGCCGGTGGCATACATAAACCGCAGGTTGTGCCGGCCGATGGACTGGGTCAGGTAGGGCGAGTCGCTGCCGCGTTCGTAGTGTTGGGGAAAGCTGGAGACCAAAATGTCGTAGCGCAGCTTCTGGCTTAGGAGCTCACCCGCAGCGCGCCAGGGCAGTTGTTCCCGCTCGCAGGTTTCGATGATCTGCGCGTGGTCTTTCTGCTGGCCGGTGACCGCCACTTCCACGCTGCCCGGCGGCAGGTGCTGCCACACCGCGCGGTAGTGATTGAACATTTCGATGTTGTGAATCAGAAAGCCGATGCGGTCGAGGTCGTTGGGCATGCCGTCAGGTCCGGGCGGGTGCAGGTGGTTCATCTTACTGAAAAAAACTGCCAAGGCGAGGCGCCGTCCGTGACGTGCCAGTGGCGACTTGCTAACCTCAAGCCCACTTCCAGCAAGGCAGTGTGCCCATGGCTCAGATTCATCCTTTGGCAGATGTGCACAGCCAGCAGATTGGCGAAGGCACGACGGTGTGGCAGTACGTGGTGATTCTGGCCCGGGCGCAGATCGGCCGTGAGTGCAATATCAACGCCCACTGCCTGATCGAGAATGACGTGATAGTGGGCGACCGGGTGACGGTCAAATGCGGCGTGTACCTGTGGGACGGTCTACGTATTGCCGACGATGTGTTCATCGGCCCCAACGCCACCTTTACCAATGACCGCCTGCCGCGTTCCAAACACTACCCCGACAGCTTCCCGCAAACCGTGGTGCACAAGGGTGCCTCGATTGGCGCCGGCGCCATTATTCTTCCCGGCCTCACCATTGGTGCGGGTGCCATGGTGGGGGCTGGCGCTGTGGTGACCCACGATGTGCCGGCGCATGCGCTGGTGGTCGGCAACCCTGCACGAGTCGTGCGTTTTCTAGGCGATTGATATGTTCCCTTTCCTTGATCTGGCGGCCCTCAATCTGCGCGATGAGCAGGCGCTTACCGAAGCGTTTCAACGCGTGCTGCGTTCGGGCTGGTATGTGCTGGGCACCGAGGTGTCGGCTTTCGAAGCGGAGTACGCACAGGCCTGCGGCGTGGAGCACGCCATTGGTGTGGGCAATGGTCTGGACGCGCTGACGCTAATCTAGCCTGGGTCGTTTCGATGACCGCGATGAAGTGATTCTGCCCAACAACAGTTTTATCGCCACGGCGCTGGCAGTCAGCGAAGCCGGGTTGACGCCGGTGTTGGTTGAGCCCGATGCCCGCACATTTAATATCGACCCCGAGGCGGTGAAGGCCGCTATTGGCCCGCGCACCGCAGCGATTATCGCCGTGCACCTGTACGGCCAGTTGGCGGATATGGGCACCTTGCAAACGCTCGCCACGCAGCACGACCTGCTGCTGATCGAAGATGCTGCCCAGGCCCATGGCGCGTTTGATGAAAACGGGCGGCGGGCCGGCGCTTTTGGCGATGCGGCGGGGTTCAGTTTCTTCCCGGTGAAAAACCTCGGCGCCCTCGGCGATGCCGGTGCAGTCACCACCAACGACGCGCGCCTGGCCGAGCAGGTACGCAAGCTGCGCAGCTACGGTTCTACCCGCAAGTACATCCACGATCTGCCAGGCGTGAACTCGCGGCTGGATGAACTGCAAGCGGCTTTTCTGCGGGTCAAGTTGCCGGCCGTCGACAGCGACGCCCTGGCGCGCCAGGCAATTGCCGCCCGCTACCTGAGGGAAATCAGCAACCCTGCCTTGTTGTTACCGGTGGCGCCGACGGTGGTAGGGCGTCATGTCTGGCATCAATTTGTGCTGCGCACTGCTCAGCGCGAAAAACTCCAGGCCCACCTGGAGCGCAATGGTGTGCCGAGCCTTATCCACTATCCCGTGCCCATTCACCGTCAGGCGGCTTACAGCGAATTTGGCCAGTTGAGCTTGCCGCTGTCTGAGCAGTTGGCGCACGAGGTATTGAGTTTGCCGCTCTACCCAGGGCTGCCGGATGCCCATGTGCAGCAAGTAATCGATGCCTGTAACAGCTTTGTCGGCTGACGCGCTGCGCGGGGCTAGTTCAATGTGGTGCAAGTTTTGCTTTGCAGCTTGCACAACACATCCCTGCTATTTTTTTGACAGGTAGGCGCGCCGGTAAACAGACGACGCTATAGGCGCCACATAAATAGCTTGTTTTGACGGTTTCCATACGGATTCGGAGCGCTCTATGTCTCTTCAGCATTGCAAGATCGTTGACCTGCCAATTATTGAAGACCGGCGCGGCAACCTGACGTTTATCGAAGGCAATCAGCACATCCCCTTCGATATCAAGCGCGTGTACTACCTCTACGATGTACCCGGCGGTTCTCACCGGGGCGGTCATGCCCACAAAGACCTGCACCAGTTGCTGATCGCTATGTCCGGCAGCTTCGATATTTTGCTCGACGACGGTCGCACCAAATTCAAATACCACCTCAACCGCTCGTATTACGGGCTGTACATTCCGCCGATGATCTGGCGCGAAATCGACAACTTCTCCAGCGGCTCGGTGTGCATGGTGTTGGCCTCAGAGCATTTCAGCGAAGACGATTATTTCCGCGACTACGACCAGTTCGCCCAAGTGGTGAACAGCAAGCCAAGAGGCTGATGACGGCGGTTAGCTGAGCCGCCACAGCGCTGGATGTCGTGCCCCAACCCTTCGGAGTTTCACCCATGTCTGCCACTGCACCTTCAAGGTGGAGTCACCTGCAAGGTGCATTTGCCAACGCCAGGCTGGTTCCCGCCCGTTCTGCCAAGGGCCGCCAGCACCTGCTCGAACTGGCACCGTCCGTGCCCTGGGCGCCCGCGCCGCTGGAGATGGTCGACTTCGCCATTCCCGCCGGCGTGCGCCGCGCGCCGCAAACCACCTACGCCCAGTACAGCGCCGAGTTTCGCCAGGTGCGCTTGGTCGCCGGTATGGCGGGTATTGCTGATATCGACGCCGGTGAATACATCTGCGATGTGGCCTTCGACAACCGCCAGCGCTTGAACCTGGCGTGGTACGAAAAGCACGGCCTGAAACTGACCGATGGAGATAGCTGCCAGTTCTACTGCGGCGCTGGCGAGCCTGTGCAGGTCGCCCACGCCATTTCGTTCTTCGGCTGGGAAAACGGCAACTACGCACACTGGCTGAGCGAAAAGCTGGCGCGGTTTTTCTGGATCAACCAGGCCGCAATTCCCGACCAGACTGTGGTGCTGGTGGAGGCGGGCTTGCCAGCCTCAATAATGGATGCCCTGGCGGTGTTCTGGCCCCGTGAACGCACGGTCTGCGTGGCCGCTGGGCAGGCCTGCGATGTGGGCGTGCTCTACCATTTTTCCGATACCACCGATATCTGGGAGCCTAAAGCCGGCTATGTGTACGCCGGTGATGAATACCAGGTCTACCCCACCGCCATTGCCTGGATGGCCAGCTATGTAAAGGCGCGCTTCCCGCGGGCCCAGGGCGAGAACGGCAAGACCTACCTGATTCGCCCGCCCGGCGGCAACGGCCGAACCATCGTCAACCAACAGGCGCTGACCCAGGCATTACAAGCTGATGGCTTCACCTTGATTCAGCCGGAAACCCATTCGTTTGCCGAGCAGGTGGCGCTGCTGTCGTCCATGGAAGTGGCGGTGTTGGGTTCTGGCGCGGCAGCGGCCAACCTGTTGTGGATGCCCCGTGGCAGCACCCTGGTGATGCTGATCCAGGACAACCCGCAGATGTGGTACTGGTTTTTCCATGCCCTGGCTGCAGCGGTGGACGTGCGCCTGGTGTACCTGCCTGTGGTTGGGCAGCCCGGCACCCATTCGGTGGTATTCCACTGGAATGTGGAAATTCCTATCGCCCCCTTGCAGCAATGGCTGGCGGCCGATGAGCCAAACCGCCGGGCGCGGATGGCAGTTACCAGCCCTGACCGCGCCGCCGATGCAGAGTCTTTTTTCACTGAATTGAACCAGCGGCGCCGGGCCCATCGCGGGCGCCAGGCGTTGTTTGCCAAGGAGCAGACCAGCGTGGATGTCACCGTCGCGGTTATGTCGTACAACAACAGTGCCTTTATTGGCCAGACCATCGACTCAATCCTCGCCCAAGAGGGTGTGACGTTCGAAGTGCTGGTGTTCGATGACTGCTCAAAAGACAACAGCGCCGAAATCTTGCAGCGTTACGCCGACGACCCGCGCTTTCACTTCGAGGTCAACGCGCAGAACCTGGGCATGACCGGCAACTACAACAAGTGTGTAAAAGCCGGCAGCGGCCGCTATGTGGTGGTACTGGGCTCGGACGACGTGATTTACCCCGGCCACTTGGCTTCCCTGGTGGCGGCCATGGATCAGGCCCCGCAGGCCGGCTTGGGTTATACCCAGTGCAACTGGATTGACGAGCACGGCGCGCTGGTGAGTTACGCGCAGCACCCGGGTCATCGTCCGCAGTCCTACAGCGGCGGGCGCGACGAGGTGGTCGACCTGCTCAGCTTCGACAACTACATCACCCCCTCAGCGGTCATGCTGCGCCGCAGCATACTCGGCACTATTACCCAGCCCGATGGCACCATCCACCGCAGCGATATGCTCGCCGGCGACTGGGAATTGTGGATTCGCCTGGCGCGCAGCGCACCGGACTTCGTGTTTCTGCACCAACCCAGTGTTGGCTACCGCGTGCATGGCGGGCAGATATCCAACACCTTCTACGGCAGCGATAAACCGCTGGCCGAACACACCGAAATTCTTGAATTAAACCTGGTTGACCCGGCTGTGCGTAAGCGCATGGTGGCGGCAGCACAGCCTATCTGGAACCTCTATAGCCAGCGTATCCAGGCGTTCCCGGCCGAAGCCCAGGCGCGTTTCGCGCAGCGCAGCGCGGCTATTCAACAGGCGCTGTTTGCTGAGCAAGGCCAGCACGCTGAGCTGCCGGCGGCAAAGGGCCCAACCTTCTCGATCATCCTCACCACCTACAACCGCGCCGACCTGTTGGTGGATGCGTTGGCGAGTTTGTCCGCGCAAACCTTCAAAGACTTTGAAGTCATCCTGATCAACGACGCCGGTGCGCCGGTGGAGCATGTGCTGCAAGGCTATGACTTCCCCGCCCTGGGCCGTAATGGCGGCTTGTCGAATGCGCGTAACTGCGGCATTCGCCAGGCGCGCGGGGTGAACCTCTGTTACCTCGATGACGACGACATGTGGCTGCCGCAGCACCTGGAACGCCATGCCCAAGCGCATGCCCAGGGCGAGCGCCTGGTCTACACCGACACCAGCTATGTGCTGGAAACGCTGGAGGGCGGCACGCGGCAGGAGTTGTCGCGCAGCTCTTCGCCGCAGCACGAAGGGTTTTCCCGGGAGAATCTGTTGGTGCAGAACTTCATTCCGGTGAATGCCTGGTCGCACCCGCGTAAGTGGTTGGATGAAGTGGGCGGCTTTGATGTGCAACTGCCGGCGCTGGAAGACTGGGACATGCTGCTGAAACTGTCAGCGCGTTACCCGGTGGAGCATGTGCAGGAACATACCGTGCAGGTGCATATCCGCCAGGAAAGCCCTGAGCAGCGTATGAGCGCCCGTGAGCGCAAGAATTTCCCCGAACTGTTCCGTCGTCTTTATGGCCGCCATGGTCAGCAGGTACACGCCGTTGTTGAGCAAGCGCGTAGCGAGTTTTTGCAAACGCTGGATGATGAAATGAGCAACGGGTCGGCTGCTCAGCCGAGCCCGGGGTATCTGCACCACCTGACGCCACAGGTGTTCGCCGCTTTTGAGCGCCGCTTGCTCGCCGAGCAGGTGCCGACGATTGAGGTGCTGGTGTTGGCCTTGCCGGGCAGCGATGAGGCCGCCGTGCAGCGGACGGTCGACAGCCTGCAACGCCAGCAATACCAAGCGCCGCATCGCGTGGTCGAGGGCGATTGGCAGCAGGTCAACGATGCCGCGCTGGGTAGCACCGCCGAGTGGCTGTACCTGCTGCCAGCCGGTGACTGCCTGGAACCGCACGCCTTGGCGCTGTTGCTGGATCGCGCGCTGGGCGCGCCGGCAGGCTGCTATTACAGCGACGAAGACAGCCTGGGCGAGCAGGGGCCGCACGCGCCGATCTTCAAGCCGGACTTTAACCTCGATTTGCTCCGCAGTTACCCCTACACCGGGCGTTCGCTGTGCGTATCGCGCGAGGCATTGGAGCAACTGGGCGGTTTGCGCGCGCAGTTTGAGGGCCTGGCGGTGCAGGATTTCCAACTGCGCTGTGTGGAGTCGTTTGGCTTGGATAGCGTCGGCCATATTGCCGAGGTGCTGAGTCATAGCGCCGTGCCGTTTGCGCAGTGGCTTGCCAGCGAGGAAGTGCGCCAACATTCGGCCACGGTCGTCAGCGAGCATTTGGCTCGGCTCGGCGTGCCGCACACCATGCAGCAAGGCGTACTACCGGGCTTTAACCGGGTGCGCTATGACTATCCGGAGCAGCCGCTGGTGTCGATTCTGGTGCCGACCAAAGACCAGTTGCCGCTGCTGCTGCGCTGCGTGGAAAGCCTGCTGGAGAAGACCGCTTACCCTAATTACGAACTGCTGATCATCGACAACGCCAGCGAAACCGATGAGGCGAAAACCTGGCTCGCCGGTATCGAGCAACTGAACAGCGCGCAGATCCGCGTGGTTCGCTATCCAGGGCCGTTTAATTTCTCGGCCATCAACAACGCCGCAGCGGCGCAGGCCAAAGGCGAATACCTGGTGCTGCTGAACAACGACACGGCGATTTTGCGTGAGGATTGGCTGCACGAGCTGCTTAACCATGCGCGGCGCCCGGAAGTGGGTATCGTCGGCGCCAAGCTGTTATTCCCCAGCGGCCAAATTCAGCATGCGGGCGTGGTGTTGGGCCTCAGCGGCCCGGCCGATCATCCGTTTCTTGGCGATGCCGGCGACAGTGCCGGCTATATGCACCGCCTGTTGGTGGATCAGAACTACTCGGCGGTCACCGCGGCTTGCCTGATCATCCGCAAAGAGGTGTATGACGCGGTGGGCGGGCTGGACGAGGTGACGTTCAAGGTCTCTTACAACGATGTCGACCTGTGCTTGAAGGTGCGTGAAGCCGGTTACCTGAGCGTATGGACGCCGTATTCAGTGTTGCTGCATGAAGGGAGCGTCAGCCAGAAGTCCGGGGTTGAAACCCTGGCTCAAGAACAGAAGCTCAAACGTTTCCGTTCCGAGCAGGACGCCATGTACCAAAAGTGGCTGCCGCTATTGGCGCGCGACCCGGCTTATAACCCGAATCTGACCTTGGCCAATAAGGGCTTTGAGCTGGACCCTATTCGCGGCGCGATCTGGCAGCCGTTTGTGCAGGCGCCGTTGCCGCGCGTTCTCGCCCACCCGGCAGATCGCTCGGGCTGCGGGCATTACCGCGTGCGCCAACCCTTTACCGCGATGCAGCGTGAAGGCGTGGCCGACGGGGTGATTAGCGAAACCCTGTTAAACCCGGTCGAACTGGAGCGCTTCCAGGCCGACGTTATTATTCTGCAGCGCCAGGTAACTGATGAGCAGCTGCTGGCCATGGCTGAGATTAAGCAGTTATCCGGCGCCTTCCGGGTCTATGAACTGGACGACTACTTGCCCAACCTGCCGTTGAAAAGCGTGCACCGCGCGGATATGCCCAAGGACGTTCTGCGCTCGCTGCGCCGCGCGCTGACCATGGTTGACCGCTTTGTGGTGTCGACCCAGCCGTTGGCTGAGGCGCTGGCGGGGATGCACCCGGATGTGGTGGTGGCGCCTAACCGTTTGCCCACCAACTGGTGGAATGGCTTGAACAGCCAGCGCCGCGTCGGGCGCAAACCGCGGGTTGGTTGGGCCGGCGGGGTAGGGCATACCGGCGACCTGGAACTGATCGTCGATGTCGTGCGCGATTTGGCCGACGAGGTGGAGTGGGTGTTCTTCGGCCTGTGCCCAGAAAAGGTTAAACCTTACGTAGCGGAGTTTTACCCAGGCGTTTCTATCGACAAGTACCCGGCCATGTTGGCGTCGTTGAACCTCGACCTGGCCTTGGCGCCGCTGGAGCAAAACCAGTTCAACGACTGCAAGAGCAATTTGCGTCTGCTCGAGTACGGCTTTTTGGGGTTCCCGGTTATTTGCAGTGATGCCATCTGCTATCGCGGCGATCTGCCGGCAACGCGGGTGAAAAATCGCTACAAAGATTGGGTGGATGCGGTGCGCATGCACCTGGCGGACCTGGATGCCAGCGCAAAAATGGGCGACGAGTTGCAGACCATCATTCGTCGAGACTGGATGCTTGAAGGCGAAAATGTGCGCAGTTGGGCTAAGGCGTGGATGCCTGGCTGACGCGTTTGCTGGCACATAAGCGCTAAAAGAAGGGCTAACGATCACATTGTTGGCCCTTTTTTCTGGGCGTCAGAAAAGCTGTTGCGGCCCGATGAGCGGTTGTAACTGACGGTTTTATTTGAAATTTGGCGTCACGAAAACGACATTTCTCGCCAATTAACTGGTTGTTTGTTGATCAGCTGGCGACAAAAGGTTGCACGCAAGCCTTTAGTTTTGCGGGCTCTGCCGATACAGAAGACGTGGATACGGTTTGCGCCGGTTCAGCAAGCAGCCAGCAAAAAAATTCAAATTTTTGCTAAAGCTCCAAGAACAAGCGCCGATAAACACTTCGAATGCGAATTCTAGGGGCGCCTGAGCTGCAGGCCCTGAACGTCGCAAGCTCAGGCAAATACTAGGTACTCGGGAGACGCCCAAATGGCACTTACAGTCAATACAAACATCGCTTCGCTCAACACCCAGCGCAACCTGAACGCCTCGTCCAGTTCGCTGAATACTTCCCTGCAACGTTTGTCCACCGGTTATCGCATCAACAGCGCCAAAGACGACGCTGCTGGTCTGCAGATCTCCAACCGTCTGACCAACCAGATCAGCGGCCTAAACGTAGCAACCCGCAACGCCAACGACGGTATCTCGCTGTCGCAAACCGCTGAAGGTGCGTTGCAACAGTCGACCAACATTCTGCAACGTATCCGTGACCTGTCCATCCAGGCAGCCAACGGTTCGAACAGCGACACTGACCGTGCCGCTCTGCAAAAAGAAGTGTCGGCCCAACAAGCTGAATTGAGCCGTATTGCTGACACCACTACCTTCGGTGGTCGCAAACTGCTCGACGGTTCGTTCGGTACTACTAGCTTCCAAGTGGGTTCCAACGCTTACGAAACCATCGACGTTTCGCTGAAAAACGCTTCTTCCACCTCCCTGGGTTCGTACCAGATCGGTGGCGGTGCAAGCACCAACAGCGCCGGTACTTCGGCTGCTGGCGGTACTGTTACTGCGAGCATCGGCGCGAGCGGTGCTACCTTTACCGCCAACACCATCACTGTGGTTGGCGGCGGTCAGACTAAAGACATCGCCGTTACTTCCGGCGACAGCGCTAAATCCATCGCTGCCAAGTTCGACGGCGCGATCTCGGGCTTGAGCGCTTCGGCTCGTAACGTGGTTCAGGCTGGCGTGGCCATCACTTCCGGTGCTGCAAGCTTCTCCCTGAGCGTGGGTAGCCAGACTGTTTCGATCGTTGGTGTAACTGATTCCAAAGGCTTGGCTGACCAGATCAACTCCAACGCCGGTAAGCTGAACGTTACTGCTAACTACGATTCGAAAACTGACAAGGTGACCATTACTTCGGCCACTGGTGAAGACATCGTATTCGGTGCTGACAGTGCTTCGGCTACTGGTACCATCGACGTGGCTGCACAAGGTTCCGACGGTACCTACGGCGCAACTTCCGATGTGGCAGCGGCTGGTGGCAAGGCGATTGGTTATGTTCAACTGAACTCGCCAAGCTCTTACGCACTGACCGGTACTACCACTGAAGTGTTTGGCGCTCAGGCATCTACACTGAACACCGTAGCTGATGTGGATATCTCGACTGCCGACGGTGCTCAGCGCGCAATCGCTGTAATCGACAACGCTTTGCAGAACATCGACAGCCAACGTGCCGACCTCGGTGCTGTACAGAACCGCTTCGACAACACCATCAGCAACCTGCAGAACATTTCTGAGAACGCTGACGCTGCTCGTAGCCGGATCAAAGACACCGACTTCGCCGCTGAAACTGCAACGCTGTCGAAGAACCAAGTGCTGCAACAAGCTGGCACCGCGATTCTGGCTCAAGCTAACCAGCTGCCACAATCGGTACTCAGCCTGCTGCAATAACGCAGGAAGGGTCGCCAAAAACAATGGGGGAAAGGGGTTAACCCTTTCTCCCATTTGGCCATTGTGAGGTATCCAAAATGGATGTTTCGAATATTTCGTCTGTTGCTGCTCTACCCAAGCAAACGCGCGATGGGGCTACTTCGGTAGGTTCGGGTCAGCAGGCTGCAAAGGATTTGAAGCCAAGCGCTAGTTCGGATTCCACCACCAGCGACGCTCAGGCGGACAGCGGAAGCATTGATGCAGCGGTTGCTGATATTCAGTCCTTCGTGCAAACCGTAAAGCGTGGTTTGAATTTTAATGTTGATGACTCAAGCGGCGAAGTCGTGGTCAAAGTTATCGACACAGATTCGGGCAAGTTGGTCCGGCAGATTCCTTCCGAGGAATTGCTCAAGCTGGCCGAGCGCCTGGAAGACATTCGTAGCCTTATGTTCGAGGCTAAAGCGTGAGTTGGTACGGTTCTTGAGTACAACTCGCCAGATCGGTTCCTAAATGGAATTCGGGACGTTATTTTGACGGAGGTGCGAGATGGCTGGTGTAACTGGCATTGGTTCGGGTATCGATATTGATTCGATCGTGACGGCATCGGTGGCTGCTGAAAAGGCGCCGAAACAGAATCAGATCGACAAGCTCGAATCGAAAACGACCACCAAGTTGACCTCACTCGGGTCGCTTAAAAGTGCAGTTAGCGAGTTTCAGTCCGCGTTGGCGCTGCTCAACAGCCCGACCAGCTTCCTGTCCAAATCCGCCACGTCCTCGAATACCACTGCGCTTAGTGCCACCGGCACCGCCAGTGCGGTCGCAGGTTCCTACAAAATCGAAGTGTCGCAACTGGCTAGCAGCAGCAAAATTGCTTCTGCGGCATTCAGTGGCGGCAGCACCACTGCCTTCAATACGGGTTCGCTGAATATCAAGGTCGGCAGCGAATCGGCGCTGACGATCAATGTCGATAGCACCAATAACACCCTCGCCGGTGTGCGTGATGCGATTAACGCCCAAGGTAAAACGGCGGGAATCAGCGCCACCATCGTCACTGACAGTCAGGGTTCGCGCCTGGTACTGAGCAGTACCAAGATGGGTGATGGCAACGACATCACCATGACCGGTACCAGCACGGGTACTGGCAGCGGTTCGCTCGAAGACTTGACGTTCCCGCCTGCTACGCTTGATCCCGACGACTACGTAACCACGGCTGACTATGACAAAGCGGTTGCCAAGGCCGGTAAGACCATTTCTACCGCGCAAAGCGCCAAGCTGACCATTGACGGCCTGGATGTAGTCAGCGACTCCAACACCATCGACAAGGCTATTGATGGCGTAAGCATCAAGCTCACCGGCACCACTGAGACCGACAAACCTCTGACGCTGACAGTGGCGGATAACACCACGGCGGTGAAAACCAACGTGCAGAACTTCGTCACCGCTTACAACAAGATGATGACCACCATCAACTCGTTGACCAAGGTCACCACGGTTGCAAACAGTGATCCGGTGGTCGCAGGCTTGGCAGGCGACTCTACCGCTCGTGCATTGGTTAGCTCGGTGCGTAGTGAGTTAGTCTCGGCGCAATCGGGTAGCGGCTCAATTTCGGCGCTGGCAAGTCTTGGGATTACCACCAAGCAAGACGGATCCCTTGAGGTCGATAGCGCCAAGCTGGATAAAGCTGTTACACAAAACTATGAAGGCGTAGCCGCTTATTTTACCGGCGATGATGGGCTAGCCAGTCGTCTTACTACTAAGCTCAAGCCCTACACCGATGGCGGTGGCGTCATAGAACAGCGAACTACTGCGCTGACCAACACCATTACCGGGTTGGACAAGCAGCAAGAAGATCTGGATTTGCGCATGACGGCGTTGCAAGCGCGCTTGTACAAGCAGTACAACGCCATGGACGCATTGGTTTCGCAGCTGTCCACCACAAGTGACAGTCTGGCGTCGCAGCTCGACAGCCTGCCTGGCCTGGTCAAGAAGAGTTAATTCCTACTCATCAGCACCTGACCAATAGCTTTTTTTGATGAAGAAAAACTAGGCTCAGGCTTAAAGCTCCCGCGAAACCCGCCGATAGCTTGAATATCGAAACAACGGTTTACGAGGGTTTGCAAAATGAGAACGATGGCGGCGATGAATCAGTACAAGCAAGTGAGCGTGTCGTCTCAAGTGTTTGAAGCAAGTCCCCATCGTTTGATCCAGATGCTGATGGAAGGCGGTCTGGAACGCCTGGCTCAGGCTCAGGGCGCCATGGCTCGCGGTCAATCCTCGGTTAAAGGCGAACTCATCAGCAAAGCCATCGGTATCGTTGGCGGTCTGCGTGAAGGCCTGGATATGAGCAAGGGCGGCGAAGTCGCACAGAACCTCGACCGTGTTTACGAATACATGATCACCCGCATGTTAGAAGCCAACAAAAGCAATGACCCCACCCCGCTGGTCGAGGTGTCTGGTCTGCTGCGTGAAGTCAAATCCGGTTGGGATGCGATTGCACCCTGATGTTGGGTGAGGGAAAACAGATGGCTAACTCCGTGCTGCAACAAATCGAAAGTACCCGCTTGGCCCTGATCGATGCCTTTCAACAGGAAGATTGGGAGCGCATTGGCGCCTTGGACAGTTCTTGCCGTGAACAGGTGAGTGCAGCCATGGCTGATAGTGCTGATATCGAAGAAGCGCTGCGCGAGCAAATGGAAGCGCTGGTAGAGGTTTACCGCCAGCTGACCGCTGCGTGCGTCCGTAAGCGTGAAGCGGTGGGTGAAGAGCTGACCCTGCTCGTCAAATCCAGTCAAAGTGCCAAAATCTATCAGATGTTTGGCTAGTCAATTCTTTGTAGCTAACCTCCTGTCTAGGGTCGTTAGCTACATACTCCTGCGTAGAATTCCCAATACAACGTCGTACCTTGTTGAACTGGGTAGAAAAAATCACGTCATAAAATTGACTGCCTTCAAAAAATTGACTCTACTAGTGGCCAATTGCTTGCGTCTTTTTATCTTTTTTGTAATGGGCGCCTCCTTCACTCCCAGGATTAGAACCCGACACTATGTGGCGTGAAACCAAAATCTTGCTGGTCGATGACAACAGCGAACGCCGCCGTGATCTGGCGGTAATTCTTAATTTTCTTGGGGAAGAAAACCTGGCGTGTAGTAGCCAGGCGTGGCGTGAGACGGTCGACAAGCTCGACAGCACCCGCGACGTAGGCTGCGTGCTGCTCGGCGACATCTCCGCCAAGGGCGGCTCGCTGGAGCTGCTCAAGCAACTGGCTGTTTGGGATGAGCAGGTACCTATTCTGTTAGTAGGCGAAGCGGCCTCTGCTGAATGGCCGGAAGATATCCGCCGTCGGGTGCTCAGCACCCTGGAAATGCCCCCCAGCTACAACAAACTCCTCGATTCTCTACACCGTGCCCAGGTCTACCGTGAAATGTACGACCAGGCGCGCGGCGCGCGTGCCCGCGAGCCCAATCTGTTTCGCAGCCTGGTAGGCACCAGCCGTGCCATTCAGCAGGTGCGGCAGATGATGTCGCAGGTCGCTGATACCGAAGCCAGCGTGCTGATCCTCGGCGAATCCGGCACCGGTAAAGAGGTGGTCGCGCGTAACTTGCACTACCACTCCAAGCGCCGCGATGCGCCCTTTGTGCCAGTCAACTGTGGGGCCATCCCGGCCGAGTTGCTGGAGAGCGAACTGTTTGGCCACGAGAAAGGCGCGTTTACCGGCGCGATTACCAGCCGGGCAGGGCGTTTCGAACTGGCCAACGGCGGCACGCTGTTTCTCGATGAAATTGGCGACATGCCGCTGCCCATGCAGGTCAAACTGCTGCGCGTGCTGCAAGAACGCACCTTCGAGCGCGTGGGCAGTAACAAAACCCAAAGTGCCGACGTGCGCATCATCGCGGCAACGCACAAGAACCTTGAGCAAATGATCGAAGCGGGCACGTTCCGCGAAGACCTCTACTACCGCCTCAACGTATTCCCTATCGAAATGGCACCGCTGCGTGAGCGCGTGGAAGATATTCCGCTGCTGATGAACGAGCTGATTTCCCGGATGGAAGTGGAGAAGCGCGGCTCGATCCGTTTCAACTCCGCCGCGATCATGTCGCTGTGCCGCCACGACTGGGCAGGCAACGTGCGTGAGCTGGCCAACCTGGTGGAGCGCATGGCGATCATGCATCCCTATGGGGTGATCGGTGTGCTCGAGCTGCCGAAGAAATTCCGTCAAGTTGATGACGAGCACGATCAACAGGCCACCAGCGTGCGTGACGATCTGGAAGAGCGTTTCTCCTTTAACGCCAGTGTGCCGAGCTCCGACTCCACCGCCATGCTGCCGCCCGAAGGCCTCGACCTGAAGGACTACCTGGGCAACCTGGAGCAGGGTTTGATCCAGCAAGCGCTGGACGATGCGGGCGGCGTGGTAGCGCGTGCCGCTGAACGTTTGCGCATCCGACGCACCACGCTGGTGGAGAAAATGCGCAAGTACGGCATGAGCCGTCGCGACGACGAAGAGTCGGATGATTGACGCGAAATTTCCTAAGCTATTTATAGCGCATTGAAAAATAAGGATATTTTTTTAGGCACGGGTATTGCTAGCTCTCTCCCCACTGACCGTCTTATGACGGCTCACCGGGTGAGAGAGAACCATGAAGCCAACCGCACTGCCCACCTCCAGCACTGCCGCAGACGACATCGAGGCCACCAGCCGCCAAGGGCTTGAACAGGCGTTCGCCATGTTCAGCCAGATGTCTAACCAGCTCAGTGACTCCTACAACCTGTTGGAAGCGCGGGTGACCGAACTCAAGGGCCAACTGGCCCTGGTTAGCGCCCAGCGTATGCAGGAGTTGGCCGAAAAGGAGCGTCTGGCGCACCGTCTGCAAAGCCTTCTGGATGTGTTGCCTGGCGGCGTTATCGTTATCGACGGCCAGGGCGTGGTGCGCGAAGCCAATCCGGTGGCGTGTGCGCTGTTAGGTAAGCCGCTGGTTGGCATGCTCTGGCGCGAAGTGATCGCTCGCAACTTTGCCCCGCGCAAAGACGATGGCCACGAAGTCTCGCTGAAAAATGGCCGGCGCCTGTCCATCGCCACTCGCTCGCTGTCCGCCGAACCCGGCCAGCTTGTGCTGTTGAATGACCTCACCGAAACCCGTCAGCTACAAGACCAACTGGCCCGCCACGAGCGTCTGTCGGCGCTGGGCCGCATGGTTGCCTCACTGGCTCACCAAATCCGCACGCCACTCTCTGCTGCGCTGCTGTATGCCAGCCATTTGACGGAGCAGGTGTTGCCGGTCGATCAGCAGCAACGTTTCGCCAGTCGCCTGAAAGAGCGTCTGCATGAGCTGGAGCACCAGGTGCGTGACATGCTGGTGTTCGCCCGGGGCGAACTGCCGTTGCCCGATCGCCTGGCGCCGAAAAAACTCTATGACGCCCTGCGCGCTGCTGCCGAGCCGCATGTGCAAGGCATGAACGTGCGCTGGCAATGCGACGCCCATGGCGGCGAGCTGCTGTGCAACCGCGACACCTTGGTCGGCACCGTGCTCAACTTGGTGGAAAACGCCATCCAGGCCGCTGGCCGCACGGCCAACCTGAAAATTCACTTCTATGTGCGTGGGCAAAACCTGCGTCTGTGCATCAGCGATAACGGCCCGGGTATCGACGCCAGCACCCTGTTGCGGTTGGGCGAACCCTTCTTCACCACCAAAACCACCGGCACCGGCCTTGGCCTGGCGGTAGTCAAGGCGGTGGCGCGCGCCCATCAGGGTGAATTGCAACTGCGCTCGCGTCCCGGTCGCGGCACCTGCGCCATTCTTGTTTTGCCGCTGATCTCGGTGGCCTCTGTGGTTTCCCAGGAGTAACGGTCCATGGCTAACAAAATTCTGTTGGTGGAAGACGACCGCGCCCTGCGTGAGGCCCTGGCCGACACGCTGATGATTGGTGGCTACGATTTCTGTGCCGTGGACTGCGCCGAGGAGGCGTTGACCGCCTTGGGCCGTGAGTCGTTCAGCATGGTGGTCAGCGACGTCAATATGCCCGGTATGGACGGGCATCAGTTGCTCGGCCTGATCCGCAGTCGTTATCCGCAATTGCCGGTGCTGCTGATGACCGCCTTTGGCGCGGTGGAGCGCGCGGTGGATGCGATGCGTCGTGGCGCGGCCGATTACCTGGTCAAACCTTTCGAGCCCAAAGCGCTGCTGGAGTTGGTGGCGCGCCATGCGCTGGGGCGCCTGAGCAAAGACGACGGCGACGGTCCAGTGGCGCTGGAGCCTGCCAGTCGGCAACTGCTGGAACTGGCCAAGCGCGTGGCGCAGAGCGATTCCACCGTGCTGATTTCCGGCGAGTCCGGTACTGGCAAGGAAGTGCTGGCGCGCTATATCCACCAGCAATCGCCGCGGGCGAACAAACCCTTTATAGCCATCAACTGCGCGGCCATCCCAGACAACATGCTCGAAGCCACCCTGTTCGGTCACGAGAAGGGCGCCTTCACCGGTGCCGTAGCCTCGCAGCCGGGCAAGTTTGAGATGGCCGAAGGCGGCACCATTTTGCTCGACGAGATTTCTGAAATGCCCTTGGGCCTGCAAGCCAAGTTGCTGCGCGTGCTGCAAGAGCGGGAAGTGGAACGGGTTGGCGCACGTAAGCCGATTGACCTGGACATCCGCGTGCTAGCCACCAGCAACCGCGACCTGGCCGGCGAAGTGGCGGCGGGGCGATTCCGTGAAGACTTGTTCTATCGCCTGTCGGTATTTCCGTTGGGCTGGCGTCCGCTGCGTGAGCGTACTGCCGATATTTTGCCGCTGGCCGAGCGCCTGCTGGCCAAGCACACGAAGAAAATGAACCATGCCCCGGCTCGCCTCTCCGCCGACGCCGAGCGTGCGTTGGTCGGCTATCCATGGCCGGGCAACGTACGCGAGTTGGACAACGCCATTCAGCGCGCCTTGATCTTGCAGCAGGGCGGCATGATTCAGCCTCAGGACTTGTGCCTGAGTGGGCCTATCGGCTTGGCGCCATTGGCTGCGCCTGTGCCGACCTTAGTGGCAGTCTCCAGCGGCGGCGCCATGCTGCCAATGAGCGAAGACAGCGACAGCGGCGCGCTGGGTGATGACCTGCGTCGGCACGAGTTCCAGATGATCATCGACACCCTGCGTGCCGAGCGTGGCCGCCGCAAGGAAGCCGCTGAACGCCTGGGCATCAGCCCACGCACCTTGCGCTACAAGCTGGCGCAGATGCGCGATGCGGGAATGGACGTTGAGGCGTATTTGTTTGCCAGTTGAACCCAGCAAGAAATAAAAAAGCCCGGCACAGTTGCCGGGCTTTTTTATCGGCGCCGTAGTGCGCATAGCGCACCAGGCACTATTCGCGGTGTCGCCTGTTGGGCTTCGCTGCGCTCAACCCAACCTACGGATCGTGGTCACACCGTCGGTTGGGTTGAGCCAAAGGCGAAGCCCAACATCGGCGCCGCTTACAGCGGACTTATCCGAATCAACATCCCCAGGTTGGAATGGTCCAGATAGGTCAGCTCGCCAGTTTTCAGGCGGGCGCTTTGTTTTAGGCGTTCGCTGCCAGTCAGCAGGCCGGTGCCGTCGAATTGGTTGATCCAGAAATTGGCCTCCAGATCGACAAAACGCATTTGCTTCAACGTCAGCGTGCCTTCCACCGGGAAATGCCCGAACTGTTGGTTGCCGGTGTTGATGGCGATTTTGCTCGGTGCCTCGCCCATGCTCTGCTGCCAGGCTTGGTGCAGCAGCACTTGGTAGCCATTGCCCTGAGTCAGCTTGGCCGCTTCGCCGTTAAGGGCGGTGCTGCGCGGCGAGTCGCTAGCGCTGCCTTGCACGCCCGCAGCCCAGTCGTCCGGGGCGGTCTGGCTGGCAGGAATCGGCTCGCCGGCCTGGCGGAAAATAATCAGCTCAACCTGGTACAGGCCGTCGGCAAATGCTGCCGGGGCAACCAGGCTAAGGAGCAGGGCGAAACAACGGAGGGCACGCATGCAGTAGTCCTTTCTATTTAGCTTGTTTGGGCGTCAGGCGCTCGAACAGCGCCTCCACGGTGTTAAAGCGTTCTTCCGCTCGTTCCATCGGCACCTGGAATTTGAACTGGGTGGCGCCTTCGAATTTGTAGCGGTTGGGCTGGCTTTGAATCAGCTTGATTAGCACCAGTGGGTCGACCTGGGTGTCAGCGGCAAATTCAATCTTGCCGCCTTGCGGGCCGGCATCCAGCTTTTTGATGCCCAGTGGCTCGGCCTGCAACTTCAGCAGGGTCAGGCGCATCAGGTTTTTGGTCGGCTCAGGCAGCAAGCCGAAGCGGTCGATCATTTCCACCTGCAAATCGCGCAAGGCGTCTTCATCGGCCGCCGAGGCGATGCGTTTGTACAGGATCAAGCGCGTGTGCACATCCGGCAGGTACGCATCGGGAATCAACGCGGGCACACGCAGGTTGATTTCCGGCCCACCGCCAAGTGGCTGCTCAAGGTTGGGTTGCTCGCCTTTGCGAATGGCCTTCACCGCGCGCTCGAGCATTTCCATATACAGGGTGAAACCAACGGCCTGAATCTGCCCGCTTTGCCCATCGCCGAGCAATTCGCCAGCGCCGCGGATTTCCAAGTCGTTGGTGGCCAGCACAAAGCCGGCACCGAGGTCTTGGGTGTTGGCAATGGCTTCCAGGCGCTTCTCGGCGTCGGGAGTCATCTGTTTGCGCGGCGGCGTCAGTAAGTAGGCGTAGGCCTGGTGGTGGCTACGGCCCACACGGCCGCGCAACTGGTGTAACTGCGCCAGGCCGAACTTGTCGGCGCGCTCAATGATGATGGTGTTGGCGCTGGGCACGTCGATACCGGTTTCGATAATGGTCGAGGCGATCAGTACGTTAAAGCGCTTGTGGTAGAAGTCGCTCATCACCTGTTCCAGATCGCGCTCGTGCATCTGCCCATGGCCGATGCCGATCCGTGCTTCGGGAACCAGTTCGGCCAAATCGGCCGCGCATTTCTCGATGGTTTTTACATCGTTGTGCAGGTAGTACACCTGGCCGCCACGCAGCAGTTCCCGCAGCAACGCTTCTTTGATGACCGGTTTTTGCTGCTCCATCACAAAGGTGCGCACCGACAGGCGCCGTGCCGGTGGCGTGGCGATAATCGACAGGTCGCGCATACCGGAAACAGCCATGTTCAGCGTGCGCGGAATAGGCGTGGCGGTGAGGGTGAGAATATCCACCTCGCTGCGCAGCGCCTTCAGTTGTTCCTTCTGGCGCACACCAAAGCGGTGCTCTTCGTCGATGATCACCAGGCCGAGGTTTTTGATTTTTACATCGTCCTGCAGCAGCTTGTGGGTGCCGATCACGATGTCGATCTTGCCCTCGGCCAACTGCGCCACGGCGGCCTTCACTTCTTTGTCGGACTTGAAGCGGCTCATCACTTCCACGGTCACCGGCCAGTCGGCAAAGCGGTCACGGAAGCTGTTGTAGTGCTGTTGGGCGAGCAGGGTGGTGGGCACCAGAATCGCCACTTGTTTGCCGCTGTGTACGGCAATACATGGCCACTTCGGTTTTGCCGAAACCGACGTCGCCGCAGACCAGACGGTCCATCGGCTTCGGTGCGAGCATGTCGGCCATAACGGCTTCGATGGTGGTCTGCTGGTCTGGCGTTTCTTCGAAGGGGAAGCCGGCGCTAAAGGTCTCGTAGTCCAGTTTCGGATCGGCGAAGGCGTAGCCTTCACGTGCGGCGCGGCGGGCGTAGATATCCAGTAACTCAGCGGCCACATCGCGCACTTGTTCAGCGGCTTTGCGTTTGGCTTTCTGCCAGGTTTCCGAGCCCAAGCGGTGCAGCGGCGCCAAGGCATCGTCGCTGCCGGTGTAGCGGGCGATCAGGTGCAGGCTGGCGACTGGCACGTACAACTTGGCTTCGTCGGCATAGGCGAGCATCAGGAATTCGGCGGTTTGGTTGTCCACCTCCAGCGTCGCCAGGCCCAGGTAGCGGCCCACGCCATGGTCGATATGCACCACCGGCGCGCCTTCGCGCAGCTCGGTAAGGTTTTTGATCACCGCATCGCCATGGTCGCCGCGGGTTTTTTCCCGGCGCCGGCGCTGCATCACGCGTTGACCAAACAACGGGCTTTCGGCGATCAACGCCAGCGCCGGCTCATCCAACTGCAAGCCGTCGTCCAGCGGCGCGATGGTGATGGCCAGGCGCTCTTTGCCGCTGGCAAATGCACTCCAGCCGTCCAATTCGACGGGCTTTAAGCGCAGGCGAGCGAGCAGCTCCAGCAGCACTTCGCGGCGCCCGGCCGACTCGGCGGTAAACAGCACGCGGCCGGGGAAGTCGTTAAGAAATTGCTCCAGCGCCGCCATCGGTTGTTGGGCCTTGGCTTGAATCGCCAGGTCCGGCAGGTTTTGCGCGGGAAAGCGTTCACGGCCAACGCCGACGTCTACGTCCTGCTGGCTAACCACCACACGCGGCCAGTTTTTCAGGCGGGCGAAGCAGTCTTCCACCGGCAAAAACAATTCAGCCGGCGGCACCAAGGGGCGCTCGGGGTCGACGCGACGCTCTTCATAGCGGTTGCGCACGTCGTTCCAGAAGTTTTCGCTGGCCTGCTCGATGCCAGGCAGCGAGAACACTTGGGTGTCGCTGGGCAGGTAGTCGAACAGGGAAACAGCGGCAGGTAGTACTCGATACCGGCCGGCGTGATGCCGCTGTTGAGGTCTTGATAGATGGTGCAGCGGCGGAAGTCGACGTCAAAGCGCTCGCGAAAACGCGCGCGAAAACCGGTGACGGCTTCTTTATTCAGCGGAAATTCGCGGGCCGGCAGCAGGCGGATTGACTCCACCTTATCAATGGAACGCTGGGTTTCCGGGTCGAAGGTGCGCAGGGTTTCGATTTCGTCATCAAACAAGTCGATGCGATAGGGCAGCTTGGTGCCCATCGGGAACAGGTCGATCAGCGCACCACGCACGGTGAATTCGCCATGCTCGTACACCGTTTCCACGTAGCGGTAGCCGGTGGCTTCCAGGCGCGTGCGCATTTGTTCCACATCGAGCTTCTGGCCGACGTCCAACACCAGGCTGCTACCGAGCAAAAAGCGCTTGGGAGCGAGACGGTGAAGGGCAGTGGTGATCGGCACTACAAGAATGCCGTGGCTTAGCTCTGGCAGGCGATACAGGCTGGCGATGCGCTGGGAAATGATGTCTTGGTGCGGCGAAAACAGATCGTAGGGCAGGGTTTCCCAGTCGGGAAAATGCAGCACCGGCAACTCAGGGGCGAAAAACTTCAGCTCCTGTTCCAGGCGCTCGGCGCTCTGGCTGTCGGCGGTCAGCAATAAAGTGAAGCGTTTGGCCGCATTGGCGGCTTCGGCAATCGCCAGGCTTAGTGCGGCGCCAGGCAGGTTGCCCCATGTTTGTTTGCCGGAA
>LNAP01000642.1_pt1 | contig 38424 bp, 38 predicted proteins | sample 602601 | NCBI WGS metagenome assembly LNAP01 (sample SAMN02440304, study PRJNA202911) | soil metagenome | biome: Subtropical and temperate rainforests or woodlands; isolation source: soil samples (1 kg each in a 20% v/v slurry with milli Q water) were... ... | reverse complement strand
CTCGCGCCGCTGCTGGTGCTGGCCGGCGGCTATGTGCTCTGGCGTGGTGCCGCCTCGCCCGGCGGTGCCTTCCAGGCCGGCGCGCTGCTGGCCTCCGGCATCGTCCTGCTGCGTCTGGCCGGTGCGTTGCCGGCGTTGCGCTGGGGCTTCTGGCCGCTGCGCCTGCTGGTGCTGGTCGGCCTGCTGTTGTTCGTCGCGGTGGCGGCAGCCTGCGCCTGGTTTGGCGATGGCTGGCTGCAGTACCCGACCGGCTGGGCCAAGCCGCTGATCGTCGTCATCGAGGCCGCGGCGACGCTGTCCATCGCCGCGAGCCTGAGCCTGCTGGTGATCGGCGACGACCCGGAGCCGCAGTCATGAGCGCCACGCTGTTCTGGATCGCCGTCGGCTTCGCCCTCTGGCTGCTCGGCCTGCACGGGTTGCTCACATTGCGCCATGCGCTGCGGCGGATCATCGCCATCAATCTGATGGGCAGCGGCGTGTTTCTGGTGATGATCGCCCTGGCGGCGCGTCACGCCCCGAGCGATCCGCTGCTGGTGGCGCTGGTGGTCACCGGGCTGGTGGTGGCGGTGAGTGCGACCGCGCTGGCGTTGCGCCTGAGCAGTGCGCTGGCCGCGTCGAAGGAGCACGAGCGATGAACGCCGCCCTGGTCAGCCTGCTGCTGCCCCTGGCCGGCGCCTTGCTGCTGATCCTGCTGCGCCCGGCACGCAGCGGCCGCTGGGTGATCGCGCTGAGCCTGGGCGCGCTCCTGGCGGCGATCATGGCGCTGCAGGTGGTGCTCGATCATGGCGAGCGAAGCCTGCTGGTCGGTGGCTGGGAGGCGGGGCTGGCGATCCGTTTCCGCCTGACCCCGCTGGCCGCGCTGCTGCTGGTGTTCACTGCCGGATTGCACCTGCTGGTGGCGCTGTACGCGGCGCGCATCGCCCATGCCGCCGGGAATCAGGATTACTGGCCATTGTCCTGCCTGCTGCACGCGGCACTGGCCGCGCTGTGGCTGTCGGCGGACCTGTTCAACCTCTACGTGACGCTGGAGTTGCTCAGCCTGGTCGCGGTGGCGCTGGTGTCGCTGGCCGGGCGCAAGGCCTGGAAGCCGGCGCTGAACTACCTGCTGCTGTCGCTGGCCGGCTCGCTGGCCTACCTGCTCGGTGTGGCGCTGATCTACGGGCGCTACGGCGTGCTCGACCTGGCCGTGCTGGCGCAACTGACTGAGGCTGATGGCGTTACCCATCTGGCGCTGCTGCTGATGACTCTCGGGCTGATGCTCAAGGCCGCGCTGTGGCCGCTGCACCTGTGGTTGCCGCCGGCCCACGCCGCGGCACCGACTGCGGTCAGCGCGCTGCTCTCGGCGCTGGTGGTCAAGGGGCCGCTGTACATCCTCTGGCTGATCTGGAGCGAGATTGCCCCGGCTGAATTCGGCCGCGACGCCGGCCTGCTGTTCGGCACCGCCGGGGTGCTGGCGCTGATCGCTGGCGGCTGGTCGGCTCTGCGCGCGCCGCGGCTGAAGACGCTGGTGGCCTACTCGACGGTCGCCCAGCTGGGCTACGCGCTGCTGGCGCTGGGGCTGTTGCTGCATCTGGACGAACCGCGCCTGCATGCGGCCCTGTGGCTGTTCGTGCTGGCCCACGGGTTGGCCAAGGTCTCGATGTTCCTCGCGGCCGGCGAATTGCAGAGCATTCTCGGCAGCAAACGGGTGAGCGGCATGAAAGGCGCGAGTCAGAACGTGCCGATCGCCCTGGCGGCGTTCGCCGTGGCCGGCGGCAGCCTGATCGGTTTGCCGCCCAGTGGCGGTTTCCTGGCCAAGTGGCTGTTGTTGCAGCCGCTGTTCGAACGGCCGCAGCACTGGCCCTGGGCCTTGGGCGCATTGCTCGGCACGCTGATGTCGGCGGCCTACGTGTTTCGCGTCGTCGCCCATGGATTCGACCGTGCCCGGCCGAATCCACCGAGCATTCATGCCGACCGTCTGGCGCAGTGGCTGGCGTTGCTGCCGGCGCTGCTGGTCTGGGGGCTCGCGCTTATCAGCGAGCCGCTGCTGCTCTGGCTGGGAGGGCTCGGGCGATGAGCTGGCATGCGTTTCTGCCACTGGGCATCGTGCTCAGCTCGCTGCTGCCGGGCCTGGTGATCTTCGGCCTGCGCGAGGACCGGCAGCGCCTGCGCGTGACCCTCAACCTGCTCGGCGTGACGCTCAAGCTGGTGCTGGTCGGCAGCATGCTCTATGGCGTCAGCCAGGGCAGCGAGTACCGTTTCAGCGTGCCGCTGTTGCCGGGCGTGCCGTTGGTACTGCAAGCCGATGCGCTGGCCCTGCTGTTCGTCGCGCTGTCGTCGCTGCTGTGGGCGGTGACGACGATCTATGCCATCGGCTATCTGGAAAACTCGCCGCTGCGCTCGCGCTTCTTCGGCTACTTCAGCCTCTGCGTAAGCGCCACGGTGGGCCTGGCGCTGGCCGGCAATCTGGTCAGCTTCCTGCTGTTCTATGAACTGCTGACCCTCGCCACCTTCCCGCTGGTGGTGCATCGCGGCACGCCGGAGTCGCTCGCCGCGGGGCGCGTCTATCTGGCCTACACCGTCGGTGGTGGGTCGCTGGTGCTGATGGGCGTGGCCTTGCTGCACAGCCTGGCCGGTACGCCGGATTTCCAGGCCGCCGGCTACCTGCTGGACGCGGTCGGCGAGCATGATGTCGGGCTGCGCGTAGCCTTCGCCCTGCTGATTCTCGGCCTCGGCGTGAAGGCCGCGCTGATTCCGCTGCACGGCTGGCTGCCGCAGGCGATGGTCGCCCCGGCGCCGGTCAGTGCCTTGCTGCACGCGGTGGCGGTGGTCAAGGCCGGGGCCTTCGGCATCGTGCGGGTGGTCTACGACGTCTTCGGCGCCGAGGCGCTGACGCAACTGGATCTCACCACGCCGCTGCTCTGGCTGGCGGCGGCGACCATTCTCTATGGCTCGCTGCGCGCCCTGCAGCAGCAGGAGCTGAAGAAACGCCTGGCCTACTCGACCATCAGCCAGGTGTCCTACGTGACCCTCGGCGTCGCGCTGCTCGGGCCGATCGCGGCGGTCGGCGGCCTGGTGCATCTGGTCCATCAGGGGCTGATGAAGGTCACGCTGTTCTATTGCGCGGGCAATTTCGCCGAGACGCTGGGCATTCACCGTATCCGCGAGATGGACGGCGTCGGCCGGCGCATGCCCTGGACCATGACCGCGTTCTCCATCGGCGCACTGGGCATGATCGGCATTCCGCCGATTGCCGGCTTCATCAGCAAATGGACGCTCGGCCTCGGCGCGCTGGAGGTCGGTCAGGACTGGGTGCTGCTGGTGTTGCTCGGTTCGGCGCTGCTGAACGCCGCCTACTTCCTGCCGCTGCTGTGGCGGGGCTGGTTCGCCGAGCCGGCGGACTGGCACCAGAACCGCTGGGCCGATGAGCGTTTCGAAACCCACTGGATGCTGTTGCTGCCGCCGCTGCTCACGGCGCTGCTGTCGCTGCTGGTCGGCCTGCTGGCGGCCACCGCGCTCAGCCCGCTGGGCTGGAGCCAGTTGATCGTCGAGCGGGAGTTCGCCATATGAACGCCTGGCTCTGGTTGCTGGTGCCTTTCGCACCGTTGCTCGGCGGCGTTCTGCTGTTGTGGCTGCGCGACCGCAGCTTGCCGTGGCTGTGGATGGCCTGTGCGCCGGCGCTGCTGGCGGCGCTGCAAACGCCGCCAGCGTTGGAGTTGCCGTGGCTCTGGGAGGGCGTGCGCTGGGGTGCCAGCGATATGCTGACCCGCACCTGGCTGGGCTTTACTGCCGTGCTCTGGAGTTGTGCGGCGATCTTTGCCAACAGCAGCCTGGCCACCGATCGGAAGCGGCTGCGCTTCTGGGCGTTCTGGCAACTGGCGCTGGCCGGCAACCTGCTGCTGATCATCGCCACCGACGCATTGAGCTTCTACCTCGGCTTCAGCGCCATGAGCCTCGCGGCCTACGGGTTGATCGTGCAGCGCGGTGGACCGGGACCGCGGCGGGCCGGACGGCTCTATCTGCAACTGGCGATCTGCGGCGAGATGCTGCTGCTCGCCGGGCTGCTGCTGCGCAGCCACAGCACCGAACAGGCCTTCGACTTCGCCACCTGGCAGGCGCAGCCGATCGACCACCTGACCCTGGCCCTGCTGGTGCTCGGGCTCGGCCTGAAGGCCGGTTTCTGGCCGCTGCACGTCTGGCTGCCGCTGGCCCATCCGCAGGCACCGGCGCCAGCCAGCGCGGTACTTTCCGGGGCGATGCTCAAGGCCGGCATTCTCGGGATCTGGCGCTGCCTGCCGGAGAGCGATCCGACGCTGGCGGCCTGGAGCACGCCGCTGCTGATCGCCGGCCTGTTCGGCGCGCTCTATGCGGCTGCGCTGGGGCTGTGCGCGGCCAAGTCCAAGGCGGTGCTGGCCTGGTCCTCGGTGAGCCAGATGGGCTGGATGCTGATGATCCTGGCACTGGCCTGGAGCCCGGAGGCGCCGTCTGCGGCGCTGCTGACGGTGCTGGTGCTGTTCGGCGTGCATCACGGGCTGGCCAAGGGCGCGCTGTTCCTTGCCGCCGGGATGGTCCACGAAGGGCGGCTGTCGCGTCCGGGCTGGGTGCTGCTGATGCTGCCGGCGCTGGCGATCATGGGCGCGCCGTTCACCAGCGGCGCGGCAGTGAAGTACCTGCTGAAGGAGGCCTGGCATGAAAGCGCCTTCGTCGCCTGGTTGCCCTGGCTGACCCTGGCCAGCTTCGCCACCGCGTTGCTGCTCTGGCGCGCGCTCTGGCTGATGTGGCGCGATCAGCCGCACGCCAGCACACGCGCGCCACTCGGCCAGTGGTTGCCGTGGGCGCTGCTCAGCATGGCGTCGCTATTTGTGCCCTGGTTCTGGCCGACCATGCGCGAAGCGCTGCTGGCTGGGGTGTATCCCGCGGGCCTGTGGTCGGCACTCTGGCCGCTGCTGGCAGCTCTGGGTCTGACGCTGCTGACGCTGCTGGCGCTGCGCCGTGGCTGGAGGGTGCCGTCGCGGCTGGCGCAGTTGCCCAATCCGGCAATTTGGGCGTCGCTGTACCTCACCCGCCTGCTGCGCCAGCCGCCACTGCCCGTACCCGGGGTGCAGCTTGAGCGGAACCGCTGGCGGGCGCGCGAACGGCGCTGGAATCGGCAGTGGGAACGCGGCGTCCTGACCCTAAGCGCCTGGCTGCTGGTGGCGCTGTTGTGGCTGGGCTGGCTGTGGTGAGCGATCGGATCAGGGCAGGGCTTTCTCTGCGTAGGGCCGGGTATCCAGGCCCAGCTGGGCGCGGAAGCTCTCCATGTCGAACATCGTGCAGATCTCCTGCACCTGCTGCGTCGGGGTGATGCTCCAGAAGGCCATGGCGGAAATGCTGAGCACCTTGTCGCTGGGCGGATAGCCGAACGCCGGCTGCTCGATGGTGCCGATCAGCGTGCTCCAGGTGACCACCCGGTTGCCTTCGGCGATGCATTCCTCGACCACCACTTCCAGTTCCGGCATGGCGTGGCGGATCTGCCGGACCATGTCGAGAAACTCGGCGCTGGCGAGCGGCCGGCCGATGAAGGAGCTCTTGTAGAGAAAATCCTTGCTGTGCAGGTGCTCGGCCAGCGCCAGGCGCCCTCCAATGGGCTGCAGATAGCTCGGCAGCGAACTCTAGCAGCGGCCAGGGCCGTGCGGGAGTGCCGTTCGGTCAGTCGGTCTGCAGCCGGATGCGGAAAGCCGCGCCACCGAGCGCCGACTCGCCGAGACTGAGCTCGCCACCGTAACTGTCGAGGATGTCCTTGACCACCGCCAGGCCAATGCCCTGGCCGGGGTGCTGGCCATCGAGGCGCTCGCCGCGGCGGATGATGCGCTCGCGCTGGCCGACCGGCACACCCGGGCCGTCGTCCTCGACGCCGAGCAGCAGGTCGCCTTCGTGATGGCTGGCGCTGATTCGCACCTGCTGCAGGCACAGGCGGTAGGCGTTCTCCAGCAGATTGCCGAGCAGCTCCATCAGCGCGCCCTGTTCCATCGGCACCAGACAGGGCTCTGCGAGCTGCATCTCGACCTGCACGTGTTTGTCGCGGTAGACCTTGTCCAACGTGCTGCAGAGGCTGATCAGCAATGGCTTCAGTTCGACCCGGTGTCGCACCAGGCCGCTCTTGCCGAGGCTGGCGCGCTGCAGCTGGTAGCCGATCTGCTGGCTCATGCGTTCGATCTGCGCCTGCATCACCTGCGCCTGCTCGCGGCTCTGCGTCTGCGCGGCGAGGGTTTCGCCGACGCCCTGCAGCACGCTGAGCGGGGTTTTCAGGCTATGCGCCAGGTCACCCAACGAATTGCGGTACTGCTCGCGCTGGCGCCGTTCGCTGTCCAGCAGGCGGTTGAGCGAACGGGTCAGGCGCAGCAGCTCGCGGGGGTGTTCGTCGCTCAGGTGCTGGCGCTGGCCTCCTTCGACCTGATCGAGCTCGGCGCTGACGCGTTTCAGCGTGCGAAAGCCCCAGGTCAGGCCGAGCCAGAGCAGGATCAGCAACACCAGCAGGCCGCTGCCGAGCCACAGGTAGAGCTGCCGGCGAAACTCGTCGAACAGGCTCAGGTATTCGCTGGTGGGCTGCATGGTGACGAAACTGAAGGCGTTGTCGCGGCTGCCGGCCAACTGCAGTTCGACGTCGTAGACGAAGTACTCAAGTCCCGCCGCATCGCGGGTGCGCAGAAATTCGCTGGTGCGGCCCTCGTAACGCGGGCGGTAGTCGATGCGCTCGTCGGCGGCCGAGCGGGAATGCCAGACCAGCTCGCCGCTGCGGTCGTAGATGAAGCCGAGCAACTGCGCGTCGGGCAGGTTGAATTCTTCGTCCGGCATCCGCTCGGGCATCAGCAACCGGCCGTCTTCGACATGGGCGGCAGTGATCAGGGTGCTGGCATCGGCGGCCAGGCGTTGCTCGATGACGCGTTCGAAGGTCAGGCTGAAAGCGCCCTGCAGCGCCGGCAGCAGGGCCAGCATGAACAGCGCGGCGAGGCCTGCGGCGCCGAGCATCAGCCGCAGGCGCAGCGACATGGCACCTCTCAGTCGGTGGCGCACGCGCGCTTGCAGACGGCGCCAGCGTCGATTCATCGGCAGCGCTCGGTGAAGAGGTAGCCTAGGCCGCGCACGGTTTCGATGGGCTTCATCGCGCACTGCGCCTCCAGCTTGCGCCGCAGCCGGCCGACCAGCACTTCGATCACGTTCGGATCGCGCTCCTCGTCACCGCTGTAGAGCTGCTCCATCAGCCGCTCCTTGGCCACCACCTGCTGCTGATGGCGCATCAGGTATTCGAGGATGCGGTATTCGTAGGCGGTCAGCGCCAGCGGCGCGCCATTGGCCGTGGCCTGCTTGCGATTGAGGTCGAGCAGCAGCGGGCCGGCTTCGATGGTGGCCTGGGTGAAGCCGCTGGAGCGGCGTAGCAGCGCATTCAGCCGGGCTTCCAGTTCCTCGAACTGGAACGGCTTGACCACGTAGTCGTCGGCGCCGGCGGCCAGGCCTTCAACCTTGTCCTGCCAGTTGCCGCGCGCGGTAAGGATGAGAATAGGGAAGCTCTTGCCGCGGCTGCGCAGCTGGCGGATCAGGTCCAGCCCGCTGATGCCCGGCAGGCCGAGATCGATGATGGCCAGGTCATGGATGAATTCGTGGGTCTGAAACAGCGCTTCCTCGGCGTTGGGCACTGCGTCGACGACATGCCCGCTTTCGCCGAGTCGGGCCTGCAAGTGGTGGCGCAACAGCGCCTCGTCTTCCACCACCAGCACTTTCATTGGCTTGCTCCCCGTGCAAAAACGGCCAGGTTCTCGCCCTGGCCGTCGTTCAACGTTCTGTCAGCGTAACGCCATCAGAAGTGATAGTTCAGACCCAGATAGGCCTGCTTGCTGCTGTGCAGGTCGATCGAGCCGAGCTTGCCGACGCCGCGCTCGGACACTTCGGTACCGGCGTTGCTGCGCAGGTAACGGTAGCCCGCTTCCACCGAGGTGTTGTCGCCGAGCTTCTGCAGGATACCGGCCTGCAGGCCGACCAGGTAACCGATGTCGCTGTCACGGCTGTAGCCCCTGGACTCGTTCTCCAGCTTGGTCAGGCCGGCGCTGGCGCCGCCGAACAGGCGGGTGGTGTCGCCCAGTGGGAGAAACAGGTCGTAGCTGCCGAGCAGGTTCTGCTGACGCAGCTTGTAGGTGCTGCCGTAATCGTCCGAGACGTTCTCGTAGGTCATGTAGTAGCGACCCTCGTCGGTCATCTGGCCGGCGCGAACACCCCAGGTTCCGCTGTTCCTGATGGTGTCATCGAAACGGTTCTCGCCACCCATGCTCTGCTTCAGGGCGCTGGAACGATCGGTATTGACGGTGGTTTTGCCCCAGGTGAGACCGGCGAAGTTCTCCGCGGCGTGGGCGCCGAAGCTGAGGATGCCGAGGGACGTGGCCAGGGCCAGGGTGCTGAGTTTTTTCATCGGTGACTCCTTTTCAGGCAGCGGGATACTGACGGCCCCTAGCCTGAACGGGTGTCACTGAACCCTGCCTGAACCCCAGCTGAACCTGCGCTGAACGAGCGCCACCTGGTGCGCCGTCGGTCCGCTTTCGGCCTTCACGCGATCTGTTCCGGCTCGCTTTCGTCGTCCACATCGGCGTCGTCGTCCGGGTAGCTGCGCAGGATCGGCGGCTGCTCGGCATCGTCGATCCACCACTGCAGCTCGGCCTCGACACGGGTGTCGTCAGCGATGCCGAGGCGGTTGTTCAGCGGGCATTGCTGCGTCGGGGTGGCGATCAGCGTGCCGCTCTGCGCGGTCTGGGCATTGCCGGCCCTGCCACTGGAGCGCACCTTCAGACGAAAGCGGACCTGCTGCCCGCTGCCCTTGAAGCACAGGGCGAGCGAAAGCCGGCTTTGCTCGGCCGGTTGCAGCTCGAAACTGACGGCTACCGGTGCATCGGCAGGGGCGGGGGTGGCTGCGAGCAGCCAGGTGGTGAGGGTCATGGTCAGCATCCGTTCTGTTTCCGTTGAAGCCGGTCCGTGGCTGGAGGGTGGTTGCGCTACTGCTGGACGATGGTGGCGCTGTTGCCGGTGCCGCTCTGGTGGATCGTCGCGACGCCGGGCAGGCGGGTGAAGTCATTGGCCGGCAGGCTCTGGCGGATCATCGCCTCGTTGGCGCTGCCCAGTTGGGTGATGGTGGCCTGATGACCGTAGTTGCCCTGTTCGATGCTCGCCAGGTTGTCGTTGCCGTTCTGGATCACCGTGGCCTGGTTGGACATGAAGCTCTGGGCGATGTCGACGCTGTTACCGCTGCCGGTCGACGAGCCACTGATGCGGCCGCCGAAGCCGTTCTGGTCGACCGTCAGCCGGTTGCTGTCGCCGCTCTGGGTGAAGTCGAGTTCGTTGTGGTAGTCGTTCTGCTGAATCTCGGCGATGTTGTAGGTGCCGGCCTGGGCGATGTTCATGCGATTGCCGTCGCCCTGGTAGATGTCGGCCAGGTTGCCCAGACCGTCCTGGGACACGTTCATCCGCGACCCTTCGAAGTAGCCCTGCTGGTCGAAGGTCAGCACGTTGTCGTCGCCGCGCTGCTCGATCTGTGCCGTGACGAAGGCGGTCTGGCTGCCGGTGATCTGGTTGCCGTTGCCGATGCTGCTGGCATCGACCGTGCTGGTACGTCCGGTCTGTTCGATGGTGGCGACATTGGCGTTACCGATCTGCTGCAGGTTGGCGACCTTGAAGTAGGCCTCGCCGATCTGCGTGATGCTGGCGGTGTTGAGGTTGCCGATCTGGCTGACATCCATGGTGCTGGACTCGACCAGGCCGGTCTGTTGCAGCTCGGCGACATTGTCCGTGCCGACCTGCTCCAGTTCGATGCTGTTCTGCGCCATGGCCTGAGTGGCGGCGAGGGTGAGCAGGGTGGCAATTGCCGTAGGCTTGAACATGAACTCTCCTGATCGCTAGCGACCCTGCACGATATTGATCTGCTGGCCGACGCCGTATTGCGTCACCGCGCTGCGCAGGCCCTGGCCGGTCTGCTCGATGCGCGCATCGTTATAGGCGCCGTACTGGCTAATGCTGGCCTGGTTGTCGCTGCCGGTCTGGCGGATTTCGGCGTAGTTGCCCTGGCCGACCTGCTCGATGACCGCCATCAGGTTATCGCCGTGCTGCAGAATGAAGGCTTCCTGGTCGCCGCCCTGCTGCAGCATCTGCGCGCTCAACGCCTGGCCGTTCTGAGTCAGCTCGGCGAGATTGCCCTGGCCCAGCTGCTGGATGTAGGCGGCCTTGGCGTCGGTTAGCTGAACCGCAAGCTGGGAGGTGGTGCTGGTGCCGAGGGGCGATAGATCGCCGTTGTCCATCAGGTCGGCGGCCATCAGCGGCGCGCAGGCCAAGCAGGCAACCAGGGCAGACAGTGATGTGGCGCGGGGCAGGGCGTAACGGGCCATTGGCATGTACCGGATGACAGTGGTCGCGATTCTTGAACGCGGCGGACGCCCTTGAACATCCATCGGATGATGTAAAAGGCGTAGCACGAGCAATTCGCTCGGGATTAATGCCTGGCACGGGCGTGACGCTTTCGCACCGTGCCAGAGCGTCTCAGTGACCTGCCGTTCCGCTAGGCCGCCCGTCGCTGCGGGACGCTACTCAAGCGCTACAGGACTTGTCCCAGTCGAGATGACTGCGCAGCAGGTACGCCGCCTCGGCCCGATTGGAGGCGCCGATCTTGCGCAACAGATTGTGGATATGACTCTTGATCGTGTGCGGGCTGAGGCACAGCTGCTCGGCGATTTCCGCATTCGACAGCCCCTTGCCGGCGAGGCTCAGGATCTCGCGCTCGCGCAGCGTCAAACTGGACTTGGTTTCAGCGAGCTGGCGCATGCGCCGCCACTGGCCCAGCAGCCTCTCGGTGAGGACCCTTGGCAGCCAGTCGCCACCCTTGAGCAGCACGCGGATGCCCTCGAGCAGGTGCTCGCGGGTGGCGTGGCTGTAGAACACTCCGCGAATCACCGGGTGTCTTTCGACCAGCTGCTCGGCCTGCTCGGGGACGATATTCACCAGCGCCACCGGTATGTGCTCGTCGAGCTGGTCGATCAGGCTGGATATCTGTTCGGCTTCGCTATGGCCGGCGTCGACCAGAAACAGGTCGGCTCCGCGATTGTCCGGTGATTGCAGTCCGGTCAGCGCAACTTCGACTTGCGCCTGTTCGCCTAGAAAGTGGCGAAAGAACAACCCAAGCAGTTCATTGCCGGTTAACAGCGTGACAGTTGGGGAGGATGTGTCCCGTGTAAGCTCCGCGTCCATGTTCGGTACCTAGTCAGTCGGGCGTGATTGATTAAAAAGTTACTAAACGACCAGCACCTTGCAGCGAAGTTCAGCCGAGAGATGGCGAACGGGCATTATCCAGCCAGCACGTGCACAACTCCGCCAGGGCGAACGCGAGGTATCGAAAAGGGCGCGCGTTTTTGCACCGGGCGGCTGCTAAGGTAGGGGAATGATCGCGACCACCTCTGCCGTTTCGTCTCGTGAACTGACCCTGCGTGCCTTGCTCACCGGTCTGCTGCTGGGTGCGCTGCTGGCACCGTCGAATGTCTACTCGGGCCTCAAGATCGGCTGGTCGTTCAATATGTCGATCATCGCGCTGCTGATCGGCTTCGCGTTCTGGCAGAGCATTGCCGTCGCGTTCGGCCGCCCGCGCTGGTCGCTGCTGGAAAGCAACATCAACCAGACCACCGCCTCGTCCTGCGCCTCGATCATCTCCGGCGGGCTGGTGGCACCGATTCCCGCCTATACCCTGCTCACCGGTCAGCAGCTGGACAGCCTGCCGCTGATGGCCTGGGTGTTCTCGGTGAGCTTTCTCGGGGTCTGGGTGGCCTGGTACCTGCGACCCTCGCTGATCGTCGAGTCGGGGCTGCGCTTTCCCGAGGGCATGGCGACCCTGGCGACGTTGCAGCAGATCTACAGTCATGGCGCCGAGGCCGGGCGCCGGCTCTGGGTACTGGGCGGTGCCGCCGTGCTGGCCGCGGGGAGCAAACTGGTCGATACCTTTTTCTGGACGCTGCCGCGCTGGGCACCTTCAGCGCAGCTTGAGCGCCTGACGTTCAGCTTCGAACCCTCGCTGCTGTTGCTCGGCTTCGGCGGCATCATCGGGTTGCGCGTCGGCCTGTCGCTGCTGCTCGGCGCCGTACTGGCCTGGGGCCTGATCGCGCCCTGGCTGCTGGCCGAGGGACTGGTGCGCTTGCCGGCTGCCGCCCAGGGGCCGCAGTTCGCCGCGCTGATCGAATGGCTGTTGTGGCCGGGCGTGAGCCTGATGGTCTGCGCGACGCTGACCTCGCTGGGCCTGCGCCTGCTGCGCTCACGCTCGCCAACGACACGCCGGCGGCCGGTGCTGCAGCGCCCGCACGGCTGGCCAGCGGCCGGTTTTGCGCTGTCGGTAGGACTGGTGCTGGCGCTGCAGGTCAGCCTGTTCGGCATCGATCCCTGGCTGGCGGCGCTGTCGATTCCGCTGGCGCTGCTGCTGGCGATGGTTGCCGCACGGGTGGTCGGCGCGACCGGGATTCCACCGATCGGCGCCATCGGCCAGCTGTCGCAGCTGAGCTTCGGCGTGTTCGCCCCGGGCCAGGTGCCGGTCAATCTGATGAGCGCCAACACCGCCGGTGGCGCGGCGGGGCAGTGCACCGATCTGCTCAACGACTTCAAGGTCGGGCATGCCATCGGCGCTGCGCCGGGGCGTCAGGCGCTGGCGCAGTGCTTCGGCATTCTGCTCGGCAGCGTGGTCGGCGTACTGGCCTATCAGCTGCTGATTCCCGATCCACAGAGCATGCTGATCACACCCGAATGGCCGGCTCCGGCGGTTGCCACCTGGAAAGCAGTGGCCGAAGCCTTGACTGGCGGCCTGGGCGCGCTCGCTGCCGACATTCGCTGGGCGATGCTGGCTGGTGCACTCTGCGGGGTGCTGCTCGGGACGCTGGAAGGGCTGCTGCCCGAACGCCGGCTGCGCTGGTTGCCGAGCTCCGCGGCGCTCGGCCTGGCATTCATCATTCCGGCGTCGATTTCGCTGATGATGACCTTCGGTGCCGTGCTCGCCTGGGCCTTCGCGTCACGCTGGCGCAGTCTCGGCGAGCGCTTCGTGATTGTCGCCGCGGCCGGCCTGGTGGCCGGCGAGAGCATGGCTGGCGTCGGCGCCTCGCTCTGGCAGCTGCTGCGCTGATTGGCGGTAACAGCTGAATTAATGCGCGGCGCGGTCTGTCGTACCTCTTGTACTCACGAGGGGGAGCATCATGTCCACGTCGACACCGCAGAACGATGCCAAGACGGTCGCCAATCGCACGATTGTGCAGGCCGCGGTGCTGGCCGTCGTGGTGCTGATGAGCATCGTCGCCTGGCTGGCGTTCGATTTCATCCTGCTGCTGTTCGCCTCGATTCTTTTCGGTGTGCTGATCCACGGCGTGAGCCGCTGGCTCTGCAGCAAGACGGCGCTGTCCTACAAGCTGTCCATGGCGGTGTTCTTCGTGCTCTTGCTGCTCGGCCTGGGGGGCGGCGGCTGGCTGGTCGCGCCGAGCATCGCCGAACAGGCCGATGTGCTCTCCGATTCGCTGCCCGAGGCCGTGGAGCGCCTGCGTGAGCGTGCCGAGCAGTTGCCTTGGGCGAAGGAACTGCTGCAGCAGCGCGAACGCCTGGAGGACTCGCTGCCCGACGGCTCTAGCGCGTTCAGCGTGGTCACCAAGGTGATGGGCTCGATCGTCGGTGCGCTGAGCAGCTTCGCCATTGCCTTCGCCATCGGCATCTGCCTCGCCATCAATCCGCAGATATACGTGCGCGGGCTGCTGAAGCTGATTCCGCTGGGCTATCGACCGCGCGCAGCGGAGGTGCTCGACGAAAGCGGCTCGACGTTGCGGGCCTGGCTGCTGGCCAAGCTGCTGGAAATGCTGCTGATCGGCGTGCTGACCACGCTCGGTCTGTGGTTGCTGGGCATCGAGCTGGCGCTGGTGCTCGGCCTGATCGCCGGGTTGCTGTCGTTCATTCCCAATATCGGTCCGGTGCTGGCGGTGATACCGGCGCTCCTGCTGGCATCGCTGGAGGGCGGGCGCACGGTGCTCTACGTCGCCGCGCTCTATCTGTTCATCCAGGCCTTGGAAAGTTATGTGTTCACGCCGTGGATGCAGCAGCGCATCGTCTCGGTTCCGCCGGCGCTGACCATCGCCGTGCAACTTCTGTTCGGCCTTCTGGCCGGTACTCTGGGTCTGCTGCTGGCGACGCCACTGGCAGCTGTCGGCATGGTGCTGGTGCGCATGCTCTACGTTGAGGATCTGCTCGGCGATCGGCCGCAGTCGACCGACGGTCCTAGTGCCTAGCCGCTCTGGCCGGGCGTTCTACAGGGCTGTCATGTTTTGTAAATGCTGACGACGAAACCCCTGACCCGTCCCGCTGCCGGATTACATGAACCCCCTGAAAATATGCAGGAGTCATCATGAACATGCACAAGATTGCGGCACTCACCCTGGCGGGACTGCTTTCCAGCGCGGCATTCGCTGCCGGCAATACCGATACCGGCCACCGTGATTCGAAGGGACACAGTACCGAGCAGCCTGGGACCATGGGCGGCACGGGCAACGGAATGGATTCGACCTCCGATACCGGCAAGATGCCGGACGAGACTGAGCGCCCGGCGACCACACACGGTAGCGATCACGGTACCGGCGTCGATGCTGGCGGCGATGGTGCGGCTGGTAAGCAGGGCACGACCGGTACAGGCGGCGAGGGCGGTGAACGCGGCGCCTACTGATCCATCGGTTGCACCTGAACGGCCCGGCAGGCTCAGCTTGCCGGGCCGTTCTGCGTTCAAGCTGACCGCTCGGCTGTTGCCGGCAGTCGTGCGGAAACCTTTGTCGGTGCCGGCGTGCCGTGCACGATGGGCATGCTGCGTTTGAGCATTCTGCTGGTGCCACTGCTGGGCGCAACGAGCGCCCTGGCCGAGCCTACCGGGCCGACCAATCCGGAAAAGGCGCGTCAACATCCGCTGGAAAACCGCGAGCCGCGGCCGCAGTCGGATCAGCAATCGGACGAGATGGAACAGATCGAAGCACCGGTGCTGCAGCCGCGCCAGGCGCCAATCGAGACCGATGTGCCGCCGACGCCCGAGCCGCGTGACGAGCAGCCAGGGGCGGATGTCGATGCTGCGGGTAATCGGGTGCTGCGCAGCTAGCGGAGAGCGCTCGGGTTGAGTCAGTGCGCATGAACGAAAAAGGGAGGCCGAAGCCTCCCTTTCAACGCACCGCGTCAGCGAATCAGAACAGCACGCGGCTGCGGATGGTGCCGTTGACGTGCTGCAGCTTCTCCAGCGCCAGGTCGGAGTACTCCTTGTCCACGTCGATGACGACGTAACCGACCTTCTCGTTGGTCTGCAGGAACTGGCCGCAGATGTTGATGCCGTTGTCGGCGAAGACCTTGTTGATCTCGCTCATCACACCCGGAATGTTCTGGTGGATGTGCAGCAGGCGGTGCTTGCCCGGGTGCGACGGCAGGGCGACTTCCGGGAAGTTGACCGAGGACACCGAGGTGCCGTTGTCGCTGTACTTGACCAGCTTCTCGGCGACTTCCAGGCCGATGTTGGCCTGCGCTTCGGCGGTCGAACCGCCGATGTGCGGGGTCAGGATCACGCGATCCAGGCCACGCAGCGGGCTTTCGAATTCCTCGTCGTTGGACTTCGGCTCGACCGGGAACACGTCGATGGCGGCGCCGATCAGGTGCTCGTCCTTGATCGCGGCGGCCAGGTGATCCAGCTCGACCACGGTACCGCGCGCTGCGTTGATCAGGATGGCGCCCTTCTTCATGGCGCGAATTTCCTTCTCGCCAATCATCCACTGGGTGGACGGCAGCTCAGGTACGTGCAGGGAAACGATGTCGCACATGCCAAGCAGCTCGTACAGCGAGCCGATCTGGTTGGCGTTGCCCAGCGGCAGCTTGGTCACTACGTCGTAGAAATAGACCTGCATGCCCAGCGCTTCGGCCAGCACGGAGAGCTGGGTGCCGATGGAGCCGTAGCCGATGATGCCGAGTTTCTTGCCGCGGATTTCGAAGGAGTTGGCCGCCGACTTGATCCAGCCGCCGCGGTGGCAAGAGGCGTTTTTCTCCGGAATGCCGCGTAGCAGCAGAATGGCTTCGGCCAGCACCAGTTCAGCCACCGAACGGGTGTTCGAGTAGGGCGCGTTGAACACCGCGATGCCGCGCTCGCGGGCGGCATTCAGGTTGACCTGGTTGGTACCGATGCAGAAGCAGCCGACGGCGATCAGTTTCTTGGCCGCGTCGAAGACCTCTTCGGTGAGTTGGGTGCGCGAGCGGATGCCGATGAAATGGGCGTCGGCGATCTTCTCCTTCAGCTCCTCGGTGGACAGCGCGCCCTTGAGGTACTCGATGTTGGTGTAGCCGGCCGCCTTGAGGGTGTCGACGGCGTTCTGGTGCACGCCTTCGAGAAGAAGAAACTTGATCTTGCTCTTGTCGAGAGAGGTCTGGCTCATCTGCATTAAAACCTTAAGGCCGAAGGATAGGACTGAAGTGTCCAGCGAAGGCTGGCCGACCCGTCATTAGCGGTGTCGGGAGTCTGCCGAGGCACGTTTCAAAGGGGTGCGTATGCTAGCATACGAGCCCCGCGAAACACCCCCACCCCTGTGCTGAAGCGTGTTCAGGGTGACCATGAATCGTATGAGAGTTCCCGTGATGACCGACCCCGCCCTGATCGATGAGCTGAAAACCCTGGTCGAGCCCGGCAAAGTGCTGACCGACGCCGAATCGCTGAATGCCTACGGCAAGGACTGGACCAAGCATTTCGCTCCTGCGCCCTCGGCCATCGTCTTTCCCAAGAGCATCGAGCAGGTTCAGGCCATCGTGCGCTGGGCCAACGAGCGCAAGGTCGCGCTGGTGCCCTCGGGCGGTCGCACCGGGCTTTCCGCAGCGGCCGTGGCGGCCAATGGCGAGGTGGTGGTGTCGTTCGACTACATGAACCAGATTCTCGAATTCAATGAGATGGACCGCACCGCCGTCTGCCAGCCGGGCGTGGTCACTGCGCAGCTGCAGCAGTTCGCCGAGGACAAGGGTCTGTACTACCCGGTGGACTTCGCCTCCGCCGGCTCCAGCCAGATTGGCGGCAACATCGGCACCAACGCCGGTGGCATCAAGGTGATTCGCTACGGCATGACCCGCAACTGGGTCGCCGGCATGAAAGTGGTGACCGGCAAGGGCGACCTGCTCGAACTGAACAAGGACCTGATCAAGAACGCCACCGGCTACGACCTTCGCCAGCTGTTCATCGGCGCCGAGGGCACCCTGGGTTTCGTCGTCGAGGCCACCATGCGTCTGGAGCGCCAGCCGACCAACCTCACTGCGTTGGTGCTGGGCACCCCGGATTTCGATTCGATCATGCCGGTGCTGCACGCCTTCCAGGACAAGCTTGACCTCACTGCCTTCGAGTTCTTCTCCGACAAGGCGCTGGCCAAGGTGCTCGGCCGTGGTGACGTGCCGGCGCCGTTCGAAACCGACTGCCCGTTCTATGCGCTGCTGGAATTCGAGGCCACCACCGAGGAGCGCGCCGATCAGGCGCTGGCGACCTTCGAGCATTGCGTCGAGCAGGGCTGGGTGCTCGATGGCGTGATGAGCCAGAGCGAGCAGCAGCTGCAGAACCTGTGGAAGCTGCGCGAGTACATCTCCGAGACCATCAGTCACTGGACGCCGTACAAGAACGACATCTCGGTGACCATCGCCAAGGTGCCGGCCTTCCTCAAGGAGATCGACGCCATCGTCGGCGAGCACTACCCGGACTTCGAGATCGTCTGGTTCGGCCACATCGGCGACGGCAACCTGCACCTGAACATCCTCAAGCCCGATGCGATGGACAAGGACGAGTTCTTCGGCAAGTGCGCCACGGTGAACAAGTGGGTGTTCGAAACCGTACAGAAGTACAACGGCTCGATCTCCGCCGAACACGGCGTCGGCATGACCAAGCGCGACTATCTCGAATACAGCCGTTCGCCGGCGGAAATCGAGTACATGAAGGCAGTCAAGGCGGTGTTCGATCCGAACGGCATCATGAACCCCGGCAAGATCTTCGCGGCCTGAGTCGCCCACCGACCCAAGGAGTCATCGATGAGCTACCAGCACCACTACACCGACGGCACGCCGATCCACTACCCGCTGGGCAAGGTGGTCTGCATCGGCCGCAACTACGCCGAGCACGCCAAGGAACTGAACAACCCGGTGCCCACCGAGCCGCTGCTGTTCATCAAGGCCGGCAGCTGCACCGTGCCGCTGGAAGGCGGCTTCAGCATCCCGAGCGATCGTGGTGCGGTGCACTACGAAGCGGAAATCGCCGTGCTGATCGGCAAGCCGCTGTCGCGCAAGCCCAACGAGGAAGAGGTGCGCGATGCCATCTCCGGCTTCGCCCCGGCGCTGGATCTGACCCTGCGCGACGTGCAGGCCAGGCTCAAGGAAAAGGGTCACCCGTGGGAAATCGCCAAGAGCTTCGACGGCGCCTGCGTGCTGGCACCGTTCGTGCCGGGCGACGCGGTGGAGGATCTGGGCGACATCGGCATCCGCCTGAGCATCAACGGCGAAGTCCGCCAGGACGGCAACAGCAGCCAGATGCTCAACGCCATCCTGCCGCTGCTGCAGCACATTGCCGGGCATTTCAGTCTGCAGCCGGGCGACGTGGTGCTGACCGGCACGCCGGCTGGCGTCGGCCCGCTCAACCAGGGCGATGAGCTGGTGCTGGAGCTGGTCGGCCTGTCCCGCTTCGAGAGCCGCGTGCTCTGATCCATCGACGCGGCGGGATTCACCCGCCGCGTTTGCCGCTTCTTTGCGAACCGTTCTCGTGTTGTAATCCAGCACCCTCCGCTGGAACGCTTTCCATGCCCGTTCGTTATTCCCGTTGGCGCCTGCTCGTGGCTGGCGTCCTGTTGCTGCTGTTCGTCGCGCTGCTCGTCGCAGGCCGCCTGCTGCACTGGGATGACCAGCTGCGGCTATACTGGGGCGAACGTTCGGTCACTGCCGAACAGCGTGCTGCCGGCATCTGGCTGCCGGACTACGAATTGGCGCTGGAGACGACGCTGGCCGGGCTGGAAGACGAGGAAACCTCGGGGCTGACCTGGAATCCGCTGAGCGGCACGCTGTTCACGGTCACCGGTGAGCAGCTGGTCGAGTTCAGCCCTGCTGGCGTGGTGCTACGCCGGATCGCGCTGAATGGCTTCGCCGACCCGGAAGCGGTGGAAGCGCTGAGTGATGGCCGTCTGGCAATCGTCGACGAGCGTCGCCGGCTGGTGGCGGTGTTCCATCTGCAGCCGGACGTGGAAACCCTGGAGCTGGACGACTTGGCCAGCTACGACCTTGGCTTCGCCGATGCCGGCAACAAGGGCTTCGAGGGACTGGCCTGGAACCCGCGTACGCAGCGCCTGCTGCTGGCCAAGGAACGTGACCCGCAGGGCTTGTTCGAGCTGCCATTTCCGGGTGAGGACGGCGCGCCCGGCGCACTGCAGGCACTGTCCAGCCAACCGCTGCTGGTACGCGACATTTCCTCTGTCGCCATCGACCCGCGCAGCGGCCATACGCTGATGCTTTCCGACGAGTCGCGGCTGCTGGTGGAGCTGGACCTGCAGGGCAAGCCGCGCAGCTTCATCAGCCTGTTCGGCGGACTCAATGGGTTGGTACACGGGATCGAGCAGGCCGAAGGTGTGGCGATGGATGGCGAAGGCAACATCTACGTGGTCGGCGAGCCCAACCGCTTCTACGTATTCAGCCGCAGGCGCTGAACGGCCGCATTAAGCTTGGTGTAAGCCTCACTGAAGACAATCGCTGCCCCAATCCAGGTGAAAGTGGGCCTTATGCGTGCGTTGAAAAGGATCTTGGCGGGGTTGCTGACCGTGGCCCTGCTGCTGGTGCTTGCCGCCGGCGTTCATTACCGGTTGTTCGAGCGTGGCTGGTTCCATCTCAACCAGTGGCATCGCGGCGAACCGGCGGAGGACGCCTCATTGTGGCTGCCGGATTACCAGGCGACGATCCAGTGCAAGGTGGTCCGTGGCATTGAGGACGATCTCTCGGCGCTGACTTTCGACCCGGATCGCAACAGTCTGATCGCCGTCACCAATGGCAGTCCACACCTGCTCGAACTCGGCCTGGAGGGCGATCTGCTGCGCGCGATCCCGCTCGTTGGCTTCGGCGACCCGGAGGCTGTCGAGTACATCTCTGCCGGCGTGTATGTGATCAGCGACGAGCGCCGGCAGCGCCTGTTTCGGGTCGAAGTCGACGAGCAGACGACCATTATTGATGCCACGCACGCCTCACAGCTTTCGCTGGGCATCGACCTCAACGGCAACAAGGGCTTCGAGGGCCTCGCGTACGATACGGCCGGCGGACGCCTGTTCGTCGCTAAAGAGCGCAACCCGGTCAAGATTTATGAAATCGCGGGCTTTCCCTATTCTGCCGAAACGCCAGCAGTACATATCAATGAACACGAAGCCAGACTGTTCGTGCGTGATCTGTCCAGTTTGCAGTTCGATGAGCGCAGCGGACATCTGCTGGCGCTGTCCGACGAATCGCGGCTGGTGGTCGAATTGGGAAGCAAGGGCCAACCACTCAGCAGCCTGGCACTGAACGCCGGCAAGCATGGGCTGGAACAGGATGTGCCGCAGGCGGAAGGCATCGCGATGGGGCCGGATGGCACGCTGTATGTTGTCAGCGAGCCGAACCTGTTCTACGCCTTCAGCAAAGAGGCCAGGTGACCGGTTACCGCCTCGATCACCGGCTTTGAAGGCGGTCAGGCGGTCGACGCGCTTTCGTCCTGCAGGGCGGCATTCGGTGCGTGGCGTAGTACCGAGTCGCAACCCTGCTCGGCACTGTGCAGGCTGGCGTACATCTGACTCTGGCCGATGACCTGCCCGTTGGTTGCCTTGAGCACGAAAAAGTACTTGCCGTTGCTCGACTCCTTGACCTCGAACGCACCTTCACGCACCGCGTTCTTGCGTACCGAATCGATGCCGTTGAGCGCCGAGGCATGGGCCTTGTATTGCTCGCTGGACAGTACAACCTGGCCGTTGCTGGCCAGGAGATTGAAATGGAACTGACCGTTGCTGGATTTCTTTAACTGGAATTTGCCGGACATGGCGACACCTCCTGTGGTGAGCTGCGGCGGACTCGTCGCAGCGCACGCTAAAGCGTAGACGCCAGTTGGGCGTCGCGCCGTTGCGCTTCGCCCGAAAGGATCAGCGCTTGAGTGTCTGCACGCCGTCCTTGGTGCCGAGCAGCAGCAGATCCGCCGGGCGCATGGCGAACAGGCCGTTGCAGACCACGCCGACGATGTCGTTGATCTTGCCTTCCAGTTCCGGCGCGAAGCCGATCATCAGGTTGTGCACGTCGAGGATGACGTTGCCGTTGTCGGTGACCACGCCGTCGCGGTAGACCGGGTCGCCGCCGAGTTTTACCAGCTCGCGGGCGACATGACTGCGCGCCATCGGGATGACTTCCACCGGCAGCGGGAAGGCGCCCAGCTGCTCGACCAGCTTGCTGCCGTCGGCGATGCAGATGAAGGTCTTGGCTACCGCGGCGACGATCTTCTCGCGGGTCAGGGCGGCGCCACCGCCCTTGATCAGCTCCAGGTGCTTGTTCGCCTCGTCGGCGCCGTCGACATAGAACTCCAGTTCGCTCACCGAGTTCAGGTCGTAGACCGGGATGCCGTGCTGCTTCAGGCGCTCGGCGGTGGCTTCGGAGCTGGCCACGGCGCCGTCGAAGAAGCCCTTGTGCTTGGCCAGCAGGTCGATGAAGAAGTTGGCGGTGGAGCCAGTGCCGACGCCAATGATGCTGCGATCGCTGAGGTGCGGGACGATATGGTCGACGGCGGCCTGGGCGACGGCCTGCTTGAGCTGATCCTGGGTCATGGCGGGAATCCGGGCGGGAAAGACGAAGGCTCGGATTATAGCCCTCTGCCGGCGGCGGGTCTTGTCATGCCGAAGCCGTGGTGGATTGCCGGTGGTCGCCGGGGGCGTGCGGGGGGTAGACTCCTCGTTCCCTCGCAATGCCTGCCAAGACAGCCAGAATGCTCGAACATTACGTCAAGAAGATCCTCACTTCCCGCGTCTACGACGTCGCCATCGAAACCCCGCTGCAGCCCGCCCGCCAGCTTTCCGAGCGAATCGGCAACCAGATTCTGCTCAAGCGCGAGGATCTGCAGCCGGTGTTCTCCTTCAAGGTTCGCGGCGCCTACAACAAGCTGGCGCAGCTGTCGGCCGAGGAACTGGCGCGTGGCGTGGTCACGGCATCGGCGGGCAATCACGCCCAAGGCGTTGCGCTGGCAGCCAAGCAGTTGGGTATCAAGGCCACCATCGTCATGCCACGCACCACGCCGGAGCTGAAGGTGCAGGGCGTACGCGCCCGCGGCGGCAAGGTGGTGCTGCACGGTGATGCCTTCCCCGAGGCGCTGGCCTATTCGCTGAAGCTGGTGGAAGAGAAGGGCTACGTCTATATCCACCCCTATGACGATCCCGATGTGATCGCCGGGCAGGGTACCGTGGCGATGGAGATCCTCCGTCAGCATCAGGGGCCGATCGACGCGATCTTCGTTCCGGTGGGCGGCGGCGGCCTGGTGGCGGGCATCGCCGCCTACGTGAAATATCTCTATCCAGAGACCAAGGTGATCGGTGTCGAGCCGGACGACTCCAATTGTCTGCAGGCCGCAATGGCCGCCGGCGAGCGCGTGGTGCTGGAGCAGGTCGGGCTGTTCGCCGACGGCGTGGCGGTGGCGCAGATCGGTCAGCACACCTTCGAGCTCTGCAAGGATCATGTCGACGAAGTGATCACCGTCAGTACCGACGAGATCTGCGCGGCGATCAAGGATATCTACGACGATACCCGCTCGATCACCGAGCCGGCAGGTGCGCTGGCGGTGGCCGGGATCAAGAAATACGTCGAGCGCGAAGGCATCAGCGGCCAAGTGCTGGTGGGCATCGACTCCGGCGCCAACGTCAATTTCGACCGCCTGCGCCACGTCGCCGAGCGCGCCGAGCTGGGCGAGAAGCGCGAGGCGATCATCGCCGTCACCATCCCCGAGCAGCCGGGCAGCTTCAAGGCCTTCTGCGAGGCGATCGGCAAACGCCAGATCACCGAGTTCAACTACCGTTTCCACACCGACCGCGAGGCGCACATCTTCGTCGGCGTGCAGACGCACCCGGAGAACGACCCGCGTGCGGCGCTCGTGCAGGGGCTGCGCGACAAGGGCTTTCCGGTGCTCGACCTCACGGATAACGAGCTCGCCAAGCTGCACACGCGGCACATGGTCGGTGGCCACGCCGCCGGCGTCAGCAACGAGATGGTGCTGCGCTTCGAGTTTCCCGAGCGTCCCGGCGCGCTGTTTAACTTTCTCAACAAGCTCGGCGGGCGCTGGAACATCTCGATGTTTCACTACCGTAACCACGGCGCGGCTGATGGCCGAGTGGTAGCGGGGCTGCAGGTGCCCGCCGATGAGCGCCATCTGCTGCCGGCGGCGTTGGACAAGATCGGCTACCGCTATTGGGATGAGAGCGAGAATCCGGCCTACAAGCTGTTTCTCGGCTAAGCGAACCTAAAGGAAGGCAAATGGACCACTACCTCACCCTCAGAATCATTCATGGCGCGACGGCGGTGCTGTTGTTGCTGGGTGTCATCGTGCATCTACTGATGCTCTGGAAGGCTGGCCGCGGTGGCGATCAGGCCGTGCTGCAACGCAAGCTGCAGCGCACCCGCCGACTGTCCTTGCCGCTGCTGGCCGTGATCGGCCTGTCGCTGCCGGTGACCGGCTGGTGGCTGACGCATCTGGCCGGGTGGCCGCTGGGCCAGTTCTGGCTGCTGGCCAGCTCCGTGCTGTTCCTCGCGCTGATCCCGCTGGTCCTGCTGCTGGCCGGGCGTCTTGCCGCCTGGCAGGCGCCGGGCAACGCCACTGCGGCGCGTAACGCCGGCATCTACGCTGTGCTGGTGCTGGTCGTGCTGATTGCCATCACCGCCCTGATGGGCGCCAAGCCGGTCTGATTCGACCGGCTCGGGCATGACTGCTGCGCTGGCTCAGCGCAGCGAGATGATCTGCCAGCCACGTTCGGTGGCGAAGTCGCGCAGCACCGGGTCCGGGTCCACCGCCACTGGGTGAGGGACGCGCTGCAGCAGCGGCAGGTCGTTGCGTGAGTCGCTGTAGAAATAGGCATCGTCGAGAGTCTGCTCGGTTTCCGCCAGCCAGCGCTCGATGCGCTGGACCTTGCCTTCCTGGAAGCAGGGGATGTCGGTCAGACGGCCGGTGTAGCGCCCGTCACGCATCTCGCATTCGGTCGCCAGCAGGGTATCGACGCCCAGGCGCGCAGCGATCGGCCCGGTGATGAAGCGATTGGTGGCGGTGATGATCACTACCTTGTCGCCCGCCTCCAGATGCTGGCGTAGCAGGGCCTCGCCCTTGCTCAGCACGATGGGCTCGATGAAATCCTGCATGAATTCGTCGTGCCACTGCTGCAGCTGCGCCATCTCGTTGCGGCCGAGCAGTTCCTGGCAGAAATTCTGATAGGCGTGCACGTCGAGATTGCCGGCCAGGTAATCCTGATAGAAGGCGTCGTTGCGCGCCTTGTACTGGGTCGGATCGACGATGCCGCGCTGGCAGAGGTATTCGCCCCAGGCGTGGTCGCTGTCACCGGCCAGCAGGGTGTTGTCGAGATCGAATAGAGCCAGGCGCACGGATGTTTTCCTCGATGATGGTCAGGGCAGCCCCAAGCATACCGGTTGCAGCGTCTTGCGCGCAGCCTCGGGCGGCCCCTCGCCGAGCGCGCGGGTACGTGCCGAACGGCGGCTTGCCGTGCTTTCGGCTTATCGCGGTTTTGTGGAACAATGCCGCAACATGCGTCTGCGAGGTTGTATGCCGTGATCGACTCCGATGGTTTTCGCCCGAACGTCGGCATCATCTTGACCAACGATGTCGGTCAGGTGCTGTGGGCCAGGCGGATCAATCAGGATGCCTGGCAGTTCCCGCAAGGCGGGATCAACGCCCGTGAAACGCCGGAAGAAGCCCTGTTTCGCGAACTCAACGAAGAAGTCGGCCTGGAAGAGCAGGATGTGAAGATCCTCGCCTGCACCCGTGGCTGGTTGCGCTATCGTCTGCCGCAACGCCTGGTGCGTACCCATAGCCAGCCGCTGTGCATCGGACAGAAACAGAAGTGGTTCTTGCTGCGCCTGACCAGTGCCGAAGAGCGTGTACGCATGGACCTGACCGGCAAACCGGAGTTCGATGGCTGGCGCTGGGTCAGCTACTGGTATCCGCTGGGACAGGTGGTCACCTTCAAGCGCGAGGTCTATCGTCGCGCACTTAAAGAGCTCGCACCGCGTCTACCGGTGCGGGACTGATATTCGGGGAGAAAGCCTCTGAGCATGCTCGGCACGCTGCGCAAGATTGTCCAGGAAGTGAATGCCGCCAAGGACCTCAAGGCGGCGTTGGGCATCATCGTGCTGAGAGTCAGGGAGGCCATGGGTAGCCAGGTCTGCTCGGTCTATCTGCTCGATCCGGAAACCGAACGCTTCGTCCTGATGGCCACCGAAGGCCTCAACAAACGCGCCATCGGCAAGGTCAGCATGGCGCCCAACGAAGGCCTGGTCGGCCTGGTCGGCACCCGCGAAGAGCCGCTCAACCTCGAACACGCCTCCGAACACCCACGCTATCGCTACTTCGCCGAAACCGGCGAGGAACGCTATGCCTCCTTTCTCGGTGCGCCGATCATCCACCACCGTCGGGTGATGGGTGTACTGGTCATCCAGCAGAAGGAACGCCGCCAGTTCGACGAGGGTGAAGAAGCCTTCCTCGTCACCATGAGCGCGCAGCTTGCCGGTGTTATCGCCCATGCCGAGGCGACCGGTTCGATCCGCGGGCTTGGCCGGCAAGGCAAGGGCATCCAGGAAACCCGCTTCATCGGCATTCCGGGCGCGCCAGGCGCCGGCGTCGGAACCGCCGTGGTGGTGCTGCCGCCGGCCGATCTGGATGTGGTGCCGGACAAGAACATCGACAACATCGATGCCGAGCTGACGCTCTTCGAAGCTGCGCTGGAGGCCGTGCGCGCCGACATGCGCACTCTCTCGGAAAAGCTCGCCACGCAGATGCGCAAGGAAGAGCGCGCGCTGTTCGATGTCTACCTGATGATGCTCGACGACTCCGCCCTGGGCGGCGAAGTGACCAAGGTCATCCGTACCGGCCAGTGGGCGCAGGGCGCGCTGCGCCAGGTGGTCAGCGAGCATGTGCGGCGCTTCGAGATGATGGACGACGCCTACCTGCGCGAGCGCGCATCGGACGTCAAGGACATCGGCCGGCGCCTGCTTTCCTACCTGCAGGAGGCGCGTCAGCAGACGCTGACCTATCCCGACAAGACCATCCTGGTCAGTGAGGAGCTCTCGCCGGCGATGCTCGGCGAGGTGCCAGAGGGCAAGCTGGTGGGCATGGTTTCGGTGCTCGGCTCGAGCAACTCCCACGTCGCCATTCTCGCCCGTGCCATGGGCATTCCGACGGTCATGGGCGCGGTCGACCTGCCGTACTCCAAGGTCGACGGCATCGAGCTGATCATCGACGGCTATCGCGGCGAGATCATCACCAACCCGGGCAAGGTCCTGCGCGAGCAGTATGAAGTGCTGGCCGAGCAGGAGCGCCAGCTCTCCGCCGGGCTTGACGTGCTGCGCGAGCTGCCGTGCGAGACCACCGACGGTCATCGCATTCCGCTGTGGGTGAATACCGGCCTGCTCGCCGATGTGGTGCGCGCGCAGGAGCGCGGCGCCGAGGGCGTGGGCCTGTATCGCACCGAAGTGCCGTTCATGATCAAGGAGCGCTTCCCAAGCGAGAAGGAGCAGATGGCGATCTACCGCGAGCAGCTGGAAGCCTTCCATCCGCTGCCGGTAACCATGCGCAGCCTCGACATCGGCGGCGACAAGTGCCTGCCGTACTTCCCGATCAAGGAAGAGAACCCGTTCCTCGGCTGGCGCGGTATCCGCGTCACCCTCGACCACCCCGAGATCTTCCTGCTGCAGACCCGCGCCATGCTCAAGGCCAGCGCCGGGCTGAACAACCTGCGCATCCTCTTGCCGATGATTTCCGGCATCCGCGAACTGGAAGAGGCGCTGCATCTGATTCACCGTGCCTGGTGCGAGGTGCGCGACGAGGGCCTGGATGTGATCATGCCGCCGGTCGGCGTCATGATCGAAGTGCCGGCGGCGGTCTACCTGACGCGCGAGCTGGCGCGCATGGTGGACTTCATCTCGGTCGGCTCGAACGACCTCACGCAGTACCTGCTGGCGGTGGATCGCAACAATCCGCGGGTCGCCGATCTCTACGACTATCTGCATCCGGCCGTGCTCGAGGCGCTGCAGCGCGTGGTCAAGGAAGCCCATGGCGAGGGCAAGCCGGTGAGCATCTGCGGCGAGATGGCGGGCGACCCGGCGGCGGCCATGCTGTTGCTGGCGATGGGCTTCGACAGCCTGTCGATGAACGCCACCAACCTGCCCAAGGTGAAATGGCTGCTGCGTCAGATCAGCATGGATACTGCTCAGCAGCTGCTGGCGCGGGTCATGCTGCTGGACAGCCCGCAGGTCATCCACAGCACGGTCCAGCTGACCTTGCGCAACCTCGGCCTGAGCAAGCTGATCAACCCGTCCGCCGCCGTCTGAGCAATCCGCCGCTCGCCAATCAGCTCGTTGGCGGGTGGCGGTAGCGCACCTCGCCCACTGGGCCGTCCGGGCCGAAACTACGCTCCAGGATGTCCAGCGCTCCGTCGGCATGACGGATCAGCGCTGTGCTGGCGCGCGTGCCGTACTCCGGGCTGGCGATGAAGATGCTCGACAGCCGCCTTTCCCATTCCAGCGGCACGCCGGTCTGCGGCAGTTCATGCTCGGCCGCTGGGCTTGGGTCCGCCAGCAGGGCGAGCAGGTTCTCAGGAGTCGCCGGGTCGAGGTTGGTCGCCAGTGCTGCGCGGGCTTTTCTCAGCTTGGGCCAGGGCGTGTCGAGGCCGGCGTTGGACAGACCGTAGATGCCTGGCTGCAACTCCGTCGCCTCACCGCGGTGTGAGTTCAGATGCCAGAGTGCCTGCCGATCGCCGACCAGCAGGTTGAAACCGGCGTAGTCGGCGCGGCGGCCGGCCAGCTCGGCGAGGTAGTCAGCCGGCGGCAAGTTTCCGCGCAGGTACTGTTCCGGCAGCTCGCCGCGCGAACGTGGGCCGATTACCTGGCCGGGTGTGCGAATATTGGTCAGTGCGGCGAAGCGTCCGCCGGTGGTGACGCCCATCCAGGTGCCGCCTGCCTGCAGGTCGCGCCCGCCGACGATCCAGGGTGCATCCTCCCAGTGCCCCAGCGGCAGGCTCGGGCGGGCGTGGAACTCGTCGCGGTTGGCGGCTACCACCAGCGGTTGGGTGTGGCCGGGGCGCCAGGCGAAAACGATCAGGCACATGGGAAAGCCAAACTATGTCCGGACCGCCAAGAGTACAGGCGTAGCCGGCGTATGAGCCACCGCCGGGTTTTAGCGGTCAACGTCGGCGCGCGGGGCGGGCGCATTTTCCGCTAACATGCCGCTTTGTTTCGCCGGGACGGGGCGCATGGAGTTTCTGCTGTATCTGCTGCTGGGCGGCTTCGCTGGTGTGCTGGCCGGGCTGTTCGGCGTGGGCGGCGGGCTGATCATCGTGCCGGTGCTGGTATTCAGTTTCAGCGCCCAGGGATTTTCTCAGGAAATCCTCACCCATCTGGCCGTCGGTACGTCCCTGGCTACCATCGTCTTCACCTCGGTCAATTCCATTCTCACCCATCACCGCAAAGGTGCGGTGCGCTGGCCGATGGTGCTGTGGATGACCTTTGGCATTCTCCTTGGCGCCGCCCTGGGCAGCCTGACCGCCGCGGCGATCCAGGGGCCGATGCTGCAGAAGATCATCGGTGTGTTCGCCCTGGCGATGGCGGTGCAGATGGGGTTCGACCTGCGGCCCAAGGCCACCGGCCAGGCGCCGGGACGGCCCGAGCTGTCGCTGGTGGGCGTGGTGATCGGCTGGGCGTCGGCGATTTTCGGCATTGGCGGCGGGTCGCTGTCGGTACCCTACCTGACCTGGCGCAGCGTGCCGATGCAGCAGGCGGTGGCGACTTCCGCGGCGTGCGGCTTGCCGATCGCCATCGCCGGGGCGTTGAGTTTCATGGTGGTCGGCTGGCACGAAACGCAACTGCCCGACTGGAGCCTGGGCTTCGTCTATCTGCCGGCGATGCTCGGCATCGCGGCCACCAGCATGTTTTTCGCCAGACTGGGTGCGAAGCTGGCGCATCGGCTGTCGGCCAAGGTTCTGAAACGGCTGTTCGCTCTGCTGCTGCTGAGCGTCGGCATCAATTTTCTGGTTTGAGGAGTAACGGATGCTGCCCTATCCGCAGATCGATCCGGTGGCCATCGCCATCGGCCCCTTGCAGATTCACTGGTACGGCCTGATGTACCTGATCGGCATCGGCGGCGCCTGGTGGCTGGCTTCGCTGCGGGTGCAGCGCTTCGCGCCCGAGTGGCCGAAGGACAAACTCTCCGATCTGGTGTTCTGGGTGGCCATGGGCGTTATCGTCGGTGGCCGTCTGGGTTATGTGCTGTTCTACGATCTGGCTGCCTACATCAATGACCCAAGCCTGATTTTGCAGGTCTGGAAGGGCGGCATGTCCTTCCACGGCGGACTGATCGGCGTACTGCTGTGCAGCTGGATCTTCGCTCGGCGCAACGGCAAGAGCTTCTTCGAGCTGATGGACTTCATCGCGCCGTTCGTGCCGATCGGCCTGGGCGCCGGGCGTATCGGCAACTTCATCAATGCCGAGCTGTGGGGCAAGGCCACCGATGTGCCCTGGGCGATGGTCTTTCCGACCGATCCGCAGCAACTGGCGCGGCACCCGTCGCAGCTCTATCAGTTCGCCCTGGAGGGCGTCGCGCTGTTCCTGATCCTCTGGTTCTATTCGCGCAAGCCGCGGCCGACCATGGCGGTTTCCGGACTGTTCGCGGTGTGCTACGGCATCTTCCGCTTCATCGTCGAGTTCGTCCGTGTGCCGGATGCACAGCTGGGCTACCTGGCGTTCGGCTGGCTGACCATGGGCCAGCTGCTCTGCGTGCCAATGGTGCTGCTCGGTGCCGGGATGATCGCCTGGGCCTATCGCCGCGACGCCGGCCGGGCTCCGGCCTGATTCCGTTGCCCTGCCTGTCGCCATGAGGGCGACAAGCGGGGCGCAGGCCTTTTACTATTCGCGCAGCCTTTTCACCGCGCTTCGGCGCCTGCTTCGAGTCAATCGATGAAACAGTACCTCGACCTGATGCGCCACGTGCGCGAACACGGCACCTTCAAGACCGATCGTACCGGCACCGGCACCTACAGCGTGTTTGGCCATCAGATGCGCTTCGACCTGGCCGAAGGCTTTCCGCTGGTCACCACCAAGAAGTGCCACCTCAAATCCATCATCCACGAGCTGCTGTGGTTCCTTCAGGGCGACACCAACATCAAGTACCTGAAGGAAAACGGCGTGCGCATCTGGGACGAGTGGGCCGACGAGAACGGCGAGCTGGGCCCTGTCTACGGCTACCAGTGGCGTAGCTGGCCGGCGCCGAACGGTGAATCCATCGACCAGATCGCCAACCTGCTGGCGATGATCAAGAAGAACCCGGATTCGCGCCGCCTGATTGTTTCGGCCTGGAACCCGGCGCTGGTCGAGCAGATGGCGTTGCCGCCATGCCACGCGCTGTTCCAGTTCTACGTCGCCGACGGCAAGCTCAGCTGCCAGCTGTACCAGCGCTCGGCGGATATCTTCCTCGGCGTGCCGTTCAATATCGCCAGCTATGCGCTGCTGACGCTGATGGTGGCGCAGGTCTGTGACCTGCAACCGGGCGAGTTCATCTGGAGCGGCGGCGACTGCCATCTGTACGCCAATCACCTGGAGCAGGCCGACCTGCAGCTGACCCGCGAGCCGCTGCCGCTGCCGACCATGAAGCTCAATCCGGACGTGAAGGACCTGTTCGCCTTCCGCTTCGAGGACTTCGAACTGGTTGGCTACGAAGCGCATCCGCACATCAAGGCACCCGTTGCCGTCTGACTTTGGTCGGTTTTGCCATCGTGGATAACCCGGCTGTCATGTTTGCCGTATAGACTCGACCGCTCAGGGACTGTCGGGAGGCGAATCATGCGTAGGGTCGTGTTCAATCAGAAGGGCGGTGTCGGCAAGTCGAGCATCGCCTGCAACCTGGCAGCGGTCAGTGCATCGCAGGGCTACCGCACGCTGCTGGTGGATCTGGACGCCCAGGCCAACTCCACGCATTACCTGACCGGGCTGACCGGCGATGACATCCCCACCGGCATCGCCGATTTCTTCAAGCAGATTCTCGCCGGCGGTACCGCTGGCAAGAAGGCGCGCCCGCCCATTCTAGAAACGGCCTTCGACAATCTGCATTTGATCAGCGCGACGGCAGAGCTGGCCGACCTGCAGCCCAAGCTGGAGGCCAAGCACAAGATCAACAAGCTGCGAAAATTGCTCGACGGTCTTGCCGAGGACTATGACCGGATTTACCTCGACACCCCGCCGGCGCTGAATTTTTATACGGTCTCTGCGCTTATCGCAGCTGATCGCTGCCTGATTCCCTTCGACTGCGACAGCTTTTCCCGCCAGGCGCTGTACAGCCTGCTCGACGAGATCGAGGAGATGAAGGAAGACCACAACGATACGCTCGAGGTCGAGGGCATCGTGGTCAATCAGTTCCAGCCGCGTGCCGCGCTGCCGCAGCAAATGATCGATGAACTGCTGAGCGAGGGCCTTCCGGTGCTACCGGTCTACCTGATGAGTTCGGTGAAGATGCGCGAGTCGCACCAGGCCTGCACGCCGCTGGTTTACCTGGACCCGCGGCACAAGCTGAGCCAGCAGTTCGTCGAACTGCATGAGCTGCTCGAAGCGAACGGCTGAGCCGGTTCGGCTTCAGTCCTCGGGGCGCCGCTGCAGCTTCTTGCCCAGCCGCGAGGCATAGAGTTCGCCGATCATCCCGCGCCGGAACACCAGGACGCAGACCATGAAGATGATGCCGGTGACCAGCGTCACCGGCAGCTCCGATGTGGCGAAGTAATTGCCCAGCGTGGTCACCAGCGCCGCGCCAAAAACCGGGCCGACCAGCGTGCCAATACCGCCGAGCAAGGTCATCAGCACCACCTCGCCGGACATCTGCCAGCTGACATCGGTCAGCGTGGCGAACTGGAACACCAGCGCCTTCAGCCCGCCGGCCAGCCCGGCCAGCGCGGCGGACATGACGAAGGCGCCGAGCTTGTAACGCGACACCGAATAGCCCAGCGAGATGGCGCGGTTCTCGTTCTCGCGGATCGAGCGCAGGATCATGCCGTACGGCGAGTGGATCACGCGCCAGATCAGCAGCATCCCGGCGAGGAACACCGACAGCACGAAGAAATACATGTACAGCGGTTCCTCGAGATCGAAGAAGCCGAACAGGTGCCCGCGCGGGATGTTCTGAATGCCGTCCTCGCCGTGGGTGAACGAAGCCTGCAGGCAGAAGAAAAAGAACATCTGCGACAGCGCCAGGGTGATCATCGTCGAGTAGATACCCTGCCGGCGGATCGCCAGGAAGCCGATGATCAGCCCGAGAAACGCCGCGCCGGCGACGCCGACGAGAATGCCCAGCTCCGGAGGCAGCCCCCATTCCTTCACCGCGTGGGCGGTGAAATACGCCGCGCCGCCGAAGAACGCCGCGTGGCCGAAGGAGAGGATGCCGGTATAGCCGAGCAGCAGGTTGAAGGCGCAGGCGAAGAGGGCGAAGCACAGCACCTTCATCAGGAAGATCGGGTAGAAGTAGAACGGTGCCAGTGCCAGCGCGACCACGCCGATCAGGGTCAGCACGGTCTCCAGGCGCAGCAGCGGGCGTTTGGTGGTCGGCGTGACGTTCACCTGGCTGTTCATCAGGCGTCCCTCCCCATCAGGCCGGCCGGGCGCACCAGCAGTACGATCGCCATGATCACGAAGATCACGATGTTGGAAGCCTCCGGATAGAACACCTTGGTCAGCCCCTCGAGGATGCCGAGCATGTAGCCGGTAATGATCGCGCCGAGAATCGAGCCCATGCCGCCGACCACCACCACCGCGAACACCACGATGATCAGGTTCGAGCCCATCAGCGGGCTGACCTGGTAGATCGGCGCGGCGAGCATGCCGGCCAGGCCGGCCAGCGCTGCGCCCATGCCGTAGGTAAAGGTCAGCAGCAGCGGCACGTTGATGCCGAAGGTGCGCACCAGCGTCGGGTTTTCCGTGGCGGCGCGCAGGTAGGCGCCGAGCTTGGTCTTCTCGATCAGCAGCCAGCTGGCGATGCAGATCACCAGTGAGGCCAGCACCACCCAGGCGCGGTACTTGGGCAGGAACATGAAGCCCAGGTTGTAGCCGCCGGCCAGTTCTTTCGGCACGGCGTAGGGCTGCCCGGAGGAGCCGTAGAAGTAGCGGAACGCGCCTTCGAGGGCGAGCGCCAGGCCGAAGGTGAAAAGCAGGCTGTAGAGGTGATCGAGGTTGTACAGCCGTGATAGCGCCAGGCGCTCGATCACCGCGCTGCATAAGCCGACGATGATCGGCGCGAGGATCAGCGCCGGCCAGTAGCCGATGCCCAGGGTCGCCAGCAGCAGGTAGCCGGCGAAGGCGCCGATCATGTATTGCGCGCCGTGGGCGAAGTTGATGATCTTCAGCATGCCGAAGATGATCGCCAGGCCCAGGCTGAGCATGGCGTAGAACGAGCCGTTGATCAGGCCGATCAAGAGCTGGCCGAGGAACGCCTGGATCGGCACATCGAAAATTGTCGTCATCAGACCCCCAGGGCTTCGTTGAGCATGGTCATGCGGCCGGGCAGATCGGCGATGTCAAAGGTGTCGATGACCTTGCCGTGATCGACTACATAGAAGCGGTCGGCCACCTTGCTGGCGAAGCGGAAGTTCTGCTCCACCAGCAGGATGGTCATGCCGCGCTGCTTGAGCGTCTGCAGCACCTCGCCGATGCGCTGGATGATCACCGGTGCCAGGCCTTCGGTGGGTTCGTCGAGCAGCAGCAGCTTGGCTCCCGTGCGCAGGATGCGCGCCATGGCCAGCATCTGCTGTTCGCCACCGGAAAGCTTGGTGCCGGGGCTCTTGCGGCGCTCTTCGAGGTTGGGGAACAGCTGGTAGATCTCCGCCAGGGTCATGCCGCCCTTGGCGATCACCGGCGGCAGGGTGAGGTTCTCCTCCACCGTCAGTGTGGAAAAGATGCCGCGTTCTTCCGGTACATAACCGATGCCGTGGCGAGCGGTGCGGTGCAGCGGTACGCGCAGCATGTCCTTGCCGTCGAAGCGGATGCTGCCGCTGCGCTTGCGGATGATGCCGACGATCGAGCGTAGCGCGGTGGTCTTGCCGACGCCGTTGCGGCCGAGCAGGGTCACCGTCTCGCCCTGGTGCACGTCGAGGTCGATGCCGTGCAGGGCATGGCTTTCGCCATACCAGGCGTTGAGGTCGCGCACGCTGAGCAAGGGTTCAGTCATCGTCGGTCCCCATGTAGGCCACGCGCACGCGCTCGTCCTGGCTGACCGTGCGGTAGTCGCCGGAAGTAAGGATTTCGCCGCGCTGCAGCACGGTCACCTGATGGCAGAGGTCAGCGACCACCTTGAGGTTGTGCTCGACCATCAGCACCGCGCGCTGGGTGGCCACCTCGCGGATGATCTCGGCCACCACGTGCACGTCTTCGTGGCCCATGCCGGCCATGGGTTCGTCCAGCAGCAGTACCTTGGGCTCCAGCGCCAGGGTGGTGGCGATCTCCAGTACGCGTTTGCGACCGTAGGAGAGATCAGCCGCCAGCTCGTTGCGCTTGTCGGCCAGGCCGACCGACTCGATCAGCTGCATGGCGCGCTCGTTGAGGCGGTTGAGCGAGCGCATCGGCAGCCAGAACTGCGTAGCCAGCCCGCGCGGCCGCTGCAGGGCAACGCGCACGTTGTCCAGCACGCTAAGGTGCGGGAATACCGCCGAGATCTGGAACGAGCGAACCAGCCCCATGCGCGCCACCTTGGCCGGGTCGGTGCGGGTGATGTCCTGGTCGAGCAGGCGGATGGTTCCGCTGGTGGGCTGCAGGAACTTGGTCAGCAGGTTGAACACTGTGGTCTTGCCGGCGCCATTGGGGCCGATCAGGGCGTGCACCTGTGCATGGCGCACGTCCAGGTCGACGTTGTTGACGGCGACGAAGCCGCCGAACTCCTTGCGTAGACCTCGCGCCGAGAGCATGACCGGCGCGTCCGTGGCTGTGCCGGCGGTCGGTCCGCCGGCGTTTAGGCTTTGCGCTGCAGCCATGCTCACTGCCCGACCAGTTCACAGCCGCTATCGGCCGGCTTGATGTAGGCCTCGTCGCCCGGCACCGTGGCCAGCACCTTGTAGTAGTCCCAGGCGCGCTTGCTTTCCTCAGGCTTTTTCACTTCCATCAGGTAGACGTCGCTGATCAGTCGGCCATTGGCGCCTACCTTGGCGTTGCGCGCGAAAACGTCGTCCACCGGCATCTCGTGCATCGCCTTGGCGACCGGCTCGGTGGCGTCGGTGCCGGCCTTCTCGATCGCCTTGAGGTACTGCATGACGCCGGAGTAGGTGCCGGCGTGGACCATGTTCGGCATACGGCCGGTGCGCTTGAAGAAGCGTTCGCCGAACTCGCGGGATTTGTCGTCGCGGTCCCAGTAGAAACTTTCGGTCAGGGTCAGGCCCTGGGCGGCGTCGAGGCCCAGGCCGTGCACTTCGGCGAGGGTAAAGAGCAGCGCGGCGAGGCGCTGGCCGCCGGCGACGATGCCGAACTCGGCGGCCTGCTTGATGCTGTTGGCGGTGTCCAGGCCAGCGTTGGCCAGGCCGATGACCTTGGCGCCGGAGGATTGCGCCTGCAAGAGGAACGACGAGTAATCGGTGCTCGCCAGCGGATGGCGTACCGCGCCCTTGATTTCGCCGCCCTTGGATTTGACGAACTTGCCAGTCTGCTCTTCCAGCGAGTAGCCGAAGGCGTAGTCGGCGGTGAGGAAATACCAGCTGTCGCCACCCTGGGAAACCAGTGCGCCGCCAGTGCCGACCGCCAGCGCATGGGTGTCATAGGCCCAGTGGAAGCCGTAGGGTGAGCACTGCTTGCCGGTCAGCTCCGTGGTGGCGGCGCCGGTCACCAGGTTGATCTTCTTCTTGCTCTTGGAAATGCCCTGTACCGCCAGCGCCACCGAGGACGTGGTCAGCTCCATGATCGAGTCGACCTGCTCGCGGTCGTACCACTGCCGCGAGATGTTGGAGGCGATGTCCGGCTTGTTCTGGTGATCGGCGGTGACGATCTCGATGGGTGCGTCGAGGACCTTGCCGCCAAAGTCCTCTGCAGCCATCTTCGCTGCCTCGAACGACCACTTGCCGCCGAAATCGGCATACACGCCGGACTGGTCGTTGAGGATGCCGATCTTCACCTTGCCGTCGGAAATCTCGGCCGAGGCGGGAACGGCGGCCACTGCCGTCAGGGTTGCCGCTGCGATTGCTGAAAGCTTCATGCGTATCTCCTTGCACGGTTTTGCTCGGCATACGGGCTCGCCCCATACGAAGCGGTCCGTATGGGCGGGTTAGGGGAAAGCTGGGCAGACGGTCAGGCGCGCAATGCCGTGGATCGCCGGCGGGCTGAATGCAGCGGCCAGGCATTGATGCACGCACGGCGAACGCACTCGTGCGCGGGGCATCACGTCGCCGTGGAAAGTCGCAGAGATGGGAGCTGGAAAGCGGGACCAGAAACGAGTCGAAGCGAGGCTCATGGGCGTCTTCTTCTTATTGTTGTTCTGGCTCTAAACGTAGCAGGGGTTTGCAAGGACGCAACCTGATGGCGGCGTGCCGATCAGTGATGCTGTGCCTGCATGCACCTGCGCCGTCGAGCGCAGGCGGGCAGAGACGCGCTTCAGCGTGCGATCAGGATGTCGCAGGGCGGGTTGTCGATAAACTGCCGGGCGAGGCTGCCGAGCAGGGCGCTGCTCAGTTCACCGCGGCTGTGACTGCCAAGGGCCAGCAGCTGCGGTTGCAGGTCGCGCAATGCCGCGTCCATGCAATTGTTGCGCTCGCCCTGGTGCAGGCTGTAGCTCAGCAGCGCGCCCGTATCCGGCAGCTGCGGCTGGATGTCTTCGATCAACTGGTCGAACAGCTCCTGCTGCAGCGACAGGCCTTCGTAATCGGGGCCATGTACCTCGGCCATCTCGTCGATATGCAGGGCATGCAGCTCGGCACCTTCGCCCAGCAACTCCCAGGCGCAGTGCATGGCGCGCGTGGCGCAGCGGGAGAAATCCAGCGCAGCCACGGCGCGATGATACGGGGCGTCCGCCGGGGTTATGGCCAGCAACAGCGGCGCCCGGCTTTCCAGCATGATGCGCTCCAGCGTGGTGCCGGCGAATCCCTGGCTCGACCCCTTGTGATGGCGGCCCAGCACCAGCAGATCGGCCTCCAGCCCCTCGGCCTGGGTGAGGATCTCCTCCACCGGCTGCCCGCGGCGAATCCAGGGTTCGAGCTGACCCAGCCCGTTCTCCTGCAGGCGTTGCTGCAGGAGTGCGCGTGCCTGCTGTTCGTCGCTCCCGGCGTCGCGCTCGTCGAGTACGTAAAGCAGGCTGATGCGAGCACCGGTCTGGCGCGCCAGGCCGGCGGCACGTTGCAGCGCGAGATCGGCGTCCGGGCTGAGATCGTGGGCGACAAGAATGTGCTGAACCCGATTGTGCTGAAGCATGGGCGGCCTCGCGAAGCTGGCGAAAGGCGCAAGTATGCCGTGGCCGCGGGGGCATGTCCCGCCCATGACCCGCGTCGCTGGGTTGATCGGGCGCAACAACTTCACGGGCAATGGCCACTCGTGCTTTTGTCGATCCGATCCTGCGGCTATGCTTGCCGGCATTCGAGCAGGAGTTAAGGATGAGCAAGGTCAGTGTGCTGGTGGTGGATGACGCGCCCTTTATCAGGGATCTGGTGAAGAAGGCGCTCCGTAGTCACTTTCCCGGCATTCGCATCGAGGATGCGGTCAACGGGCGCAAGGCCCAGCAAATGCTCAGCCGTGAGCGCTTCGACCTGATCCTCTGTGATTGGGAAATGCCGGAGATGTCAGGTCTGGAGCTGCTGACCTGGTGCCGCACGCAGGATGCGCTGAAGACTACGCCGTTCATCATGGTCACCAGCCGTGGCGACAAGGAGAACGTGGTACAGGCCATCCAGGCCGGCGTTTCGGATTTCATCGGCAAGCCGTTTTCCAACGAACAGCTCACCAGCAAGGTACGCAAGGCCCTCGGCCGCGCCGGCAAGCTGGATGCCCTGGCCGCCAGCGCGCCGACGCGAACTCTGGCGACCGGCATGGCCAACGACTCGCTGGCCGCGCTGACGGGCGGCAAGGCCGAGGTGGTACGCCCCGCCGCTCCGGCCGCCGAAGCCAAGGCCTCGCCGCTGATTCAGCCCAGTGCAGCGCCTG
>LNAP01002037.1_pt1 | contig 38514 bp, 37 predicted proteins | sample 602601 | NCBI WGS metagenome assembly LNAP01 (sample SAMN02440304, study PRJNA202911) | soil metagenome | biome: Subtropical and temperate rainforests or woodlands; isolation source: soil samples (1 kg each in a 20% v/v slurry with milli Q water) were... ... | reverse complement strand
ACCACCCTGGGCCTGCTGGCCAAACTGTCGATCCTGTCGCGGCAAAAGGTCGGCCTGCTGCCGACCGTCGTCACCACCCACGAAGACATCACCCGTCTGCTGCAGTCCATGGGCTTTGAGCAGGTGTTCAACATCGTTGACCGCCCGATCCCATGCCCTGAATGCCTGACCGACCTGCCAGACCAGGATCAGTCCGAAGAAGTGGTGCGCGTCAAAGTCCTCGAAGCGCACAAAATCCTCATGGGCCTGAACGACTCCAACCGTGAGGCGTTCCATGACCTGGTGAATGCGCTGGAGCGTCATTGATCCCCTGACATGATGTGGGCTTGACAGGTTCCATCGCGAGCAAGCTCGCTCCCACACCGATCTCAGCCATACCATAAATCCCTGTGGGCTTGCCCGCGAAGGCGACCGCACACCCACCACGGGCACCAGCGCGAAGCCAACCCAATCCCCACTACCAAACGCACACAAAAAAGGGCGAACCCGCTAAGGGTTCGCCCTTTTACATGGCTGCGAGCTAAATCAAAGCTTGGCCTGCAACAGCGCCTCAAGCTTCTCCTGATCCCGAGCAAACTGACGAATCCCCTCAGCCAGCTTTTCGGTCGCCATCGCATCCTCGTTGGACAACCAACGGAACTGCGCTTCATTCAGGCTCAGACGCGCCTCGCCAGCATGCCCCGGCGCCAATTTGCGCTCCAGCTTGCCAGTATCCGCCGCCAGCTTCTCCAGCAGATCCGGGCTGATGGTCAACCGATCACAACCGGCCAACTGCTCGATCTGATTCAGATTACGGAAGCTCGCACCCATGACCACAGTCTTGTAGTCATTGGCCTTGTAGTAGTTGTAGATACGCGTCACCGACTGCACGCCCGGATCATCCGCGCCGGTGTAGTCGTTGCCAGTGGCTTTCTTGTACCAGTCGTAGATACGGCCAACGAACGGCGAAATCAGGAACACCCCAGCGTCAGCACAAGCCGCAGCCTGAGCGAAAGAGAACAGCAAGGTCAGGTTGGTCTGGATGCCTTCCTTTTCCAGCTTCTCGGCAGCGCGGATACCTTCCCAGGTCGAAGCGATCTTGATCAGCACACGGTCACGGCCAACGCCGGCCTTGTCGTACAGGTCGATCAGACGGTGCGCACGCTTCAATACGGCGTCAGTGTCGAACGACAGGCGCGCATCCACTTCAGTGGAAATACGGCCCGGTACAACCTTCAGAATCTCTTGCCCTACCGCAACGCCAAAACGGTCACTGGCCAGGCCCACATCGCCCTTGCAGTCGTGAACGCACGCGTTCAGCAACTCGGCATAAGCGGGAATGGCCGCCGCTTTGAGCAGCAGGGAAGGGTTGGTGGTAGCGTCCACCGGTTTAACGCGAGCGATTGCTTCGAAGTCGCCGGTGTCGGCAACCACGGTGGTCATTTGTTTGAGTTGTTCCAGCTTGGAAGTCATGAGCGTGCTCTGTCCTATGGGTCTAATGACATTACCCGAGCGCTTGCAGCCACTCAAGGGCGTGTACGTGTATCGATAGCCCCAGCGGCAACATCCTGAAAACGGATGTTTGAAAGGCGGGGCGTGGTATCGGTAGATACGATGCTGAAATAGGGGACAGGTTCAACGCAGGTGACGGTTAGCGCCCCTCCAGCAACTCCGCAGCCTGATCCAGTAACGCCAAAGGCTCTTTGGCCTTATGAATATCCACCGACAACAACTGCCGAAATTTCCGCGCCCCCGGAAACCCGGTGCCCAGCCCCAGCACATGCCGAGTGATGTGGTGCATCGATCCACCCGCCAGCAGATGCTCGGCAATATAAGGCCGCAACTGCGCCAGCGCCTCGGCCCGGCTGATCACCGGTGCCTTGCTGCCGAACAGCTGCTGATCCACCTCAGCCATCACATAAGGATTGTGATACGCCTCACGGCCCAGCATCACGCCGTCAAACGTCTGCAAATGCTCGTGACAAGCCTCCAGCGTCTTGATCCCGCCATTGAGAATAATCTCCAATTCTGGAAAATCCGTCTTCAACCGCGCCGCCACGTCATAGCGCAGAGGCGGAATGTCGCGGTTCTCCTTCGGCGACAGCCCCTCCAGAATCGCAATTCGCGCATGCACGGTAAAACTCGTGCACCCGGCATCCCGAACCGTGCCGACGAAATCACACAACTGCTCGTAACTGTCCCGCCCATTAATCCCGATCCGATGCTTCACCGTCACCGGAATCGACACCGCATCACGCATCGCCTTCACACAATCAGCCACCAACTGCGGATGCCCCATCAGGCACGCGCCGATCATATTGTTCTGTACCCGATCACTCGGGCAGCCGACATTCAGATTCACCTCGTCGTAGCCGTGGTCCTGGGCCATGCGTGCGCAGGCTGCCAGGTCCAGCGGGACGCTGCCGCCGAGCTGGAGAGCTAACGGGTGCTCGGCTTCGTTGTGACGCAGGAAGCGGTCATGGTCGCCGTTGAGGAGCGCGCCGGTGGTGACCATTTCGGTGTAGAGGAGGGCGTGCTTGGAGAGCAGGCGCAGGAAAAAACGGCAGTGGCGATCGGTCCAATCCATCATGGGGGCGACGGAAAAGCGGCGGGAGAGTGGGGCGGGTGTGGCGGTGATTGGGGGCATTGGCGTTTCTGGAGTGGGTGAGACTGGGAGATGGGGAGTTTATCAGGATTGGGCTTGCGGGGCTCAGGTGAGTCTTGCTGCGGTAGTTGAGTGTAAGTGAACACAGGAATGGGAGGGATTCAGCGAGATAGCGCGAGTAAATAAATCAGTCCCATTTTTTCAATCGAAGCAAGGGAAATTCATAAGGCTTTCAGGGATATTTTCGATCATTTTTCGAATACATTTCCCGGAGCTGTGGAAACAATGTGGACATTTGTGACCAGTAAAGTCTTTCAGCCGGCCGATGGTCTTCCTTTCTGCATCACTCGAACGCTTGTGTCCAGCCAAATACGGATGCCTCCGGCTCTAATGCGTCTAACATCTTTAAACCCCCCGTTAGGGTGTTTCCATATGACCGTCTCCCGCGAACGTCTAGCCGACCTGTTGATTGATACTCGAGAAGCTCTCGATTGTGAGGTCAAAAACTGGCTTGATCTGCAAGGCTCTAACGAAGACAAAGCCACCTTCGCAAAAGCAGTTCTCGCGCTTGCGAACCATGGAGGTGGATTTATCATCCTTGGGCTCGCTGAAACTGATGCAGGCATATTGGAGGCGGAGGAACGGCCAGCCACCCTCAACAGCTACAACCAGGACTTGATCAACGGTATCGTGCAAAATTACTGCGATCCACCGTTTCACTGTGCAGTACACGTCGTCGCAGGCCCTCTTGGCACAGTATTTCCTGTAGTGCAGGTTCCGGGTGGACATCGTGTTCCGGTAAGAGCACGCCGAGCGGGGCCAAATGGAAACACCGTCCACCTCAACGCAATCTATGTTCGCAAGCCAGGACCGCGAAGCGAGACGCCTCAAAGCGCTCAGGACTGGGATGATCTTCTAACTAGGTGTCTTCGTAATCGACGCGATGAAATGTTCGATCAGATCAGAGATTTGATCTCTGGTGCTGTTCCGCAGGTAGAACGGCCACCAGAGCCAGCTCGGCTCGACGAATGGATAAGATCAAACCGTGAGCGCTGGACGCACCTCACTGAAGCACTTCCTGAAGGCGATGGGCCTCGCATGCCCCATGGACGCTTTTTTATAGCTTACGAAGTAATCGGCGAACGTAGGCAAATCACCCCTGCACGATTCCCCGACATACTTAGAGCGAGCGTTGTTCGGCATACAGGCTGGCCGCCGTTCTGGTATCCAACACGGCCTGGAATCGCACCTTATCCAATAGATGGCGCTGTCGAGTGCTGGTTTGGAAATGATCGCGAAGCTGGCTATCGAGATCCTTCGCACTCTGATTTCTGGCGCATCCACCCTGATGGCTTAGCATTTCTCCTTCGTGGTTATCAGGAAGATGGTGCAGATGCGCAACGACTGGATCGTGCACCAATTCCTCCCGCAACAATTTTCGACGTTACCCTGCCGGTCTGGAGGATTGGGGAAGCGCTGCTCCAAGCCCGGTGTCTCGCAGCTAATCTCTTTGAGGGGCCGACAACAATCAGGTTCGTCGCGACCTATGAAGGGCTGGCCGGTCGATCATTGGTAAGTATGGATGGCCGTCGCCACATGTGGGATAGCCGTGTTTCGCGTCAGGATACGATCACATTGAGTACACATATTGATGCCCAGACGATAGATGCAAATTTACCGGAGATCGTTCATCCTCTTTTATCACCGCTGTACGCACTATTCGATTTCTTTGAGTTACCAATGCAATTAGTCGTAGACGAACTTTCCCGCATGCGAAGTGGAAACTTCTGATAGTGAGAAAAGGGGGCATGAGAAAAGAGGACAGATTTATTTTTGTAAGTGACGGCATTGGAAAATAAATCTATCCCCTTTTTTCATGAAGGATGCTTACCGTCAGATGCGCTCCCATCGTGGTATTTCCGGTAGCGCTTGGGCGAGCGCGCTGTGTAAGAATCGGATGGCCTGCATGGGGGCGGGATCTTGTTTTTGTGTGGTGCAATACAAACTGCCGAGCCATGCAGGTCTCTTCAAATTCTAACTTATTGATTTATTTTAAGAAAAATCGAAAATTTTTCAGGATCTCCCGTTTTTAATACTTATAACTTGCGAGCATTCTCGTGAAATTGGGCCTTCGGTTTCAGCGGATTGTACATTTCATGAGGCCTGCGGAGTTGACAAGGCATAAAACTTCGTCGCCATGGAAGCGCGAGCGGAGTATCGTGCTGTTAAAACTAGAAAGATGATGCACAGTAGAATGACATATCCACTCAGAGCTTGTTGCTCGAGAAGCATTTTCTTCAATTCCTTCTGAGCAGCAGGGTCAAGGGTTGCGCAAATAACTTTGGCATCCTTTTCGTCGACACCCTCAATTTTGTTGTGCTTACAGTCTGTTTGCGTAACAGAAAACTCGGGTGTACTACTGGAAAGTTTAAAGTTGGTTGCTAATGTACCATCTGTCCAGAATGTTGCGCTCGACGATTTTACCGAAAGTAAAACACGGGGTTCTCCAGCCATAAAGCCCATGCCAAGACTAAGTATACCTAGCGTTATTATTGCGAGCGACACGGAGCTTCGTATTAATTTAAGTTTCGGTTGCCTAAATTCCCATGGTCGATTAGAGATCCAAGCTCTTGCAAATGAGAGATCCTTGAGGCTCATACCATTATCATCGAGCCACTTCAGTGTATGACAAAGGCTCTTCTTTGATTGGAAATTTATGCCTGTTCGAAATCGAAAACCTTCAACGTCCCTGATATCCATCCATGCTTTTGTTAGATCAGGGTCGCTGATGGCGCCACCACCAATAAATCTCCAGACTTTGTCCAGAAGGAAATGAGCAGAGCGGGCACGCGTAATGGCCCAGATAATAATCGCCGCTGTGATGGCTACACTAAACCAAGGACTTACGTCCTTAAGTAGGCCTACTACGCTTTCAATAATTTTTTCTTGAGCTTCCTGGTCGGACATGCTGAACTCCCTTTCTGTACAACTTTTGTTTTGTGGTTTTAATTTTTGGTATACTTGAGGTGATTTCTGGGGAGGAGATCACGATGAATTTGGTTTTTGAGCACTAAGGGCAAAAGTCGTCGTCTGTCCTTGAAGGCCTTTTGTCTAGTGTGTCGAGAAAATTGATCTTACCTTTCTTTGCATTCTTCAAGCTCATTTTGGCTTTTCAATAGCGTAGTCACGCCTAGCCGATATTTGCAATACTGGATGACCAGCTGTCGCTCCGTGTCACTTAGCTCACTCAGCTTTTTGTCATCTGATTCGTACGCGAAAATATTTTCAAACTTAATTTGAAACGTCGGGCTTTTCTTAATGAAAAATACTCTTTTCGGGTAGGCGTCTTCCATCTTTTCGTAAAAGCCGATGTAGAGGAAGGCGACGAGTATGATCGGGAAAATGATAAGCGGCGATTTCATGATGTTGGTGGTCGCAATAGATTGGTTTTGATTCGAAGGTTTCTCACCAGCTCCATTCCAATGTTGCCAGGGCAAATCTTTCCTTCGCCGGCTTGCATGGGAAATTCCCGGTGTCCACCCAAAGTAGTCACCCTGAAAACGCTGGTCAGGGCTTGGATTAAGTTCAGTAGGGTGTCGATTTGTACGGCGGGGATTTTTTGGTCCATATTGCCATTGATGGCTTCAAGAGCCTGGCGAGCAAGAGCAACCACATCACCGCCTTCATCGGCGGTTGTCAAATTTTCTAGCAAAACGATGCCAATTACGCCCGTGTTGTAATTATGTACGCTTGAGCCTTTGAACCGGATGTCGCGTCCTTCGAATACTTTACCCGTACAGTCGATGCCGTAGTGATAACCGATGTCATCAAACTTCGCCTGATGCTCACTCTGAATCGCACGCATTTGTCCGGCACCGGCACCACAACCTACACTTCTACCAGCATGGTGAAGTGCGATCATCGAGTAGTCCCAGTCATCGACCATTTCGCCTTTTGCTTTATGCGCTCCCCAAGATGATCGTTCTATAAACTCACAACCTTTTTTGCGGACGAGTCTGAGGATTGCTTCTCTGGTAGCAGCTCTATCGTTGACGGTGATGGTAGTGGGAATTGCTGGTTCTCCGGGTTTGACTTCGGTTGCTTTTGCTTCAGTCGTAAATTGTTCAGCCATGTTTGATCAGTCCGTGAGTTCGTTAAGCATCCGAGCTGGAGAGGTAAAGTCAATGCACACAGAAATAGTGGCATCTTTGATGGGGGTTTTGACGTGCGCTATTCCAGCGCTGTCTGTAATGCCACTGATTTTTTCACCATTAACGGTGGCAGTGAAACTTCTTCCGGCTAAAGATTGACCGGTTTCGCTATCAACGATGCTGAAGGAGTGTCCGTAGGTTTTTTGCAGTAAAAGCGGAAGTGGGGGTGTGAAAGGTGCTGGTGTATGCGAATCACCGATGATCACCGTACCCGCGCCACCAATCACGACGTCGCCATGGGTACCGACAGTGCCGACCAGTGCGGCGTTCTTGCCATTGATGAAGACCGTTGCTGCTACGGCCGAGGCCAAAACGCTGCCACAGGTGCAGGCATCGCCTTTGGTCGCGGCTGCAAGTCCGTCGAAGAACACGTCGGGAGAACCAGAGGCGATGGCTTTTGGGCCGTGCCCTGGCATGGGACAACTGGTGGGGTCGGTGATACGTGCGGCTGGCTTTGCCATGTTTGACTTCCTGTCAACGAATTTACCGGGGGACGACTGTATCAGACTTGCTTTGGAGGGTGACTCACGACTATGCACTCGCATTTGAAGTGTGTTCTGTGGCGCAAGGGGGGCTCACGCCTCCCCGCGCCGATTTGCAACATCAGTTACTTAGACGGCTCGACATTATCCAGCGCCTGGTTCACCGCCAGCTCACCCAGCATGACCACTTGCGCGATGCCCAGCAGGGTTTTGCGGTGTGTTCCTTCCAGCAACGCAGCAAAATCACCGAGCATAACCGTGGCCGATCCCAGCGTCTCGCTGGCGTTGGCCAGCAGCGATTCGGTGTCGGACTTTGGATTGGCGAAAAACATCGTATTGGGTTGGTATGGTGTGGCCATGATTTGAGCAGCCGGTTTTAGATAGTAGTCGAGGGCGCGTTCGGCGGCTTCGTTGAGTTTTTTGGAGTCAAGCGATTCGTAGGGGGATGCCGGATCTGTGATCGGCGGATTGGGTGTTGGTTTGAACATAGATAAAACTCCTCATGCCGTAAATAAAGGAGCCATCCAACCTCGCTACCAAACGATGGGTGGCGGCCATGCGCAGGTTGGTAGACCGGGACATGAGGAAACCGGCGCACCCGAAGGTGCCCTGTGCATGACCACCATAAAGTCGAGACGAAAAACGCCGCGAGTGGTGATGCTGTGCAAATCTCATGTACGGGCTACCAAACCCGATCGCTGTTTTTCAGCGACGGGGAAACGATAAAGCCCGGACCTTAAGCGCACAAGCCGGTGGATTCTGGCGTAGTCGTAGGCAACGACGCAAGCCGTTGTAGCCTTTGTGAAGTAACCGCGAGTGTCTTTAAACATCCCATTTAAACGAGCGAGTTTCTTCGAAGAAAACAAGGAAATATCTGACGTCTTTTTTATGGTTAGTCGTCGTGAATGTGGCGTTCATGTACCGAATAAGCTGCAGGACGTTATCGCATCAGCTCCGTGACGGAGCTGCTAGACACCCTTCCGCGCAACACACCTTCATGACTCCGTCATTCAGGTCTATATCACTTCAAGCATGAAGGATTAAACTGCTGCAGATTTTCTGCTTCCTAAACTCAAGGATGAAGTTTGTCTTGATGAAGTATTTGACTGCGGTCTTGGTACTGTCTTGGGCCACCGCGCCTTCCAACAGTTGGTCCAAGGATGATCCGACCAACTCCCCACAGGCAGGCGGGCGCACCTACGCGCAAAATTACAAGGATATGGTGCTGGCAGACTGTATCGCTATAGCCTACAAGAGCGCCCAGGACGCCGGAAGCAGTGCCAGTGCGCTTATGGACTGGACCTATTTCGATCTGGAGCAAGCACCTCAAGCCGGTAGACCTCTGGTTGACCAGTTTCTGGCTCGTGATTATCACAATCCACTGGTCGAATCAGAGCGCCAAGGCGTTCGCTTTGAGCTGCTCAAATGCCTGGACCTGTATCACAGCAAAGAGTTGGACAGCCAGGTCAGGCAATTGGTCATCAATCCCCAGCATACCTATCGTCAGGACAACCCACCGCGACCCAAAAAGGATTGACCCTGTGTCGCGATTGAAGATGAGCAGCCGTTGACGGGCTTTCGGCCCAAGATGACGACTTAAGATCGTGCCGCCACGCTTCCGGTCCACAGGAAACTGAAAATGATTTCGAGGATGCAACGGCTGAAATACTTCCGCCGTTGCGTCTGCCTGATGCATCGCAAGTTCTGTTTTTGCGACTGCTGCGCAGCCGGACGCAGGCTTCGCCAGCTGCTACATGGAATGGATAGCAGCGGGCTATTTACCCTCTGGCACCGCTATCCACTGACCCAGAATTTTCTGGTAGTTGCCCGTCACCTTGGCCAAGTGCAGCCACTGATCGACGTACAACTTCCAACTAATATCATCGCGCGGCAACAGATAAGCCTTCTCCCCATACTGCATAAATTGCGTTGGGTTAACCGCGCACAGGTCCGGTTTAAGTTTCTGCTGGTAGAGCGCTTCCGAGGCGTCGGTAATCATCACGTCAGCCTTCTTATCCAGCAGTTCCTGGAAGATGGTCACGTTGTCGTGAAGTTTCAATTGCGCTTTGGGCAGGAAGGCGTGGACGAAGGCTTCGTTGGTGCCGCCGGCCGGTTCGACCAGGCGAACGGAAGGTTGGTTGATTTGTTCGATGGTCTGGTATTGCGCCTGGTTTTCGCAGCGCACCAGTGGGATTTTGCCGTCGACATCCAGCGTGGTGCTGAAGAAGGCTTTTTTCTGGCGTTCCAGCGTGACGGAGATGCCGCCGACGCCAATGTCGCATTTGCCCGCGAGCATGTCGGACATCAGGGTTTTCCAGGTGGTCTGGACCCACTCAACCTTCACCCCCAGGCTGTCGGCCAATGAGCGGGCCATGGCGATGTCGATCCCCGAGTATTCGCCGTCTTCACCTTTGAAGGTATAGGGTTTGTAGTCGCCGGTCGTGCAAACGCGCAGTTGGCCTTGTTGCAGGACGGTGTCGAGATGGGGAGGGGGTTGCTCTGCCTGAACGCCGCTGGCTAGCGCGAGCAGGCCGCAGAGCATCATTGTGCTTTTTATGGTTTTCATTGTTATCGGGCTTTTTTGAGAGAGTGGGGGGCAAGCGGGAGTCAGTGTAGTGAAACCGCTTCTCGACTGTCATCCGCTGTCCCAATACCCATTCACTCCAGTGCATGATACGTGCCAGGCAAGACCCGACACGTATCCCTTCACATTGGTTGTTTATCCACAAGCCAAGGACTTCGAACTCTTAAGATGCGCTTCAATCGAGTTGCTGGCAGAGTGGACTCTTACTCCCTTGAGTTTATCGAGTGGCGGCTCTTTCCAACGCTTTGATGCGTCGATGGGAAGGATGACCTGTATAACAGTTCCTTGGGGCGGATCAGCAACAAAATCGAAGTCTTGAATGCCGTCAGGCGGGAACTGAATATAAACCCGTGGTTCCAGTCTCGGGTTTGTCCATCTAGCAGAACCCACCAGACCAATTGCCGATATAGGTAGCTGTGGTGGGTTTTATTTAAGTAATTTTAACTCGGCGTCCACCACGTTCATTACTTCTTAATGCCATTGACGCTTGATTTCCTGCCACTGATTGTCTGACAGCCACTTATCTGCCGCCGGAAAGAAAATATGTTCCTCAGCGTCCATATGATCGTAATATTTTTTGATGAAATCATCGATAGTATCAGCAATGACTTTCGTTTCCTGAGTTGTGTCCTCCAACATCTTCAGCTGTCCGGCAATGCGCCCAAATGCCTGATGATCTCGCTCGATATCCTTGACCCGTTGGTGGATCGGTGCCTCAGTCGTTAGCAAGGCCAGCCGAATAAGTTCTTCATTTTCATGGTGGTGTCGCTCTGCATCACCATGCAAGGCTTCCAGCATCTTGAACAACAGCTTGCAGTCATCAGCACCATCGGATTCATGCCTTATTTTTCTCAGCAACTCTTTGATCTGAGTAATTTTCATAGCCACTTCATGATGATAGGCCTGAAGTTCTTTTAATAAGACGTTCATATTAAATCCTCGTTATGACCAAACCATCACGGGTTCCTGCACCTTTAAATTTCAACACCTTGTCAAACACACTCGCCAGCACTATTTAACCTTTTTAGTATAGGTGAGCATAAAGCGCTCACCTCAGGAAATTTGCCGCCCTTGGAAAAAATTGAAATATCAAGTTTATGTTTATATGCACTATTTGATCTGCCGGATATCCGTCAGCGAAAACGGAAGGAAAAAGCAGCGCCCAGAATCGACGCGATCCACTTCTTGACTGTCATCCATCACAATAAAGAGGTCGCAGCGGCCGCACACTGGATGACGACGCCACGACTTCCTTCGATGGCCCGGGCTTCAACGACAGCAACAACCGGCCCCACCGCACCCGGACGTTTTCCTGACCTGCTCGTGACTGTCTGCGGCCAACAGGCTTGCCGGATAACCAGCCTCCGTCAGCGCAGAAATCAGGGTGTTGCTTTGTATATCGCCCGTCACCTTGACCCGGCCATGGGCCAGATCGACCGTCACCTCGCCAACTCCCTCCAGCGGTTGCAGCGCCGCGTTGACGTGTTTGACGCAGCTGCTGCAACTCATGCCTTCGACGTGCAACTCAATACTGTTCATGGATAAACCTCTTTGGTGGCGGCGCCCATCAGCGCTTGAAGTCATCGTTGACCTTGTCACGATGGCAAGGTCAAGCGCTTGTTTCGTGCACAGTCAATCGAGGCCTGGCGCAGGCGCAAGGCGTTAAACACCACTGAGGCAGAGCTCACGCTCATGGCCAGTGCAGCCACCAACGGGGATAACAGATGCCCGGTCAACGGGTAGAACAACCCGGCGGCGAGGGGGATGCCCATGGCGTTATAGGCCAGGGTCATGCCGCACTTGGGGCATGTACCCGGGCCGCGCTGGCGGATTTCCGGGTGCATGGGGCAGGTGTACTCTTTTTCGGTCGCCGCCGACTCCGGCGCCTGCTCCGTCTGAGCAGGTGACTTGAGGTCATCCAGATGTCCGTTATGGCGACGCATGGGTCAGCGCCTGCCACCATGGTGATGACCAAACAGGTGCATCAACGGGCACAGCAATAGAATCAGGTAAGGCAGAATCGGGGAGATATGGCCGTAATGTTCGCGAGCCAGGTAAAACAGACCGATTACTAGCAGCATGCCCAGCGCGATGCCGGGTTTACTGCGCCAGAAGGAGGAGGCTGGAGGCGTCGAGGGTGGTGAGTGGTTCATGTGGCGAGCTCCATTCCCACGAAGTGAGATTTATTGGCCCATCGGCATCTTCATCATGCTGGATTGCTGATCCATCATTTTCATCATCATGTCCATCATCGCTGTGCCCGAGCCGTCCTTGCTGCCGGACATGCCCTTGCCCATACCCATCCCCATGCCTGTGCAATGGTCGTGCATCATGCCCATGCTGTTTTTCATCGTGGTCATGGCTTCCTGCATCGCCGCCTGGCGTTCGGCCGGGGTTTTGGCGGCGATCATTTTGTCGTGGGCCGCCTGCATTCTCTGCATCTGTTCGCTCATGGCCTTGTCTTGCATGGGCATGGCTGGGGTGGTGGTAGTTGCCGTCGGTGCTGCTGGCGGCTGGTCGGGGTGATGTTCGTCGACTGCCAGGGCCATCAACGGGCTGCAGACGATCAGAGCGGCGAGCGATTTAATGTAGGCGTGCATGGCAATCTCCAGAGAGTAAGGGCTGATCAGCCGCCGCCAGATGGCCGCTGATCAGAACATGTCGTATTTCCCCATCAAGGGCATGAGCCTGAAATTACGCCATGGCCGCAGCGTGTTATTGATCCATATCAAACGATCCCTTCAGGCTTATTACGCTGCCATTTCCATCTCCGGGCTCAACGTTCCGAGCCAGGCCACCAACCCCACGATCACCACAGCAGCCACCCATTCCACCAGCACGCTGCGCCGCAACGCATTAGCGGCGACGGCGTATTGCCCGTCCCGCAACGATCGCTCCAATAACGGCCCAAGGTGAAACCGGTTCAACGCGGCGAGCACGAGCATTCCTGCAAACAGCACCACTTTGATGAACAGCAAAACCCCGTAAGTACTGAGAAATACCTCATCCAGTTTCGGCCCGACAATGAACAGATAATTCACAACCCCCGTCACCGTAATGACCACCACGATGACCGCGCCAATCACCTCAAATCGATTAACGGCGCGGGCCAGCAACCTGATGCGCGCTTCAGTGTGCAGGGCGTTGATTCTTGCCATCAGCGCAAACGCCATCAATGCGCCAAGCCAGGCCCCTGCCGTCAGCAGGTGCAGAATGTCCACCGTGAAATGCCAGAAACGACGACTGCCTTCATCCATAGCGCCATGCCCGTTCCAGGCCAGGCTGGAAAGGGCAACACCGCCGGCAAAAGCTGCAACCCATAAACTGAAACCAGGTGCACGGAGCATCACCACTAAACCTGCGATGACCAGCGCAACAATGCGCCCCCCCCAAGCCAGCCCGACATTCGTCTCGAACAGCATCATCTCGATGTGCGGACGCAGCTCGGCGAAGTCCGATTCCCCGCTCATGGCACTCGCCATCATCACCATGCTCGCGACGGACAACACCACCCCCAGCACTGCCGTCCCCGCCAACATCGGCCGAAACGGCAACACCGCTCCCGACAGCCGCTCCTGTCCTTTAAGGCTGTACAGCCCAAAGAGCGCCACCCCAAACAACAGCATCAAATCCACATACAACACAAAGCGAAGGGCAATGCTGATTGAGTCGCTCATCCATCACTTCACTTTGAACGTAACGTTGCCGGTGATCGGGTGAGTGTCCGAGGACACGGCGCGCCATTCGACTTTGTAGCTGCCGGTGGGCAGTGGCGAGAGCGGGGTGATGACCATGGTTTTCGGGTCGCTGCCGCCGGAAACTTTGGCCTTCATGGGCATGGGCGAGTGGGCCATGCCGGGCATTTCGGTCATGACCAGTTTGGCGCCGGAGAACTGGGTCACGAGGTTTTCGGAGAAGTGCAGTTCGATCTTGCTCGGCGCCGCGCCTTCCGCGCTTTCGGCCGGGGTAGAGGAGAGCAGTTTCGGGTGGGCTTGAGCCAGTGCGCTCATGAGCAGCCCGGTTGAAAGTGCGATGGCAACAGCGGTGGTTTTGATTGTGCGCATGCAAGGCCTCTTACCGCTTTAAGCGGTTGGTTTTTAGGTTTTTGAATTAATACATTTAGAACCACAGCCGAACGCCAACGACAAGGCGGGCTTCGCTGCGGTCCTCGCCTTCGTCCCTGGCGTAATCAGCGGTTTTGCCGTAGGTGCGGTTCCAGGTCACGCCAATGTAGGGCGCGAATTCCCGGCGGATTTCATAGCGTAATCGCAGGCCGGCTTCGGTGTTGGACAGCCCGGAACCGATGCCCCGTTGCGGGTCGTTTTTGCCGTAGACGTTGAGCTCGGCGGTCGGCTGCAGAATCAGCCGGTTGGTGAGCAGGATGTCGTAGTCGCCCTCCAGCCGTGCGGCGGTCTGGCCACCTTCGCCGATGAAGGCCGTGGCCTCGGCTTCGAAGTTGTACAGCGCCATGCCTTGCACGCCTAGTGCGGCCCAGGTTTGTGGGGCGCCGGGTTTGAAATCCTGGCGCACGCCGGTCACCACGTCCCACCATGGGCTGATCGCGTGGCCCCAAAGGGCCTGGACTTCGGCGTCTTCGGTCTTGCCATTGACGCGTTCGCCTTCGGAGCGCAGCCACAGGCGATCGATGTCGCCGCCGACCCAGCCGGACAGATCCCACGCCAATGCGCTGCCGTCGTCGGCGTCCTGCCATTCGAGTTTGTCGGCGAGCAAGTAATAGTTGAGCGCGGAGTCATGCACGGCATGGCCGGCGGGGCTGACGTAGACGGCAGCGCGGTCGGCGTCAGTCAATGCCGGGATCGGCGTGCGACTTTGGGTCGGCGCGGCGGGCTGCATCTGGCCGTTGTCCATGCTCTGCATTTGGCTGTGATCCATGCCCGGCATCTGGCTATGGTCCATGCCCTGCATATCGTCGGTAGCAGCCATGGCCGAAGAAGCCGTGAAGCCAGCGAGTGCCAAAGCGAGGCGGGTAGAGCGAATCAGTCTGGTCATGGGTAGCGCCTCATTCTTCCACGCGAACTTCACGGAACATGCCCATTTCCATGTGGTACAGGAGATGGCAGTGATAGGCCCAGCGGCCGAGCGCGTCGGCGGTGACCCGGTAGCTGCGCTTTGATCCCGGTGGCATGTCGATGGTGTGTTTGCGCACCATGAACTGGCCGTTCTCGTCTTCGAGGTCGCTCCACATTCCGTGCAGGTGAATGGGGTGAGTCATCATTGTGTCGTTGACCAGCACCACACGAATGCGCTCGCCGTACTTGAGTCGCAGCGGTTCGGCGTCGGAGAATTTCACGCCGTTGAACGACCAGGCGAACTTCTCCATGTGGCCGGTGAGGTGCAGCTCGATAGTGCGACCGGGCTCGCGGCCATCCGGGTCTTCGAAGGTGCTGCGCAGGTCGGAGTAGGTCAGCACGCGGCGACCGTTGTCGCGTAGGCCCAGGCCCGGGTCGTCAAGTTTCGGCGAGGTGCTCATGGCTTGCATGTCCACCAGCGGGTTGTCTTTTTCCGTATCTGGGTGGGATTGCATACCGGCCATGCCGCCCATGGCCATGCTGCTGTGATCCATGCCGGCCATGTTGTCCATGCCTTGGATGTCACCGCCGTCCATGCCCGTCATGCCTTGCGGTGCACTGTGATCCATCCCCGCCATGTCGTCGCCCATGCTGCCGTGATCCATCCCGCCCATGCCCATGTCATCCATGGTCACCAGCGGTCGCGGATCCAGCGGTGGCACTGGCGCCGACAAGCCGGCCTTCACCGCAAGGGTGCCTCGTGCAAAACCCGTTCGGTCCATCGACTGGGCGAACAGGGTATAGGCGTCCTGGGTCGGCTCAACGATGACATCGAACGTCTCCGCCACCGCGATGCGGAATTCGTCGACGCTCACCGGTTTGACGTGTTGGCCATCCGCGGCGACCACGGTCATTTTCAGGCCGGGGATGCGCACATCGAAGTAGGTCATCGACGAGCCGTTGATGAAGCGCAGTCGCAGCTTTTCGCCGGGGCGGAACACGCCAGTCCAGTTCATGTTCGGCGCCTGGCCGTTCATCAAGTAGGTGTACGTGGCGCCGCTGACGTCGGCCAGATCGGTGGGGTTCATCTTCATCTCGGCCCACATCTTGCGATCGGCAACTGTCGAGCCCCAGCCTTTCTCGCTGACGTCGTGGATGAAATCGCCCACGGTGCGCTTGTGGTAGTTGTAATAATCGGATTGTTTCTTGAGTTTGCTCATCAGGCCGACCGCGTCTTCATCGGTCCAGTCGGTCAGCATCACCACGTAATCGCGGTCGTACTGGAAAGGCTCCGGCTCCCTGGCGTCGATCACCAATGGCCCGTAAACCCCGGACTGTTCCTGAAAGCCCGAATGGCTGTGGTACCAGTAAGTGCCGTTCTGCCGGACTTTGAACTGGTAGACGTACATCCCGTCCGGCTCTATACCGTGAAAGCTCAGGCCCGGCACGCCGTCCATGTTGGCGGGCAGCAAGATGCCGTGCCAGTGGATGGAGGTAGTGTCCTTGAGTTTGTTCTTCACCCGCAGCGTGACGGTGTCGCCTTCCCGCCAGCGCAGCAGGGGGCCGGGAATGCCGCCGTTGATAGTCATCGCGGTTCGAGGGTTGCCGGTGATGTTGACCTGGGTTTCGCCGATGTACAGGTCGAACTCGGTACCGGCCAGCACGTTCGGTTCGCCGGGGCTGGTGACCGCCCAGACCGGCGTGCGCCACAGCCCGAGGCCCGCGAGGGCTCCACCCGCGGCCAGGCCCTTCACGAAAGTGCGTCTTGAGGTGTTGGAATGCATGCCGTTTTTCCCATCCGTCAGCCTGATGAAGCCCTCAAGTCCATCCTGAGCGGAGGGAGGAGAACTTAATGAGGTGAAGGCTAACAGGCGGCGCCTTTCAGCAGACTGAGGCCAAGATTACATTTCTGACAGTTTCACTCGGTGTTTAGTGACTTCTGTTCGGCTTGGACGAGTCTGCCACGGTCGCGTTACCGCAATTGATATACGAAGAAGACTTCAACCAGCGCTGATCCGGATAGTAAGAAAACAGCAACTGCCCGTCCTTCATCGAGTCGATCAGCTGATGCGCAATCGCAGGCCTCACCGCCGGGCAACCCAGGCTTCTGCCGATCCGGCCATTCGCCCGCGCGAGGTCAGGACTGACATACGGCGCGCCATGAATGACGATCGCCCGCTCGAAAGCGTTGTCGTTGAAACCCGGCTCCAGACCTTCCATGCGCAACGAATAACCGTTCTGCCCGACATAGCTGGACTGGGTTCGGTACAAACCAAGGCTGGTGGCGAAGCTGGCATTGCGGTTGGAGAACTGACGGGCCATGTTTTCGCCGCTGTTGCGACCGTGGGCGACCAGTTCGTGGAACAACAATTTGCGTTGTTTAAGGTCGAACACCCAAAGACGCTGCGCGGTCGAGGGCAGGGAATAATCGATGACTGCTAGTCTTTGCACCGGGGCCGCGCTTTGGGCCCGGCTGCATTGGGAAGCGCGTACGGCCAAGGCAATCACCTTGGCGTTGGCATTGGGGGCCGCTTTGATCAGCGCGGCTTCAAGCGAATCGGCGTAGGCTGCCGGTAAGGTAAACGCGGTCAGCAACAGGGCCGTCATTAAAAAGCCGAAGCGGTCTAGGGCCATATGCAAGTCTCATCTGATTGTTTCGAGTCTAGCAGCGCGCACGACGCTAGCCGGTTGAAAACGGGAGATTAAGGATTATCCATGGGGCAGTTAACAAGGTTATTCGTCATAAGCCGCATATTTTTTATGGGCTTTCTGATAAGCGGCATGGCAATTGCGGAAACTTCGCCGATTGAGCAGCCATCTCCCGTTAGCGTCGTCGCGGATGCCGCGCCTGGTGATTATGTCGGTCAGGCGATTCAGGCGGCGTTAGCGCCATTGAGTTCGGCGTTTCCCCCGTTACTCACGTCACCGGGCCATCAACGGGTCGACGTCAATCGAGCGGTGCTGGATTTTTATAGCCATCGTGGCTATCGCGCCGCCTGGACGGACGATGACGATGTCGTCCAGTTATTGAAAAGCCTGAGCGACACCGGGGTCGATGGCCTGGACCCCGAGGATTTTCGAATTGCCGAACTGGTCACGGCCAGAAACTCGATGCAGGCAACTGAACCAACCCCCGGACAACGGGCGGCTTTTGATATCTCGGCGACCCAGACGTTCATCACGGCGCTGCTGCAGTTGCGGCGCGGCAAGGTCGACCCTTCGCGGCTGGACATCCATTGGAATTTTGACCCGGTCGGCATCGACCCCCGGGAGGACGTCAATCTTTTCTTCGCTGCCCTCGATAGCCATGACGTCGCGCGCGCGTTCGCTCAAGCGCCGCCACAAGAAGCGATTTATGGCACGTTGCGACAGGGCCTGGCGCAATTGCGCAGGGTTCGCGACAGTGGTGGTTGGCCAAAGGTCCCGGGAGGGAAGACCCTCAGGCCTGGCATGGACGACGCCTCGGTTGCGCAGTTGCGAGCCCGTTTGGTGGCGGGTGGTTACCTAAGCGCGAAAATGAACGCGCGCTCCGACTACGACGACACCGTCATGGCGGCGGTGAAGAAGTATCAGGCCGAGCAATACCTCGGGGCGGATGGTGTGGCGGGGCCGGCGACACTCGCGGCGCTGAATGTGCCGGTCGAGGCGCGAATCGATCAGGTCCGCGTGAACATGGAGCGGGCGCGGTGGCTGCTGTACAAACTTCAGGGTACTTTTGTCATCGTCGACATCGCCGGGTACAAGGTTTCGTTCTATCGCGATGGCAAGTTGATATGGCGCTCCCGGGTGCAGGTTGGTAAACCGTATCGCAGTACACCGATTTTTCAATCCGAGATCACTTACATCACGTTCAACCCGACCTGGACCGTGCCGCCGACCATTCTGGTCAAGGACATGCTGCCGAAGATTCGCAACAATCCCGGTTATCTTGATGCAAACCGGATCCGGGTGATCGATCGAGAAGGCAACGTGCTCGACCCGTCGACTGTCGATTGGGACAACCCGCGCGGCCTTACGCTGCGTCAGGATGCAGGGTCGGATAACTCGCTGGGGCAGGTGGTCATTCGCTTTCCCAATGATTACGCCATTTATTTGCACGACACCCCGCATCGCGAGTTGTTTGCGCAATCCAATCGTGCGACCAGTTCTGGCTGTATTCGAGTAGAAAACCCGTTGCAATTGGTGGAGCTGTTGTTCAACGACCCGGTTCGCTGGGGCAGCGAAGGGATTCACAAGCAGTTAGCCAATGGCAAGACAGAGAACATCAGGCTCCCCGTGAAAGTGCCGGTGCTATTGGCCTATTGGACAGTGGACCTGAGTCTTGATGGGCGAGTGACGTTCAAACCCGATGTGTATGGGTACGATAACCCGGTGTTGCGGGCGCTGAATCTGCCTTCGGAACGGCCAACGCTGGACGGGAGGCGAGCGGCGCCTCCCTCGATGGCGGTGGGGCAGAACAAGCGTTAAAGCCCCAGCCCTTCTTGCACCGCCAGAAGCAGGTTGTGTTCCGTCAGCGCGATCGCATCCGGTTGTTGTCCGGATTGCTCGATCGCCTGAAGCCACCAATGCGTATGGCCGTGTTCATCCACGGTTCGCAACAGCGCGAGTTCCTTGTCTGTCGAGTGGATCTCGATCCGCCCGGCACCGTCGGCGGTGAAGCGGGCGACGGGATCGAAGGTGATGCTGTGGTGGTTGCCTTCGATCAGCAGTTGGTCGATGGCGTAGTCGTAAGTCGCCCCGTCCGGAGCCCTCTCGAACACGTGAGTGGAATTGCGTCGCAGCTTCAAGCCCACTTCGATCAGTGGCTGCAGCCAGGTTTCGATCTGGTGATACAAGTCGTAGACCTGGCCCGGCCAGCTGTCGATGGCCTGATCGGCGATGGTCGCATCGGTACTGGTTTGCCGGGATTGTTTCAGCTTCTCGGCGAGCTCGTCTGCTTTACTCATTTCGATTTCCTGTCGTGATGTCAGTTAATCGTAGCTTCTTCAAGATAATGCTGTTTTGCCTTGCGTCATGCGATTGAAACACCCCGGTCCTTAGGGATAAATGCCAGTCAGTTAAACGGTAATGCGATCTGCTACAAAGAGTGTGCGCGGCTGAAACTTGCATTTCACTCGTCGGGAAGTCGATCTCTGTAGATCTGGCGCATTTACCCCGCGCAACCCCATAGACTAAGCTCACAAAAAATAAGGGTTTTGGGCCTTTGCCCATGCCTTACCCTTTCAGGACTCGCTTTTGCCTATCCCCATTCCCGATCCGCACCACGCGCCCGATGGTGCCTTGAGGCGGTTGCCCCTGCTCAAAGCTGCGGTACTGTTTATTGCGGCAGTGTGCCTTTGTCTTTGTGGGCTGCTTTATCTGCAACTGGAGCAGTCGCGTCGTCACGATCTGGCGTTGGCCGAGGTGTCTTCGTCGAACCTGACGCGAGCCATGGCGCAACAGGCCGAAGACACGTTCATGAAAGCCGATCTGGTGCTGATCAGTCTGGTGGACTGGATTCAGGCTGAAGGTTTCGACGCTGTCCAGACGCCACGCTTGCAGAAAACCTTCACCCGGCGGGTGCAGGCGCTGCATCAGTTGCACGGGATATTTCTGTTCGACAAGCAGGGGCAACGGGTCGTGACGTCGTTCGAAAACCTGTCCCGTGGCCCAGGTGTGGCGGACCGCGAATACTTCAGGTTTCACCAGCAGAATGTATCGTCCCTGGCACACATCGGCCCAGCGATTCGCAGTCGGGAGAGTGGCGAATGGATCATTCCGGTGTCCAGACGGATAAACGACCAGGACGGCAATTTCCAGGGGGTGTTGCTGGCCGGGATCAAGATGTCGTACTTCGACCAGTTCTTCAAAAGCTTCAGCCTCGATAACAACGGAGCGATGTTTTTGGCGTTGACCGATGGAACACTGCTGGCGCGACGGCCGTTTGTGGAATCGCAGATCGGCACGTCATTGGCTCAGGGGGAGATTTTTCAAAAACTTCTGCCCAGTGCGACATCCAGCAACGCCATGATCAACTCGGTGGTGGATGGCATCGTTCGGTTGTATGGCTACCGACAACTCGATACCTATCCGGTGGTGGTCGCGGCGGCATCTTCCAAAGACGCGATCCTCAAGGACTGGTATGACACGGCGATTCAATCCAGTGTGATCGTCGCTCTGGTCGTCCTTGGCGTGGGGTTGTTCGGTTGGGTGTTCATTCATCAGGTGCGTGCGGGCGAGCGCATCGAGGCGGATTTGCGCGAGGCGCAGAAAACCCTGGAGCTGATCGCCACCCACGACAGCCTGACCGGGTTGGCCAACCGTCGATTGTTCGAGCGGGCGCTGGAGGTCGAGTTCGGGCGCGGTGCCCGGCGGTCGAGCCCGCTGAGCCTGATCATGCTCGATATCGATTATTTCAAGCGCTATAACGACGCCTACGGTCATGTGGCGGGGGACCATTGCCTGGCCGAAGTGGCGCGGGCACTGAAGAGTTGCTGTCACCGCAATGCCGATCTGGCGGTGCGCTACGGCGGCGAAGAGTTTGCAGTGTTGCTGCCGGACACCGACATCCATGGTGCGCTGACGATCGCCGAGCAGATCCGCCGCAGCGTCATGGACAAGAACATCATCCACAGCGGCTCACCCACGGGCTACGTGACGGTCAGTCTTGGCTGTTATTCGTTTGTGCCGACGGGGCACGACAGCACCGAAATGTTGATCAAGCGCGCGGATGCGGCGCTGTACCAGGCCAAGCATTCGGGGCGAAATCGTTCGGCGGTGTTGTCGATGGAAGGGGGCGTCGAGGCGCTGCTGCGCTCGGACCGCTGAAAACATTCCTCCATGGGGGCGTATCAGGCAAATCGGGCCTGTAGGAGCCAGGCTTGCCGGCGAAGGCGTCCTTGAGAGCGCCTTCGGCAATGACTTGCGTTATTCAGGGGCGGTGACCAGGCAGGGCTGCTATGGTCAGTGAAGAGTCTGGCTGTCATGACGACAGACCAGGCCCCGCCTCACCCGATAAGGCGATCGATCGACAGGATCAAGTGCATGGATTTTACTGCCATTACTACCGCTGCACCTGCGCGTCATACACCGATTACCCGTAACCTGATGTTCGTCATCGGCGTGCTGTTTGTGGTTGGGGTGTTGATCGCGCTAATGGCCCTGTTCAGCATTGCCGCACGGCTCGATATTCAGGATCTGGGCAAAACCACGTTCTACACGCAACGGGCACTTGAGAACCGCATCACCGCCTCGAAAAACTACATCGCCAGCTACGCCAACTGGACGACCGCCTACGACCACCTGAACGACAAGGTCGATGTGCAGTGGGCCTACGTCGAGCAGAACATGGGTAAAACCCTGTTTACCATCGATCACTACGACGCGGTTTTCGTAATCGATGGTCAGCGAACCAAATACGCCACGGTGCGCGGGCTGCTGGTTCAGGATCAGGCGACAGCCTATCTGTCGACCTCGATGGCGACGCTTGTAGACGAGGTTCAAAGTCAGGAAAGCCTCATCGAGCCCGTCAGCCGGTACACCTTGTTCGAAGGCAAACCGGCGCTGTTGACGGCGGCCGCGATCGTGCCCAATGACGAACGCCCGGCGGTCGATCCCAAGAGCACCTCAGTGCTGATATACGTCGACCAGTTGAACCCTGAAAAGCTCGCTACCTTGAGCGCCGATTACGGGTTGCATGACTTGAGCCTGACGGCCGACGACGTCATTGTTCCCGGTCAGCCAGCCGTCGCTCTGACCGGCACCGGTTACAGCCTGGACTCCCGGCTTGAGCAGCCGGGTCACCAATTGCTTTGGTCGTTGCTGCCGCCACTGGGCGGGGCGTTGTTGATTCTGGCGTTATTGACGGCTTACTTCTTTCGTTATGTCCTGCGCACGTCGGGGCATGTGGATGCCAGTTACACCAGCCTCGATTTGTCGAATCAGGCGCTTGAGGCCAGTGAAGAACGCTTTCGTGCGGTGGCCGAAGCCGCGTCCGACTGGATCTGGGAAACCGACGAACAGCATTGCATCACTTATCTGTCGGGGCGCTTCAGCACCGTCACCGGGTTCTCGGATCAACAATGGCTGGGGCAGAACATCGGGCAACTGCTCAACTGCGAAACCACGCCCTTGTCGCTGTGGCTGAACAAACTTGATGAAGAGCAAGCCGTCAGCCACTTGCGCTGTTCCTACCGTGATCAATCGGGGCAACAGCGAGTGTGCCGGGTGTCGGCGCGACCGATCCAGCGCAAGGGCGCGCTATTGGGTTTTCGCGGGACGGCCAGCGACATCACAGATGAAGTCGCCGCCCATGCGCAGATCCAGCATCTATCGATGCACGACGCACTGACCGGCTTGCCGAACCGCAACAAACTGGCGCGCTACCTCGAAGATGCGCTGGCACTGAAAGAGCAATCGACGGCGTTGACGTTGTTGATGATCGACCTGGATAACTTCAAGCCGATCAACGATTCCCTCGGCCACCCGGCGGGCGATGCGGTATTGCTGGAAGTGGCGATCCGTTTGCGCGAATGCACGCGGGATATCGATCTGGTTGCGCGATTGGGGGGCGACGAGTTCGTGCTGGTGCTCCACGGCATGGACAGCCACGCGGAAATCGACCGGTTTTGCGAGCGCTTGCTCGACAGCCTGCATCAACCGATCCATTACGATCATCACACGCTGCACATTGGCGCGAGCATCGGTATCGCCTTGAGTCGGCGCCAGGGGCACGTTCCGGAGGAGCTGATTCGCTGTGCCGATATCGCGTTGTATCAGGCCAAATCCAATGGCAAGAAGACCTGGTGCTACTTTGCGCCGCACATGAACGATCAGATCCAGCACCGCCGACAACTGGAAAGCGACCTGCGTCAGGCGATCAAGAACAACGAATTCGTGATGCATTACCAGCCGCGTTATCACGTCGATGGCAAACAGATCGTCTCGGTCGAAGCGCTGCTGCGCTGGCAGCATCCGGTGCAAGGCTTGTTGAACCCCGATGCGTTTATCCCATTGGCCGAGCAGACCGATCTGATCGTGCCATTAGGGCGCTGGGTGTTGCGCGAGGCGTGCGAGACGGCCCTGACCTGGCCGGGAGCGATGATGGTGTCGGTCAACTTGTCGCCGGTGCAGTTTGCCCGTAGCGATGTGATCGAGGATGTCCGGGAGGCATTGATCCAGAGCCGATTGCCAGCCAGTCGACTGGAACTGGAGATCACGGAAAATGTGATGCTCATCGATGTCGACGGCGCTCTGGCGACCATGAATGCGCTCAAGGAGTTGGGCGTACGGCTGAACATGGACGATTTCGGCACCGGTTATTCTTCGCTCGGTTACTTGCGCACGTATCCGTTCGACGGGATCAAGATCGACAAGCGCTTCATTGCGTCCATGAGCAACGGCAGCAATGACCGCGCGGTGGTGCAGGCGATCATCAACCTGGGCAAGGCCATGGGCCTGACCGTGACGGCCGAAGGTGTCGAGACGCTGGAGCAACTGGACTTTCTGATTTCGGACCAGTGCCATGAAGTACAGGGGTTCTACCTCAGTCGGCCGGTGGACAGATATGCACTGCTGCCATTGCTCAAGGCATCATGGGACGATCACCCGCTGTAAGTCTCGCGCCTTTAGTCGCCTGTTTCGTTCGCCACGGCAACTGCCGTGGCGCACCCCGGTCACAACTGGATACCGCCCCATCCGTTGCGAGCGTCGGATCATGAAGAACCTGAAAATCGCCACCTTCAACGTCAACGGCATGCGCGCCCGCTTGCCGAATCTGCTGGCCTGGCTTGCGCGAGAACAGCCAGACATCGCCTGCTTGCAGGAACTCAAATCGGTCGACGGCGCATTCCCCGTCGCGGAGCTGGAGGCGGCCGGGTATGGCGCCGTCTGGCACGGCCAGGTGTCGTGGAACGGGGTGGCGATTCTGGCGCGCGATGCGCAGCCGTTGGAGAGCCGGCGCGGTTTGCCAGGTGATGACAGCGATACCCATAGCCGCTACGTGGAAGCCGCCGTGCACGGGGTTCTGGTGGGATGTCTGTACCTGCCCAATGGCAATCCGCAGCCGGGGCCGAAGTTCGATTACAAACTGGCGTGGTTCGAGCGTCTGATTTCGCACGCCAAGGACTTGCAGAGCAGCGACCATCCGGTGGTGCTGGCCGGTGATTACAACGTGGTGCCCACCGATCTGGACATCTACAACCCGCGCTCCTGGCTCAAAGATGCGCTGCTGCAACCCGAGAGTCGCGCGTGTTATCAGCGGCTGCTGGATCAGGGCTGGACCGATTCCCTGCGTCATCTGTATCCAGAGGAGCGGATCTACACCTTCTGGGATTATTTCCGGCAGCACTGGCAGAAAAACTCGGGGTTGCGCATCGATCATCTGCTGCTCAACCCGGCACTGAGTCCTTACCTGCAGGAGGCTGGCGTCGATGCCTGGGTTCGCAACGAACCTCATGCCAGCGATCATGCACCGACATGGATTCGAGTGGGGTCGCGCAAGCGTCGATAATCCTGGCGTGTGCGGTGATTGGCTAAATCAATTGTCAGTCCGACCGTATTTTCCCTTATACATGGCGCCCATCGGTGGAGCGATCCATCCGCGGACCTCTGCATAAAGGATTGAGCGATGAGTGAGACACGACTGACAAATCTTGCGCTGTACCTGCAACGCCTGGGCTTCGATGCGCCCCCGGCGCCAACCCTGGAAACCCTGCGCCAACTGCAGCTGCGCCACACCGGCGCCTTCCCGTTTGAAAACCTCACCACTTTAATGGGCGAACCGGTGCTCATCGATCTGCCGTCCATCGAGCAGAAAGTCCTGCACGAAGGTCGCGGGGGCTACTGCTACGAACTCAACCACCTGTTCCTGGCCTTGCTTCAGACATTGGGCTTCGACGCACGCGGCATCACCGGTCGCGTGGTCATGGGACAGTCCGAAGGAGCCTGGACCGCCCGCACTCACCGCTTGAGTCTGGTGACCCTCGATGGCGTGCGCTACATCACTGACGTCGGCTTCGGCGGCATGGTGCCCACCGCACCGCTGATGCTGGATACCGAAGCTGAGCAGTTCACTCCCCACGAAACCTATCGCATCGAACCGCATGCCGACGGCTACACCCTGCGTGCTAACGTCGGTGATGAATGGCGTGCGATGTACATCTTCGACCTGCAACGTCAGGAAGACATCGATTACACCCTCGGCAACTGGTACGTCTCGACCCATCCTGAATCTTCCTTCGTGAAACAATTGATGGTGGCGCGGACGGGGGAGGGATGGCGACGCACATTGAGTAACGGCAGCTTTGCCATTCACCGCATGGGCAGTGAGAGCGAGCGGCGGCAGGTGGCGGATGTGGATGAATTGATCGGGTTACTGGAAAGTGAATTCGGGATTCGAGTGCCAGCGCAGGAAGTGTTGAAGCGGGTGCTGGAGCGGTTGATTGAGCCTGTGCCGCAGGCAAATTAAGCTCCACGCAAAGGGGCGGATTTGATCAATTCGCTCCTTTTTCTTTTGCTCGATCCAGGCGTGGGTGTGTTGGTTTTGTGCCTAGGAACGAACCTCAAGCTCCATCACGTGATGGATTTCGCTGAGGACCTCTGACAACTTTTTCTCCAGGCTTTTCAGCTCGGAGGCGGTGAGGCCTTTTTTGAGATGCCCGACATTGGCAACAGCCGTGTTCTGATCGGGCTTCGCCGTTTTGCCTTTATCGCTGAGCAATGCCTGGCGCAGGGTATTGTTGATCACCGTCTGGTAGCCGTACCCCTCGCTTTCTGCCAGCGCGCGCGCGGCCTCTATGACGACATCATCGAGCATGATGGTGATTCGGGTTTTGCCTTTGCTGGAGGCAACCGCTCCACGCTTGGCATTGCTGAAGTCGTATTCATCTTTCATCGGTCAAGCCTCCATATAGTGGCGACGCTCGTTTTTGGTGGCGATGCGCGCGGAAATGATTCGCACGAAATTCGGGTCGCGGAGGTGTATGCAACGACCAGCAGTCGACCTTTGGCATCCAGCCCGGTGATGATCCATCGCTGCTCACCATGGTGGTTGTCCTGAAGCGTCAACGCTCGATCGTCATAAAACACAGGTTCTGTCTCGGCGAGGCTGATGCCTTGGTGCTTCAGTTTGTTGGCCGCGTTCTTTGCCTTGTGATACTGAATTTCGAATGACTTCATTATGCATACTTTATATGTATAAGCGAGAGGGCGGCCGTACCGGCGGTCGCTTGGAAAGCAAAAGATTAGCGGTGGAGAGGAATAGGGGAGGAGGGATGTATTTCAAGAGTTTTTAGGCCGGAGGCTCTACGGCTAAAGGGCAGTGTGAACATCTGTCCGTAATCTGACTGGTTAGTTGTATACAACTCTATAGACATTTGTCCTGACTATTGAATACAGTGTGCGCACAACAAAAACCAGGGAACCCCCCAACCATGAAAACGCCCCATGTTTCACAACAACGGCCCGAGGATGAGAATCTCGGGATCGGCGCGAATATGGCTTACGGCCTGCAACACGTTCTGACCATGTATGGTGGTATCGTCGCGGTGCCTTTGATCATCGGCCAAGCGGCCGGGCTCTCGCCGGCGGACATCGGTTTGTTGATTGCTGCTTCATTGTTTGCAGGGGGGCTGGCGACGTTGCTGCAGACCCTGGGTTTACCGTTTTTCGGTTGTCAGTTGCCGCTGGTGCAGGGCGTGTCGTTTTCTGGCGTTGCGACCATGGTGGCGATTGTCAGCAGCGGTGGGGAGGGTGGCTTTCAGTCGATTCTCGGGGCGGTGATTGCCGCGTCGTTGATCGGCTTGCTGATCACGCCGGTGTTCTCGCGAATCACCAAGTTCTTTCCGCCGTTGGTAACCGGCATTGTGATCACCACTATCGGCCTGACGCTGATGCCGGTGGCCGCGCGCTGGGCCATGGGCGGCAACAGCCATGCCCCGGACTTCGGCAGCATGGCAAACATCGGCCTGGCGGCGGTGACGCTGGTGCTGGTGCTGCTACTGAGCAAGATCGGCAGTGCAACTATCTCCCGTTTGTCGATCCTCTTGGCAATGGTCATTGGCACCGTCATCGCCGTGTTCCTCGGCATGGCGGATTTCTCGTCCGTCACCCAGGGCCCGATGTTCGGCTTCCCGGCACCGTTCCATTTCGGCATGCCGACGTTCCACTTCGCCGCGATTCTGTCGATGTGCATCGTAATCATGGTGACCCTGGTGGAAACCTCCGCCGACATTCTGGCCGTCGGAGAAATCATCGGCACCAAAGTCGACTCCAAACGCCTGGGCAACGGCCTGCGGGCCGACATGCTGTCGAGCATGATCGCGCCGATCTTCGGCTCCTTCACCCAGAGTGCTTTCGCCCAGAACGTCGGGCTGGTGGCGGTCACCGGGATCAAGAGCCGTTTCGTGGTGGCCACCGGCGGTGTGTTCCTGGTGGTTCTCGGTTTGCTGCCCTTCATGGGCCGCGTCATCGCCGCCGTGCCAACCTCCGTACTCGGCGGCGCCGGCATCGTGCTGTTCGGCACCGTGGCGGCCAGCGGCATCCGGACGCTGTCCAAGGTCGACTACCGCAACAACGTCAACCTGATCATCGTCGCCACCTCCATCGGTTTCGGCATGATCCCCATCGCTGCACCGAATTTCTACGACCACTTCCCCAGCTGGTTCGCGACAATCTTCCACTCGGGCATCAGCTCCTCGGCAATCATGGCCATCGTGCTGAACCTGGCCTTCAACCACCTCACTGCCGGCAACTCGGATCAACAGTCGGTGTTTGCGGCCGGTACCGAGCGCGTCTTGCGTTATCAGGATCTGGCGGCGTTGCGGGAAGGGGATTACTTCAGCGAAGGCAAGCTGCGTGACTGCGACGGGAATGAGATTCCGGTGGTGGAGGCAGAGCATGGGCATGCCGAGCCGCGGGCGGTGCATGCGAAAAGCAGTGAGCATGTTTGACGGCGGTACCCGGTAAAGAGGCAGGTAGATCAAAAGATCGCAGCCTGCGGCAGCTCGGGGATTCGTGTGAGATGCGATCTCCGGAGCTGCCGAAGGCTGCGATCTTTTGACTTTATGGCGAGCACAAAAAAGCCCCTGAGTCTTTCGAATCAGGGGCTTTTCGGTCTTACTGTCTGGCACGACCTGGACTCGAATAGAAAAATAAGTATCTGTTTTACAATGAAATTATGCTGATTTATCCTAATTAAGCTCGTATTTTATGCGAATTCTTCGATACCCCATGAGCACGGCAGCAGCAAGCTGCCGAAGGCGGCGTACGCAGGCCATTCTGTGCTGGATCAGAAAAACACATCATAGTGGCTGCTTTTGGCCCAGAGTGTTATAGATCAGAACCGTATTTATCGCCAGACAGTCTTTAGCCCAGTTCTTAGCATTGATACAAAGGTCTCCAATGAAGGATCTTTCTCAGCATTTTGCTTATGCCTGCCGATGAAAATCCACTCATCTTCTGCCCAAAAAATTCGAATTGTTTTGGGTGATTTTCGGTCGAATACAACTTGATAGATTCTCGTTTCTCGCTGCTGGACGACGACGCATTGCTCAAGGCAAACCAACAGTCGTTGCCCTGGCTCCAGGGTCGGAGCATTGAGCGGGAGGCGCTTCTCAATTTCTGTTTTTCGCATGATGACTGTCGTCCTTAAAATTCAGAAACCGTACGCGTTGAATCAAAAGCAAGGGAGATCCGCTGCTGCGAGGTACGCATCTGGAGCCTTTGCGCATGACGCCATATGTGCTCTTCAAGGTGGTAATCATCACGGTCAAGTAAGCCATTTCGGAGCCTGTGCAGACAATCACCTTCAAGGTCTGGAATTGATAGCTCGCTACTTATTGTGAGAGCCCTTTGGTTCCGCTTGTTCTCGATCTGGCCGGCAAATCCTGTTATCGCGGGAAACTGGCCGCATGGCCGTGCGCCCTCAAAGCCACGGCATTGGGCGGACCGACTCGGACCCAGGTGACTGAGGTGCTTCGACAGTCCTGCTCATGACTAGCCTCCAAGGGGTCATATGTGCATAATATTATCATGCAGTGATAATATAAAGTGCTTCAGGCAGAGGCGAGGTCTTTTGATCGATTGCCGGGAGGCAAAGACATGCATGAGAACAGCAATACGTGAGCGCTTGGAGACCCGTATGAAACGTGAGGACGTAAAAACCAAACACGCTGAAGGCATTCAGTTTGATACCCATTTGATTGCCAACCCGGCCAACACCCAGGAGTGGATCGCCTTCTTTAAAAAGGATGCAGGAAGAAGCTTCTTCCTGGTCAATGACAACGAAGAAATCGAACCCTTTCGGTACCTTGATGATTTGATTCATGAGCTGCGAGAAATCGGTATCAAGGTTGCTGAAATTCATTTTTGAATTCTTTTCCTTGGAGTGTCGGCATGTCCGTCAGAATTGAGCATCTGTCTAGTCAGAGTGAAAATCTATGGTCCGTGTGTATTGGAGCCAGGCGCATTCAATTCCGCAATGAGCAGGGTGCAAAAGATTACGCAGCAAAGCTAAAAGAGCGTATTGAAGCTCCGCACTCATACCCTCGTGCATTGCCGTCCGCCTACAAGCGCGGTTGCAGCAAGTAATAGTGCTTAATGACTTTCTATTAACGCTAAAGTTACGGTAACAAAATATTGTTTCTTCCGTAGAGTGCTGTGGAACTTAGTAAGTCGAATTAATTTTCATGCTGCGTTCCTGCAATTGCACAGCATTCGGCGAATGAGCACCCGTCCAACCAGTCTCTGGTGTTCATAATGAGGGTAAAAGTACCACTATGAAGCCTGCACTAATTGCTATGTCACGAACTGCGGGAAAGTTGGCTGCGGAGGTTCTGAGCATGATTGCGCCTCACGTCAGGCCCGGGGTTTCGACCAATGAGCTTGATAAGCTCTGCCATGACTATATTGTCAACGTGCAGAAGGCCACTCCAGCCAATATCGGTTATCACGGTTTCCCCAAAACCTTGTGCACCTCCATCAATCATGTCGTATGCCACGGAATCCCGTCAGATAAAGAACTCTCGGATGGCGATATCCTCAATATTGATGTCGCGGTGCTCAAGGATGGTTGGTTCGGTGATACAAGCCGAATGTATTTTGTCGGCGAGCCAAGCGCAGAGGCTCGTCGGCTGGTGGACACGACCTATGAGGCGATGTGTGCCGGCATTCATGCAGTAGGCCCCGGTGCCACGCTCGGTGATGTCGGTCACGCCATTCAAACCGTGGCGCACCGTGAAGGGTATAGCGTAGTGCGTGACTACTGTGGACATGGCATTGGCATGGTTTACCACGATGAGCCACAGGTCCGTCATTATGGCAACCCTGGTGAAGGTATGAGACTGAAACCGGGCATGATCTTCACAATCGAGCCAATGCTCAATGCTGGAAAGCACGGTGTAAGAACGCTGGGGTGATCACCAAGGATCTTTCGCTCTCGGCCCAGTGGGAGCATATGGTCTTGGTCACCCGCGATGGCTTTGAGGTGTTGACTGCGTGGCCGGATCAGCCCGTGGAGTATAAGAAGATTTAATCCAATCCGGCAGACTGTCCTACTGGTAGGTCAGAGTGGAGCACACGTAGAAAATCGCCAGCTCGTACTGAGCTGGCGACTCGGATGGAGCGCGTGTTTGTTGATTCTCTATTTAGTCACGCAAGTAGGCAACCAAGGCGTCAGCAAAGGACTCAGTTGTACCAGTCCCTCCCATATCGGGTGTCACTTGATCGCAGGAGCTTTTCAGAACAACGCGGATAGCTGTACGAATGCGTGTCCCTTTGTCCACCATGCCTAGGTAATCAAGCATGTCTGCGGCAGCCAACAACAATGCACATGGGTTCGCGATGTTCTTGCCAGCGATGTCCGGTGCCGAGCCGTGGACCGCTTCGAAGATGGCCGCATCGGCGCCGATGTTGGACCCCGGCGCCAAGCCCAGTCCCCCCACCAGGCCTGCGCACAAGTCTGAAAGGATGTCGCCAAACAGGTTGGTGGTGACGATGACATCAAATTGATGGGGATTCATCACCAGCTGCATACAGGCGTTATCGACGATCATCTCGTGGAATTCGATTTCCGGATAATTCGCAGCAACCTCACGCGCCACCTCAAGGAACAACCCGGAGCAAGACTTGATGATGTTGGCCTTGTGCACCGCGGTCACTTTCTTACGGCCTTTGCTACGAGCCAGCTCGAACGCATACCGCACGATGCGTTCGGAGGCAGTGCGTGTTACACGAATGCTCGCCAGAGCGACTTCGCCGTCCTCCGAAATACTTTGTCCTTCTGGTAGGTACGCTCCTTCGGTATTTTCGCGCACCGTGATGATGTCGATATCTTCGAAACGCGAACGGGTGCCTGGGAAACTGATCGCTGGTCGGACATTGGCGTAGAGATCGAAGTGGCGGCGAAGGTGGACGTTGATCGATGAGAAGCCGCGGCCAATCGGCGTTGTCAGAGGGCCTTTGAGTGCGACACCATGTTTGGCGATCGTCTCTATGGACGCGGGCGGCATCAGTTGCCCATGCTGCTGCAAAGCAACGAAGTCGTACTGAAGATTGCAGTCAAGGGCATCGAGTACGCGTAGCGTCGCTTGCATGATCTCAGGGCCGATGCCGTCACCCTTGATGATTGCGATAGTTTTGCTCATGGTCTCTTCCTTAACAGCGCTTTGTCGGCCGCTGTATTGATTGGGTCATTGAGACTGGTGTCACGAGTCTGCTGATTGGCATTGACTGTCTGGCGGCTTTCACCGCGCCAGTGTGCTGTGTTTCATCCTCCGCGCCGTGACTGCGCAGGTCATCGCGGATCAATAGACGGGCGACCTGAGTGGGTGTCAGTTCTCGCGCCGCACAAAACTACTCAAGGATGCGGCTGTAACGGGCGAGCTACCGGATCAAGGATGCTGTCATTTGCTCCATCGAAGATGCGCACAACATTAACATGTAATGTTAATCGCATGTGCTGGCTAGGAGCGTTTTCATCCTGAGACGGCAAGGTGTTTGAATGTCTGTGCGTTACATGTTGAGGTAGCTTTTGGGCAGGAATAGAAGAGGACGAGTTGTGGCTCGGATCATTCTTGACGTCGTACTGCCAAACCAAAATCGACGGACTCGCGAATGACCAAAAGCGCCCATGATCATCAGATCGATATCGTGTTCGGTCTGATAGGACTGTAAGGCGAGCTCTACTCTCCCGCCACAGATGGCTGTTCGCACGTCACACCCGACTGATTGCAGAATGGCTCCTGCCGCATCGAGTCGTTCCAGATTCTTCGACGTGTTGGCTGCGACCATCACCAGGTACACGGGCAGCTTTCTGAGAACTGGACTCGCTGCCAGCATGTTCACCCCCATGTGCGTGTCCTCACTCCCGTCATAAGCAAGCATCAGGCTTCGTGGTGGGTTGAAGGAACAAGGGGTGACCAGGATCGGCTTGTGCAAAGCATGGATGATGGTTTCGAGCTCGTTGAGTCGGGGACAGAACGAGCTGTGTTTTCCCATGACTAACCAGCGCATGTCAGTTTCCATCTCGAGTAACCGACCCAACAGTTCTCCGTCGCTTTGACGAAGTTCCGGCTGTATTACGCCATCCGCGATCACTCTTTCTCGAGCGTTTTGCAGCATCATCAAGCCTTGCTTCAAGGCCTGCTCATGGCGCTTTTCGTCCAGCGACATAGCTTCTAGCATGTGTGCCAGGCTGCCGGGCCGTATCTCTACGCCAGCGGGGCGGTCTACAACATTCAGGAGGGTTAACGGCAATACAAAGTTGAGACTGGCCCAAGCGGCGTAGTCGCAGACGGCCGGAGATGTATTTGAACTGTCGATACAGGCCAATATGTGGGTCATCACAACCCTCATCTCGATGATCTTGATGAGCCGATCACCACGCGGGCTAAAAACGAAAATTACCCGCTCGGCGAGGGCGCCGCTTTTAGCGTGCCAGCGAGAGGGATCAGTCGCTGGACACCTGGCACGTCATAAATAATAGAAACGATCAACGTAGTGAAAATCCAGTATAGCAACGCCTGGAAAGCTGCTTGCAGGCAAGCTGTTCACTTTCGCACGACGCGGCGGACAAAAAGCCTGACGTCGTCAAAGGCAGGCACGATCGCCAGCGTCACCAGAACCATCGCGAGCGGTACCGTTGAGATGTAGCCAACGTGCTTGAACCCAAAGGCACCCACCACGCCGCCGAAGAAGAAATTCAGCGCGAGCAGTATCAGTATTTTGAGCCGGGTCCGATTGGCGAGAACTTTTGGATGCGTCATTCCAATAAAAGAGTTTTCCAAACTCAATACCGATATCCGTGATGATGCCGGTGATGTGCGTCGTTCGGATTTCGGCTTTGGAAATTTTGGTGATCAGCGCGTTTTGTAGCCCCATGATGAAACACAGCAGCATCACGGTGACGGACACGAATAGACCATCCACGGTGGAGAGTTGGGCTCCCAGAAAGCCAAAGCAGATGAGCAAAAAGGCTTCGAGCAAGAGGGGCACTGCAAACTCGCTGTGCATGCGTCTGCGGCGGGAATAATTGACCATGACCGCCGAGCATGCTGCCCCAATCAGAAAGGACAACAGAGCGCCGGTGCCACTGAGCACCAGGTCGTAGGCTCCCAGCACACTGTTGTCTGCCATCAAGGAGACGATGCCCGTCATGTGTGAGGTGTACTGATGCACCGCCAGGAAACCGCCAGCGTTGATTGCTCCTGCTACGAAGGCCAAGGCAAACCCTAGGTGTCGGTTTGCAGCTGTGGTACGCCTTCGCCCGGTGAGGCTCCTAACATATTTGACCGGCATTCATTCACCCCTGTCCCAAGCGTAGGAGGAGCAAGAAGGCCAGCCGATTATGCACATCTGATATCACCAGGTCCTCGCGATCTAGACGGGTCTGCTCGTTGAGTGTTGAAGCCGCTCACTATCGTTTCTTCTGATCGGTGATCAGGATTGCTTGGGATGGCAACCCTGTGTGGTGATTACCTGCTGGGGGAGTAGACGGCGACCCCGAAAGCTTCACCCCGCGATCAGCCAAGAACGGATGATCTTGCAAATGGCGGGCTGTCGATACTCAGGAGATACGGCGGCTGGATGATCCCCGAGTGCGAAAGCTGCCAACCGTGCAAAAGGTCGTGCAGCTGCGGCACATCAGCATGATTGGCGTCAGCTTAGAGGGTAATGCAGCTTCGCAACGCCGGTGTCGATAGCGGCCTTGGCCACTGCGCCGGCTATTGCTCCGAGCAGGCGAGCATCGAGCGCTTTGGGGAGAATGTAATCGCGCCCAAACTCAAGCTTATCGACGTTGAACGCTTGCAGCACTTCCACAGGGGTAGGCTCTTTGGCCAATTGGCGCAGTGCTTCCACCGCCGCAATTTTCATCGCTTCGTTGATCCGGGTTGCCCGAACATCCAAGGTCCCGCGGAAGATGAACGGAAAGCCCAAAACGTTATTCACCTGGTTCGGGTAGTCAGAGCGACCGGTCGCCATGATCAGGTCATCACGTGTGGTCATGGCCAGCTCGTAGCTGATTTCAGGATCCGGGTTCGAGCAGGCAAACACAATCGGATTGGGTGCCATCGCTGCCAGCGCTTCAGCCGGAAGGAGATTGGCCCCAGACAAACCAACAAACACGTCAGCACCATTCATGGCTTCCATCAGCGTACGAGGGCCACCGTCGTTAACGAACTGTGCTTTGTATTGATTGAGGTCTTCCCGTGCGGAGTGGATGACACCGGTACGGTCGACCATGTACAGATTGCTTTTTTGAGCGCCGAGACTAAGCAGTAGACGCATGCAGGCCGTGGCTGCGGCACCAGCACCGAGGCAAACAATTCTCGCGTTCTCCAGAGTCTTACCCTGGATCTCCAGTGCATTGAGCATACCGGCCGCGGTGACGATGGCAGTACCGTGTTGGTCGTCATGGAAGACCGGGATGCTGCACTGTTCGATCAGTGCTTCTTCGATTTCAAAGCACTCAGGGGCTTTTATGTCTTCCAGGTTGATGCCACCAAAGGTGTCAGCAATGCGCACGACTGTGTCGATAAACGCCTGGGAATTCTCAGCATTGACTTCGATATCGATCGAGTCGATGCCGGCAAAACGTTTGAACAGCAACGCTTTGCCTTCCATGACCGGCTTACTGGCCAAGGGGCCTAGATTGCCGAGGCCTAAAATGGCCGTACCGTTGGTGATCACGGCCACCAGATTCCCTTTTCCGGTAAAGCGATAGGCGTTCTCCGGGTCCTTCGCGATTTCGCGAACGGGCTCGGCTACGCCTGGGCTGTACGCCAGTGCGAGTTGAGCGGCTGTGTCGGCGGGCTTGGTCAGCTGAATGCTGATTTTCCCCGGGGTTGGGAATTCATGGTAATCCAGTGCAGCCTTCTTGAAGTCGGTAGTCATGCGAGCCCCTAATTAGACGTTGATTACAATACCATGTTAACACTATTATAATGCAAGGCAATGAGGTCCTGACCCACAGACCAGGGTCAAATTGCCGGCTTGAACGCTGCTGATGAAGGGGTTTGTCAGCCAGCGGACCAACTCTATTGGCCCTAAGACTTCAGGGCGGGCCTGTATTCTTGGTCAATAGAGATCCTCCTATGCTTGAACCCGTCTTAGGCCACCTCGTGTGGCCATTTTTTTGCGCGCTCAAATGTCGCCAGCGGAGCCACGCCCTAAGCGCGGCACATTGGGATTCAGAGTTTTCTCATCGCTTCTTGGATTTGATCCGCGTACTTCGACAATTGCGTGAGTTCGTGACCCAGTTGCGTAGAGGCCTCTGCGTGGGTCATTAAGTTCAGATCAGCGTTGATCAGTGGTCTGGGTTGGGAGCGTGGTGAATTCGCGGAAATGTATGCGGTGCGTCGATTCTTTCTTTGAGTGTGGCCGCATAGTCCTTCGCCCCTTGCTCGGTACGAAATTGAATGCTGCGGCTACCGAAACAAACAGACCAAAGCTCTTCGCTTTGACCGGACAGATGCTCAATTTTTACTGACATGATCAAACTCCCTGAGCGTAACTATCAGAAATGAACTTCGGCGGACTTGATACCCAGCTCGCGAAGCTCATGGATCAGGTCATCGAGGTGTCCAAATGACTCAATCTCCTCGTTGTCATTGACCAGAAAATAGCTTCTCCCTGCATCCTTTTTGAAAAGAATGATCCACTCGTGCGTGTTGGCCGGGTTGGCTATCACATGCGTGTCGAAGTGCATGCCTTCACCGTGTTTGGTTTTGACGTCTTCGCGTTTCATGCGGGGTCTCCGAGCATAGGGTTTAGCTCTCTGAACACTGAATCTACAGCGTCGCAGGTGTCGTACCGAGGCTAGGCCAATTGCTTTGCTATTATCACTGCGTGTGAATAGTATGCACATGCCACCAGAGCGAGGCTAGTCATGATTGCGATACGAGAAGCTTGGAAAGCGGGCTTGTTAGGGCGCGAGCACTGGCTTCGAAATATCGTCTCAGGGGTCATCGTCGGCGTCGTGGCGCTGCCCTTGGCCATGGCCTTTGCCATCGCCTCTGGCGTCAAGCCGGAACAGGGTATCTACACGGCCATTGTGGGTGGTTTGCTGGTTTCGCTGTTCGGCGGAAGCCGGCTTCAGATTGCTGGCCCCACAGGGGCATTCATCGTCATTCTGGCGAGCGTGACGGCCAAGTACGGCGTTGATGGCTTGCAGATCGCGACAATGATGGCCGGGGCCATTTTATTACTGCTCGGTATCACCAAGCTTGGCGCACTCATCAAGTTCATCCCTGACCCCGTGATTGTGGGATTCACCGCTGGCATCGGGGTGATCATTTGGGTCGGGCAATGGAAAGACTTTTTGGGCTTGCCGAAAATCAGTGGCGACCATTTCCACGAGCGGCTGTGGCACCTCATCCAGGCACTACCCAGCCTTCATGTGCCCACGACACTGTTAGCCCTGTTGAGCCTGGTGTTGGTGATCCTCGCTCCTAAACTACCCGGTGTAAGGCGTGTTCCTGGCCCCCTGATTGCTATGGTCGTTGTGACGGCATTGCATTCCTATTTTCAGTTCGACGGCGTGGCCACGATCGGGAGTGCATTTGGGGGCATTCCTCAAGGGCTTCCCCAAATAGGCCTTCCCGAAATAACGCTGCCGCAGGTCATTGAGTTGATTGGCCCTGCGTTTGCGATCGCGATGCTGGGGGCTATCGAGTCGCTATTGTCTGCTATTGTCGCCGACGGGATGGCCGGTACCAAACATGACTCCAATCAGGAGTTAATCGGACAAGGCATTGCTAACCTGGTCACTCCTCTGTTTGGTGGCTTTGCTGCGACAGGCGCGATCGCTCGAACAGCAACCAACATCCGCAATGGTGGCAACAGTCCAATCGCGGGTTTTGCACACGCCCTCACTTTGATTTTACTGATCCTCTTGTTGGCGCCTTTGGCTTCGGATATCCCGCTGTGTGCATTGGCTGCGATCTTATTCGTGGTCGCTTACAACATGAGCGAACTGAAGCACTTCAAACGCATGGTCAAACGAGCCCCCCAAGCCGACGTTGCCATCCTGTTAATTACCTTCAGCCTCACCGTTTTCAGTGATCTGGCGATTGCGGTGAACATTGGGGTCATTCTCGCCATGCTGCAATTTATGCGTCGGATGGCGTCTTCTGTGGAGATTCAGCTA